>Ga0310690_10000293_pt1 | contig 114907 bp, 65 predicted proteins | sample AusTroGonzalo_MG_2_FD_207661 | JGI IMG/M metagenome (GOLD analysis project Ga0310690, IMG submission 207661) | Bovine rumen microbial communities from tropical cattle in Woodstock, Queensland, Australia - Gonzalo_04 (v2) (version 2) | ecosystem: Host-associated > Mammals > Digestive system >...
CCGTAGTCAACTATAGTTAAAAGAAAAAGTCTTTTTATTTTTCAGCATCGAAAAGACACACCTTAAAAACTTATTGAAAACAGCAATTACGGCCTTTTTCCCATTCATGTTCTCTCGTATTTTTTTGTCGTAATATTCCTTAAAAACCTTGTTCATACTGATTAAATGCAGTGCTGTCAGGAAACCGATCCTACGCACTGATGAGTTGCCTCTTTTGGAGATTCTTTTCTGAACCAGGGAATTGCCGGACTGGCTTATTCCCGGATCAGTTCCGGCATAAGCGGTCAGTTGTTTCACTGTTTCAAAGCGGTTGATATTGCCGATTTCCGCGATGAACTGCGCAGCGGTAAGTTTGCCGATTCCGGGAATACTTGTAAGAATTTCAAAGTCCTCGTGTGAATAAACGCTGACGGCTTCAATGAGTTCCTTGTCACACTTCTTAAGTTCGTCGGTAAGGAAGTTGAGCTCCCTGATTATATGCAGAACCGTTTTCTCAAGCATGGGCTTGCAAACACCGACGGATTTTGCCGCAAGTGCCTTGATTTGTTCGGCATTCAGTTTCGGATTCCGTCCTTTTGTTTTTGAATTAAGGACTTTTTCGATCTTTTTAAGACTTGCCTTGCGTATTGCTTCGGCAGAGGGGAACTCTTCAAGCAAAGTAATCATTGAAACGGTAAAAATATCGTGTTCTTTTACCAGTTCAGGGAATGTTGTTGTCACCAACTGTTTCAGTCTGATTTTGGCGGCAACACTCTTCTTGGAAATGCTTTCCCTGAGTCGTGCGATCTCTCTCAGACCGTTACCGTCAGAAGCTGATACAGGGCGAAGTCCGGTATAATTTTTCCCAAGAAAAACAGATATTATTCTGGCATCTATCGTATCGGTTTTGGTGTTCCTGAGCGAACATGAACGGGCAAAATTTTTGACCAGAAACGGTGTGATCAGATAAGTCGGAATCTCTCTTGCCAAAAGAGCAAAAAGCAACGGCTGATGGTATGTCGCGGTGGATTCAAGACCAACAGAGACATTGCCGAACTTGCTGATAATACTGAAAAAATTCTTAAAACCTTCGTGATTCATGCCACACGAGCCTTTTTCCAAAGTTTTCTCTTTTAAATCTGTGACATTGAACGAAAAGGAATCCTTCGAGACATCGACACCGACAAAATGTTCAAACATTTCTTTACCTCGCAAGACAAAGTACTAAAATAAACCCGCTTCGAGGCAGACATGTCTCCCGTCCCAATCTCCATAATAACAGGAGTTTAGCTCAATCAACTAATTGGGGCTCAGGAGACAGAGAGCCGACTACGCGAGAGGTTCTACGACCTGGAGACGTTTACGCTCTTCTGTCCCGGAGCATTTCTTGTGAAAATTAACAAGGAACCGCTTGCAAACAAAGAAATATTACTTATTTATCGGTAGGAGAGACGTTTCCTGAAACGTCTCTTTCAAAGAACCTAGGTTTTCATCTGTGAGACGTTTCAGGAAACGTCTCTACATCCCATCGCCACAATGGAGAGGGGGAATAAAAGGGGTGAGGTCTGCGCCCGCCGCTTAAAAGGCGTGCGCAAACAGGCGCGTTCCGCGCAAAATGCGGCCAACTGGCTCTCCTACCTGACACAACGAACATAGAAGTTGTAGCCCTTATCGCCGTAGTACACAGCCCCCTCCTTGAAATGCACGAACCACGCGTACTCTGACTTATCTGACCGAGTAGAGGAAGACCAAAACCAGCCAGCATCGCCCAATTTACTGAAATTACTACCGTTTCTGCCGTCGCAGTCACTAGTTCTATCGTCCCATGAGAGTTTCCCTGCTTTTTCAGAAATCTTGCATGTTCCGCCTGTCTGTGTGCCGGAATGGTTCTGAATAAGCGAACGCAGCCCATCAATATTCGGCAGTCTCCAGTCGCTGTGGCCGCCTTCTGAAAGGTTTGCACAGTATTGTTTCGCTCTGCTCCAATTCATTTGGCTGGAAGAGCGGTCTGACCAGATGAGACCTGTTGAATTGTCTTTGCAGGGAAAAAGCCTGTCTTCGGATTCGCATTGGTGTCTGCGCTTATTTTCTTCCTCTTTTAGTCTTTGAATTTCTGCTCGCAAGTGCTGTTGCTCCTGTTTGTGAAGTTCTTCCTGAAGTGCCTTTTCACGCTGTTCCATTTCTTTTATTTTAGCAGTAAATACAAGCACAACAGCAACAATGATGCCTGTTACAGCAAGTCCGATAATGGCAAAAATTATGCCTTTATTATTCTTCTTAGGCTCTTCTTTCGGAATTATATTTTCAAAAGGAGTTGTCTCCTGATTTGCCGGCTTCGGAACAACTCTTTCCGCAACACCGGGTTTTATTTCCGGTCTTTTTGTTCCGCAATCCCCGCAGAAAATGTTTTCCAAATCGTTTTCAGTTCCGCATTTCGGACATTTCCATTTTTCATTTGACATAATTTATTCTCCTTCTCCGGTTTGTTAATTCCACAAAAAACGAATCATTCAAAAAACGCAGTATTTTAGGTGTTTTTAAGGTTATAGCAAGTTTTCAGGGAAACCTATTTCGCGTTTGTGTAGCAGTCTTATCCGACAAGAGTTTTATAGATATCCACGAATTTGTCGCTTCTTTTGACAACTGAAATTTTGTCGAGCGAGCATTCGATGAGCCCTTCGAGGCCGCATCCGCCATCTTTCGTTCTGATCTGGTCAAGGTATTCTTCGCTTGAAACCGTGAGTGCGTCACTGTAGACGATGCCGCCTTTGAGGAAGTTGATGTCGCCGTAGAATTCGAGTTTTTCTGGAACGAAAACTTCGCGTCCGAGGTTCAGAAGTCCGAAGTCATAAGACCAGAATTTGCCCTGAAAACGGATGTCGTGAAGCGAAAAAACAGTTTTTACATTTCTTAAATTATCGTCCTGTCCGCAGATTTCACGAAGATAAACAGGAACAAGCGCCGTGTGCCAGTCATTGCAGTGGATAACGTCCGGACGGAAAATTTTAGCGTACTCGAGAACCGCTCTCGAAAAGAATATGAAGCGCTCGGAATTGTCGGGATAGTCGCCCGTTTCGTTGCCGTAAAGCCCGTCTCTTTCGAAGTAGGGATTCCATACAAAAACGACTTTCGCGCCGCTCTCTTCGTGAACTGCTTCGAAAATTTCGGCTTTTTCGTATTTTTCGCCGACTTGGACATCAAACGAAATCTTTGTCGGTTTTATGTTGAATTTTTTTCTGTTTATCGTGCTGAAAAAAGGAAGAACGCACTCGACCTCGCACTTTTTCGAAACCGATTTCAGCATTTTAGCGACAGACGCAGCCATATTTCCGGTCGAAACGAAAGGCTTCAGCTCGGAAGCCGCAAACAAAATTTTCATGGTTTACCTACAATCTGATAAATTCTTCGTTGTTCATGTATTTTCTGAGAACTTCAGGAACTTTGACCGTTCCGTCAGCCTGCTGGTAGTTTTCGATGATGGCAACAAGCGTTCTGTCGATCGCGAGACCTGATCCGTTGAGCAGATGAACGAGTTCCGGTTTTGACGAAGCGTCGCGTCTGAACTTGATGTTCGCCCTTCTCGCCTGGAAATCACCTGTGCTTGAGCAGCTTGAGATCTCGCGGTAAGTTCCCTGACCAGGCAGCCAGACTTCGATATCGAAAGTTTTGACTGCGTTGAAACCGAGGTCGCCGCTGCAGAGGCATACTACGCGGTAATGGATTCCGAGACCGCGAAGGATCTCTTCGGCATTGTAGAGAAGCTGGTCAAGTTCTTTGAGCGATTCTTCGGGGCGGCAGAATTTGACGAGTTCGACTTTGTTGAACTGGTGAAGGCGGATTATGCCTTTCATATCCTTGCCGTAGCTGCCGGCTTCTCGTCTGAAACAAGGCGTGTATGCCGCATATTTGAGCGGAAGGACTGCATCGTCCAGGATTTCGTCGCGGTGCATATTTACAAGGCTGACTTCAGCCGTCGGGATCATGAACATATCATCGGTCGTTTTGTAGGCGTCGTCTTCGAATTTCGGAAGCTGGCCTGAACCCGTCATCGTCTCGCGGCTTACCATAACCGGAGGAACGATTTCGGTATAGCCGTTTTTCGCAGCATTTTCAAGCATATAGTTCATAACAGCTCTTTCGAGGCGGGCCATTTCCTTCTTGTAGATTATGAAACGCGAACCGCTGAGTTTAACTCCGCGCTCGAAGTCGATCGTATTTGTTGCAATGTCGAAATGTTCTTTCGGCTGGAAATCGAAAACAGGCTTTTCGCCCCACATCGAAACGACCGGATTCGCGCTGTCATCCTTGCCGAGCGGCGTGTCGTCAGCCATCATGTTCGGGATCGAAAGAAGAATCGTGTCGATTTTATCCTCGACTTCCTTTACCAGCGGACCGAAAGCCTTAACTTTGTCGCTGAGTTCCTTGAGCTCGTCTTTGATCGCAGCCTTTTCTTCCGGAGTGCCGTTTTTCATGATGAGCGGCATCTCTTTCGAACGGGTCATCTGTTTCGCACGTGTCTGCTCGGACTCGGTAATGAGAGCTTTTCTCTTCTCGCTGAGTTCGATGACCTGGTCAACAACCGTAAGATCCTTGAAATTTCTGTTCTGAAGGTTGAATTTAACCTTTTCCGGGTCTTTGAGTATCAATTTGATGTCAAACATTTTTCACCTCTAAATAAAAAAACCGCGCTATGATAGGCAGAAAGGCTTTATTTGCAAGTTTTTACTATATCGGCAATAAAATCAGTGCCTTCCCTTGAAGTTATCCTGCATTTCAGAATACTTCCCTCTTTTTCGCCTTCAAGGTTCGTGATTATCGTGATCCCGTCGATTTCAGGCGCCTGGTTCCAGCATCTTCCGACAGGTACTTTGAGTTCCGGGTCGATCCCTTCGTAAAGCACTTCGCACTCTTTGCCGACGAATCTTTCAAGGCGTTTTTCCATACATTCGTGAGCCGCCTTTTCGATCCCGGCAAACCTTGCGTCTGCGGTTTTCGCCGGAACAGCGCGCATCTTGAACGATGCCGAAGACTCCTCTTTCGAATATTTGAAAGCGCCGATATAATCGAAGAACCCTTTTTCGATAAAGGCTTTCAGCAGTTCGTGATCCTCTTTTTTCTCTGCCGGGAATGACGAAATGACTGTCGTTCTGAGAAGGTAATCCTCTCCGAAAACATCTTTTATCATCTCGATCAGGTCGTAAATATCCTTCTCCTTGTAACGCCTGTTCATCGCCTTTAAAACAGTGCTTGAAATATGCTGTATCGGAACTTCCAGATAGTTGTGCATTTTTTCGGAATCCCTGATGGTCTCAAGAAGTTCGCGGTCGATCCCCGACGGATAGAGATACATCACGCGGAATCTGAAACCGCCTTTCAGAGCGTTGAGCGCGCGGATCAGTTTTTTAAGCGACGAATTCGTTTTTGAGCCGTATTGCGTCGTGTCCTGAGCAATGACAACAATTTCCCTAACCCCTGTTTTTATCAGGTTTTCCGCTTCGGCAAGAATGTCTTTCAACGGACGCTCGCGGTATCTGCCGCGGATATGCGGGATCGAGCAGTAAGCGCAGAAGTTGTCACAGCCGTCGGCGATTTTGAGGTAAGCCGTCCAAGGCGAATAAGTGAGAACGCGCCCCATCGAGGAAGTGTAGAGAAAATCGGATTTTCCGCTTTTACCTCTGTAGCCTTCGTTCCAGTGCGCAGAAACGATTTTTTCTATGTCCGGAATATCGTTCACGCCGAAAATGAAATCGGCTTCCGGAAGCATCTCTCCCAGATTCGGGTAAAGCTGCGGCAGACAACCCATAACGGCAATTTTCGCCCCTTTTTTGAGACCGCCGTGAAGTTCGAAAAACGAATTGACCGACTCTTCCCTTGCATCGTTTATAAAACTGCACGTGTTGAGAATCACCAGATCGGCCTTAGACGCACTTTCGGCGATCTCCCATCCTTTATCAAGGAACTGAGCGATAACGACTTCGGAATCGACCCTGTTTTTCGGACATCCGAGTGAGCAGCAGAACAACATTTTTTTCATAAATCTCTCCAATGAAAAAACTAGGATTTATAGCACGCCGGTGTGTTTGAGAAGTTTATAAGTGTTGAGAATGATTACTAGAACGCCTACCATTCCAAGCATGAGCTTTACCGGGATCTTTTTGCAGAGATATGCGCCCAGAGGTGCCGCGATCATTCCTCCGATGATGAGACCGAGAATTATGTCAGTATAGTTTTTGAAGTCACCGATCATTGCGACAAATGTGGTCGTTTCAGCGATCGTTACAAAAAATTCTGCTGTATTGACCGTGCCGATCGTTCTCGGGACATCATGACCGGACGCAAGAAGCGTGCTTGTTACGACAGGACCCCAGCCGCCGCCGCCCATAGCGTCAGTGAAACCGCCTGCAAAACCGAGCGGGATAGTGTAGTTGCCGTATTCACGCGGCTTGCCGAGCTTTCTGAATATTTTTGAAAAGATAAATCCGCCCATGATGAGGAGGTAAATATCGATCGCAATATCCAGTTTACTGCTTGCAAAGTTGACAAGAAGATAGGCGCCGACGATCCCGCCAAGAATACCGGTGAAAAGAAGGCGGAAAAAGAGCCCTTTGTGGACGTTTTTCATTTTGAAGTGTGAAATTGCAGAGACTAATGTCGTGAAAATCTCCGAAACATGGACACATGCGCTTGAAATCGCGCTCGGAACACCGGCAGTCCTCAAAAAAGTGTTGGAACTTACGCCGTAACCCATGCCGAGCGAACCGTCGATCATTTCCGCGGCGAAACCGAGAAGAATGTAAATTAAAATCTTGGTATAATCGTAATCTTTTAAAAAACTCAATATATCAGAAAGCATGTAAACTCCTTAAAACTATGCTTTTTTAGCCGCGCCGATTTTTTTGCAGCCTTCAATAATCATAAGCACTGCGAGAACGACAAGGACTATTGCTAATATTCCGAGGAAATATTTAGGATCTTCACTCGAGAAATATTCATGAATCTTCCAGCAGAGTGCGAAAATCGTCATGGCAAGCATGAAGATCGTTGCCCAGAGCGTGTATTTGATCGGTTTGTTTTTCGAATATAAATAAGCAGTGAGGATTATGAAAACAAGTGCAGCAACAAGCTGGTTCGCCGAACCAAAGAGAGGCCATACTGTTGATGATGAATTTGTGATGCCGAGCAAAAATGCAGGAATTACGGCAACTATCGTGTAGAAAAACTTGTTCTTAAGTTTTGCAGGAAGCTGGTCGCCTATCATCTCACCTGTAAGGAATCTCGCAAGTCTGACACTTGTGTCAAGAGTCGTCATAATGAAGACATTGACTATAGTGATGCCAATGACAGAGCCGACTTTATTCCCGAAAATAAATTCTGTCAGGATACCAAAACCCTTTCCATATATACCAAGTTCTTTACTTTTAGCATATATTTCCGGCAAATCATTCCACTTTATCGCTGCACCCGCGATGATGACGCAGACGATACCGATGATCGTTTCCATGAGCATTCCGCCGAAACCGACGAACATCGCATCCTTCTCTTTGTCAAGCTGTTTGGAAGTGGTTCCTGAAGCGATGATGCTGTGAAAACCCGAAACAGCGCCGCATGCGATGATTATGAAAAGGAAAGGAACAAGCGGACCTTGTGAAGAATTTGTGAAAGTGCCATCGACAATAAAAGGAGCACTCATATCGGGATGAACAATAAAAATTCCAAGAAAGGCTAGTGAAATTCCCAGAAGCAGGACCCAGCTTGAAATGTAGTCTCTCGGCTGAAGAAGGATCCATACCGGAGTTATTGAAGCGACAAAGCCGTAAACCATGAGAAGCGTGAACCAAATATAATATGCTGTATCCTCTGAAGCAATCTCAATCGGGAATTTAAATCCGAGCCAGATGAGGAAAACAAGCCCTGCAATGGCGATGATCGTGTTCGCCCAAAGAGGAAGCCATCTGTTTTTGTTGATGACACCGAAAAGCATTGCAAGCGGGATGAGGGCAAAAGTCGGGATAACAAGTTTAGGTTCTGTTACGAGTGATTTTGCAGCCAAATTGCCAAAAACAGCAATAACAAGGACGATTGTGAGCCATACAAAAACCAGAAAAAGGAATTTTGCCCGCTTCGAGACATATTTTTCAGCCGTGTCTGGGATGCTGACTCCCTGATGACGGACAGAGATCATAAGCGAAAGATAGTCATGAACCGCACCGATGAAAACACCTGCGACAAGTAGCCAGATAGCCGCAGGCCCCCATCCGAAGCAGTAAACAGCAAGTATCGGACCTACGATCGGACCTGCTCCGGCTATCGAGGAAAAGTGATGTCCGAAAAGGACGATCGAAGGAGCCGGATAAAAATCGACACCGTCATTCATGGCATGCGACGGAGTCGGATTCTCGTCGACCGGATCGATCAGTTTCTTTTTAATGATGCCGTTGCCGTACCAGAAGTATGCAACAACGACCCACAAAAGCGAAAAAACAAGAATGTAGATACTGTTCATTTTTCACCTCGAAAATAAAAAAACCGGAGAATTTTAATGAGAAGCCGAAAAAAAACAAGAAGATCGTGACGGCGTTACAACGGTCTTTTCGACGCCGCCAAACTTTTGTCGATACTTCGATATTTCGGCATTTCGATATTTCGAAAGGCGGCGAATCGTTATTATCGATCAGAACCGTTATTTCGATTTGCCTTTCTTATTTCCCGTCTTTTTCTCTGTTCTTCCGAGCCTGTCAAGCAGGAAAAGCCCTAAAACAATGTAGTCAAGCCAGATGAACCAGTTTCCGAATTTCTGATAGACAGTATCGATTTTGTAAAGAGGAACCTTGCGGTTTATCGTCGTTCTCTCGAGGAATCTGGTCGAGTTTTCACATGTTCCGTCAGGAAGAATAACTTCACTGATCCCGACATTTGCGCTGCGGACGATCGTTCTGCCGGTTTCGACCGCACGGAAAGGATAGAACATTCCGTGCTGGAATGTTTCGCTCGAATCACCGAACCACGCGTCATTGCTGATGTTGACCAGGATTTCGGCCCCGTTTTCAACAAAACCGGCAACGTTTTCGCTGAAAGTTCCGTCGTAGCAGATAAGTATCGACGCTTTGAAAGAACCAAAATCATAAACTGTATATTCTGTGCCGCGGACAAAGTCGCCAAGGTTTCCCGGAACAAGTATCGAAAGGCCGATAGAGCGGAGAAATTCGCTGTAAGGGAGGTATTCACCGAACGGCGCAAGCTTGATTTTTTTATAGATTTTCTGGATTTTTCCGTTCTGAATGAACCCTGCCGCGTTGAAAAAACTGAGTTCTTCCCTGTCAACCATGTCCATTCCGACAATCTGGTTCGGAAAGTTGTATGCCCGGGAAAAATAGCGCTCCATAACATAGTTGAAGTTGTCAAAACCGACAGGAATCCTTAGCGGCATTGCAGCCTCATGCCATACAAGCAGATCGGTATCACGGTCAAAACTGTTGATCTGATCGACAAAGACATCGATCATGTCAAAAACAGTCTCCTCTTTTGCGTTGATGTCATACTGGTTTATTGCAGGCTGCATCAATGCCACCTTTATCTCTTTTTCCGGAAGAGCCGACTTGAAAGAAATCAGTTTGTAAGCCGAATACGAAAAAAGAAGCGTCATCACGACCGCTAAAACGATCCCCTCTTTTTTATTCTGTTTTCTGAAAATCAAAGTATAGGCGTAAAGCGAAATCCATGCGATCATGAACGAAATTATATAGACGGAACCGAGCGAAGCCCACTGCAAAACAACTTTGTTCGAATACTGCGAGTGTCCGAGCGCCGCCCAGAAAAAATCGACCGGAAAAAATGTCCTTAAAAACTCAACCGCAGTCCAGAGAAACGCAATAAACCAAGGCTTCAGAGGCAGAACCGAACCCTCAGGCGCACTTATCAAACCGGTAAAATCGGAAGTCTTCTCACTTTTCCCGGCAAAAAAGCGGCAAAGAAGCCAGAACGCAATCCAGTAAAGTCCTAAAATCAGGAACATCAATACAAGCACCAGAACGCCTTCAACGACACCCAGACCGCCGTAAACATGAAGAGAATAAAATATCCAGTAAAAAACAAAGGCGTTTGCAGGAATCGTTATCGCATAAATTGCGAGAATCTGCTTTTTTAGCGTTTTAAAAGAACCTACGACATGGAAAAAAAGCGGAAGAACAGGAAAAACGAGGATAAAACCCATGAATTTATGGAGAAAAACAGGTTCGCTGCTGCCTGGAACAACAAACGGGAAACTAAGTGCAAAACAGAAAATGAAGAAAAAAGCTGCAGCAAAAATCTTTATTTTCGACATTTACTCTTCGCCGCGCCCTTTCCACTGAGGAAAAATCTGCTTCATAACCACGATCTCGGCTTCACGCATCTTTGCGCGTTCTGCCGCTTTGCGGTGATCGAACCCCAAAAGATGAAGAATTCCGTGAACAACCATGAAAATCATCTCTTCTTCAAAGGTCGTTCCGTACTTTTCGGCATGATTTGCAACAACATCGGTACAGATGAAGATGTCGCCGAGCAGAAACGGCGCATATTCGGCACCGACACCGTCCGCGAAAGCAAAGGAAATAACGTCTGTCGCTCTGTCTATATGCCTGTAATTACTGTTTATTTCCCTTATGCCGGCTTCGTCTGTGAAAATCACCGAAACTTCGTACGGATCCGTAACCTTCAGATTTTTATATTTCAGCGCAAGTTTTATCGCATTGCGCATACCGGCTTTCAAACCGCCCGGCGCATAACTGCATTCCGAAAAAAAGGCAATTTTCATTTGTTTTCCTGCTCCTTCTGCTCCGCTGCAGCCGGCTGTTCCTTGGCCTTATCCTGCGGATACTTGACTCTGCCGTGATATATTCCCGAAAATGTATTGACAAGCGAATCCTCGATTATCTGAAGATCCTTCGTTGTTATGTTACATTTTACAAACTGATTTTCCCTGATTTTTCCGGCAATTATCTCCTGGACCCTTGTTTTTATGCCGTTTTCGGTCTTTTTGTCCATCGAACGAACCGCCGCCTCGCAGCTGTCGGCAATCATAAGCAGAGCCGTCTCCTTCGACTGCGGTTCCGGACCCGCATACTTGAATTCGGCTTCGGAAACATTCGGATCGGCCTCCTTCGCCTTTTTGTAGAAATATCCGACTAAAGTTGTGCCGTGATGCTCGACTATCGCAGATTCAATCTCTTCTCCGAGATGGTATTTTTTCGCAAGTTCAAGACCGTATTTGACATGATTTGTGATGATTCTCGCCGACATCGTAGGACGGTAATTATCGTGCGCATTCTTTCTGTCACGCTGATTTTCCGTGAAATATTCAGGCCTTTCCAGTTTTCCGATATCATGGAAATAAGCCATAACTTTGCATTTGAGCGGATTGAGCCCGAGTTCGCGCGCCGCAACTTCGACAAGCGACGCTACCGTAAGCGAATGCTGATACGTTCCGTTCGCATAAACCGACATCTGCTTTATGAGCTCGTTGCTCATCGTGGAATAACCTACATATCTGATATTCGTTACATAATCCAAAGTCGATTCAAAAAGCGGAATCATTATCGTCAGTATTCCGCCCGAAAGCATTGCGGAAAAGAAAGCGCAGACTATAGCTGAGAAAACGTGCAGACCGCTGTGATTCAAAGATGAGTCAAGCACACCGATCACAAGGGCGAGTCCCATCGACATGACTGAAAATTTGAAAGTCTGCCACATGATCTGACCTGACGATTCGACATGGAAAATAATGTACATGAAAAGCAGCGAACCGAAGAGATAGAAAACAGGAATAAAATAATTCTCAGGAAAGAGCATAGTGAGCGCCGCAGAAAGAACGAACAGGAAAAAACACGCCGTTTCGGTATTGACCAGAACTCTGACAGCCGCAACGAAAAACGGCAGCGGGAAAAAGAAGTATACCGCTTTGTTATCATGGGCAACTTTCTGGATCCACGGCATCGCATAGCGCAGGAGAAGAAGCGACGCAAACATCATGGAAGTCATCAGCAGAAGATCTTTGTTGCGGTATCTGAATTTGCCGATCGAGCGCGTAAAAACAAGGAAAACTATCGAAATAAAAGCGGCGATGTAGAAAAAATTTCCGAAAAAGAAAAACTCACCAGAAATGTTGTCTGACTGTTCCTGCATCACCCTCAAAACTTCGATATCATCTTTTGTGATTATCTCACCGGATGAAAGGACCCGCTCGCCTCTTGAGATTTTACGTTCCGACTTCGGAGCCTCGTCCTGGGCTTCGAGCTTCTTATATTCGGTTTTTGCGGCATTGTAGAAAATAGAATCTTTCATTGTCCAGCTGCCGACTTCCGCAACAGTATCGAAACCGTGCGCCGTGAAATCCGACATATTGAGCTTGTCCTTCGTGTTAAAGATTTCCGCTTTCAGAGCCGCAGAATTGATGATTTTACTCGTTTGTACAAAAAACGAATTGGTTTTCATCTTCTGATTCTGATCCGGCACAGTTTCCTGGGAATACGAATCAATTACGATATGTTTCGGAACATAGTCGGCCGGAATTCCTTCGCGCAGAATGTAGTATTCGTTCTGAGTAAAATAATCGTAAACATCCGCAATAGCTTCAGGAATGCGGGCCGGAAAAATATTTTCGGAAAGTTCATGAAAAACGTAGTTTGAAAGAGGGGTACCGATTATCCGCTCGAATTCACTGCGTTTATTGAGAAAAAGAGTATTAAGACCAGTTTTAAATTCACGTAATTCGCTGCTCTTGCCGGAATTTATGACATAATCGGCCAGAATATCGTGAAATTCCGGCGGAAAAGGAAGGTTTTTAGCAGCAATAGTCTCTTTTATGTTCTCTTTTGCCGCATCGCGCATCATTTTGAACGCTTCGCTCAAAGCCTCCAGATTTTTCTTCTGATCGACAAAATCATAAATATTCGGCACATCGTTCCTTGCCTTTTCCTGATTGCGGGCAGTTTCCTCTTCATTCGGAATGATATAATCTTTGTCGGCGACTATGTCATGGTCGATTTTGTGACCGATGTTTTTATCATCTATAGGATAATTTTCCCTTCCCGAATCGGGAATCAGAATCCACGCAAGAACGGCAGTAAAAACCAGAAATATTATAAAACGGGACTTTGTGTCCTTCTGACGCAGCCATCCTATATACTTTTCAGAAAACTCGTCGAATCTTTCGAGCAAAGTCACATAATAATAAATTGACGAAAAAACGAACCAGACCACAAGCTGCGGCGAAGAATCGCGCTTTTTCTGCCACGAATCATAGATTTTATAAGGCTTTTCAAACTTGCCGAAACGCCAGCGGAAAATATCCTCGTCCTCGTTTTCGGATGACTTTTCCATAATGAATTTCAGCTTTTTGAACTCTTTTACGAGCCTGATATTCAGATTGTCGTTTGTCTCTTTTAAACTTTCCATTTTTCTCCGCAGACAAAAAACGGGGCATTATGAACCAAAATGCCTTTCAAGTCAAAATTGTCGTTTCGATATGACGACGTAAGGCCTTTACGACAATATTACCGGTTCTTTTCATTACCGGTTTCCAGAAGCTGACCTTGGAAAATCCCGGAATTTTTTATGAAAAACACCGCTCTGAGAGGTTCTGCAAAGACTTCGAGCTTTTTCGCGTAATTCTCTTCCTCCCCTTTTTCCGGCGTATTCAGACCAAGGAAAACGACATCTGCTTCTGAGCTTACACGGTTCAGGACATGCTCAAAAAGTTCATCTCTTTCCTTAATTATTATCATAGGTTCAGCATTTATTCTCGAATCAGCGGAAAGTTTTCTGAGTTCCGCTTCGGCACTTTCTTTTGCAGATTCGTCCGGAACCATTCTGAGAAGTTTGATGACCGCATCGTCCCACGCCGGAGACTTGGTGAGAAGATAAGCCAGAAGCAGCATCAGATCACCGTTTCTCTGCAGACCGCCCCACCATACGTGAATCGTTTTCTGCGAATTTTTGACATTGAAATCCGGTGAAACCTTGCCGATGACGGTTGATTTTCTGAGTGACGCTATCCGGCGCATTACCGAAAGATAGCGCGGAAGATATTTTTCGACATTGTCCGGCCAGCACATCATTATTGTATTCGAACGGAGCCCTGCCATTCCGTTTGACTGAACAGCAGAAAGAACTCCGTCTTCGAAATTCTCCATGACCGTAACTTCAGGGAAAACCGAAAGGGAGTGCTTTTTGTAAAAATTCTCCATAAAATCGACTTCTTTATCGATTTCAAGGTTCTCTTCGCCGAGTCTGCCGAATATAATCTTCGTAACGGTTACGATACCGCTGCTTAGCCCGAAATCCGATGCAAATCCGACAAGTTTTATCTGTTTTTCGCTGTCGTTTATGAAAACCTGAATGTAGGGTCTCCAGTTTCTCGGAGTCATTTTGAGGTCTTTCAGCTGAACCAGCGAATTTTTGATGAGATTTTCATAAACACCGCGTCTTGCGTCTCCTACTGCGGAATTTTGCGCCGCGACACGCCGCAGAATGAAGTAAAGTATCACTTCGATGATTATAGCAACTACGCTGAGCAGAGGATCAATGAGGAACATTACGATTATACAGGCAATTCCGCCGACAAGGCTGATAACAGCAGGAATTTTGAACTGCGGCCGCCACGAAGGCTCGTTGCTTAAAGTCTCAAGCGCTGCCGTTATGTTGACGATGCCGTAAACAGTTAGGAAAAATATGGTAAGAATCGAAGCGACAGTATTGAGGTCGCCGAGAAAAACAGCTCCGCAGGCGATGAGAAGCGAAAGTGCGAAGGAAGCATACTCCCCTTTTTTCGACTTCAGAAAACTGAGAGCCTTTTTGTTTCCTACCTGATCACATGCCATCGCAATAAAAGTTCTCGGTGCACCGAGCATCGATCCCACAGCACTTGAAAAAATCGCGCCGAAAAGCCCTGGAAGTATTACGATATTTCCGTCAAGAGGTGAGATTCTCGACCAGATCATCGGATCTTTCAGCATTTCCGGATCTGATGCAGAACCCATCGAAAGAAATAGCGGAAGAGTAATATAAAACGCAAAACCGGTGAGAGTCGCCGCAATCGCCCCTATCGGAATCGATTTCTGCGGATTTTCCAAATCTCCGGAAAGTCCCAGCCCCGCCATAATTCCGCTTACGGCAGGGAAAAATATCGCCATCGCCGAAAAGAATGAAAGGTCTCCGTGTTTAGCGAAAATTTCACCGGCGCTTGTCGGAAAAGTGCGGAAACATTCGATAATACTCCCTTTCATAAAGGCTCCGATGATGAGGAAAAGTATCGAAACAGCTACGAAAATCATAACCGGAATCTGCGTTTTCATCGCAAAACCGGCACCGACGAAAGAGACAGCAGCAACAACGGCAATTATCCCGAAAGTGACTAAATTGAGCGAAAAACCAGTCTTGAAAAGCATCTTTATAACTTCGGCAAGACCGAACGAATAGAGCGTTATCGAAAGGGCCTGAGAAAGAAAAAGCGGCAGTCCGACAGCGCCGCCGATTTCAAAGCCGAGACTTCTCGAAACAATGTAGTAAGCCCCGCCAACGCCCACTTTTTTGTTGGTCGCAATCGAAGAAAATGACAAAGTCGTTATCAAAGTTATCGAATTTGAAATCAGGACTATGAAAACCATAGGCCAGAGCCCGACAGTTCCGACAAGACTTCCGGCTCGCATATACATGATGACACCGAAAATCGTGAGGATCGTCGGAGTATAGACACCTAAAAAAGTTCCGAGTTTTTTTGTCCCGCCATTGTCCATATAACATAACCTCTTTAATTTATTAAAAAATTTATAAATTCTTCAAAAAGCTAAAAAATAAAGCACAGTCATTATAGTCAGATTTTTAAAAATTACGATTTTATGCCGGCTTCAAGCTCACAGCCCTTCCCGCACCGGCTGTGAATCGGAAGTGAATACCGAACCGTTTCCGCAGAATGAAGAATTTGACAAACTTTCTTCCAGCACGCTGAAATCGTTGATATTCCATGCGTTGACAGCGGTTGCATTGTTTCCGAAAAACATTTTTTTCAAGCCGAAACTCCTAACCTCGGAATCTGCAATATTCAAGCCGTTGTTGTTGTTGAAAAGGGTCATTGAATCGAATCTGAGAAGTGATGAAGAATAGAGCGATATTCCGTGACCGAAATCGGTTGAAGGGGCGAAAATACAGCTTTCATTTTCGGTGCATTTTCTGGGCCGAGTATTTTTAATTTCGACATTTTCCAAAGAAATTTCAGCACTTATGACAAGAATCCCAGTTTCTCTGTTTTCTGAAAAAAGGCCGTTTTTCATTAAAGCCGCGGCCCCCTCCTGAATAGCCGCACCGACTCCGAATTCCCCGGTATAACCATCAGATTTTGTTGAAACAATTTCGAAATCTTCAATTTCTGCACTGCACGCTCCGTCAAGCAGGACTCCAGCCTTTTCAGCCGATTTTACTGAAAGACGCTTTATGAAACTTTCACTTCCGTCGACAAGCTGCAAAGCGAAACCGTTTTCGCCGAGACCGTCCGAAAATACAGATTTTACCGTCATATCTTCGGCATACAGAGTCGCTCCGCGCGAAAAAACGCCGTTTCCCCTGCTGTTTTCTATCAAAATCCGTTCAAAACACCCTTTTACACTGCCGTCAAGGACGATCCCGCCCTGTTCATCTATAGTTTCGAGCATATTTCCGGCAGTAAAATCAATGAGTTTCAAATTTATTTCGTCACTTTCCGAAGATACAAAAACAAATGAAGTCGCAGTATCTGAAACGGAGCTGTTTTTTATTACGATATCGGCTGAATTTTCCGCATAAAAACCGTGTCCCTCATAGCTTCTAAGCCCGCCGTAAACTCCTGAAATCACGGAATGTTCTATATTAACTGAATTTGTATTGCCAGATTCGCCCCAGACCGCTATGGCGAAAGAATTCACGCCCGAAATTTCGCTTCCTGAAATATTCAAAGTGCCGTTTCCGAAAGAAATTCCGTAACTTATGCCTGATGCAGCTTCATCGATATCGCCTACAAAACTGTCAATAACCGTAAGATCAGCGCGGCAGCCGGCTTCATCAGGACAGATGTTTATACCACCTTTCATGCAGTGCGAAAGAAAGCTCTTTTTCACAGTTGTTACGGAGCCGTTTTCAGCAAAAATACAGCGGACCTTGCCCGAAATAGAAAGATTTTCCAAAGTAATTTCAGCATTTTGTGCGACTTCAATAACAGCCTGATTTTCTTCATCATTACAGACAATCATCGTGTTTTCTGCACCCTTTCCTGAAATATAAAGCTCTTTTTCCGCTTTGATGCAGCCTGAAAAACACCCTTCGCCCAAAATCAGTTTTCCGTTTTCAGGTTCCGGCAGCGGAATACATCCGAAAATTTTGTCGTATTTCCTTATTTCAGCAGTTTCAGGCTTTTGAGGCAATTCGGGTTTTTGATATAAAACGGCGTTTTCCGCACACTCTACAGCCGCTTCATCCGGGATTTCGTCAAAATCATCATTTTCCAACGGAACATTTTCGGAGACTCCGCCGCAGGAAAAGGTAAAAAAGGCAATAAAAACAATAACAAATACTATCATTGCAGTTCAAAAAAAGTGTCGATTATAAAAAGTTCATCTTCCAGCTTCATATCGGCTGAAGAAAAATCGTTCCGTGTTATCCCTTCACGCAAAGAGGCTTCTTCCACAGCATTCTGCACGACAAGACCGAAACTTCCGCTTTCAGAAAAAACCGAAAGATTTTTGAATTTCGCGTCGACCGAAGAAGAACCGTCAGCACCGTCGAGAATTATTCCGGCCCGTGCAAAACCGCTTATCGAGCTGTTTTCAACTGTGACCGAACCGCTTTCAGAGATAAACGGATTCTTCACGACAATCCCGTCGCCCACTGTTTCGAGCGCGACGTCCCTCTTTCTCACTCCTTCAATAGAACTTCTGGAAATTTGAATGGAAGTGTTTCCCAAAATTTCGACCGCAGCCGCGCCGTTATCTGAAAAAGTGCCGCCTGAAACAGACAAAAATCCTCTTTTTTCGCTCTGATTCTGCGCCCAGAGAGCGGCGAAACCGCATTTTGAAACCGCAACATTTTCGAGATGAACTTTATGCGCTCCGTTTATCAGGATTCCCGTTCCGTCTGTACGCTCCATTTTCGAATTTTTTATAAAAACCTCAGATTCTCTGCCCGAAATCACGATCCCCCGACCGCCGAAAACTGAAGCCGCGCTTATCCCTGAAAAAGAGATATTTTCCATTTCGACAGAACTTCCTGAAATAAAAAGTGCAGCCGAATCAGTCAAGATGTTTTGAAAGGAAAAATCGCGCAGCACTACTCCGGAAGCATCTGAAACTGCAAGACTTTTCAAATAAGTCGAGCCGTCTTTCCTGCCAAAAATCCTGAGCGGTTTCGCAAGCAGGACAGAACCTTCAAAGACCCCGTTTCCAAGACAGACACAGTTTGAAAAAGCGGCTGCGGAATCAATCAGCGCATCCTGCAAAGAATTGATGTCATGCGCAACATAGCACTTTCCGCCGCATTCGTCGGACAAATTATAATCACTCAAAACATTTTGCGAACATGAGCACAACACAATAAAAGTCACAACAAAAATAAACCTAGTCATAATTTCACCTCAACACACAACATAAAAACAACTATTCATTACTCACAAAAAGATTTTTGTCAAATATAAATTTGATTTATTTTACAGATGTCAGAAATTTACGACATCACTGTTTTCATTGACATCATAAACGCCGTTCAAACCGACATTGAAGAATTCGTCTTCGTAGATATAACTGTAAATCATGTAAAAGCGCATGACTTTTTTGACGTAGTCGCGCGTCTCTTTGTAAGGGATCATCTCGACGAAAAGATATGCTTCCTTTCCGCCGTAGCGCGAAATCCAGTCCGAAACATTGTGCGGACCTGCATTGTAGGCAGCAGTAGCTGCGATAAGATTATAATCAAAACGCTTCAGAAGTTTTGAAAGATACCAGACCGATGCCTTCATGCTGTCGTAGGGATCCATAGGGTCTTTGATTTTGATCCCGCCGAACTTGCTTATTTTTTCAAAAGTCTGCGGCATTATCTGCATGAGTCCGAGTGCTCCGACATTTGAAGAAAGCGACTCGCGGTAGTATGTTTCTGCACGCATTATCGAATAGATGAGCTGCACCGGAACATTGAACTCTCCTGCAAGTTTGAGGACAACTTCAAGGTAGGGCGTCGGATAGAGCAGGCGCCACTCCTCTTTTTTGCCGTAATGAGGCGAATAAGTGAGATCCGGGCTGAGCTGGTTGTAGTAGTAACTCGTCACTTTTGCCGTTTTTTTGAAAAACTTGTTGTAGACGAGGTGGATTTTCGAAAGGATTTCTTTGTAGTTCGAAGAAAATTCGTCAAGAATCTGCGCTTCGGGCATCGGAATCTTCATCGAAGAAGCGTTTTTCGCATGCTTGGACTCGTTGTAGGATGTGTATGTCCGCATCATATCGACATAAAACTCTACTCCGTCAAAGTTGTCGGCTTTAAGAAAAATGTCGATCATAAACGCAGGCTCACGCTTCTTTATTTTTGGCGCAAGCTGGCTTACCGCCTCGATGAACTCCTCTTTCGTAGCTCCTATTTCAGCTTTGTTTGAAATCCACTTCTGCGAAGTCGCGGATACGTTGCTGAAGTCCGGCTTCTTTTTGAATTCGTCGCGCTCGATTATGTGGAAATAAGTAAAATCGTAGTATGAAATGAAGCTGTTCACATTTTCCAGAATGCCGCTTTCATCGACCGAACACTGGAATTTGACGTCGGAAAGAGCGGCACAATAGCCGTTTATCCTGTCGAGAAGCGCGGTAAGTCCGGTTATTGCCTCATAACTCCCCTTCCCGTCAACGAATTTGTCATAATTCACCTTTTCAGAAAGAAGAAACTCAGACCACATCGTGAATGCGTAGAGATCGTTCCCTTCGAAAAGATAGATAAGCCCGAGTTTGTAGAGCGAAAGCATAAAATATTTGGAATTCCGGTTTGCAGCAATACCGCTTAGAATCTCTTTGCTCTTTTCCGATATGCCGTTTTCAAAGTAAACAAGTGCAGAGAGAAATTTCATCCTGTCTTTCTGTGTTCCGGCAAACTCGTCCGATGATTTGAGAAGAAAATCGGCTGCCTCGATTTCGCGCCCTGCCTGATTGAGAACTCTGTATTTCTTGTTCACGAGCTTGTATTTCGCATCATTTGCCTTCGTCTGCTTTGAAATCGCATCGTCAAGCATTTTAAGCGCGTCGGAATAGCGTTTCGCAGCGATAAGATAGTCGGCGATCTCAAGATTTGCAGGGAACGGCAGAGTCAGATATTCGTCGGTAAAAAACTGCGAAAGCCTGTTTTCCCGCCGCATTATCGAAAGCCACCTCACATAGTAAGGCGAGGAAGAATTCGGCACGCCTTTGTTTTTCTTGAGTTTTACAAGCCTCTCGACAACCTGGCTTTTCCACGAAAGAGAACCGTAACTGTCGATATATTCCACATAATCTTTGAGAAATGTAACCTGCGGCTCACCGTTCTTTTCCAAAGCCAGAATACGGTTGAATGCCGCCGCACCGTTATCCTGCGCGTCAAGGCACCTGTCGTAAAACTCAATCGCGGAATCATACTGCTTCCTGTAAAGCGCGACATCGCCTTTCAAACACTCAAGATCGCTGAAAAGATAGTAAACCGGATATGAACTTTTTATTTCGTCAATAATTTCAAGAGCCTGGTTGAAACGTTTTCTCGCCGCGAAAGTCTTCACCAGCATCACTTTGTAGTAAAGCGTGTTTTTCACATCGTTCGGCAGAGAATTGATCAGTTTTTCAGTTTCGTCGTATCTCGCAAGCTTCATAAAAAGCTCGATTTTCAGAATCGTGCTGTCGGTCTTCGAAGCGAACTCCGCCTTGTCGATATGCGATTCGGCAAGGGCAAATTCACCGGCTTTGAAAAGCTCTCTGATGCAGGCCTCAGTCACATTCTCATCATTCAGACAGTCGTGATAGGAAAAAAGCGGAAAAGTTAAAAACAAAACTGAAAACAGAACAAAAAACGACGGTTTCATGCGAACCCCTAAAAAATCCGCACAATATTAAGGATTCAGGATTTTTTTTCAATGATAAAATTCGTATAAATCAGATTTATCGGAATCCGGTAAACCTGCGCCCGCCTCTCGCAACCGGCGTGCGCAAAATATGCTCGCTACGCTGCGCAAAATGCGGTCTCAACGGGCTCTCCTACCTCACACAACGAACATAGCTATCGTCCCCCGAAACCCAAGCAAGACCACATTCGAAATAAACAGTTAATGGTATCCCGGACTTTTTTGAAGTTGAAGATGTCCAAAAGTCACCTCTTTCACCTATCTTACTAAAATATCCGCTCACAAAATTCTGATGACAAATGCCGCCACCGTCTGTAACACCTTCAGGTCTGTGGTTTACAAGCGTCCATAATTCGTAGATTGTCGGCAATCTCCAATCTGAATGCCCGTCTTCATTCAAATTCCTACAATACCTTTCAGCCTCTTTCCAAGTCATCCTATCTGTCGGATAAGACCATTGAAGGCCTGCATAAAAATAGTTTGTGTGGCGAGTCTCGGGAGCCGTATCGCAACCGACGGGTAATCCCCAATGACGAGATAAATCTTCGCATAAATCCACCAATGCGAAATCCAAACTTCCAAGATCTGCTGCCATAACCAGTAAATATATTGATAAAGCAACTATTGCTAATAAGAGCAAAACAATCTGGGATACGACTATCTTTTTAAGACAACCACTCTTTTTCTTTTTCGGTTTAGAAAGTTCGGCACCAGATTGTTTTTGATTAATTTCAAAATTTTCTTGACCAGACTTCGACAACTCTTTCGATTTCTGAACGGCTTTCCCAGCCATCCCTATTCCAATTGCCGGCTTCTTCGTTCCGCAATCCCCGCAGAAAGCATTTTCAGCATCGTTCTCGATCCCGCATTTGGGGCATTTCCATTTTTCGTCTGACATAAGAATTATTCTCCTGATTGTTAATTATTTCTGATATTTTTCGATCACGCACTCGTGAACTTTGGTGTTTTTGTCGTAGTTGACTCCGACAAGAAGCAGATTATCGAGATAATTTTCAAATCCTGCCGGATATTTTTTATCTTTTATCTGTTTTATCGCCGAATCTGCGTCCTTGGTGTATTTCAGCTCGACAACCATCGCAGGATCCGCCGGATTCAGCGGAATAAAACCGATGCCGGCGAAACCGAGTCCGGCCGGAAGCTCCTTGATGATTGTGTATTTTGATTTTGCCGTGTAATATGCTAAAATTATTGCGGTTTTAAGCGACGATTCATCGTTGTAGTCAAGCGGGTCGGCAACAGTCAGGTGGGCTTCGTCAAGCGCGGTCGCAACTCTTTCAGCATCACCCAGCTGAGTCCATTTGAGCAGTTTTTCAGATCTTTTGATCATTTCTGCAACTTTGCTGAAATTTTCGGCATCACCTACCGCCGATTCCCATTCCTGCCGGATTTCCTTGTTCGGAATACGGCATAGCCCGGTAGATTTGTCATAATTCAGATATCCGAGATGAATCAGATATGTCAAAACATTGTCTTTGTTTTTTATCTCTCTTAAATCATTTCTGAAATTTACAATATTTACAGGCACTTCCCTGCCGCTAAGCATGTCAACGATCGCGCTTTTTATGCCGTCGAAATCAAGTTTGATATAATCGGAAACCGCTTCGTAAGAACCCGTAACCTGCCAGTAATTCGCATATTCGCAGCGCATCATCGCCTTGACAACGGAATTCGGGTTATAGATATCGATCCTGCCGATCCTGTAGCCGTCATACCAGTTTTCGCACTCGGCAAAGCTCATTTCGTATCTGTTGCAAAGTGCCTCGACTTCCTCTTTTGTAAATCCGAAAAATTCTTCCATGCCGAATGGATCAAGCATATTGGATTCTTCGAAAACATTGAGTTTCGACTGTACTTTATCACGGATTATAGGCAGAATTCCGGTGAGATATGCAAGAGCGATTGCAGGTGAAAGCTCGTTGTTCTTGAAAAGCGAGTTCAGAAGCTCCAGATATTCCTTCACAAGTCCGTCATCAACTTTTTCGCGGATCAAAACATCGTATTCGTCAATGATTATCACGAATTTTGTTCCTGTTTCAGTATAGATGCGCTGAATCATTCTTGCTATCGGATCTTTTTCCGAAAATTCAATATCCGGAAATTCTTTCCGGAAATCCTCAAAAAGATATTCCCTTAAATTTTTCAAAATATCTTTTTTATCCTGAGCCATGCTGTAAAACGCGCCCAAATCAATAGAAATCACATTAAATTTATTGAGATTCTCCTTGAAACAATCTTCTTTTGCGATTTTAAGGTTTTCAAAAAGCGCAAGGGAATCGCATCCTTTTGAAAAATATGCTGCCATCATTTTGCCGGCGATTGATTTTCCGAAACGGCGCGGGCGCGAAACGCAGATAAAACGCTGATTTGTATTCAACAACCTGCAAAATTTTTTAAGAATCAGAGACTTGTCAACAAAAATCTCTGAATTCAGATCCATTTTTAAATTTTCATTCCCAGGATTGATATAAATTCCCATTGAATTCCTCCGAATTTATCCGTAGAGACGTCATATTATGGCGTCTCTACCGCAAAACCGCCGTATTATACTCAATTTTTCGGAATTTGCGAGAGAAATATGCTCATTTTGACCAGGCTCAGTAAGATGTGAATGATCAAATCGGATTTTCACCCGTGATGATATCCTGAACCGCTGTTTATCGAAAGTCCGCGGTAAATCTGCTCGAGAAGGTTTATCCTCGCCAGCTGGTGCGGAAGCGTCCACGGCGCAATCGAAAGAGTCAGGTTTTCGTTTATGTCGCCGAAGCCGTAAGCGCCCCCTATCACGAAGCAGATCGAGCCGTGCGAGACTGATTTTTCGCTTAAAAGTTTGGCAAAAGCAAGCGAGTCAAGCCCTTTTCCGGTTTCACGCAAAGCGACCACAAACGAGTTCATTGGTATTGATTTTATTATGCTTTCAGTTTCAAGCACGATGTCGTTGCGCTCTTTCAGTTCTATTATTTCAAGCGGAGAATAAATTTTTATCCTTTTCTGGAAAAAATCGTCTATCTCCCTGAACTGGCTTTTGAGTTTTCCTACAACGATTAAAGTGATTTTCATTACTGAAGATAAGAACTTATATCGACTTTCGCGCAGCCGCTCCAGATATCTTCCAGAGAATAGTAGTCGCGCAGTTCCTCAAGCATGATGTTGATTACGACGCTTCCCGCATCGACCAGGATCCACTTCGCGCTCGTCTCGCCTTCGACAAGAGGTTTGGCGAATCCTGCGTTTTTGAGTTCTCTGAAAAGCGAATCGGCCATAGTCGTATTGTGCTGGGTGCTCGTTCCGGTAACAAAAACCATAAAATCGGTATATCCGGACTTCTTTTCGACATCAAAAACCATGATGTTGACCCCTTTTTTATCGGAAAGCGTGCGGATAACTGTCTCTAATTTTTCATTTTTCGTCATTTTTTTCTTCCTTTTTATCTGCCTTTTTTTTCATTATGTTTACGGAAGAATCAAGTGTTCTTCTGTGATATTCCTCGTTATATTCCGGTTCTGAAATAGTTTCGGCGAAATCGGCGGAGAGGTTTCTCCATCCTTTGATATTGAAAGTAACCTCTTCGTCTGAGAACCTGAACGAAAGATTTTCTATTTTCATTTCTGCGACGGCACCGTCAAGAGTTACAAAAACCGTCATTTTTCCCTTGATGTCTTCTTTCTTTTTCCCGGACAAACCTGCGATAAGGCTGTCGTCACGCATTTCTTCGGTTCCCTGAAGGTTCTGGAGATATTTTTTCTCCGGAAGAGCCGTTCTTTCCGACTTTTTATCGCTGAAAACGATCGTTACAAGATGCCCTTTGAATGCACCGACTTTCCATACTTTTTCCGACTCTATCGAAGCGTGGTCGCGCAGCATAAGATAAATAGAAGGAATCGCGCCGAAAAGATTGTCTCTTAGTGAAATGTGCTCACCCATACTGAAAGTTTTCGTGAACTCGCCGCCGAACTGCTTGCGGTAGAAGAAATTATTTCTCCAGACGATGTCCCAGCCTTCGTTTTTGTTGTTCTGATAACTCATTGAAAAGTTTCCTGATTTGTCGCTTCTGTATTTCGAAGACTCGTGCAGCTCGAGCTTTCTCTCTGTCACCTTTGCATCTTCGGCTTCATCACCGCTTCTGATCGTTGAAACCGTCCCGTAATCCATACTTTGAGCGAAGGAATACATTCCATTTTTACTGCTGAAATAAGAAACCGGGGCAACTATCAGCTTTTCAAGCTCGTCAAGCGAAGTGTAGAGCTGACTTTCATCAATTTTCGGCTCGTATTTTTCTTCGTCAAGCACGCGCCACTTGCTTTCGACATTGTTATTGCCGCCGGAACACGAAAAAACAAGCATCGCAGCAAACAAAAAACATATAAAATTCTTCATTTTTCCCACCTAAAAACAAAAAAACGCAATATTTTAACGATTTTTGCAAAAATTTCAAGGAATATTTTCTTACTCCGAAATGTCGAAAAATGCTTTGAGATCTATTGAAGAAAGGAACTTTTTGACAACGGCAGAAGCAACCTTGCGGCTCTCTTCCTCAACTTTTTTATCCCTGTTCTCTTCTGTCACAAAAAAAGGACTGTGTTCGTAGCGTGTTATTTTGAATTTTTCACCGTTTCTGAAAGTGCTGATATCGACTGAAATTGTGAATCTTTCATAGTTGTCGACCTTTACCGAAGCGGTTTTTACAACAACGGCGATCTGATGCGGAAGCTCACTTTTCCGAGTCGGAACAATGCCGAAATCAAGCATCGCCTTTTCGATATCGTCAGCTATCGGAAGCTGACTTTCAACTTTAAGAAAAACTTCGTGCTTCTCGGGATTTTCCGGAACAAGAAAAATTTCGACGAACTTTTTATCCCCTTTCGAAAGCTGCACAGAACCGGAAAGATTTTTGTAACCATCCAGTTTTACTGAAAATTTATAATTTCCAGGCTTCAGAAAGATCTTTTTGTTGAGTTCAAAGGATCCTCCCGCGATCTCGACTTTTCCTTTTGCGCCCGATTCCGCGGAAAAATAAACCGAGCCGTGTGTTGCGGCAGTTTCGATCTCTTTTTTCAAACTGCCCAGCATTTCTATGTACTTTCCTCTTTCGGGGATCTGCGAGTCTGTCACGGCATAAAGCAGCGAATAGGAAAGATAGATCATGGTCAGCACGTCATCTAATTTTTCCGGCGAAAGCGTATCTATATCCTCTGGCATTGTTTTAAGGAGATAAGTTATCGTATTTATTATGGATTCCTGAGTCATAAACGCCGTTACAGAAACATTTTCATCTTTTCTTGCAGGTTTTGTGAATTTAACTCCCTTAAGAAAGACATCTGACCGGATGACCACATCATTTTTCAATGATTCTGAATACTTGCCGTCATTTTCCTCCTGAGACATAAAAAGCCGGGAAGAAACATTCGCGACAATCGAACTGCCGAGCTGCGCAAGAGCGTCTGTCTTTGCCGTTTTCTCGTCTTCTCCGATGCCGGTTCCCTTCAAAACTGCTTTTACAAGGTCAAAATCTTCGTTTTCCAAGTCATCGAAAGCCGGTTTTCCGCCGCCGTTCTGCTCATTTTCTCCATGCGGCTCTGACAAAGGTTCTTTTCCTTCAAGTTCGGCGAAAGCGTCGGAAGCGTTCTGCTTGGTTTTTCCGTAGTTTCCCGGTTTTGCCGGAGATGCGCACGAAATAATAAAAAAAGTCAATAAAAACAACAAGTTACAAAAAATAAATCTTTTCATGTTTTTCCTACTCTATCGTAAGTTCAACCTCTCCGTTTCCGGCCGCCTTGATAACAAGGAACGAGCCTGCGTCGCTCACCTTTTCAAGCTGTCCGGGACCGCTGTAAGCCTTTTTCACAGCCAGGAAAAGTTCATAAGCATTCGGCATATCCTTGACGTAAACAATGTAAGTGAATGTCGATTTTCCGCCCGCCTGACGCTTTATCGGTCTTGACGAAAGTCCTTTGAGAGCACCGTAGACTGCCTCGTCGACTGCCGCGCCGTCGGAACTGTTGGAAAGGACCGCGACTTTGAACGGTTTTCCTTTTTTCCCCATCTCCATCCACTCTTTTCTGATCTGGCTCACAACTTTCGCACCTGCGTCGTTTACCGCTTCCTGAACAAGCGCGTTGGCGTCACTGACTCTTCTTTCAGCCGAAAAACCTGTCGTCGTTCCGAGCATTTTGCCGCTTGCCGTCTCAAAAACTTCGACTGCGACTGAAGCCTTCGAGCCGGAACCTGAATAGTTTACTTTCGCATAGACATCAGTGCCTAAAGAAAGCGCCATATCGTGCATCGGATCGGTCTCGGCTCCTTCCAAAGCGGCCATTTTGGCAACGATTTTGTTAACGGTGTCGCCCTGTGCAGCCTTGTAAACTTCGAAAGAATTGTCCTGAAAGTATTCCTGAAGCGCGCTGACGGCTGTTTTTGCGAAATCACCACCTTTGTCGGCAAAAACCGAAACTGTCGGAAGTCCCATGCTTTCGCCAAGATCCTCGGTTGAAGTAATTATTTCGGCAGCCGCAAGTTCCTGCTGGATCATCGCGACATCGATTTTGAAAAGATAGGTGACTTTTGTTTTTCCGCCCTCTTTTTTCTTCGATTTTATGTCGGAAATCCAGCGGATATATTTGACCGGATTTGCATACATCTGCATTTCAAGGCCGTAAGCCTTCGTTTTTTCAGCCTGAGTTTTGAGGATAGGCTTGTCACCGCCTTCGAGAACGAACCAGACGGCAGTTTTTTTGGCTTCTTCCAGTGCCTCTTCGACCGAGCAGCCGATACCCGTCGCCTTGATCATCATTTCGCCGGTGCCGCTGCTTTCGACGAAAGTCGCTTCGTAAAGAGCCGGAGTCTGCTGTTTTTTGAAATCGCATTTGTTGGAACAGCTGACCATAGAGAGCGCCAGAACAAGCATTAATACCAAAAACTTTCTCATTTTTTCCTCCATAAAATATTTCATTTATCACCTGCACACATTTGAAGAGGGCTTATACATTCTCGCCATCGCGCTCACTATCGGAAGATGAAAGTTGAAGTCGAGCGACATATACGGACCATGGACAAAACCTGAGTAGCTGCCTGAAACATCTACCTTTTCACCACTGTATTCATCAGATTCAGCCTTTGTGAGAAAACCGACATTCCAGCCCGCCTTGATTATAAAATCAAAACTTGGAGTTACACTAAAACCCAAATGAATCTGCGGTGTTATATCAAAATGCTGAAAATCTCTGCCGTCATTCAAAGTGCCGTGATAAGAAGCGTCAATTGCCGGCGCAAAGAAAAATCCTGCCGATCCGGCATAAAACCTTTTCGCAATGCCAAGACCTCCTCCGAACCAATAAAGCAGCGTACCTATACTCTTTTGGTTTTCACCCTTATATTCCGATTGAAGACCAACATTAAAATCTAAAAAAACATTGAGATAAAACTCGCTGAGGGCAGAACTGTTCTTCACATAACCAAGATCAACATTTGTGCCGAGATGCAGTCCGGGAGCTACAAGCATCATTCCGATATCACCCGAATAGCGGTTGCCTTTTGCATACACCATATTATCTTCCAGCCCGAGGTTAAAATAAAGACCTGTCCAAGGATATTCGCGAAGCTGGTCTCCTTCCTCAGCGTCACCGTTTGTAACTTTGATTATTGTCGGTGCGGCACTGTCGTTGCAGTTGACGGAAACTTCACGCGCCCTTGCAAAACCTTTGCGCTGTTTTTTTCCGTCAACAGTTTCAAGGATCTCAAAAGGATGGTCGATCCTGATATCTTCCATAACTCCGAAACTGCTTTCGATTTTTTTGCCGTCGCTGCTTTTTACCGGCATGAAAATAGCGAAATTGTCATCCTGCTTAAGCTGATAGTTTGCGTTCAGCGAAGCCGCCTTTATCGCGGTGCGGAAAGTGTCGTTGAAAACAGACATGACCTGCTTCGGGGTCGGGATTATCTGAAGCGCGGTATCGGTCGAGCCTGTAATTCCGCCCGAATGTCCCACGATATCACCGTAATGCTCGAAGCGTTTCGTCTCGTAGTTGTAGCGGTAGATCATGAAAACGACATTCACCGAAAGCTCGATTTCGATATCGAATGAACTGTAGTAAAGACCGGTTGTAACCGATTTATGCCGGGTGCGGACAACTCTTCCCGCACTGCCGATAGGAGCGACATGAGCCGCAAAAACATAAGATGAATTCAGAAGATTTTTGACAAAAGCCGCCGAAAGACCGAGCTCCTTCGCCTTTGTCACCATGAAAGTCTCCTGCTCTTTTTCCGAAAGCTCAGAATAGCGCTGCTCAGCACTTGCGTCGAGCAGCTTCCCGAAAACTTTTCTGACATCGGAATTGAGATAATGCTCCAAGTGTCTCCTGAAAGTGGCACGGTCGCTCGTTCCTGCACGGAAAGTCGGAATTTTTCCACCTAAATCAATCTTCACACCGCTGCCTTTTGTCTGCATGAAAGCAACGTTGTCGCCAAGAATTATCTTGTCAAAGCGGTTTGTTATCGTCCACTGGTAAAAAATCTTCGCCGCTTTCAGCTTTTCGCTCTCGTTAAGCGGATAATTCACCGAAAAACTCCACGGAACGCACCTTCCCTCACCTTTTTCGTTGTATTCGCAGTAGCGCATCGGAACCCGCACGGCATCCTGCATGAAGCCGATGTCACCGAAGCCCATGACAGCCTTTCTTTCGTAGGTTTTCTGAGTTTCGTCCGATTTCAGAAGAGATGCATCTTCAACGGCGGAAAGCTGAAAAACCGATATCAGGCAAAACAAAATAAGCAGAAATTTTTTCATAATCTCCTCAAAAATAAAAAATCGTATTATTATTGGAATTTAATCTAAAAAAACAAATTTTTATCGCCGCTAATTTCATGTCGATATTTCGATATTCCGAAATTTCGATATTTCGAGGCGGCGGAACGATATTTCGATATTTCGACAGTAATTGGCGGCGGCGAAATTTGCCTTTTCCTCCGCTTTCCTTAAAATTTCGGGTCAATGTTTTTTCGGGGGTCAAAAATGACGAAAAAAGCTCTCATCACCGGCATCACAGGGCAGGACGGCTCGTATCTGGCCGAACTTCTGCTTGAAAAAGGCTACGAAGTCCACGGCATAAAAAGGAGAAGTTCTTCCTTCAATACCGACAGGATCGACCATATTTACAAGGATATCCACGATAAAAACAGGAATTTCACGCTGCATTACGGCGATCTCACAGACGCGACAAACCTCATCCGGATTATGCAGGAAGTGAAGCCTGACGAAATCTACAATCTGGCGGCGCAGTCGCATGTCAAAGTTTCGTTCGAGACTGCCGAATATACCGCAAATTCAGACGCTTTGGGAACTTTGAGGCTCCTCGAAGGAATCAGGATCTTAGGGATGGAAAAGACTGCAAAATTCTATCAGGCATCGACTTCCGAGCTTTTCGGAAAAGCAGCAGAAGTTCCGCAGAGCGAAAAAACGCCGTTCTATCCGCGAAGCCCTTACGCTGCGGCAAAGATCTACGCATACTGGATAACGGTGAACTACCGTGAATCTTACGGGATTTTTGCAAGCAACGGAATACTTTTCAACCACGAGTCGCCGCGCAGAGGCGAGACTTTCGTCACGAGAAAGATCACCCGCGCAGCTGCAAGGATAATCCTAGGTTTTCAGGATATGCTCTACCTAGGAAACCTCGATGCAAAGCGCGACTGGGGTCACGCAAAGGATTATGTCAATGCGATGTGGCTCATCCTCCAGCACGAAAAAGCGGACGATTTCGTCATCGCGACAGGCAGAACATCTTCGATCCGAGATTTTGTCAGGATGGTTTTCGACTGTGTCGGAATAAAGGTCGCGTTTATTGGAAAAGGAGTTGACGAAAAAGGAGTCATTGACGATATAGATACGGCAAAACTTGCTGAGATTACTGATAAAATCAATCTCAAAAAAGGTCAGGAAATAATCAGCGTTGATCCGCGCTACTTCCGTCCGACAGAGGTCGATATCCTTCTCGGAAATCCGGCAAAAGCTGAAAAAACGCTTGGCTGGAAAGCCGAAACATCGGTCGAAGAACTTGCAAAAGAAATGATGCTCGCAGATATCGAAGACGCTAAAAAAGAGGCTCTTCTTATCGGAAACAACTACTTTGTCCGCGAAAATTACGGCGATTAAATCCTAAAGAAATCAACTATTTACAGACTTAAATATCAGAACTGAATTTTGTCCGCCGAAACCGAATGAATCAGTCATGACGCATTTTATTTCAGCTTTCCGCGCCAACTTCGGGACATAGTCGAGATCGCATTCGGGATCAGGCGTTTCAAGGTTTATTGTCGGCGGTATTATGCCTTCAGCAATCGTTGAAACAGCTGCGACCGCTTCCAGCGCCGCAGCCGCGCCCAGAGTATGCCCGAGCATCGATTTTATTGAAATGACAGGAGTTTTGTAAGCTTTTTCGCCGAAAACCGCTTTTATTGCCTTTGTTTCGATCGGGTCATTCGCCAAAGTTCCAGTTCCGTGGGCAACGACCAGATCGACTTCCGAAGCATTCGTTCCGGCATCAAGAAGCGCCGCACGCATCGCAGTTTCAGCACCTTTTGCATCGGGATCGGGCGAAGTTATGTGGTAAGCGTCTGCCGAACTTCCGGCTCCAGAGAGTTCGGCATAAATTCTGGCATTTCGTGAAAGAGCGTGCTCGAAAGATTCTAAAATCACGATTCCGCTCCCCTCGCCCAGAACAAATCCGTCGCGCTCTTTGTCAAAAGGTCGTGAAGCCTTTTCCGGCTCGTCGTTTCGTTTTGAAAGGGCCTGCATCGATGAAAAAGCGGCAAGAACAAGCGGATTTATCGGCGCTTCGCTTCCGCCGCAGATAATTATGTCGGCATTTCCTCTCTGAATGAGTCTTGCAGCAGCAGCAATCGCATGCGAAGCAGAAGCGCAGGCAGTCGAAACCGTTTCGCACACTCCTCTTGCACCGAAAAGGATCGAAAGATTTCCCGCCGCCATATTCGGGATGCACATAGGCACACCAAAAGGCGAAACCCGTCTTGGACCTCGTTCGAGCAGAATCTTGTGCTGCTCTAAGATCGTTGAAATCCCGCCGAAACCGACCCCTAAAACAACTCCGAAACGGCTTTTGTCGAGTTTTTCCAAATCGATTTTTGAATCAAGAAGTGCGTCCTTCGCCGCAACTGCCGCAAACTGCGTGAAACGGTCCATTTTCCGCGTTTCGTTTTTCGGAAAATATAAACTTGCATCGAAATCCTTTATTTCAGCGGCGATTTTTGTCTTGAAATCCGATGTGTCGAAAGAAGAAATCAGCGAGACTGCCGATTTTCCGGCAACGAGGCTCTCAAAAAACGCGCACCTCCCGATACCGAAAGGTGTTACGCATCCAAGGCCGGTGACAGCGACTCTTTTAAGCATGAACTAAGACTCTTTTACCGATTTGATATAATTCGCAAGATCGCCCAAGTTATGGAATTCAGGAAGTTTTTCATCAGGGATCTCGATTTCGAAGGCATCTTCTATTTTCATGATTATCTCAACGACATCCAAAGAATCGATCTTCATTTCCTTAAGCGATGATGCCGGAGTTATCTCGATCTTTTCATCAAGGGCTAAATGATGTCTTACGATGTCGGCGATTTTCTCGAAATACATGACTTTCTCCTAAAATTTCAAGTTATTAAAAGTTTCCATATTTTCGACGTTCCGGATCCTGACTTCCTTATCCATCGCGGCTGCGGTCTTTCTGACAAGGCCTGAAAGCGATGTTCCGGGGCCGATCTCAACAAAATCGGTAACTCCATTATTGATCATGAATTCGACCGACGGCTTCCAGAGAACCGTGCTGTAAAACTGCTTTATGAGTGCAGGTTTCACTTCGGAAATATCGGTGTAAGGCAGACCCGTGACATTCGAGACGACGGTTTTATTCAGTTCAAATACGCTGTAACTGCTGAGTATTTTTTCAAATTCTTTTGAAGCCTCGCGAAGCAGCGACGTGTGGAAAGGAGCGCTAACCGGAAGGAAAAGCGCTTTCACCCTTGTTTTTGCGTTTTTCTTTATAAAATCGACAGCCGCTTGTACTGCTTCGATATTTCCGGAAACAACGACCTGCGAGGGAGAATTGAAATTTGAAATCTCAACTACTCCGGAACCTTTTATTTCCTTAATAAATTCAGCAACTTCGTCGTAAGCAAGCCCTACAACCGGAGCCATCGCCCCGACACCTTCTGGAACAGCTTCCTGCATTATTCTGCCGCGCTCTTTCGCGATAACGACTGCATCTGCAAAATCAAGAGCGCCTGCATGGACAAGAGCGGTATATTCACCGAGACTGAGCCCCGCCGCAAAATCGCACGAAAGAGCAGTTTCCTGCGAAATAACCTTGAGTATCGCCGTCGAAACGGTAAGAAGCGCGGGCTGCGTCACTTCAGTCCGCATCAAGTCTTCTGCAGTTCCATCCATCACGGTTTTAAGCAGATCAAATCCGAGCCTTTCTGACGCTTCTTCAAAAACTTCTGAAAATACAGGAAAATTCCCAACAAAATCGCGCCCCATTCCGGCGTACTGCGCCCCCTGACCGGGGAAAATGAAAGCTCTTTTAGCCATATCACCTCAAAAACCGCATTCCGGCGCTTTTTTATTCAAAACAGAGTGCTTTTGTCAAGAATTTGCCGCTATACGGTGGGAATTATCACCTTACGCAGCGGACATGGATACTGCTTGTGGAATTGTCCTTGTGGAACTGCGTCGTGACGTGTCCGCTATCCAAATAGACGACCCAGATATAGTGAGGATCCCAGACATTCGGCGAGGAGGTGCTGAAGGCCCCCCCGTATTCGTCAGGAAATTCTGTTGCAGGATAATATCTGTCGTAATCAACGAGCGAGAGAAGTTCATTTTTATTGGGAAGCCGCCAGTCGCTGTAACCTGCATAGGTAAGATTTTCGCAGTATGAAACCGTGGACTGCCAGTCTGCACGGGCAGTATTCGGCGTCATCTGCCACATGAGTCCTGTTGTCGTATCAGTTACAACCGCATCTTCACCTACTGTCGTAGTTTTAAAGGAAGCCTTCGGGAGCCTCTCCCCGCGCACACAGATGACATTGGCGAGATGACTCTTGGTAGCGTAATCAATGCTTCCGAAAGAATTTATGTACCAGACATAGTCGTAATACTCGCTTGATAACTGCGACGTCCACAGATTTGTCTCTTTCGATGCATTTGGAAAAAGTCTCCAGTCCAGAAGATCGCCTATATCGCTGTTGAACACAACTGTAAAAATTTCATGCAGATCCGGCAGCCGCCAGTCGCTGTGCCCGCCGTAAGACAATGTGTCGCAGTACTCCACGGCCTCATCCCAGGTGTAGCGTTCTGAAGTGAAGTTCCGCTGCCACTCAAGCCCTAAATTATTTTCGATAACCGTCTCCTGACCTGGCACGGTACTGTCAATCGAAAAGTTCTGCGGAGCGCATTTTCCGCGTTCGGCATAGTACATATCACTGTAGTTGTAGTAAGCGGAATATTCGTTCATATCCATGCAGTTTTCGCTTTCTCCATCCAGACATTTCCGCAGACTTGTACAGATATTGCCGAAAGCCGGTTTAGTATTGTCACAGCCTCTCTCTCCGCCATACCAGAAGTATCCTTCGTTACAGCCGCAGACATAAAGGGATTCATTCTGCGTGAAACATTCTCCGGTTGCATTATCAAAACCTCCGCATGAAGCTGTTTCACATGGAGAAACGCACTCCCGATAGTTCCAGAAATAGTTGCCAGAGCACTCGCATTGATGGTCGGTACCGCCTTTTGAGGCTATACATTTGCCGGTTGAATGCGGGATGTCGCACGAAACTGCGTCGCATTCATTGGTGCATTTTCTGTTTGCTTCATCCCAGAGAGAATCCTCATCGCATTCACAGGTGTATATCGTGCTTGTTTCAGATGTGCATTTTCCCGTTGAGTGAAGCGCATTGCACGGATCACCGTCGCATGGATTCAGACATTTCAGCTCAGAAGTGTTCCAAAAAGAGTTCTCTTCGCAGCCGCAGGTATATTTGAGCCAGCTTTGTGCAGTGCAGACTCCGGTAGAGTGCTTCATATCTTTGCAAGGCTCTGTTTTGCACGGTGTTTCGACACATTTTTCTCCGTCCCAGAACCACTCTTCGACGCAGCCGCAGGTGTATTTGCTTGCACTTGTCGCAGCACAGACTCCCGTTGAATGCTGTACTCCGGCGCACGGGTCGGCATCGCACGGATCGACACACTTCCCGCCGTCCCAGAACCAGCCTGAATTGCAGTAGCATCGGTAATTTGTCTCGCTTAGCGGCACACAGCCGGAAGCATAAGGAATTTCTTCGCAGGGATCGGAACTGCACGGGCTTTTGATACACTTGTCTCCATACCAGAAGTAACCTTCATCGCATCTCGTGCAACGGAGATAGTGGCTTTCAAAACACTCGTAACAGTCGTAAGGCGGATATCCGTTTCCTTCAACGATTGCGGCTGAAAAAGTATTGCAGTGTGCCTCGATGGAAGCGTTGCTGAAATTTATTGCCAGAAAATATGCCTCTTTAATGCTGCCGGACCACAGTGTGTCTGTGTCGCCTAACCTGCTGTATTTGCTGGTTACACTTGTCTCGCAGCCGCCGTTTTCAAAATCAGGACAGTTCTGAACCAAAGTCATCAGATGGCTGATTTCAGGCATACGCCAGTCGGTATAGCCTCCGTCGGAAATTTCGCCGCACTTCGTCTGATGCCAGTTGTCGGAATACATCGAAGACCACATAAGTCCGGTTGTTGAATCTTTGCACGGAGTTTTGCCCCTCTGAGCGCATTCAGGCAAGTCGGAATCCGGATATACTGGGATTTCTGCATCACCGTCGTTTTGTTCTGAATCCGGAGTTGTGTCGCCATCTTCGTCATTTTCTACTGCATCTTCATCATATTCAAAATCAGAATCCGAGTCTGAATCTGTATTGGTATTGGTATCGTTATCATTCTGCTCTGTTTCCGCCGTTTCATCTGTATCATTCTGTTCAGGAATTTTCTGGTTTTCGCTCTTTTTTCCGCAGGCTGTAACCGAAAAAATCAAAATGAGTGCTAAAAGTAGAAAATATTTTTTCATTTTGCGGTCTCCGCATCAAAAAATCGAATAATTTTAAACAAAATATGGTTTTGTGCAAGAAAAAAGTCTGCTACTCAGCGCTGACTACAACGATCCTGCCTTCGCTGAAACACTCTTTTTTGAGCTCGGCTCTGATCTTTTCGGCGTCACTGTTTTTTATGACGATTTTCGATTCTGTGATTTTGAATGCGTTTACTGAAATGGTTTCGCCGGAAAGGCCGGCTTTTTCAAGGAGATAATCGGCTTTCTTTTTGGCGAAGAAAACTGATGACGGGCTTTTTCTGCCGTTTCCTGCAAGCGAAATGTCGTAGATTTTATCCCCTTTTTCGTCCACGACCGAAATCAGAAGCGCAGGCTCGATTTTTTTCACGTTTATGAGAAGAATAGAGTTCGTTTTCGCGCTCTCGTCAGAAGCGGTTTCAGCCTTTTCTTCCGAGGAAAGAGCCCCTTCCCTCACCGCTTCGGTAATTTTTCTGATGAATCCCGAAACATCAACTTTGTATGTCACGTCGACTGATGAATTCGAGTAGAATCTTTCGTAGGTGACTTCCCTGAAATCGGCCGCGTTCACAAGCCGCTCGACAAAATCGGGCTGGTTTTTCTCGTCGAAATAAGCCTTGACCGTGGTTTTGCCCGAAAGAACGAGCGAAGAAAGGATCTTCACAGTTTTCAGCCGTGCGTTGGCCTGTGCCGCCTTTTCCGCAGTGATACGCGCCGAATTGAGGTTGGTGACATTCGTTTCCGGGATCCCGTTTCCCGTAATCGAAAGCTCGAACGTCGAATAGTTCAAAGTTCCGTCAGTCACCTTTTTCACAAACTGAAAATCTTCCGGCTTTTCAGCGGCCCAAAGTGAAAAAAAGGAGAAAAAAACAAGGAAAAAAAGGACTTTTTTTAAATATTTTTTCAATCGATCCTCCTGCTTACCGGAACAACACAAGCGCATTTGCGGGACATTATTCCCTGTAATTTATGAATTGCAAGATTACTGTCAAAAAACCGCAGGGTCTATTGCATAAATTTATCAATAAAATACTGCACTTGTCGATTTTTAAAAAATTATCTTGCATTTTTTATGAAAAGAGCAGAATAGCTCTCGCTACGTTCGGTACATTCCTATTAAAAATCAAACAATTTCAGGAGGTTATCCATGAAAGAAGAATTGCGTTCCCTCGAGGATGAGGTCCCGCTTGGCTCAGGCCGGTCGAATTCCGTTCCGTTTTATTCCGTTCCCCTTGTCTCTGAGGGCGTGGAAGTTCTTTCCGATTTTCAGAAAAAATTTTTCCCGGGCTCGACAAAAGCTGACTGGGACAGCTGGCTTTGGCAGATCAAAAACTCGATCACCGATGCCGGAACTCTTTCAAAAATGTTCGATCTGACAGAGGACGAACTTGCGGCGATGAAGGAGATTTCGCTTCCCTTCAGGATCACACCCTACTACGCCTCGCTGCTTTACGGCCGCGATCCGGAGTATCCGCTGAGAAAGACCATGATCCCGCGGACATCCGAACTTATAAGGAGCTTCGGTGAAGCAGCCGACCCTCTTTCGGAGGAATCGATGTCGCCGGTCCCGAACCTTGTCCACCGCTATCCCGACAGAGTCCTTTTTCTGGCGACCGAATTCTGCAGCTCATACTGCCGCTACTGCACGAGGCACAGAGTCGTAGGAAACAAAAACGAACTTCACAGATTCAACTCGAAGTGCTGGGACGAATCGATCGACTACATCGCAAGGCACACCGAAGTGCGCGATGTCCTGATTTCAGGCGGCGATCCGCTCACCATGCCCGACGCAAAGATCGACTATCTTCTTTCAAGGATCAGGGCTATCCCTCATGTAGAAATAATCAGGCTCGGAACAAAAGTCCCCGCCGTCCTTCCGCAGAGGATCACACCTAAACTCCTGAGAATACTCAAAAAATACCATCCTCTTATGATAAGCATCCACTTCACCCACCCGGACGAACTCACGCCGGAAAGCTCTGCTGCATGCTCGAGACTTGCCGATGCGGGGATCCCTCTCGGCAGCCAGACAGTCCTTCTCAAAGGGGTGAACAACGATGCAAAAGTTATGACAGAACTCTTCCACAAGCTCCTTATGGCAAGAGTCAGACCTTACTATCTCTACCAGTGCGACCCGGTCATCGGCTCGGCCCACTTCAGGACAAGTGTCGATGAGGGACTCGACATGATCAGGCAGATCCGCGGATTCACGAGCGGCTACGCTGTTCCCCACTATGTCATAGACGCTCCCGGCGGAGGAGGAAAGATCCCCCTCATCCCGAAATATTTTCAGGGAGAAGACGATGATTACGTCTACCTGAAGAATTTCGAAGGCAAAGACTACAAATACCCCAAACATTCATAAGGGAGGTAAAAAATGAGAATAGGTTTCACATACGATCTGCAGGACGACTATATAAAAGCGGGATTTTCACTTGAGGAAGCCGCTGAATTCGACGTTGCGGAAACGATAGACGGGATAGAAGATTCACTTAAGAAGCTCGGCTACGAAGTTGACAGGATAGGAAACGTAAAATCGCTTGTCAGTCGTGTCGCGGCAGGCGAAAGATGGGATCTCGTATTCAACATCGCAGAGGGAGTCAACGGTTTCGGAAGAGAGGCGGAGGTCCCCGCAGTTCTCGAAGCATACGGCATCCCGTTCGTTTTTTCCGACCCGATGGTCCTCTCCCTTGCTCTCCACAAAGGGATGGCTAAGAGGATCGTCCGCGATGCCGGGATAGCGACACCCGACTTTCAGATCGTCTATTCGCCGGAAGATATCGACAAGGTAAAGATCGACTTTCCCCTCTTTGCAAAGCCGCTTTCCGAGGGAACAGGCAAAGGGATAGGAGCAAAATCGATAATAGGCAGCCGCAGAGAGCTGGTCGAAAACGTCACGGCACTCCTTCAAGAACACGGGCAGCCGGTGCTTGTCGAAAAATTCCTCCCCGGAAGAGAGTTCACAGTCGGGATCACAGGGACGGGAAAAGATGCCAAAGCGGTCGGCGTTATCGAGATCAACTTCCTGGAAGATGCCGAGAGCAAAGCTTACGGGCTTGTCAACAAAAAGCACTATCAGTCGCTGATGCGCTACACTGTCCCCGAACATGAGATCGCGGAAAAGTGCATCGAAACGGCCCTTGCAGCGTGGAAAGTCCTTGAATGCCGCGACGGCGGAAGAATAGATCTCCGCTGCAACGAAGCAGGGATCCCCGAGTTTATCGAAGTAAATCCGCTGGCGGGACTCAACCCCTCCGATTCAGATCTCCCGATCCTCGGCAGGATGAACGGCGTCTCATACGACGAAATCATCGCCAGGATAATGAAAAGCGCAGAAAAGAGGATCTCCGGCTGAAGCGCCTGATTTATACAAAAACCGCGTATCGTTTTGTTTTTATTCACGAATCCGTAACTCTTCCCTAACCTTCTCCCGCCTGAAAAATAAATTTTCAAAATTCTTCTGATAAAAATAAAAGAAAAATGGAACTTTCCGAAAAAATTTTTTATAGTGCAACGGTTTTTGATTATTAACAATCTTCGGAGGGAAAAATGGAATTCAAATCGATCAAAGAGTTTATCGCTATGGCAAAAGGACATGAGACCAGAAGAATCGCTGTTGCAGCTGCGGAAGACGAGCCGGTACTTGCGGCTATTAAAGATGCGATGGGCGAAGGAATCGTAATTCCTGTTCTTGTAGGCCACGAAGAAAAAATCAAAGAGATCGCGGCAAAAATCGGCCTTAATCTCGACGGAATCAAAATCATCCACGAGCCGAAACCGAAAGTTGCCTGCCAGAGAGCCGTAAAGGTCATCAAAGACGGCGAAGCTGAGATTCTTATGAAAGGTCTCGTTCCGACCGCTGACCTGCTCAGAGCTGTTCTCGACAAGGAAAACGGCCTCAGAAAAGGCAGCACGATCAGCCACATCGCATTTTTCGAAACTCCTTACTACCACAAACTCGTTGTTGTCACCGACGCTGCAATGAACATCGCTCCTGAGTTCAAAGAAAAAGTCGCGATCGTCAACAACGCGGTCGAAGCTTGCCACAGAGTCGGCATCGAAAATCCGAAAGTCGCGGTTCTTGCAGCTGTTGAAGTTGTCAACGAGAAGATGGAACCGACAGTTCATGCTGCAATGCTCACGATGATGAACAAACGCGGACAGATCCCGGGCTGCATCGTTGACGGTCCTTTTGCAATAGACAACGCAATTTCGAAAGAAGCCTGCGCTCACAAGAAAATCGTTACCGAAGTCGGCGGAGACGCTGATATTCTTATGTGCCCCGATATCGAAGCTGCGAATATCCTCTACAAATCGATGAACTTCCTCGGCGGTGCCCATTCGGCGGCTGTAATCATGGGAGCAAGCGTTCCGATAGTTCTTACAAGCAGAGCTGATTCCGAAGAATCGAAACTTTATTCAATCGCACTCGCTGCGGCAATGAAATAGGAGAAAATCATGAAAATATTGGCAATCAACCCCGGATCAACTTCCACGAAAGTAGCAGTTTACGAAGATACTAAAGAGATTTTGACTGTAAATATCAAACATGATGTAGAGGAACTGGCTGGTTTTACCTGTGTTTTCGATCAATATGACTTCAGAAAGAATATCGTTCTCAAAAAACTTGAGGAAGAGGGAATCGATGTCGCATCCCTTGACGTAATCGCAGGCAGAGGCGGTCTCCACAAACCTATTCTCGGCGGCGTTTACGAAATCAATCCGCTTATGATCGACGATATCAAACATCCTAAAATCGGCGAGCACGTCTGCAACCTCGGAGCTCCTATCGCTTACGAAATCGCGAAAGAGGCGTCAAAACTTAGCGGAAAAAATGTCAAAGCGTACACAGTAGACACTTCTGTTGTCGATGAAATGGAGCCCATCGCAAAATTCTCGGGAATGCCGGAAATTGAAAGACGCAGCATTTTCCACGCACTCAACCAGAAGGCAGTTGCAAGAAGATATGCCCGCGAAAGAGGCAAAAAATATGAAGATCTGAACTACATTGTCGCTCACATGGGCGGCGGAATCTCGATCGGCGCACACAGAAACGGCAGAGTTATCGATGTCAACAACGCGCTCAACGGCGAAGGTCCCTTCACTCCTGAAAGAAGCGGCGGCGTTCCGGTAGGGCAGCTTGTAAACATGTGCTTCAGCGGCGAATACACGAAAGCTGATATTATGAAAAAAATCAAAGGAAACGGCGGTCTTGTCGCTTACCTCGGCACGAACAGTGCGTATGAAGTCGAACAGCGCGTAAAAGCGGGCGACAAGGAATGGGAACTTGTTTACAGAGCTATGGCTTATCAGGTTTCAAAAGGAATCGGCGCTCTCGCTGCGGCTCTTGACGGCAAAGTTGATGTCATCATTCTCACCGGCGGAATCGCTTACGATAAAATGTTCGTCGGCTGGATCAAAGAGAAAGTTTCCTTCATCGCCGATGTAGAAGTTTTCCCGGGCGAAGACGAAATGAAGGCTCTCGCTGAAGGCTGCTACTACGGAATAAAAGGAGAAATTCCGGTTCACGTCTATGAATAAAATCCAGGACTTAGTCCAAAAATTCGAAGAATACATTTCAAGAATCAATTCAGAAAATCCCGTTTTTTTTCAGGCCGTTGCAAAATTGTGCGAAAGTTACGGCTACACTCTTGAAAACGCTGCAGTCTTCAACAGAAATCTGAAGAAAATCACAAACCTTAAATACATTTTAGTTGCCGACAATCCGGGAATGACAGAGCAGCATGAAGAGTGCTATTTAGTTGGAAAAGCGGGCAAAACGGCACGGAATTTCTTCAAAAACAATTCTCTTGTCAGCGATTTTGACGAGGAAGTTGCCGTTTTAAACAAAACCTTCATCCACACAAAAAGTACGCTTGACCTCAAAAAACTCAAAAATTTCAAGAGTTTATTTGAAGATTCCGAAAGATTCATGGCAAACCTGGCCGTTGATATGCTTGAAGCAACTGACGCCGAACTCTGGATAACCGGTTGCAGCGAACTCGCCGAAAAAAAACTTTTTTCCGAATATCTCAAAACCCTGAAATCAAGATGCGCCGGAAATCCAGCATTGAAAGAGCGGATTTTCTTTTATCCTCACTTCTCTTTCGGAAATTTCAGCAAAAACCTTAACGCAGTTTTGTCTAAAAACCCGGGAATGAGCGTAAAAGAGGCTTTGAAAGCAGCCTCGCTTGAAGTTTCAGAAAATTCGATATTTTAATAAAAGCTGATATAAAAAGCCGGATTTATCGGTCTTCACGATGAGGTCATCGATGTCTGAAAAGATAAAAAATTTTTTCAAATTCAGAAATCCTCAGTCTTATTCATATTTTATTCTGATTTTTTCGGTTTACTGGTCGATGAAATTCTTTCTCGGCTTCTACATGTCCGACAAAGTCGGAAGCGATTCGCTTGTTTTTGTTCCGCCTTTTTCGCTGATTTTGAATGTAACCGATGTTTTTTTCTGTCTGATTGCGGCATATCTCATTGATTTTATTGCAAAAAACAACAAAATCGTGTTTTTTGTCCTGACTTGGGCGACTTTTCCGCCGATCTATTATTTTGCGATAAAAGGTTACATAATTTACCTCTATTTTCACGGTTTCGTTAATTTCGGGCTGAACAATTTTCTGGGCTCTAAAGGCAATGAAACTGTGAATTTCATTCTTTACGCTCTTGATGTTTACGCCGTTATGTTCCTGATTTTTCTTTTGATCGCCACGGTTTTATATCTGATTTTTGCAAGGAAATTAGGTGGTTATATCGCTGAAAAAGTTCCAGTTCTTCCATTTTTATTTCTGATTGCAGCCCTTGTGTTGCTTCCGTTTAGAATCGCTTTTTCAGAAAAATGCGAACGGATCGAAGCAAGCCCGCTTTTTGAACTTCCTTTAAGCTACATCACAATGCCTGACTATATGCCGAGAACTTATTCCAAAGATTTTACTCCGCCTGAAAAACTGATTTTCGGCAAGGAAAAAAACAGTGTCAAAGTGGAGAAAGGAGAACTGAAAAAGAAGAGAAATATTCTTCTTTTGCTAATAGAATCGACCCCTTACACAAAAAAAGACAAACTCGGATTTTTCAGATACTTCGATAAAAATTCGGTCGAGGCGACCAATTTCAGAGCATGTTTCCCGGGAACGACAAGGTCAATGATTTCAACGATGTGCGGAACTTACAGCGGAACCGGGTTTACGGCTCTGACACGTTATCAGCCCGATTTCAACTGCACGTCATTGCAGAAAAAACTGGGTGAAAACGGCTACAGAACAGGGCTTTTTTCAGCAGTCAATCTTTCTTACGACGAATTTGACCAGGCAAAAATGCTTAAGGATTTCAACGTAATAGAAGAACCTTCGACGTTGACGAAGCGCTATCAGCCGAAAAAGATCCACGGAACCGGAAACGCGATAGAAGAAGAGATCCCGATTGAGGAAATCATAAAATTTATGAAGCAGGATGACGAACCGTTTTTCGTTTTTTACTATGTTTACTGGACTCACAGCCCTTACGAGCATCCTTTCAAGGCGACAGGCTCGCTTCCGCTTGAAGAGCGCTACGACGAATCGCTGAAATATGTTGACGAGTCTGTTCAGAAACTCTTTGAAAAGATGAAGGAAAACAATCTTTTCGATGAAACTGTGATAATTGCGACTTCCGACCACGGTCAGGCTTTCGGCGAACATCCAGGCAACTACACCCACAGCAACTACATTTACGAAGAGTCGGTGAAAGTTCCGTTTATAATGAGAAGTCCCGATTTTCCTGATAAGAAACAGACAGTTGATGTCGATGCGGCTCATTTTGACATTCCTGCGACAATTCTTGATTTCGCCGGAATAAAGCAGCCTGAAAACTGGGACGGTCAGTCACTGATTTCAGGAAATTATCAGCAGAAACCGCGTCTTACATTTGCACGCGGCATTGTTTACAGCGACGGAATTTTGGACAGCAACTACAAATATATCTACTATCCCGACGGCAGAAAAGAGGAGCTTTTCGATTTAAGCCTTGATCCGCTCGAAAAAAACAATATCGCCGCAGAAAACAAGGAAAAAACTGAAAAATACAAAAAACTTTTTCAGGAATGGATCCCCTGGCAGCAAGATCGTATCACGAAATAACTATTTGATTTCACTGACTTTTAAACCAGAAATTCCTACAAGTTTTCTGCCTGAATCGTCACAGAGAGAAATCGATTTTTCATTTGCAAGACATATTCCCTTTTCCGGAATTTTATGAGAGAAAAATTCGATTTTTCCGATCGAGACGGGAAGAACAAGCTTGTTCGCCATAATAAGAGCAGTCTGAAGCATTGAATCGACCATAGTCGGGAAAATCGTTGCAGATTTTTTGAAATCCGAGAATGAAAGAACTCGTTTTTCCCCTTTTTTCCAAGTCGCGGCGCAGCAGTTTTCCTTCAAAGAGAGGATTTTTTCGAGATGGCGGAAAAATTTTCCGTGGAAAAGAGGATCCGGGATAAATTTTTCAATATCTATCGGTTTTTTCAACGCTTCCGGCAGCGAAACCCGCCCATCCGATTTTCTTAAATTGTCATAATAAAATTCACAAGTTACAATATTATTCGCAAAACCGTCAAGACTTGTTCTTATGACTGAAACAATGGAGTTATCCGAATATTTTGAAACCGCCGAAAACGAACGGATTTCAACAGGTGACGAATCAGAAAAAATAACCGGAGAATTGATTTTTATGTTTTTTATTGCGCAAAGTTTCTTTTTTCCGGCAATAGAAGCAGCGTTTTTTGCAAGAAGTTCAAGCAAAAGGACAACCGGCATGACAACCGCGCCGCCAATCACATGATCAAGGAGATAATGGTCTTGATTTATTGATATTTTTGTCTGCGACACGATCTCTGTACCGGGAATAAAACGGAGGATCCTCACATTCTTGGCTTCGTTGAAAACTTCGGATTCTGTGTATAAATTCGCTTCCAGATGCTGCGCGAGCCTGCCTGTGACAACTGAAATCCTTGAATCGGAATTTATGATGCTTTCGTAAGCCTCAATGCCGTCGTGAGTGGAAAGGGGAACGACTCCGACACTTTTCAGATATTCGAGAACATTGTCTTTTTTACCCATTCCGGTTTCGTTCCAAACAGTGTAACCGATTGATTTTGCTGGAACATTCTTTTTGTTTAACAACAGACACAAATAATCTAGCCAGCTGTTTGCGAAAGTGTAGTCGGCCTGCATCCGCATTCCGGTTTTTGCAAGAACAGAGGAAATAAGGTGAATAAATTTCAGGTTTTCATTTCCGCAGACCGATAAAATGTTGAGCAGACTGTAAACTTTGACAGCCAGACATTTATCAAAACTGCTTTTTTCCATATCCTGAAAAAGTGCATAGCTGCTTATTCCTGAACCGTGCAGAATCCCGGCGAAATCGCCGTGATTTTTAATTATTTCTTCAATGATTTTCTTAGTTTCTGCACTGTCGGAAAGATCGCATGAATAGTAAAACACTTCTTTCGCATTCTCTTTCAAACGGGCTAAATTTTTTGCGGTTTCCGAACCGGTTTTATAAATATCTTCGCTTTTGGTTGAGCCGACGAGGACGAAACGGCAATGCAAAATCCTGCTAAGAGCGAGAACGTGCTCAAAAGTTATCCCTTTCGCTCCGCCGGTAACAATAACAAGATCGTCTTCTTTGATCAAATCGCTGATTTTATTTGATTTCTTGTTAACTTTTTTGACTGCGGCCCAGGTTTTTCTATTAAGATTTTCATCGTAAACAATGTGGGTTTTCCCGTCAGAAACAACGCGAGATTCCTTTTGAACAAGAAGAGAAACGATCGAATCATCAATTTTTTCGTGTATCGAAAGAAGTAGAAATTCCCCTTTCGTGTATTCCAGACGCAAGGTTTTCAGAATTGCTGCAACCGGATTCATAGAACCGCTTAAATCGAAGAAACGCGAGACAAAAATCACGCGGAATTTTGAATGGATAGGATCCTTGTCTTTAAGAAAACACTTCAAATCAGCAAAAATTTTGCTTGAAAATGCTGAAATGCTTTCGCCCAAACAGTCGAAATTATTGCTATTTTTAATTTCATCAAGATAAACGATCTTAGTTTCGGTATTTTCTGCAGAATCATTTTTCCTATATTTTAAAAACGGTGCATCGCAAAGTTCCATCTCAAAAGTTCCAGTCCAGTCAGGAATAACTCCGGGAGTCGTGACAAGAGCTTTTTTGTCGTTTCTTAAGTCGGTATCGGAATATTTTTCGGAAATATCGGCAAGCATTGTCTCAATTATTTCGCGGATAGTTGATTCGGAAAAAAGGGTTGGACTCCCGATAATTTCATCAGGACAGAGCTTTCTTCCCAAAGCGAAAACAAATTCAGCCCCTTTCAGCGAATCCAAGCCGAGATCGTATTTCAGATTCATGCCGATATTCAGAGTTTCTTTCGCAAAACCTGTTTTTGCAGCAATCCAGTTCAAAGCAAAATCGTAGATATTTTCATCGTTTTCCGATGTTTTTCCATCTGGAATTTTGTTTTCCGTTGGTTCTTTTTCCAAAGGATTTACGATGAATGAATGCTTCGGCAGACTGTCAAAATCAAAAGACAAGTCACTGCTTTCATTAGATAAATTTCCGTTGGTATAAAGTGCTGCAAGAACAGAAAGAAGCGAACTCTGCGGAGTTTTTTCTGAATTGTCAAAGGCAATACAGTTTTTATCTTTTAAAATGTCCGAAACCAGAGAAGTCAGAACATTTTTCGGACCGCATTCGATGAAGAGTCTGACCCCCGATTTTTCCATATTTCTGATTGTTTCAAGGAAATTAACAGGTTTCAGGATCTGCTGCGAAAGATATCCGGCGAAATCGCAATCTCCCGATTCTTCAGCATAAACTGTTGAGAATATTGAGTTTTTCTTTTTATTAAAATGAATTTTTTCGAGGAATTTTTTGAAATCTCTAGCAGCATCTTTCATAAAATCAGAGTGGAATGCATTGGAAACATTAAGTTTTTTGTAGCCGACGGAAAGAATATCAAGCAATCTGAGAAGTTTTTCGATTTCAGTTTCAGCTCCGGAAATAACGACCTGCTTTTCGGAATTTATGTTGGCAAAAGCAAGTTCAGTTTTTGAACTTTTCAAAATGTTTTCTGCAGTCTCAATATCGCAGAAAAGTGCTATCATTCCGGTATTTTCAGTGCTTTTCGACATCAAGAGACCGCGTTTTGCCGCGATTTTGACGGCATCTGTATCGGAAATTATCCCGTCGGCGCACAAAGCTGTTATTTCACCCAGACTGTGACCGGCAAAACAGATATTTGTGAGAGAATATTTTTTCAGAAGATCAAGAAGAACGAGAGAAGTCGCAACGATCGCAGGCTGCGCGTATTTTGTCTGAGTTACAAGCTTATCGAGCTTTGAGAGTTCAGAATCAGAATAAATCCAGCGTTTTTCAAGCACGAATTCTGAAATTCCCTCGGGAATTATTTCTTTCACTGCGGCATCAAGTTTGTCGAAATATGCCTTTTCTTCCGGAAAATATTCAAGGATTGGTGCAAGCATTCCGAAATACTGGCTTCCCTGCCCCGGGAAAAGCAATGCCGCTTTTGAAAAACTCTCTTTTTTTTCTGCGATCTCATTCAAAAGAGCTTCGCACTTTTCCTGGAATGACGAAGGATCGTCCGCAACGATCGAAACTCGATAATTATCTGATTTTATTGATTTATTGTAAGAGTCCGCAAAATCTGAGATTTCAGAAAAACTCATATTTTTCGCAGCTTTCGCAATTTTCAAGATTTCATTTTTGAGAGCGTTTTTCGTCGCGGCAGAAACCATGAAAATGAAAGAACTTTTTTCTGGTTCAACTTTTGCCGCAGGATAGATTTTCCTAATATCTTCAGGAATATATTCTTCCATTGTGATGTGTGCATTTGATCCGCCGAAGCCGAAAGCACTGACTGAAACTCTTCTTTTGTGGTTTTTCGGAAGCCATACCCTGCCTTCCATTGACGGTTGCAGGATTTCGGGCGGTCTCCCGAAAGCTGAATTCGGAATAAAGCAGCCGGTTGTCGGAGGAATGAAATGATTTTCGAGCGCGAGAAGTGCCTTTATCGTGCTGAAAGCTCCTGCGGCCGCTTTAAGATGACCGATGTTGGCTTTCAGGCTTCCGATGAAAGACGGTTCTTTTTTCTTTCTGCCCATAAGCGAAAGCAGAGCTTCGATTTCAGCCGCGTCGCCCCGTGCTGTTCCTGTGCCGTGACCTTCAAAATAATCAACTGAATTTATTGAATATCCCGCTTTTTCGTAAGTTTTCCGGAGAGCGACTGCCTGACCTTCAGCTTTAGGAGCAGTTATCGCCTCCCCGCTTCCGTCGGAAGAAAACGCAAATCCTTTTATCACCGCTTTCGGCGTAAAACCGAAATTCAGAGCGGTTTTGAGGTCAGCCAGAAGCAGCAGTCCGCATCCTTCGCCCGGCAGCATACCGTTTGCGCGGGCATCGTAAGGGAGAATATTTTCTTTCGCGAAAGCTCCGACTTTGGAAAAACCGACATATTCAAACGGATCGAGACTGATATCGACTCCGCCGCAGAGAACAAAATCAAGGTTGCCCGATTCAATCGCGAAACAGGCGTTTATTACCGAAAGCAGCGATGACGAACAGGCTCCGTCAACTGTGTATGCACCGCCACGGAAATCGAAAAAGTTTGCGATTCTCCCTGCAATTATGTTCGACATTCCGCCTGGAAGCGAATCCTCATTGATCTCAGGCAGCATTCCGACCATATCCTTTTTAAATTCGGCGGAAATTTCAGCCTTTGTCACGGAATCCAGATCGAAGTGGTTCAAAGCCCGATTCAAGCGGTCGTTTATCGTGTTGAAACGCGATTTCAGCGTGAAACTCCGGGCAAATTCACCCGTGATGCTGTTACCGATAATCACTCCGATACGCTCTTTGTCGGCATTTTTTAAGTAATTGAATTTATTAAGCAATCTGTCAGCAGCATCAAGAGCAAGCCAGTGGGCGATGTCATAATGTTCCGCACTAAGAGGAGAAATTCTGTAATGCAGCGGATCAAATTTCCAATCGGTAATCAACGCCATTAGCCGCGTTGCGCTTTTTTCAGGAATTTTTCCGCTTTTGTCATAGTAAAGTTCTTCCGGCAGCCTGACATCGGGCATGATCCTGAACTCTTTTTTGCGGTTTATAACGATTTTCCAGACATCTTCCGGCGTTTTTATTCCGGGACCGATGCACGAAAAATCAAGAACGGCGACTGATCTCAAACATATCTCCTTTTTCTCACCGCAAATTATTTGTCGATATTTCGTAATTTCGAGATTTTGACATTTCGATGCGGTGGAATCGAATTATCGACAAGAGCAACAAAAACCGCGGTATTATACTCAATTTTTCAGGAATTGCGAGAGGAACCTATTTTTTCAGGTATTCGACAACCTTTTTTGCTGCGGTTTTGCCGCTGAAATATGCAGGCGGCATTCCGTAAGGAATCTTCAATTCGTTCCAGAAAGTGTAATCACCCGCCAGAAAGACGCCGGGAAGCGGATTCAGCACTGCTTCGCTGAAATTTCCGTAAGTTTTGTCCGAGACCAATGTTAACTCTTCTTTCCAGAAATAGGAATCAATGTGAAGTATTTCCGATTTTTCGTTTAAGATTCCTGTTTCTTTCAACCACTGCTTCGACAAATCCACATAATCGGCTTTTTCCGAAGCATCCCAGATATAGCAGTACAAACTGTAAACACCGTTCCCGTTGTTTGTTACATAAAGCAGTAAAAAGTCGCTGTTTATTGAAGCGAACTTTACTGGCTTGTCCAGTCTGGCAAGCAGATTGACAACCATTCTGCTGTTGTAAGATACGGACTTTAAAAAGTTTGCGGATTCTTCTTTCATATTTTTTATTATTTTGTCTGCAACAGTCGCCGGAGTGGCCACGATCACTGTTTTTGCCTTTACAACCTCTTCTTTTCCCCCTTTTTTGTAACTTACAGCAACGTTTTTGCCATCATTTTTAACAGAAACGACTTCGGCTTCAAGAATAAATTTTCCGGTAAGTTCTTTTTCCCAGGCTTCTATCATTTTTCCGTTGCCGCCTGCACGGTGGGACAAATATTCGTATTTTCCGTAATGTTTCCCGTTTCCGAGCATATTTGAATTGCCGGTAAAAAAACTGTCACGCTGGAACATTTTCCGGGAAGATGTCATTTTTCCGTTTCTGTATTCGCCGTAAAGATCGGGAGATACTACCAGTTCAGGCAGTTCAAAATTTTTGGGAACAAGTGTCGGGCTGTATGCGAATGTCGCGCCGAGTTCATAAGAGTATTCGCCGAATTTTTTCGTCCAAACTCTGCCTCCGAGCCGGTTTTCCTTTTCCAAAAGCAGGATTTTTGCCTCTTCGCCAAGTTCAGTTTTAAGTTTGTATGCCGCGCCAAGTCCGGCAAGACCGCCTCCGACCACAACCGCGTCATAAATTTCTTCATTTTCATTATATTCTGCCGGATTTATCTCCGGAACTTTTTCTTCGGCAGCGGCTGTGTTTTTATTTTTCCTGCAGCCTGTAAAAACAACAGCAAGCACAATCAAAGAAATCAGTGCAATTTTCTTTATCATTTTCACCTCCTGAAAATAAAAACTATCTCACACAGATGACATAATTTTCCAGCCACAGGTCATGCGTGTAAATACCGCCGTTGCTTAAATCGACATACCATCTGTCATACGGAAAATCTGACAAAACCGAGGATGACCAGAATCTTTCTTTTTTAGGCAGCCTGCTGAAATCGTCCCCCTTTCTCCCGTCACAGTCACGGAATGTCCTGTCACGCGAAGAGAGTTTTCCTGCTTTTTCGCTTATTCTGCATGTTCCGCCGGACTGCGTTCCTGAATGGTTCTTAACAAGTGTTCTCAGTTCGTCGACATAAGGCAGACGCCAGTCGCTGAAGCCGTCTTCATCAAGATTTTCGCAGTATTCCTTCGCTTTTTCCCAAGGCATTGTGTAAGAGATTTTTGACCAGATAATTTCCAATCCTTCTCCGGCTTCTGAACCTGAGACTCCATTATCTTCGCCGGCAGTTTCACTTTGACCGTCATCATAATGGGTGAGTCCTTTCCATGCGAAAACAAAAACTAAAACCGTAAAAAGCAAGGCAAAAAGAGCCGCTTTTTTGAAATTCACTTTAAATCCGAACGAATGGTTTTCATCAGCAAGCTTTTTATACAGAAACACATAATACAAAACAGCCAGAAGCGTCAGAATAACCGAAATCCACTGGGAAGTCGTAAGTCCGAGAAAATAAGATGCTCTGTCAAATCTGAGGAAATCTATACAGAATCTATACGGTCCGTACATTGCGAAATACAATGCAACATAGTTGAGCGGAACTTTCTTTTTGTCAGTAAAACATTTGATAAGCAGAACGAGCAGAATGATCACTTTCGCAATGACCATGATCGGCTGGGTCGGAAAAAGAGGCGGTGTCGCCATTCCATCTTCAAGCAGTCCGCGTGTGACAAAATCTCTTGCAGCTTTGCTTCCCGGCCCGTAAACCATGCTGAAAGGCGAATCAAAGATAAAACCGTACGATTCACCTGTATAAATGTCGGCTATTCTCGCAAATATCGAAGTGAACGCAAAGCAGATGATCGTCACATCGAAACTCCGCAAATAGACTTTATTCTGTTTCCAGAACAGCGGATAGCACACCGCCATTCCAAGAAGGCAGCCGATCAGGGAGCCGTAAAACATCGTCGCCGTGCCGTAGAAATTAAAAAAAGCCTTGAAAAGACTGTAATCCGGCCTCGTCAAAAACTTTATATATGTCGGAGTCGCATCCAAAAAAATATGGAAAACATGCGAAAGAACATAAGAAAAATAAACAGAAAGCAACGATGCGAAAAAGAACTTCAGCGGCGAAACAGAAAACCTTTTTGCAAGATAAAGTTCCATCGGAATCATAACAACAAACGCAAAAATCATGAGTTCGTTGGTTATTCCGATACTTATGAAATTTTCAAGGAAACGGTTTACCCACATTTCAGTTCTTAAGGAACTTTTTATTGTTTACAGACCGTAAGAGGAACAAGGTGAACCTGATGTGCTTCCATTTTGGGTCGTTGATAAAGATTTCTGATAACCGCAGGAAGAACTGCACGATACACTGTAATAATCATAATACGGACACGATTTACAACCGTTACCGTGATCGCAGTTGCACTCGTAAGAGCCGTTCTGGACATAACAGGTCGCTGAAAATCCCTTCGTCACATCGCATTTTTCAGAACCGTTAACCGTTCCGTCGCCGCACCACATACAGTTGGTTCCTTTCGTAGCATTTGATATGCCCTGGCAGTCTGAATTGCATGACGGTCTTGTGGTCGGCGTGTAGTATGAACTACGGCTAAGTCCAAGCGCCGCATTGCAGAGTTTTACTGTTCCGGCATCATTGGCATAATTTATACTCTTATCACATTTTTCGCTCGCATTGGCAACATTCGTAAAGTCGGCAGAAACACCCGTCGCCGCACTTGCCCTCTGTACTTTTCCGTCGCCGCAGAAACCGCATGTCGCCGGGTAATTAGATGAGGTAATACCTGAAATAGTGCAGTCAGTGCCGCAACCTACAGCAAGGTTCGTGTTGTTGTAATACGAACTGGATGTTGTGGTCACACTATTAAGAGCGAACCAGCGGTTGCACAGTTTGCTACGGTCAGCTGAACCGTCACACTGTTCCTTATATGTGCTGAAATCTGTAAGAGTAGCTCCCGGGTAGTTACTTGAATTTACCGTTTTACAATTTAAACCCTGACATTTGCTGTCACTGCTTGTGATCTGCACAACGCTGTCACCGCAGAAGTATTCTGTACCTCTGCCTATTCTGCCGTATTGACCGTTTGCACATGCTGTCGGCCAGTCGCTAGGATGATTTGCGACACACTGGAGGAAAGCATCCGAATCACCTTTTCCGCAGTCCGTTTTACAATATGACTTGCCGTCGACAGCCTTTTTACCGTATTTTCCGTTTGAAGCTCCGTCATCGCAGAGTTCCTTGGCACCTACGGCAAATACGCATTGAGTCTTAGTCGACGCAGAACCTTCAATATAACCCGCCATACCGGTACCTTCGATAAGGTCGCAGTGTTCGCTGTGGATTTTCGCTCTGCCGCCGCACTGTGCTTCACTTCCAGGTTTTTTACAACTTCCGTCACTCTGAAGCTCATAACCTTCTGCACAGGTGTAGAAACAACGTGTCGGAACAGAGTCAGGAACAGCAGCCGCAGTTGCATAATTGTTGTCATCCACGGTAAGAACACTCTTTTGTGCAATAATACCTTTCTGAGAGTGGTTGATTTCATAAGCTGTCAAATCAGTTGTTGACGGCTCATAATAACAGTCAACTCCGGCATTACCGCATCCGGCATTCAAATGACGCCCTACATTTTCCAGTTTGTCTCCGTTACCGAGCGCTCTGATCTGGAGCACACCGGCTGATGTCTTCCAGACTTTTACCCATACTTTATTTTCTGCACCGTCACCATTGCCGTAAGTAAAGACAGCACGGTCACCTTCGACTTTGCAGGTATGTGTTATTGAATTTTTCTGACATACCATCTTATTGGAAGAATCAGGACCGTAAACAGAATCTGACGGACATCTGTAGACACAGTTTTTGCCGTCAACAGCTGTTCCGTAAACCGCAGGTATCGTATTGTTTGTGTAATATTCTTTCGTGCTTCCGTTTTTATGATACCAGACGATTTCACCGGTCGTGGAATTGATTTCGGTGCCGTAAGTTACCGTCGGGTTGGCAGTTCCGCCGTAACACGCTTTGTTTTCTGTACTGCTGTCTCCCCATTTAACCCAGATACCGTTTGAATAATCCGGACACTGAGAACTTCCGCAATCGTAAGTATTGCTTTCCTTACCGACACACTTTGAACCGTCCCATTTCAGACCGTCGACACATTCGAATGCACATTTTGCTTCAATATCGTTGGCAGCATCATCCTTATAGACAACTTTTGTCTGTGCCGCAGGCCATGATCCGGTAGCGAAATCGCCGTTCCAGGTTCTGGTATATTTAGGATTCGAACCGTTCACATACCTGATGTATGTCGAAGCAGCTTTTTTATATTCCGAACCTGACAGCATATCTGCCGTGGAAAGAGGAGGACATTTGCTCTCAACCTTGCAGGCTACATTCCATTTGCATTTATTTGAACTGGTGTTCGTGCAGCTTGCAGTGTTTTTGATCTCGTTTTCGAGACCGGTAATCGGTTTGTCTGCCAGCAATGCCGAACATAGTTTTGTGTTGCCGTCACACTCTTCAGGATCAGCAGGTTTTGCCTTGTTTGCTGCAGGTCTGAATGTAATACCTGTTCCCTGACCTGCTTTGTCCTGAGTTGTTCCGTCGCCGCACTTTGTCCACTGGCAGTCGCTGCCGCAGTCGTATGCTGCTCCGTTGAAATCAAGTCCGTTGTCGCATTTCTCGGAAACGCATGGTCTGCCGTTTACCAAACCGTAATCAGCACATGTTTTGCCGCCGTAGATCTGGCTGTCATCACAATACATGCCGTCGTCCCAAGGTACAGATCTAGCAGTCGGGTTGCCATGCTCATCGACATCTTTTACCTGGACTGTGATATCGGAGCACTTTGAAACGACTTTATCGCCGCAGAACATCATCATCGCAAACGAAGCTTCACCCAGCAGCGTCATGTTCGGAACCGTCTCGGAACCTACAGTGTGTACTTCTTCAGGATCAAGAGACTTTGCATAAGCCTTTACAGTGTAAGGACCGTTTTCAAATACAACACCCGAAGCCAGCGAAGGATCGAAGAACCAGCCGTGTTTTTCTCCGCCGCCGCATGCCTTTACGGTAAAATTCTGATCGATCGCATAACCGTTGGTGTCTGTTCCGTTAATAAGGTCTCCGCCGAAATTCCTGTCAGTTTTAAGTGTAATCGGAGAACCTGTCAGTTCGTTGTTGTTTTTGTTGTAGAACCTCAGAGTTACGAAACCTGCTTCATGCGTCATCGGGTGATCGGGATCGCATGCCCAGCCGTAAATTCCGAAGCTTGCAGCCTGAATGAGTCCGCCGAAAGCATCGGATGTGCAGCCTTTGTAGCATTTTCTTCCGATCGATTTTGTAGTGCATGCTCCGAAGTCGTCGGACGAACCGTCAGACGATACCGCAATGGCAGACGTACACTCGACAGTGTTGTCTTTGTTGGTAGTGCTGAAATCGCAGCCTTCGAAACGAAGGTTACGGTTTTTGTCGCCGCATGTAAACGGAACGTTATCGACACCGCAGTTGCTGCAGTAATCGGCCATGTCAACTCCGGCTTTGTAAAGAGATACAGATCTCGGATCACCTTTATAAGTGCCGCCGCCGAAATCTTTGAAATCGCAGTATTCAGGACCGTCCGATCCGTTCGGCGCTGAAAGCGTACTCTTGGAATCGTAGTAGTTGAAACCGACACCGTGAAGCTCTCCGTCACCGCAGGATCCGTAAGAAGTTCTGCAGCTGTTTACACAGTAATCGCCGTCCTCAGTATTTCCGTCATCGCATGCTTCGATAAGTGACTGAATCTGTCCGTCGCCGCATCTTGCATAACCGCTGCCGTATGTATTTTTCTTACATTTCTTGCTGCAGTATGCCTCGGTAGCAGAATTGCTGTGCTGAGCGTCACCGTCATCACACTCTTCAATAGCAACGCCCGAGCTGTTTGTCGCATAGGCATCTATTTTACCGTCACCGCATTTTGAACGTCCTGTTCCGCCGACATCATCGTTTCCGGTATGACGTTTGCGGGCACAGCCTGTCGTCCAGCAGTTTGCCTGTCCTTCAGCTGTACAACGCGGCGAGCTGAATGTGCAGTTTCCGCTGCTGCATGTACCGGTGCAGTATGTGCCGATTCCCTCTGAAAGACCGTTCTGAAGCTCGCCGTCAAGATCGGTGTATGTTCCCTGCAAACCTTCGGTGAAATCATCGCACTCTTCATCAGGATCGATTTTACCGTCGCCGCAGGAACCGAAAATATTCCAGCACTTTTGCTTTGAAGACATGTCATGGATACAATATTTGTTATTTTCCAGACATTTTTTGTATGCTTTCTTCAATGCATCCGTCGTTCTCTCCTCTTCAGGATAAAGCTCGCTGCAGCCGCAGTCTTTATCTTTGCAGTATTCACATCTTTCGATCTGCTCGGAGGAGCCGCATCCGCTGGAACTTACTTCATTTGCAACTGCATTGTCCTTGCAGTACTGGACAGCAAGTTCTTTCGGAGTTTTGTATACTTCAGCCGACGTGGTTGTATCTACATACAGGAACTCGCAGTTGTGGTCGCCTTCTCCGCCTTCTCTGAGTTTGGTGTTGTAGCAGCAGTGAAGAACACCTTCGTCGAACTTGTCTGCAACAGCTGCATTAGTTGTCATGATTCCGGCAAGTTGCGCGCAGGTGTATGAGCTTGAGCCGTATCCGTCACAGTCGACGATTCCTTTTTTCGCCAGTTCCTTCAATGCCGGACCGTTCATGCCTACAAGCTCTTCGCAGAGATACGAACGCGTGAAAGCAAAAACTCCGTCATTGCACTCAGCAAACGTACAGTCGTTTTTGCAGGAATCGTGGTCGTTGTCGTTGCCGTCGTCACATTCTTCGCCCGCCAGCTTGTCCAGAATACCGTCGCCGCACTTTGAAATCGTGCAGTTCGGACGGCAGACAGCCTTTCTCTTCTCGTTATTCGTGTTGTAAACCGCAGTGCCGTCTGCTCTCCTGCAGATATCGAACCATTCCGCCGGAAATCCCTCTTTGCCTGCATTGAGGTTGACCTGATAGTTTCCCGTAACGGCAGGATCATAAGAACCCGGCTCACCGCAGTCACATTCTTCGAGCATAACCGGTTTGGGTTCAGTCTGAGGCACTTTGTTGCCGTTTGCATCAAATACGAAAAGACCTGTTGCTTCATCGACTTCGTAAAGAATGTTGCCGTATTCGTCTGTTTTCGGAACATTCTTAATCGTGTAGGCACCTTCATCAAAAACACCGTCGCCGCATCTTGAGAATTTGCAGTTCGTTCTGCATGTACCGTAGTTAGCGGCAGTCGCACCGGTACGCTCGCCTGTCAGCGCGGTCTCGTTGTTGCACAATGCCGGATTTTCCGCACAGGTGCCGGTTCCCTGGTCGCACTGCTCGGAAACGCTCATTCCCTTTGCATAGTGGCATGTACCGTTGTTGGTTGCGCAGTCGACTACGCCGTCGCCGCAGTGAGGTCCGATTTCAAGACATCCGGGTTCGCAGCCGTTGTATGTGTTCGCAATATTATTGCCTTCACCCTTATCGCAGATTTCAGCTGCACCGCTGATGCCGCCGACACAGTCGTATCCGTTGTATTTACCGCCGACACAGTCATTGCCTGATCTCTGGACCGTACCGTCGCCGCAGTAGTTGATCCATTTGCAGGTTCCTGTTACGATGCCGTTTTCTAAATAACCCTCACAGTCTGTCATATACGAGTTCGATGATGTCGCGAAATTGCCGTCTCCAGGATCGCACATTTCCTGAGATTCGTCATCGCCCTTATACGAAACGTTTTCCAGATCGTAGAAACTGAAAGATCTGATCTTGAATCTTGTACCTTCAGTTCCTTCCATGTGGAATACGACTTTAGCCGTCTTTGTTCCGGCGCCCCAGTTGTAAGTTGCCGTACCGAGACCTTTTATCGGAGTAACGTTTCTGCCGTGATACCACTTGCCGGAGACATACGTTCCCGAAGGATTGTAAATATCGACAAAGTAGAACGGACTTGCTGCGATTTCAGCAGAAGAATCATTATACTCTCTCGCACCTGCATCGAAGCTGACTGCCTCGTTAGCTTCTGTCGGAAGAATCATAAGATCAAGTTCCATGAAATACCTTAAAGCAGGATCGATAGTATAAGACGTATTGAATGTTACAGTCGCTTCATCACCGGTGAGTGTGAAGAGCAGAGCGTAATTGTGGATGTCGTACTCGACCTCAGCACCCTCCAGAGTCCAGTTTGCTGCCGGGTTGTAACTGCCTCCGGATTTTCCGACCCATGTGTCGAAATTCTTGTTGGTACCGTTGTCTACCGTTCCGTCACCGCAGTATCTGCCGTAAACGCAGCAGTTTTTATCACCCCATGTCTCATATTCGCCGTCACAGCCCTCTTCTGCAACACAGGATTGACCGTATTCCATACTGTAAGCTTTTTCGAGCGTCTGGTTACCTTCGGAACCGCCGCCGTAGTCACACTCCTCACGTTTTCCGGCTTTGATATCGTTGATAATACCGTTACCGCATTTTGCAGTGCCGCTGCAGTTGTCACAGTGACCGTAAGTTCCGTTCTTTTCGCCTTCGTCGCACGTTTCCTTACCGTTTTTAACGTAAAGAGTAACACCTGAACCCGAATCATCTGAAGTCGAATCATAGGTTCCGACGTTTTTGCAGAAACCGTTCGCGTCTTTCTCGACACAGTTTTCTTCTTCTTTGATGTTGTCATCGCAATGGTATGTGTCTTTGCAGTCGAGACGGCAGCTGCCGTACATCTTGCCGTTGTAACCCGATGTGCTTGCAGCGATCGTATACTGGCCGTTTGAATAAGTTACGGTCGGAAGTCCGTTGTCGCATTTTTCATCGCCGTCGCAGTTTGCGAGATTGTCTTTGTCGCATCCGGGTTTGTCGCCGCAGTAAGGAACTTTTGCTTCCGAGCAGTCAGCCGAGCAGCCAGGGTGAGCCTCAACAAACTGTTTGTATTTGTAGATACATTCAGCATAATTTGCGTGGACTGCATTTACAGGATAAAGTATTCCGTGGACATTCTGAGCACAGTCAGCTCCCTCCGTAGTATCAAGGAAATCTTCGAATGTTACAGGAACACCGTTTTTGGATTTTCCTGTTGCCTCATCGATTCCGAGGTCGCAGACTTCAGCCGCACCGGCAAGTTTTTCCTGGCAGTCCTGGACAGCTGTTTTGCCGTCGTGAGCCTTGAAACCGTACATTGCAAAGAATTCCGCCTGATTTGCGTAGCCGTTTGCAACAAGTGTCGCATTGCTTGCAGTGCAGAGCGATTCATTCTGGATTTTTCCGTCGCCGCAGCGCGGTCCGAGTCCGTCGTTCTCGCCGCCGGTTCCGCAGTCGAAGCTTGCACAGCCCGGGCACCTTATATCTTCAGAATTACAATGCGTCGCGTAGTGTCCGTTGAGGTTTCCGCTGTCGCATATTTCACCGTTTTCAGGCTGGATTACTTTGTCGCCGCATACGGCATTCTTACATTTGCTCGTGCATTTTCCTGTATCTGACAAAGCACTGGTATCGCACTCTTCATCAGCACCGGCAACAACTTCACAGCTCAAATATCCTGTGCAGTCCGAACGCTGTGTCGTTCCGTCGCCGCAGTATGCCTTCGGAGTTTTCGATCTCTGGCATCCTGAACAGATGTAGCAGAAATCATCGTCGGTAAGCGCACTTTCTGACGTAAACGCGGTTCTTGTCGAATTATAATACGGACAGATATTTTTTTCGAGCGGATGACTGATGTCGAAATTGTCCGGATCTTCATAATAGTAGAACGGATGATCCGCCGGTCCGTCGCATTGTTCCGACAAACTCATCGCGTTGTCCGCCGCAAAATCGTAGTATTCGCATGAAAGTCCGGCACCGATATTGCCATCCGCAATAACGCCGTTTTCGCAGTAGTAGCTCTGGATTTTTCCGTCATGGCAGTCCGGAACATCGGCAGGATAGAACTGACAAGGTTTGTAAACCTCGCCGTCCTTCGAAACTGTCTGCTGTGTACAGAATGAGCAGCTCGGAGAACCGTAAACGCATTTTTTATTAAAATCAGAGCTTTCGCAGTTTTCAGCGTAGTCGCCGTCGAATGTCTGATAACCGTCGCCGCAGACGTTCTTGATTACAAACGGTCTTTCGGTCGGAGCAATAGCGACTGCCGAAGCGCTTGTCGAAGACTCGTTCAAGCCGTAAGCCGTTACGAAATAAGGCGGCATAGCGCAGTTCGTAACATCCGGTTTCGTCGTAACATTCGGATCGTAATAATTTTTGATCACTTCATCACTGCACTGAATATCGGCAATGCCCATGATAACGGCGGCAATTTCATCCTTGCCTTCGGTAACTTCGCCGTTCCACTTGATTTCAAAAGCGTGTTTAGCCGGATTAGATTTGAAGTTGCAGTTGTTGTAGATTTCCTGCCCTTTCTGCGAATCATTCGCCGGTTTGCCATCGGTTTTGCCGTAAATTATACCTTTATTCTCACCGCCCGGAATTGTGGTCTGAGTGATGTAATCCGAAGCCGGAAGCATTGAAACTACATCTTTTTTAGCCAAGCTGTTGTCAACGATTTCGAAATAAATCACAAGTTCCTCGGCATCATTATCCTTGTCGCATGCCCAGCCGGAGAAAGTCTGACTCGAAGAAGGAGCATCATTGTCGAAAATTCCGGCAACCGATGCACCTTTGATACAGATAACGCGGTGTCTTCTCGCAGTTGCGTCGACAGTCTCGTCGCATGCTTCACCGACACAGCCTTTCAAAGCGCGGTATGAACGGCCGTCTTCCATGTTGACAGCCCAGGTGAACTTCGCGCTGTTTGCATTTTCGCTGACGACCGTATTGTTCGACCAGTACCAGTTGTTTCTTACACAGTGACCTGTTTCGTCACAAAGGAAACTTCCGTCTTTCTTGCACTTCAAATCGCCGAAAGGATCTGTTGTAACACATTTGTTGTTGATACATTCCAGATACTCGTCGTTGCACGGATCTTCGTCTTCCGGGTTGCAGGCAGCGTTCGTGCTCTCGGTTTTCTCACAAGTTGCACTGTCAGGCGTACCTCTGCTGTATTCAATATCCGGATATGCCGTTGCAGGATCGTAAAGATCGAAATCGACTATCGAATAAAGCTGGTTGATGTTCGGAAGCGTCCAGCCGCCGAGCGCCTTACCGCAAGCCTGACCGGTGGTTGCATCGCTGAATGTGCAGCTTCCTGCAACCTGGAACGGAACACCGTTCAGCTCTACAGTTTTCCATACCGTAGTAACATTGGCTGTTTTCGGGCACGCATACTGTATATTTAAGCCGGGTTTTGTACATGTTCCCATATAATTTACCTTTTCCGGACATATTTTCGCATCATCCTCTGTTCTTTCGGTGTTTTCGCAACGGTTGTAGTAACAGTCGCAGTCATAAGAGTTCGGTTTTGAAGTGTCGCAGGTTTTTCCGGCACTTTCATCTTTCAGTTCAGCCGAAGAATTGGAACATGATACATAATTATATTTAGGAATAAAACTGGTAAATATTCTCTTGCACAGATCAGGTCTGCTCGGATCCTGAACCCAGCCTGCTTCCACATCACAGGCATTGACTTTCGGCGTAACATCCATGTGGCAGACTGCATCGAGCCCTGTTCCCTCTCTATAACCGCCCGTACATGACTTGAAGCATGCATAACCGTCACCATAGGGATCAGAAATAACGTTGTAACTCGTTCCTCCTGCACAGGAATAGCACTTGCCTTCCTTAAATGTCGAACCTGCAGGGCAGTCTTCATAACAGTGATATTCACCGTCAGCTCCTTTTCTCAAAGTGCCCTGTTCGCATTTGTAACAATGTCCGTCATCACCTTTTTTGTAGCCTTTGGATTCACATGTATCGACATGCTCGCATCTCCACTCGTCGATAGCCGAAACGGTGCCGTTCGGGTTATAGGCTGTAGCATATATCAAAGGATTACTGGAACTATATTCATAATATTCAATTGACCCGCCCAATAAAGACGAATCATAATAAGCTTTCTTTACCGAATTGTTAGAATCATAATCGCAGCAGCACGTTTTTCTGGTACCGGAACACTTGATATTATTATAGGAGCTGGAACAGGAACTGTAACACATCGGAACAGTGGATGAAGGGTTAGTGCTCGTATGATCAGCCCATACATCCTTGCCTTCGAATGTGTCATAATCTCCATTATTGTCGCTTCCGAATGAAATAGAAGTCTGTTTTCCGCCGTTTGCATAAGGATAACATCCGGTGTATTCGCAGGCACCGCTGGACGTCCGATAAGTTCCTTCCGGACACGTCTCTTCCTCCCCGTCGTCAACAAGGCAGCTTCCGCCCTCACACTCAGCTTCAACAGCCTCTACGTCAGAAATCTCGCTGTACATATTGTAAACATTGGTGCCTTCTTCATCAAGGCATGTTGTTCCGTCGCTCTGCTCGGTATAGCCCTCAGGGCAGACCTCCTTTACAGCGCCGTCGTTGCAGCCTACTTCCCTGCCGACACAGAACTGGTTGGCAAGAGGTTTACATGTCGTTTCGGCATTGTAACACTTACCCTGATTAAGCACCTTGCCGTCTGTGCATTTGCAGCATCTTTTTCCCACAGCATTGCCTTGGATAAAAGTTTCATCACTCTCGCAGACAGCCTGCGTAGAACCGTGACAAGTCGGATTTGTCGCGTTGGTGTAGTTGACTGATGTCGCATTACATCCCCTGGAACCGTTCCATTCATAACTGTAGCGGTAATAGCATCTTCCGAAAAGATCCTGTTTATCCTCATCATTTTTATTGGTATTTGTTTTTACATATTCCGTGTAATCATTGCTGCCGCAGACAGGAGCAGCACACTGCTGCTGTGCCGGCAGATAAGAACAGAAATCATCTTCGTCACTACCGGATGAATAGTTTTCGGTATTCGGACAGATACGTTCAGGACAGTTAAGGGCAATTCCCGATCCGGTACTGCCGCCGACTGTGTGCGCCTGGCATTTTTTGATAGCTTTCTGCCAGCTGTCGACCCACTCTCCTGTATCCGCGAACTGCAATCCCGTCGTGTTATCTGTGATGATGACGTCGTTTCCGTATCTGGTTTCCGTGAATCTCGTTTTAAGGTTTCCGCCGGTGCCGTAATACGAGTATGAAAGAGTGTTGGCGTTTGCATTGCAGTCGGAATCCGAAACATAAACACTTATAAGATCAGGCGCAAAAGTGCCTTCATCTTCGTCATAATCGTCGGAATTTGCGAAATATGCGAGTTCGCCGGTTCCCTGCGCGATCGTTTCGCCGCCGCAGCCTGTACCTTTCTTGATCGTGATGATCGAACTCGGGCTGCTTGATTTGAAAAGGTATTTTGAACCTCTCGTCAAAGAAAATGCGACATATTTACCTGCCGCAAGTTCCTGTGAACCGCCGCCTGCGAAATCATCCCATCCCGATGAGTCAGTAGTGTAATCTGCGATTTTTGCAGCTTCACCGGAGCAGGTCTGGCAGTCGTAACGCTGCCAGTGCAGAGGATATGTGTAAATGTAGGACGCCGTTACACATTCAGCACCCGCACTTGAAGGATTGCAGGAAGACGGTGCGGCAAGCGGAATACCATCGCTGTCGGTTTTGACAGTCTTCGAACCGTCGCCGTTTACAACCGCCTGATATGTTCCGACAACCGTGTCGAAGCAGCTGAGCCAGTTGTTTTCATGCGTAGCGGGATTCTTCTGCGGAGCGCACTGATAGCAGTTGTACTCGCTGAAAAGAAGCGTGACCGGGCCTGTGAAGTTTGCCTGCCATTCAAGAACGGTCTGTTTCGTTCCCGCCGGGCAGTAAGTTTTAGCGTTGGCAACGTAAGAAACTTTGGAATCATCGCCGTAAGCAAGGAACTCGCCGCAGGATTCCTGACCGTCGGAGTTGTTGACATCGCCTTTGAAAAGAGTGAGCTGGGTATCGTGAAGCGGAGATTTACAGGTCGACCATCTGTAAATTTCGTTTTCCTTGACTTCGAAAGTAAGGTAGCTGCCGGGTTTGATCCAGCTGTCCATGCTTGCAAGAACCGAAGAAACATTCATCGACGATGTTGCGGAATATTCCTGAACCGCAGTCCATAACGGAGCCTTTGCGACATCATCGGCATCACCGGCCGTCGTCGGAATTTTGAAATCTGCGGAAACACCGCACACATCGCAGTGCTCGGAAGCCGTTCTGCGCCATTTTACAGTCGTGCTGACGTTTTTGTAGGCGTCGGTGGCATTATGTTTCTTACAATTCTCGAAATCGCCGTTGTCATAATTATACTGGTAGTTCGTAACAAGGAGCGTTACGTTTCCTGTGAAAGTCGCCTTCCATTCAAGCTGTGACTGGTTTCTGTAACCGTTTGAATTGCTGTATGCAAGGAAATTCGCGGTATTCGAACATGCCGTACCGTCGATAAGGGTGAGCTCGGTATCGAAAGGAAGCAGACAGTAGTTGTCGATACAGCGGAGACCTGTTCCTGCCGTGATCTCATAGTTTGCGGCGCACTGCGTGTCCGCATTGCACGGTGTCGAATATTCGCCGGCGAAGACATCTTCCGGGCCTTCAGTCGACCACTGATAAACCTCGCCTTCGACAACCGAAAAAGTAAGGTACTCGCCTCGTTTTACACGGCCCGAAGTCGTAACTTCCGTCCATGAAGGCGCATAGGTCGGACCACTGTAGGCTGAAGTGTTGTAACTTGCGCCCGAGCTGCATCCGTTGAGCTTGTGGCAGCCGTCAGTCGAAGCGTTTGCCGCAAAAAGCGGACCGGAAAGGAAAAACGCAAACAAAGCAAAAATTACCGTTTTTGCCGTAAAATTCATTGTATTTTTCATTTTTCCCTCCACCGTTAGTTAGCCGACGAAACACAGCGCACATTGTATTTGTTGTAGCGCGAAGTATATTCGACAAAACCGTCATAAAAATTGATTATCCACGAAGATGCCAGCCGTTTTTTCGTTTCACCTTCGACTTCTACATCAGTTTCAGAATCGAAATGGACATGTTTTGTTGCCCAGAACCAGCCGGAAATCTGTTCTTTCATATCCACCGCCTCATCGGAAACAGCCGAACCGCTTGCATCCTCATAAAAAATCTGGTCAAGCGCGGGATTGACTTTTCCGTAATTTACGATCGAACGGAGCTCTGCGGTCGTCGGAAGACGCCATGTTTTGTTGTTGAGCTTCAGACTTTCGCAGTAAGCCTTCGCCTCGTACCAGTTAAGGTCGGCGTTGATTCTTTTCGTCCAGCGGAGCTTCGTAACGTTGTCATAAACTATTTCGTTGCCGCTTTCCTTGACGAGAGAACGCGTTCCGTAACGTTTCTGACCGTCCTGACCGTCGAAATCTGCGGGAACTTCCGAACAGTCGATCTCTTTCGTGTTGTCGTAACATTTTGTCAGACCTGTAGCAATCATCGGCCATGTCTGAGTGTTGACCGGAGGAAGCGAGGGCTTTTTCAGCATCGGGATTTTGACCGCTTTTTCTGGACGCACTGTGACGGTGCGGTTCAAAACCGTTCCGTTCGGCTGTTTCTGGATCCGGGCAGTAGCGTTCTCCTCCTCACCGCACGAAACGAAACAAAAAGTCAGAATCGAAATGACGAGTAAAATGATTGTGTTTCTCATCTTATCCTCCGTTATCAGTTATTTTCTTTACAAATCGAAGAGTGTTCTGAGTTGGAAACCCAGCACGTGACATTCGCTGCGCCTTTGTCACATGAAGTTCCCTGCTTTGTGAAGCAGATGTATGCTTTAGCTTTATAGGTTGCACGGCTTGAGTTCTCAGTATCCTCCGAGGGAAAATCTATGGAATAATGCTTGTTGCCGGTGCCGCCGAACTCGATACCGTAATACTTTTTCAGCATATCCTTATCAATCGTGTACTGACGGTATGTGTTGAAATAATCCTCTTCGGCAGAAGCAAGAGTCATAAGCTGTTCTTCCGCTTCGACCCTTTTGGCACGGTTCGCGTAACCGCTGTAAAGCGGGATAGCAACAGCAGCCAGAATACCCATAATAGTAACAACTACCATAATCTCAATAAGCGTGAAACCTTTTTTTCTCATTTGAATCTCCAGCAAAGCAACCTTTTTATTATATCTTTTTCTCCATAAAATCAAACATTTTTTTACCTCCGTCTTTCCTTGACGGAATCGCTACCATGAGCAGCTTGCTCCGGTGTATCCTGTCGACTCTCCGCTCTTGATTTCCTTAAAATTCGTCGTTTCGGTCGTGTCCATAAACGATGAAGTGTAAAGCCAGCAGTGAAGATCGTTGTGGATTTTGCGCACGCCGCTTATCCAGTAACCCATGCCTACGCCGTCCTTAACAACGATCCCGGTTTTAAATTTCATCTTCGTCGTGTCGTCGGGAAACGCATACTTCGAAATCAGCGAGTTTTTATCGGTTCCCGTACTGCCGTAGCGCCCTTCCGAAAGATAAAACTTTTCCTGGGACGCCGCAGCGACAAGCATTATCGATTTCAACTCGTCGATTTTGGAATCTTCTGAAAAAGAGTCGAAGATCGGAACCGCAACCGCGGCAAGAATACCGATGATCGCGACTACGATCGACAGCTCGATCAGCGTGAAACCCTTTTTGTCAGCAAAAACCGTCATGCTATCACTCCTTACTACTTAGTAGTGCCTAAAGGCGTATTTTTTCTGTTGTCGAACTGTTTCTTTCTCTCTTTTTCCTTCTCTTTCTTTCTGTCGAGATAGTTGAGGTTTACATCCTCCAGCGAACCGTCTTCAGACTCGTTTCCGATATAAATAGCCTTCGTCATAGAAACCGTCATTCCCGCCTTTACGATATCCGGAATCCTGTATTCCTGCGCCCATTCGCTCGAATTGAGTTCGTCGATATTGTCGAAGAAACGGCCGGTTTTGAATGTCAGCTTGTCGTTGGAGGGGTTTATTACGAAAACCGCGGCAAGCCACGAGTTCTGCATGAGTTCCTGAGCCATCGGCAGCGAAATGTAGTAGTCGACCGACTGCTTCTTCAAAGATTCCATCGTCGCTTCCGGCAGTTTGAAATCATTGATATTGTTACGGAAAAGGTAGTAAAGCGGAAGATATTTCATGTAAGTCGAAACATTGTCGTCGAAAATCTTCAGAATGTTGTCGATGTAGAAATTAAGCCTCATTTTTCCGTTTTTAACGCTTGCCGCCCGGAGCGCGTTTGCCATTCCGTGAGCTCTGGAATCGGTATCGCGGGTGAAAGTATTAGTGAGCGCCCGGATCCTGTCTTCAGTCGCACGCGTTTCAAAAGCCGTGTTTTCGAAAACGATGGAATACGGCGTGAGTTCAATCACCTGACCGACCATAACAATGTAGGAGTATTCAGAATACGAGTTGCCCGCACCGACCTCTCTTTCGGCAAAAAGCGTTAAAGTCAGCGCCATAACGAAACAGATTGCAATAATTTTTCTCATATCGTCCTCCTAGTAAAGTTCATACCATTTGATAATATAAGTTTTGTTCATCTTGACAGTCAGATGTTCCTTTCTGAAAATGTCGGCACCGGCACCGAAAGTAAGATCGTATCCGTCTTTGGAAGCGATTATTCCGACTCCCGTAGCAAGACTTATGTTCTTTGCCTTCGTCGCATCCGTTATACACTTATTGTCCTTATCGGCCGAAACAGTCCATTCACCGTTGTTTCCGGTCATGTTCGTATCCGTGAAGTACTGGTTACCGTCAAGGATGTATCTTTCGTAGTTGCTGCTCGATCCGAAAGATCTGCACTCGGAAAGTTTCATCGGAGTAAACGTGTTCCATGCGATGGTATAGCTGTTGGAATCTTCAGCTTTACCGCCGTAGATATCGTAAACAACAAGCGGTTCGGTAATACCTTTTTCACCGTCGTCTCTGCTGAATCTGACTCTCCAGCCGCGTTTGTCGAGGAACATCGTGTTCTTGGGGTGAGGGTTATTACCTTCACTGTTGTACTGGAAATCTGTCGAACATACCGTTTCGTCATCGAATTCATTGTATTTGCCGCCCTGTTTGTCATAGAAAACGGTCATTTTCTCTGCATTTCCGATATATCTCGGGTTTGCAGCGTTTCCTGTAACGATCGGAACCGGAATATACTGATCCATTTCAGCCCCATCATCACCGCCGATAGACGAAGCGGACTTCTTTACAGGATTGTATCTTTCGAGCGGCGGGAAGAAGTTCGATCCGACATAGTTCTTACCTACTTCAGACCATCTAACTTCCTTCCATCCCGCGCCTGTACAGCCGTTTCTGTCAGCATAGACGACTTTCGCAGTCCACGGATTCTCAGGATCGTTGGGATTCGAAGATCTTACGTCGACTCTGAAAACAGTTCCCGAAAGATCGCTGAAATAGATGTATTCGGTATCGACCGCCGCTTTTCCGCTTGTATTTACGACAAACGGAGCCGATGCGAACGAAGTTACAAGCCACGACTTCGTGAAGGTAGTCATTCTGTTCGAAGCCGTATTTGCGTCGAACCTGACGACAGTTTCGAATTTGCCCTGTGATTTGTTAAGCTTGAACAGTGTGAAACTGTTGCCTTCAACCTCGTCCGGTTCGCACGTGATCTGGTTGTCTTCAAGAGACGAAGTCAAAGCAGACGGATCGTGGCAGTCAGCGTCGTAGCCGCCCGGAACTGCAAGGTAATATTCCAGATCGTTTGCAAAGGAGCAAGTTCCGGAACATTTTCTGAAAACAGCCGCCTTTCCGAAACTGTAACCATCTTTTCCGTCTTCGTGATTAATGTTCTGGACAAATTTCGGCTCGTCTTTATCGGAAACATCGAGAACGGTATAACCTTTCGCACCTCGTCTGTAACCGAAAATCAGGTAAGCCTTCTCGCCGTTGTTGATGATTCCGTCGTGGCTCTGGTCGATGTGGAGCAGCGTGATCGGACCGTCAACCGTCGCATTGAAGAAAATCTGGGCATTCTTTTCCTTGAAGCTCCTAATCGACGGAATTGCAAGAGTCGGAATGTATGCGTAGACTTCGTCGCCTGATTTGTCAAATACGTGAAGCATTCCGTCGTTTGCTCCTGCAAAAATTCTCGTTGTATTTTCGTCGTCGTAGAGGACAGCGACCGGTTTCGAGTGGACGATAGCACCGAGAAGCAGCGGACGGAGCGTGAGTTTAGTCTTTTTGTTGAAGTCGATGTTGAACGGGTCGTCGACCTCGAAAGTCTTGGTTTTTTCACCGGTAGAAGTCGTAAACCAGTCTTTTGTATAACGGACATTCTTGTCGTCACCGTCATTGTCGTCGTCAAAACTGTCGTATCCCGCCATATAGTCAAGGATTTTCCTGATCTCCACAATCTTCTCATCTGTTAAGCTGCTATCTTCACTGAATTTATTGTAAAGATAGTTGCTGCCAGGATCTACATCCTTAAGCAGGGAAATAAAACCTTTTTTGTTCTCGTCGTAGTAAATCTTTCTTTTCGAGGTCTTATAACACGGAACAGACGAACAAGCCCCTTCTTTAATCTTCTTTTCGAGCTTGAATGCCGCACCGCCGATCATAAGTTTTTTATACTGATCGACACTTTCGGAATCGCTGCCGCTGAAATCAGTGCCGCTGTCCTGGCCTTCCGCGAAACAATCCTTAGCATCGAAATCCTGTTTCTTCCATTCGCCGCAGTTTGCATCCGTATCATCCGTGATAGGACACTCCGAACCGCCGTCGACATTGTATTTCTTGAGGTTTCCGAACCAGAAACGGCTTACCGAACCGTCTACAGGAACGGTTCCCGCGACGTAAGCATCCGGACCGCGGTATTTTTCCTCGACATCGTAAGCCTGAACCAGAGACGAAGTCCAGTGAGGACGACCGACAACGACATCCGAGTCTCTTGACTTCGAAGCAAATGCCGCAAAAAGACTCGTAAGATCGTTGAAGTTACCGCCCTCCGAGGTTCCGCTTGCGTTGGTTGAAGCAGTAAGGCCGAAATATTTACCTTTAACGTTATCTGATCCTTTCGTCTGGGTAGCGACACGTTCCATGAAACTTTCATCAAGGAAACTTCCGGTCGAACCGCCTGTTCCCGAAGATTTCAGAGTGTCGTACATAGCTGAAAGTCCCCACTCGCCGATCGCAATGGAGTGAACTCTGTCGATTCTCGGCACGTTAGCTCCGGTGAGACCTACAGCCGACGGATCGCAGCCTTTCGGATTCTCGTCGACAGACTGTGCGCGGCATGCTTCCGTACCCCAGAAAGAATGGCTCGTGCTGTTTACGAACGCAGAGACATTCAGAAGCGAACTGTTGTACCAGTCCTTTGTTTCGTAAGGCGCGAGCTGGTGCGGATTGGTATCAGTCGGCGTTACGCACGGATTTTCAGCATCCGCAGCCGTATCACTGAACGGCTTGCATGATACTTTGTCACCTGCAACGCCCTTGCCGTTCAGCCTGTCGTTGTGGTCATACTGCGGCTGACCGCCCGAAATAATGATCGCTTCATTGGAGTTGCACTCAGGCGCAGCGGCTGCATAAGGAGAAGTGTATCTCTTCGTTTTATATTCACCGTCGTACAGTGCATACATTCCGCCGAGATAACGCCAAGCATCGTAAAGAGTCTCGCCGAGTGTCGAACCGCCTATCGCCTTCAGGGCCAGGAGTTCCTGCTGGAACTTGGTGATATTTGAAGGATTGGTCAGGTCAAGTGCCGGCATAACAAGACGTCCGCCGTCTCCTTTCGGGATCTTCATCCAGAATGTCGGATAATCGCAGTCATTGCTGTTCTGACTGAGGTCTACCGAGCAGCAGCCCGAGGTACATGTCGTGTCGCAGTCGGTGCCTGTCCAGCCCCAGAGAACATCATAGACGCATGTCGGAGTTCTTACCGCCGCATCGTTTGTCGTAAACATGGAGGTCAGAGAATCTCTGAGATACTTTGAACCGTTTTCCGAATAAAGCAGACTGTAGTTGTGATACCATCCGTCATAAGGCGAAGTCGGGTTGCGTTTCTCAGGATCCTGGAATACTTCGTACGGAACAAGGTTGTAGTATCCCGGAGTTGAACCTTCGTTTATGTGACCGTTTACGATTTCAGCCTGATATCCGCTCGATTCCGTTCTTCCTCCGCTGCTGGTTGTCGCGTACTGATAAATACTTACAGCGCAGACACAGTGGTTGTTCGGACACGGTTTCGGATTGGAACCCTGGCTGACTTTCGACGACATGTTGACGCCGACAGGAGTCTGGTGATGGTAGTACAATCCCTGCTCGCTGTTGATGCAGCGGCAGCAGTCTTCTATTTTCGAAACATCGTCGACCGTACACTGATCTTCCATACAGCTGTTGATGCCGTTGAACTCCTGCGCATCCGTCATATAGAAGAAAGACTGACATTTCCACGGATCGTCATAAACCTCGGCAGCTCTGCACAGCCATGAACATGCGACTTTCGTTGCAGTACCCCACTGGTCTCTCGCAAGAACCTCTCTCTCGATCGTTCTCGATTCGCAGTATTCGACTCTTGAACCTTCACGGTTCTGGTTCAGATAATTCGGAGCCTGGGAAGCACTCGGGCACGAACCGCCGCTTATAACCGCCGTTTCCCTGTTGTAGAAAGCGACTTTGCACTCGTACTCAAAGACTTTCTTTGCACTTGAAGAAGTCTGGTACTCAAATACCTGATACAATTCTTTGGTAGGATCAAAAATAGTTTTCGGATCGACACTCTGCGTCTTGTATCCTTCGTCAAAAGAATATTTCAGGTTGACCGAAAGATTAAGGGAACCGTATTTGCAGTTGTTTCTTGTAAGCGTCACTACTGCACGCATACGGTAACCGGTTTCACTGCATCCGTCGAGCGTTCCCGATATCGACGGACAATCCGATGCGGACTGGCATACCGCCGAGCCGAACGGAATCGAAGGTTTGCCGGTTTCACCGACACAGCCGTAGTAAACTTCAACTTTTATGTTATCGACATAATTAAAATCAATTGCAGCCTGGTTGTCGATATAGACCGTTGCAGCAATGCCGGTACAGGTATCGCTGTCACTGTCTGCGCCGCAGACTATATACGGATCAGTAGCGGTAAGAACGGAAACCGGATCAAGCTCTATAGTTTTGCTGTCATCGCCGAGAGCGCTGCCGACTTTGCAGGTATCGCACTCGTTATCGTTCAAATCTACATAATGATCGATCGTACCTTCTTCTGCACAGATCAGTTCCTGACAGCAGTGGTTCGGATCCTGGTCGAATTCGCTGTAGTAATCAAGGACACAGTCGTAATTCGGGTTGCAGCAGCTCGGATCGTTATCCGGTTTACCCTGGTATTCGCAGGTTTCTTCGTAGGAAGAGCATGTTCCTATCAGATGTCCGTCCACTGTTCCCTGTTTTGTTTTGCAGTTTGCATCGTTGTCTCTGCAGTGGGGGTTCGTACACTGCGTTGCCTTGCAGCACTTTTTATCCATTGAGAAGGCGTAAGTGCCGAGATCAGCAGCTGACGGAGTCACCTTCGAACCTTTGTAGTTCGAGCATTTCGTTTCGACGAAAGAACCGGTTCCGTCACCGTTGCCCTTCCAGATCATACATCTGCCGCATGTTGACGAAGCAGTCGTTGTCGTAAGTTCAGGATACGACACTGAATCACTGCATGAAGTATCTTCGTTGTCTGGTATTCCGCAGCCATACTCCTGACTGGTATAAATCGAAAAATTATCTTCCATGCTGAAGTTGTTGCAATTGCTTGCCTGGAACGCCTTCGGATCCTCAGAATCCTGAGCCGATTCACCGCTTGACGGAGTTTTCAGTTCTGCCTCCCAGAGCGAATCTATCGCTTCGCGCAGAGACTCCAGTTCGGCTTCACGGACACTTTCATCAACACCCGACAAAGTCGGATCAAAAGCAATAAAGCATGTATTTTTATCAACCATGACAGCCTGACCGTCCTGCGTAACAGGATTGCCGCTGGCATCCGTCTGCTGTTCCTGATATGTATTTTTAGGTTTGTAGGTGGTTTTGTGACACTTGTTCGATCCGCGCGTTCTCGGCTGGACTGAAAAAGAGTGGACATCGCCGAGAATTATTTTCAAAGCATCAAGCGATGTCGTATATTTCCAGTTGAGCCAGTGTCCGCTTACACCGGTATCACTAAGACGGTAGGTCGTATTTCCGACTTTCATCTTGTCGCTTCCGTCAGTAAGGCAGTCCCAGTCGCTTCTGTCGGCGATAAAACCTCCGCTCGACTCCTTGAAACTGTCATACTGCGTGTCATTCATTCCCAGCTTTTCCTTATTGTAGTCATCAGCCGAAGAAGTCCCTTCAAGAACATCGCCGTGCGTATCGGCAGTCCAGTCGTAGAAACAGATATCGTCCTTATATGTTTTGGTCGGATTCCAGGGACCTACATACTTTTTCATTTCATTGGTACTCGGGGAAGTATTGAAACGGTCAGGTTCAGGATATACGTCTTCAGAAATCTTTCTGCAGTGAGTGTGCAGCTTGTCTTTAACGGTTTCGATCTGCTTGCATTTTGACTTTACGTCACCGCAGTTAAGATCTACGTCGCACATCGCGTTGTTTTCGACGTTACGGCACTGGTTGTAGGCATTGTTGCAGAGCGCCAGCGCTTTCTCCAGGTTTGCTTCGCCGTCCTTGCACGTATCGGTGTAGTCACTGTACGCGAAAGAGCTCATGTTGTCCGACGAATCGACGATGAAAATCTGGTGGGGCATTTTCTTCGAACTCGTAATCATCGCCGCGACATCGTCTTTGAGAGAGTCGGAAATCGTAACACCTTCTGCTGCGATAGAAAAACACAACAGAACATTAACAAAAAAGGCTAAAAAAAGTTTGCCTGGAAACGTACTTTTTCTCATTTTTCCACCCCTTTATTCCCTAATTACCACTATTGCCTTCATTAACCGGTCTGTTTTCACCGTCTCTCGAGAAGCAGCTGATCAAACCTATAGTCTTCATTTTTCCGAGAGAGAAGTTCGGTTTACCCTGAATTTTATTGGTTTCGTCCTTGAAAGTTACGTAGTTGGCCGAACCGACGTAAATAACTTCCCTGACGTCGACCGTTATATCATAGCAGGCGTTTTTGTCTCTGCCGTAAATTGCCGTACTGTCAGGATTCAGACCGTACACTTTTGCAGTTTCGCTGGTCGTCAGCCTTCTTGCGACCGCACGGTATGCGAATTTGACATCGTCAGCAACAGATGCCGATGAAATGTCACCGCACGGATAGTATCTGAAACTTCCGTCATTCTCCGTCGTGCTGCCGCCCATACCGTTACCTATCGCATAAGCGTCTTCGAACTGATAAGTCGAATCGATAAGAGAACGCATCTCGCCGTTTACGATGTTTACGGCTGAATATGCGAACGTCAGAAGCCTTCTGTCCTGAAGATCCTTACCTGTCGTATGAGCTGTTTCCGAAAGTCTCGCCATCGTGGCAAGCGCAATGATCGAAAGGCTCATCGTCATCAGAACGCTGATGAAAAGCGCTACACCTGAGTGTTTTTTGTCAATTAAATCAAACATTTGCACCTCTCAACTAATTACCGGCATGATCTTTGAGATAGCGATAGTTCGAAAGATATACGACCCGGCTGAAAACCGAAGCGGTGTAACTCAAACTATTCTTCAAATTATCAAACTGATAGCAGTATTTATTGTTAGAACCCGTGTCGACACTGAAAATACAGTATCTCGGCATATCTGAGGTCGAGCCTTTATCTCCTTTTGATATTCTTTCTTTTTTGGAAAGAAGAACAAAACCGAACCTTACCGCAACAATGTCCTTTATGTGGTCTTTAGGATAGTCGGTACCGTTCGGGAGCCATTTTCTGCAAATATCCTTCCCGCATTCCCACTCTCCGAGAAATTCGATTACGAATTTCGGCATTATGTAAAAATTATCACTTTTATTACTTTTATATGAGAAATTTATCAGATTTCCTTCGCCTGAATTGTCCTTTTTCTTGTAGTCGAGCTTAAGATAGTTGTCGGAAAGACTGGGATTGTACTTCAAGTTATAAATAAAGTCTTCTCCGGTAACAAGCGAACCTACCGGAAAAACATCCCTGCAGGTGTCGCTGCCGCTTCCCGGAGCAGTTCCGTTGAAACCGCTGACTTTCACGGTAACTCCGTCCTCGCCGTAAGTAACATTAGAAGAACTAATCTGAGAAGTTTCGTAAAGGCCGTTCTGGTTGTGAAAATAGAGTTTGTCGATCGATTTGTAGAAAGATGCACTGTTGAAAAGCTTGAATTCGCAGCCGTCGGAAATCGGAGTAGACGGAGAAACCGCCACTTTAGTAACAGGAGATCCGAAAGGTGAAAGATATTCGAATTCCATAATGGACTGTTCCGTATCGATTTTGCGGATAATACCGTTTCCGTCGTCCCTGAAATCGGATGCCACACTGTTGAGACCTATCAGGCGGAAAGATTCCGAAAGAGAGTCCAGAATCTGTTCGCCCATCAGATTCTCGGCAACGCGTATCGATGCAGAACGCTCTGTTCTGAGAGAAGCTTCATACAACTTATAAAAAGAGGCGATGATCGTTATGGTTATAAAAATGCTGACCATAAGTTCGATAATAGTAAAAGCCTTGAAACAATTGACTTTTTTCATGCCAGCCTCCTAATAAGCCCTGTTGGAGCGCACAAGCGGAATTGAGAGCGTATTGCAGTTTGCATCGAAATCACCGCCGTTGTTGTTCTTGCACGAAAATCCGCCGTGTCCCATTTTCGGCCAGTAAACGGAAACTTCGACTTCATAGAGAGTCGAAAGATAGGTGCCGCCTATGACATAAGTTCCGGTTGCCGCTGAATAAGGTTTTATTACAATATTTCTGTAAAATGCGTAACTTGCAGTACCCGTCATATAAAAAGGACTTATTTTGTAGGAGGATCCGAAATATTTTTTATCCTGCAGAGTGCTTTCCTGAAGTTTGACAACGGAACCGCCTGTTCCTGCAAGTTCCTTGAACGAGTCGTAGGACATCGAATTGAACTCTTCGACAAGGTTGAAAGCAAGCGCGTGGGCGAACTGAGCCGATTCGTTTTCAAACAGAACGGACATCGAATGAGCGTGGAAAGCCATGTAGCCGAGCATCGAAGTTGTAAAAACAAAAATCGAAACCATGACTTCCATCAGGGTAAAAGCTTTGTTCTTTCGCATATTCCCTCCTACCTAAATATCAAGCAGTGCGGCACTGGTACCGGCAAAATCGCTGTAACCTACAGAAGGTTTGTTGGAAAAAACCGTGCAGATCGAATATTCGCCTCTCTGGTCTATATCAAGACGATACCAGATCGAATCGTTGGATCCTGTCGAGATTTTCGAACGGATAATGGCGGAAAAAACGATATCGGGAAGAGTATTTGCAGCGACAGCGCTTCCGCACTTGCCGTTCTGAGGGTCGGCGCCGCTTACGAAATATCCGCCTTTCGTCTTTATCTTTCCGTTTGAATTAAAGTTCAGCAGAGTACTGAAACCGGTCAGCGAATCGTCTTCGTTGACAACTTCTATCGTGATCATGTTCGGAAGTTTGTTCTGTTTCAGCATAGTCGTGTTGGCATCGGCAGCATCCCAGGTATCAGTATTCATCGACTGCTTCTGGTAAATCGCATATTCCGATTTTCTGAAGACCATTGCAGTCTGGCGGCGGATACCCATATAAACAGACATTTTGCCGCTATCATCATCACTTTCTTCGGCATCGACATTTGTCGGAATCTTGATACTGTTGTTGCTGGTACCTACGACCGTGTATCCCGCAACCGATCTCGCCTTGGAAAAATCGGAAAGAATTTCCATAACCGTCTGCAAACCGCGGTTTCTGGCATTCCAGACCTGGACCTTGGGAACCGCAACAGTTGCGACTACCGTCAGAATCCCCAAAGTGATCATCAACTCAAGCAATGAAAAACCGTTTGTCTTTCTCACGTCAGCCTCCGTCAAACATCAACTCGATTTTTTTATTAAATATACAAATAAATTTCGTCCGCCTGTGTAGAAAAGAACCTCAAACAACCGCCGAAAAAGTACGGCTGTGTAGATTCGTACCATGTTTTTGAAATAAAATCAAGAATTTAAGCGATTTTTATTTTTTTCACTTTTCAAGCATATTTTTTGTCGTTTTTTTATGCTTTTTTTGTTGATTTTATCTTTTTTCCTGAATTTCCTTCCGGTACTCGCTCGGAGTTTTTCCGGTCCATTTCTTGAAGATCGGATTGAACGTGCTCTTCGATTTGAAACCCGCTTCGAGGAGAAGTTCAAGGACGCTTTTGTCATCCTGCTTCGGATCGCGCATCATCGATACAACATCTTCCAGGCGGTAAGAATTAACAAAATTATAGAAAGTCTGACCGCAGTAACCGTTCAGGACCTGGGAAAGCGTATTTGCCGAAAGTTTCAGTTTCTTTGCCAGCATCGGAAGTGTAAGATCCGGATTTTTATAGAGTTTTTCTTTCTCCATCAGATCTTTCACCTCTTTCGCGTAGGCCGCTGCGATCTCGTCGTCGAGCTGATATCCCTCGTATTTCTGTTTTTCTTCAACTTCGTCAGCAGCAGGATCGAAAATGTCTTCAGAAGCAGCCGTTTCTTCAGTTTCTCCGGTTTCATCGCATTCGGACTCTACGGAATTATCCTGCAAATCAGGCATGTTATCATCATTTCCACTTTCTACGGCAGAATCCTGTTCCGCGGACACAGCATTCTCCCCTCGCCACACTGGAGAGGGGTCGGGGGTGAGGTCTTTCTCCCCTCGCCCAACTATTTCTCCCTCGCCACTCTGGAGAGGGTCAGGGTGAGGTCCGGGCCTGGAGTGATGTCTTCTCACCGCAAAAACAGCAATTACCGCTGCCAGACCGGCAAAAACCCCAAAAATCCACAAATAATTTGATTTTTCTTCGTTTTTAACAATAATAGCTGCACTTTCTTCCGGCACGACCGAATCGAATTTTACAGATTTTCTCCCCTCTTTCTTTAAAACTGCGACTCCTTCAAGGGTCGGGAACCACAGATCGCCGTTTTTTCTCTTCAAAACAGAGGGCTGGACTCCTCCTGTCGATTCAGGTCTGCGGATTCCGTCTGACGCATCGAACGGAGTGCATGAAAGCCGCGCGTTTTCACTTTGCGCCGCAGCCAGAAGCTCGTTCCTGGGAATAGAAAAAATGCCGTTCGTGCTTGAAAACCAGAGATTTCCGCTTTCATCGGCCGTAATTCCCAGAATCGTGTCGCTGCAGAGCCCTTTCCGCGAATCAAGCTGCTTGAATTTCATGTCAGGAAATATCAAAGTTATACCGCGGTGCATCGAACCGACAAGAACTATGTCGTTTTCATCGACATAGAGACTGACCGGGACATTTACAGCAGCACCCTGATTTATTTCATGAAATTCATCATTTTTATCGAGCTGCCACAGACCTTGCGAAGCAGCAAACCATAGATTTCCGGCGTTATCCTGCGCAATTGCCGAAACAAAATCTGAATCATCACCGAATTTACGAAGAAGATGCCATCCTTTTGCCGTGTTCAAGTATATCGCACCGCCGCTGCCACCGGCCCACAAGCGGGATTTTCTGTCGCGGAAAATGACACCCACAGCCTCCATAACCCCATTATTCTCGACTTTCATCCTCTTGAAAACATTAGGTTTTTCCGGGGAAAACGAAATTATTCCGGAAGTTGTTCCGACGAGGATGTTTCCGTCACTGTTTTGAAACAATCCGCCAACAAAACGTCCGATATCGCCTTTTCTGTCCCTGACGTATCTGAACTGTCCGTTCTCGTAGACGAAAAGTCCGCCGCCGCGCGTTCCCGTCCAGACTCTGCCGGCATCATCCTCGACAAGTGCGTAGACTTTTTCGGAAAAAAGCCCCGATTCGCGCCCCAGAGTCATGAATTTTCCAGGATAAAACAGCGTAACTCCGCGGCTGCCGGCCAGCCAGACAAAAGCGCCGTCAAGCATGACTTCCGAAACGGAACCGGCATCGGCACAGAAAGCGCCGCACGGCTTCACCACTCCGTTTTCCGCAAAAAAGAGGGCGCCGTCCGAGACAAAAGCAGCGGTTCCGCCCTGAAAATCGAGCGAAGTCACCGCCTTACGCGACTCAGTTTTTGCGATTTTCCAGCATTTTCCGTTCTTTATCTCAAAAACCGTTCCTTCGGCCGTTCCGGCAAACACCCTCCCCTCTTTCGCCTTTCCGGCGGTTACGGGCGAGGAATTTCCTGCACAGAGATTTTCCGAAAAACCGTTTTCTCCCCAAGCCCTGACCTCACCGTTTTCAAAACCGGCGTAAAGTTCTGCGCCGTCTGAAAAAACAGCGGAAAGAGAACTTTCAGGGAAAGCGGACAAATCACTTAACATTGTGATTTTATTGGATTTTACCATAATTATTTCTTTAGCCGAGGCTGCAAAAAGAGTACAGTCTTCAAAAGTTCCGATATCGAAAATCCCGCGCATTTCTACAAGTTTCGAGATTTTTTTACCGAAGCCGGAAATTTCGGAAATTCCCATCGGAGTTGCAACGAAAACTTTTCCCTTACACCCGGACAAGCTGTTGATTTTATTGCTTAAAATCGCAGAATTCGTGCTTTTGCTGAAAATTTCGGACGACTTTGAATCAATCCTTACAAGCCCTTCGACCGTCCCTGCCCAGAGCAGGCCGTTTTCGTCGCGGTACAAAGAGGTTACGCTGTTGTGAGGCAGCCCCGATGCGGAAGTCCACGTGCGGGAGGCCGAGTAGAAAAAATCCGGGAGGAGTGAAGGGTCTCCGGAAATCGTGAAAGAAAATAAAAACAGAGTTGAAAAAAATAAAAAACGCCCAAACATGACGGCATTTTAAAAATCTGATTTTTTTTGGCAAGTTTTGTCGTTCTTGCCGCCGCCGCCGATCCGAGACAACCAAAAATCTGGACTTTATTCTTTTTTTGGTTAAAATACATCGGTTTTTTAAAATTCAGTTGTTTTATATAGGAGTTTTCAATGAAGATTTTCAAGATTTTGCTCTGCGCGGCTTTCATTTTTACCCTTTCCGCCTGCAACGGCAAGAAAGGCTCGATTTACGATTATCCCGACGATGATCCTGAACAGCATGCGGATATCGGAGAACCGTGCTCTAAAAACGAAGACTGCAAAAGCGGCCTTGTCTGCATCGAACAAACTTGCGGCAAACCTGCTGCAGACGAAGACCAGATCAATGATCCTGACGAAAATCCGGAAAATGACGAAGATACTTCAGATACCGAACCGGCGGACGATTCGGATTCAGACACGAATGTGCCTGACACGAACCCGGCGGACGATTCGGATACTGCGGTTCCTGACGAGGACGAACCGGAAGATGCCGACACTCAGCCGGATGAAGACGCTGACATTCCCGATTACACCCAGGAATGCGGCAACGGCATCCGCGATGACGGCGAAGAGTGCGACAACGGTGCCGGGAACAGCGATGAACCCGGAATTCCAGGAATCACCTGCCGAACCGACTGCCTTCTTGCAAGATGCAGGGACGGCATTGTCGATTCAGGCGAACTCTGCGACGACGGCAACGCTTCGACCGGCGACTACTGCAGTCCGGACTGCCACACTATAACAGGTTACTGCGGCGACGGCGTCCAGCAGACAAACGAAAACTGCGATCCCGGCATCGAGCCGTACTGTGCCGATGACTGTTCAGGAATCGCGGGATACTGCGGCGACGGCATAAAGCAGCCTCACGAGAGATGCGACAACGCCGAACCGGGAGAAGGCGGCGGCGAAGGAATCGGATCTTACTGCAGCACAGACTGTCAGGGAATCTTGGGGTCATGCGGTGACGGCGTGCTCCAGACCAACGAAGTATGCGACGACGGCAGCAAAAACGGCCGTTACGGCTACTGCAATGCGACATGCTCCGGCGACGGTCCGAAATGCGGCGACGGAAATACCGACATCGGCAACGAAGTATGCGACGACGGCAACACGATGGACGGAGATTACTGCTCGGCTGACTGCAAGACTTCATACGGAAGATGCGGTGACGGTATAAAACAGGATTTCGAGGTTTGCGACAATGCAACTTACGGCGAAGGAAAAGGTTTATACTGCGACGACTGCCAGACAGACCACGGTACATGCGGCGACGGCGTTATTTATGAGGAAGCTGGCGAAGAATGTGACGATGGAGGAAGCAACAACCTTATATACTGTCCTTACAGCATAAATATGACCTCCTGCACGCTCTGTTCCGCCGCATGTCATCCCAAAGAAGGCATCCCGAGATACTGCGGCGACGGCGTTGTAAGCAACCTCGCAGGCGAAGAGTGCGACAAGGCGAATTACGGAGACGGAACAGGGCCTTACTACTGCTCGGATGACTGTACAAGAATAATCGGATCGTGCGGTGACGGCGTAAAACAGCCCAACGAAGCATGTGATCCGGGGCTTGATCCGTACTGCTCTTCCGACTGCAAAAAATCTGAAGGTGAATGCGGCGACGGCACGACAAACGGCAGCGAAGAATGCGATAACGGCGCAGACAACGGCAAAACGGACTGCGAGTACGGCCTGACAAGCTGCAAAGTCTGCACGACTTCATGCACAGAAACCGACGGAAAAGCGCATTACTGCGGCAACGAATCGCTTGATCAGGGCGAAGAGTGCGATGACGGCAACGAAAACGGAAGTTACGGAAAATGCAACAACGAGTGTTCAGGTTTGGGCAAGCACTGCGGCGACGGAAACATTGATTCCGAAAACGGCGAAGTCTGCGACAACGGCTCTGACAACGGCAATACAAAATGTGATTACGGCCAGACAAGCTGCAAAGTCTGCACGACTTCATGCACAGAAACCGACGGAACAGCGGCTTACTGCGGCGACGGCAAACTAAACCGCGAAAACTGCGACGGTTATGAAAACTGTGTTGTTACCGCCGGCGTAAACGAAACCTGCGACGACGGAATAAACGACGGCCTGTACGGACACTGTCTGCCAGGATGCTACGGTCAGGGTGAGCGCTGCGGCGACGGAACTGTAAACGGCAGCGAAACCTGCGACGACGGCGATGAAGAAAACGGAACTTACGGAAAATGCAAAACAGACTGCTCAGGTCCTGGCGAACGCTGCGGCGACGGAACAATCCAGATTGAACACGGTGAAGTCTGCGACGACGGTGAAGACAACGGAACTTACTCGCTGAATGCGCCCGGACACTGCAATTCAGACTGCAAAGGATACGGAGAAGGCGGAATATGCGGTGACGGAACACAACAGCCGGAAGAAGCTTGTGACAAAGGCTCAGACCTCAACGGACGCGAATCGTGCGCTTACGGCCAAACAAGCTGTGAGGTATGCTCCACAAGATGCACACTTACAGCCGGCCAAACTGCATACTGCGGCAACGGACATCGGGATTCCGACTACGAGGAATGCGACAGTGGTGCCGAAAACGCAGACTACAATGCTCCATGCAACACTGAATGCTCCGGCGTTCCGCCGAAATGCGGCGACGGAAATATCGACGAAACATTCGGTGAAACCTGCGATGACGGTGAAGACAACGGAACTTATCTCTTCGAACAACCCGGATCCTGCAACAGCAACTGCCAGGGTCAGGGCGAAGGCGGATGGTGCGGCGACGGCACGCAGAACGGCGGCGAAAGCTGCGATGCCGGTATACTCAACAACGGCGCGTACGGCGGACTCTGCGACACAACATGCAGCGGAAGCCCCACTTACTGCGGCGACGGAAAAATACAGAGCAGAGCGCTTTGCACGGCTGATGACGAGACTCTTGAGGCAAACGGCTACTTAAATCAGAACGATTTCCTGCTTCAGAACGGATTCAATGATGCAGAAGCCTGCCTGGCTCAACTTACCGATGCAAACGAAGTATGTGACGAAGGCGACGGATTAAACGGAACTTACGGTCACTGCAACAGCGAATGCTCGGCAATACTTAAATGCGGAGACGGAATAATCCAGAGCGGAAACGGCGAACAGTGCGACAGCGGCGATGCAAACGGCACGACAGACCAGTGCGCGTACAACGAAACAAGCTGCAAACTCTGCAATGCTCAATGTAAGGAATTCAACGGTCAGACTTCATACTGCGGAGACGGAAATGTCGATACGGCAAACGATGAAGTCTGCGACGACGGCGAAGAAAACGGAAGTTACGGAAACTGCAAATCAGACTGTTCCGGACCGATGCCGAAATGCGGCGACGGAAATGTCGACGGCATATACGGCGAAGTCTGCGACGAAGGCTCAGACCTCAACGGAACCTACGGACACTGCAGTTCAGGATGCCGCGGAATATCCGAATGCGGCGACGGAATACAGCAGGCGGAAGAAGCGTGCGATAACGGAGAGCCGTTTAACGGAACTTACGGAAACTGCAGATCAGACTGCTCCGGAATTACCGGTTACTGCCAAGACGGAATTTTGCAGAAAGCTGTCTGCGGAGGAGAAGAAGGCTGTATCGAGATCCCGGGTGCCGATGAACAGTGCGACAACGGCGCGGACAACGGCAATACGAAATGTAACTACGGCGAAACAAGCTGCTATGTCTGCACGACTTCATGCCAGCTGACAAGCGGAACTGAGATTTCATACTGCGGCGACGGAAATGTCGACGGCATACACGGTGAACTCTGCGACGACGGCGAACTCAACGGAACTTTCGGCAAATGCGACGAAAGATGTCTGGAAACGGTAACCTGGAGATGCGGTGACGGAATTCCTGATTTCACTCACGGCGAAATCTGCGACGACGGCGACGGAGTAAACGGAACCTATATTCTGGAGAAACCGGGAACCTGCAACTCTGACTGTAAAGAAAGAGGAGCAGGCGGATTCTGCGGCGACGGAATAATCCAGAGTGAACACGGCGAAACCTGCGACGACGGTGAAAACAACAACACTCAGGGATTCTGCAACAGCACATGCAACGGGCAGACACCGGTCTGCGGCAACGGAATCGTTGAAGCCGGCGAATTCTGCGATGACGCTGAAGACAAAAACAAATACGGAAAATGCAACGACGACTGCAGCGGTTACGGCACCAGCGGTTACTGCGGTGACGGAATAGTCCAGAAAAGCACTGATGCCGAGTGCACAGAGTATATTGCGGAAGATCCGGTCAACCGTAAACTTTGTGATGAAACAATAACGACAAACTGCTGCAAAGTCGTTGAGTTCGCAGCAGGCGATGCTTCCGAGGCATGCGATGACGGCGACGATAACGGACTGTCCCACGATCACTGCAACCAGCTCTGCAGCGGCATTTCATACTGCGGCGATCATTTGATCTCTAAAGATGAAGTATGTGACAACAACGAGATATGCATAAGTATGTACAATTGTCATAACGAAGCCATCTTTGCAGTATCAGCATACCGTAACTGCAGTCTGTTCCCGCAGTTCTCAAGCGGCGAAGTAACTGAATGCAACAGCGAATGTATGCCTGTCCTTACAAGCTGCGTGAATAACGATGCCTACAGAAGTCCGTTCTTCAACACTAACCAGACGATCTGCTACGACAATTCGGATGACATAACCTGCCCGGCAGAAGCTGAAGATTTCTACGGCCAGAGCCCGCAGTTCCTGTATCTCGAGCAGGATTTTGATGTCAACGGCGTAATAACTTCCGAAACGGTTTCAAATACGGAATGGCAGACAGAGACTCCTGCAACCTACGAAGGTTGTGCTGCCGGAGATTCCTGCACTTACGAGGAAGCAGTCAACTACTGCTCGAACCTCGGATTAGGCGGTTACGACGACTGGAGACTTCCGAGTGCGTTTGATTTCCCGGTTATCGCCGATTTCGAAGCGACACCTCATATCCGTTCAGAGTTCACAGATACAAAGAACGATATTTACTGGACTGCCGAAGGACTTGCATTCTCGGCAGTCAACGGAACTATGACCGGCGGACACTCGACAGCTCAGGTAAAATGTGTCAGAAAAGCAGGCGAAGAAAGCTGCCCTGTATGCGGAAACGATATCAAGATATTTGAATACAGCGCATCGCTGATAACCGTTTTCAACAAAACAGCCATCGTTATCTGGCATTTCGGGAATCCGATGACGAGCGACACATGGCAGCAGGCACTCGATACGTGCAAGAACATCAATGTAAACGGTATCAACAGAATGAGACTTCCGACAGCCAGCGAGCTTATATCGCTTATTGACGCAGCACACGGCGGTTCGCTGATCCCGGGATTCGCAGAAAGAGCATGGACTTCGACAACTTTGAGCGGCAGTCCGGAAAACAATGCCAAGGCTTACGTCGTCGACTTCTCGACTTTGAGTCTGGTCACCGATGACAAGACAAACAGCAACTATATAATTTGTGTTGAATAGGAGATTTACCATGAAATCAGAAAAAATTTTCTCTTTTTTCCTTCTTCTTGCGGCACTTGTTTTCTGTATAAGCTGCGGCGGCAAAGGCGACAAATATGACGACCTGGATGATTACGACGCCGTTGACAACGATTCGGCAGAAGAAGACAAGGACAACCACGTTCCCGCTACTGATGAAGACACTGACGACAACGGTGACACTGAACCTGACGGTTCCGACACTGAATCCGATGCCGACAGCGACAACCCGGAAATTCCGGATGACACCGACGATAACGACAAACCGCGTCCCGACAAGGATGATCCCGATTCAGACGAAGATCCTGTTTCCGATGAAGACGATCCTGTCGAACCTGCTGACAACGACTCGATTTCCCACAAAGACGATCCGGAAATTATCTGCACGGGTCAGACAAAATGCTACAATTCGAGTGAGGAAATCACATGCCCTTCCACTTCGGACGAGGATTTCTTCGGTCAGGACGCGCAGTATGCAGCCAAAGGCTACTGCTTCCCCAAAAGTCTGGATGCTACAAATGCACAAGTCGTCGTAGACAACAACACCGGACTGGTCTGGCAGAGGAAGCTGCCCTCGACTTACGAAGGCTGCACAGGCAACGACGGAGCTTACTGCCTTTACCAGCAGGCAGTAGATTTCTGCGAAGACCTCGAACTTGAAAATTTCGACGACTGGCGCCTTCCTACACCGGACGAAATTGCGACAATCATTGATTACGGCAGAACTCCGGCTATAAACTCCGACAAATTCTCAATTCCCAAATCCTCATTCAGAGATTTCTGGACTATGGCAGGTTTATATGTCGATTTTACAAAGGGAAGCATAAAATCAGGAGACAGCAGTGCAAAACTTGTAAGATGCGTCAGAGGACAAAATCAGCTTCCGGCTGCCGAATTTACAATTGCAAATGAAGGAAACGACGAGGAAATCGTTGAGGATTCCGCTCACAATCTGTACTGGACAAAATTCGAAAGCGAAGAACCGCTCAAATGGAAAAAAGCTCTTGAATACTGCAGGAATCTCAATTACGGCGAAACTACCGGCTGGAGACTTCCGAGCATCAACGAACTTGCGTCAATTCTCAGCTATTCCGGCTCTGAACCGGCTTCAAATTTCCCTTCACTCTCTTCGACTTCATTCTGGTCATCGACTTCCTACAATGAAAGCCCTGACTATGGCTGGAGAATCAATTCTTCAAACGGCACGATAGAAACCGGCAAAAAAACCAAAGAAGCTTCGGTCATCTGCGTCAAATAGTTATTTCACCTGATTTTTCTCAGTTCTAGTCTTTTTAAACAGCATAAAACCGCCGGCAAAAAGAAAAATCGAAATCCACTGACTCGTGGAAAAAATCAAAAAACTTCCTCTTGTGTCGAAACGGAGAAATTCAATCAGAAAACGGGTTACGGAATATGAAAGAAGAAAAACCGCCGAAATATAGCCTGGATTTTTGGGATTTTTCGATAAAGCCAGCTTTAAAAGGACAACAAATATCACGAAATTGCTGAAAGAATGAATAAGCTGCGTCGGAATTACCGGCTGCGTGTCGGACAAAAGATTCGTGTGATCGGGATCGAGGTGGTAAAGAGCAAACATCGTTCTTGAGCCCTGCGGAAAGCGGATACCGAAAATCTGCGAGGGTATTCCGAAGCAGCAGCCTTCAAGAAAGCAGCCTATACGAGTGAGCCAGAGCCCGTTTGCGACACAGATCGAAGCGGCATCGGCAGTTTTAAGGAAAGCGGTCCGGTCATGCGGATAAACGGCAATAGTTCCGAGCGCACCGGCTAAAAACCCTCCGAGAAGCCCGCCGTAAAAAACATGTCCCGGAGTAAACGGATTGAGCATCCTCATAAAAAGATAGCTTATCCCGTTTTCCTTCAGCCCTTCGATATAAGTCGGAAGCATCCCTTCAAAAAGTATGTGGAACACTTTGGAAAAAATGAGGGCTGCAGGAACAATGACAAGAGGGAGAAAACACATCTTTCTAAAGCTCAGATTGAAACGTTTTGAAGAAAAAATCATTATCGGAAGCGTCATAAAGAACGAAAAAAAGAGGATCGTCATATAGGCGCCGGGATAAGGAAAGCCGAAGAAAGCGAACAGCGGCCTGAAAATATCTGGATTCATCCTTTTACCTCTTGATTTTCCGTTTCAGCCGAAACCGGCTCGGAAACGACCGGACCGTTTTTGGATCTCAGATATCCGGAAACAATCGACTCGGTATTTGCCGCATTCAGCTTCAGCGTTTTGCAGTACTGCTGGACAAAATTTTTGACATACAGATCGGCAGGCAGCTGGGAATATCTGTCGTTTTCTATCGCATCGAGAACCATTTTCGATATTTTAGTGCGGGAAATTATAAGTTCATAAGATATTCCGGCTTCCTCTCGGATCTTTCTCAGCATCTCGCCTGTCACAGGCAAATCGCGGTATTTATTAAAGATTTCATTAGCATCAATAAAATCGCTAGTGGAAGATGCCGCAACTCTTTTTTCCGCACTGCGTCCGAAAACGTCTTTTTTGACAAGAACTTCCCTTTTTTTCACGCGGTTGTACTTTTTGATGACTTCGCCGATTATGAAAATATCGGGGAAAGAAGTCTCGATCGAAATAAGATGGCTGCTGATATCCATATCGTACTCGTGTCTTATTTCCGGGTCGTTAAGCTCCTTGAATATCGTATCAATAAGGGAATTGAGGATAAAAAGATCGCTGTCACCGTAAATATAACGCAACAGCGGATTCTCCCCGACATAAAGTTTTTTAAGTTTTTCATACTGGCTGTTTATGTCCAATGCCGAACATCCGCGGTCAAGACCGAACCATTCATAATAGTTGAACGGAGTAATCCTGAGTTTCTTTTTAACTACACTCTGCTGGGAAAGAGTGGTGGAAAGAGTGCTGGCAAATTTGTCGAGAGCGTCAACAAATTCGGCGTTTTTCTCAAGAGTTACGACAGGTTTCATCGTAGCGACCGAAGTCGGGACAAGATCTGAATAAGCTATTTCAGCTATGGAATCTGTTTCTATACCGAAACTGTTGTTGATCAAAAACCGGTAAAGCTGTACAAGTTCCTTGTCCGCAGAGTTCCGCACGCCGTTGTAAACGATACCGATTTTCAGGTCATTCACGATGTTTGCAATATGACTGGCGTTTTTCGGGATAGCCTGCGAAAGCAGTACGAGCAGGTTGCGGGAAGTGAAAAGATAATCATTTTTCGCACGTCTTATATTCTGCGTCTCGAGCTGGATATCGTATTTGAGTTCGACGTTGCGAAGCCTGTAATTGAAAAGTTCCCTGAAAAAATAATTGCTTTTCTCAAACGAAATAAAATCGGGAGAAAGGAACATGAGCGAATAATCGGCAATCGAAATAACATCCATAAGATCGGAATTTATGACTGAACCCATGTCGATGAAAACGAAATCGAACTGAACCTGCCCTGTAATTTCGCCCTGCCAGCGCATAAGAAGTTCGCTGATTTTCGAACCCTGATGCTGTAAGTTACTGAAAAAACTAAGATTCTGATAATCAGTTGAAATAAGCGGAAGCACCGAAAAATGCTCTGCAACTTCATCTGAAACGGCTATCGTCGGAAGATTGAGATAGGAATGAAGCGTTCCGCCGTTCGGGGCTGCATCGATAAGAAGGACTTTTTTTCCTTTCTGGGCAAGATAAATCGAAAGATTCGCGATTATCATTGAAGTTCCGGCTCCCCCTTTCGGAGAAAATGCCGCAATCAGCTTTACCATTCAGTTCACCTCGTATTACAGTTTTTCCTTTATTTTCTGAGTGTAGGATCCGATTTCTTCAAATATTCCTGTTTCAAGACGCCCTGCTTCGAGTGATTCAGCCGCATAGTCGAGCGCCGTTTTTCCGCTGAAATCTTTCGAAAGAGGCGAAACTCCCGAAGAAATCAGGAGCTTTATATAACCGGCATAACCTTTTTCAGCCGCGATTATAAAAAGCGTTTTTTTATCTTTGTCGCGTCTTTCAAGATCGGTCGACTTTCCTATAAGTATCTTGAATAATTCAGCATTTTCTTCTTTTGCAAGCGAGACGAGAGTGTTTGCCGCATCCCGCCCGTAGTTGTCCTGCAGATTTGCGTCGGCACCGTTTTCAAGCAGAAACTCCGCGCATTCAAGAGAGTTTCCTGCTGCGGCGTAGTGAAGCGGAGTTTTTTCGGAATTATCCATGATCGTGAGATTTGCTCCGGCGGCAGCGAGCTTTTTCAGCATCGAGCAGTCTTTTTTCGCTGCGGCAAGCATGACTGCGTTTTTTCCGGATTTATCGGCAAAGTTAAGAAGTTCCGGCATTTTCACAAAAATATCGAGAGCTTTTCCGTCATCGTTCCGGACAGCTTCCAGAAGTCCTGCACCGTCAGCTTCATAACCCGCTTTTTTAAGCAGGGCAGCATTGTCGGCCGAACATGAAATCAAAATAAAAATGATAAAAAAATTAAATAAAATCAACAATTTCATTTGCAAAACTTCTTTAAGGCGCATTAAAGAACAAAAAAGAATACCGCGCCGGCGGCTGCCGCAGCAACAGCAAGAACGATCAGGATAACGACGATTTTTTTGCCCGCACCGGACTTGTTCAGGCGGGTGATCTCGGTTTTTTCGTCCTGCTCCTCGTCGTTGATGCTTTTTATTTTCTTTCCTTTTATATCTTTTCTGAGTTTTTCCTTTCTCGTTTTTTCCGCCTCGAACTGATAAGGCTGCGGGTCGTACTCCTCCCCTTTTTCAACAAATTCGAAGATAAAATCGCCTACTCTGATTTCATCGCCGTTTCTCATATCGACGGAGCTGACTACTGTATCGTTAACGATAAGCGGATAATCGGCATTGTAATCGCCTTTTACCAGAAGGTATATGTTGCCGTCAAAAACTATTTTCGAATGGATCGGCGGAATATTGTCTGCCGAAAGATAAACATCGGCGCTCGCGTGGGTTCCGATGACGGTTTCACGGCCGGCAAGCGGGAAAATCTTTCCGCCGAGATAGCTGTTTTTCGCAAGAAGCAGGTTATCAGCTGCGATCTTTTTGCCTTCGGCCTCGACTGCAGGCTGAACTGTTTTGAGAAGCGCCTCCTCGTCCTGTTCAAGATAAATGTTGTAATCACCGACAGTTATGACGTTTCCGACAAAGATTTCGAGCTTTTCGCCGACCAGCTCGCGCTCGTCGACAAAAGTGTGGTTGTAGCTTCCGCGGTCGCAGATTATTATTCTGTCGTCAACGATTTCAAGCTGGAAATGATATCGCGACACATTCCGTTCATCAAGCACCAGATCGTTTTTCGGACTTCTTCCGACGGTGATCAGATTACCGTTGAACTCGAAAATATTAAGTTCGTTCCTGTCGTTTTCGACTATGAGCTTCAGCACCGACATTCCAACCTCGAAAAAACGTTACCGCAGAATTTTCAACAATTTATCGAATCTGTCAAACATTCCTGAAAAATCTCTGTTTTCCTCCTCGAATCTGCGGATTTTTTCGCCGATATCCAGCGCAAGCTGCCGTTTTTTTTCAGGCGCGAGCAGAGATCCGGAAGTCTTCAGCAGCAGACAAAGGATTTCGTCAAAATACCTGTGATACTCGCCGAAACGGTATTCAACTGCAACGGAGTTCCTCTCATCAAGCACCGTTTCCCAGTTTACGCCGCCGTTATCGGCTGAAAACGCAAGTTTTGAATAAAAATCAGGATACCTGCTTCGAAGATATGAAAAAAGTTTTTCAGAAAGTTCCTTTAACTTTTCCTGAGCCATAACTTTTGCAAAAGCGTCGAAAACGAGCTTGAAGCAGCCGAAATAAAGTTCCGACTCTGCCTGAACAGGATCGTTTTCCAGGAAATCAAGCCCGCTGCTGAAAAAAGATGAAGCCAGAATTTTTTCCGACACTTTTTTGCAGAGAACAGTCGGAGCGGAAACATCGAGAGAACCTAAATAGGAACCGAATTTCACCGCGTTCTTCTCAAAGACATAGCGTTTTGCATCCGGATCGAAATAGGAAAATCCTTTGAAATTTCCGGCTTCAAACGAAACGACATTCATCACAGATCCGTGCTTGAAACATAAAAGCGCGCTCTCTTTGTTTTCTGCAAACGATGAAACAAGTTTCGGAATGTCGATAAAACGGCCCGGCGCATAGAGAGACAGCGGATAAGTAAAAAATTCTGTCAGCCACTTGAAAACCAAGTCGTTCTCTATCGTAAAAAGATAAAGATCTACCGATTTCGCCGCCAGGATTTCAGAAACCGGAACGTTGGTAACAAAGTCTTCGCTGCCGGAAAAAGCCAGCACTTTTGAAATGACCGCACGCCCGTCGGAAATCAGCACATAAACAGCTTTGTCTGCCGTCTCTGCAAGTACCAGACCGCGGCTTATTCCGCTTCCGCGCGAAAGATCGTTGACAAAGGAAGAAATATATTTTCCTTCAAAATCCGAAATATAAAGTTTTAATTCAGAAAAAGGAATGATCATAACACCCCCGAACAAATCCCGGCTTTATAGCACAGATAATTTTTTTTTGCAAAATGAAATTTGCCTTATTTCTGCCGGCTTGTATAATCGTCCGCTTTTTTGCTTTCATTTTTCATTGAGAGAGGGGGAATTATGGATAATCACTGGAATCTCGACGCTCTTTATACAGGTTTTGATTCACCGGAATTTACAGATGACTGCAAAAAACTCGATTCAAAGAACGAGGAATATGAAAAACTGATAAACAACCTTTCCAAAAACAGCGGTATTGCTGAAATTCTGAAGAAATATGTCATTCTGAAATCGGAAATATCCGCACTTACGGAAAAACTTCTCAGCTTTGCCAACCTTTCTTTCTGCGCCGACACGAACAATACCGAGGCAAATTCATATATTGAATCAATTACGGTAAAGGAGAACAGAACATCCCTCGCCGACGTCAGATTCATAAAATGGCTTGCAGCAAGCGGATTCAGGCCGGAAACTCTGCGCGGAACAGACCTCGAAGATTGCATTTTCCACTTTGAAGAGCTCATCACGAAAGGACGGCACATTCTCGACGATCAGACGGAACAGATCATTTCCAACCTCAAACTGGTCGGTTCTTCGTCGTGGATGAATCTCCATAATGTCCTTATCAGTTCTCTTACCGGAAAATTTTCAACAGTGGACGGAAGAAATGAAATAAAACCCATCTCCCAGATCCGCGCACTTGCATATTCCGAAAACGCAGATGTGAGAAAAAAGGCTTACGAATCGGAAATCATGGCGTACAGAAAAGTCGAAAAGGCTGCTGCGGCCTGCATAAACGCGATAAAGGGAGAAGCGATAATCCTGGCCAGAACGCGCGGCTACTCTTCCGTGCTGGAGATGGTGCTGACAAAAAACAGAATGGAAAAAAGCATCATCGACACGATGTTTTCGGCGATAAGGGAATACCTCCCCTGTTTCAGAGCTTACTACAAAAAGAAAGCAAAGATGCTCGGTTTGAGCGGATCGCTTCCGTTTTACGACCTTTTTGCACCGGTAACTGCAAAAGCCCGGTCGAATTTCACATACGAAGAAACTGCAAAGTTCATAGTCGGAAAATTTTCTACTTTCAGCAGAAAACTCGGAGATTTCGCCCGTAACGCTTTCGAAAGCAGCTGGATAGATGCCGGAATCAGACCGGGAAAAGTCGGCGGAGCATTCTGCGAAAATATTTTTTCGATTTCGCAGAGCAGGATCCTTGCCAACTTCGGAGGCTCATACAACGACATTACGACTATAGCTCACGAACTCGGTCACGCATTCCACGGTCACTGTCTTTCCAAGAATGTGATTTTAAACACCAGATATCCTTCCCCGCTTGCAGAAACAGCTTCGATTTTCTGCGAAACGATAATCAACAACGCCGCTCTCAAAGAGGCTGACAAAGAGAGCAGACTCGCAATTCTTGAAGCTGAAATTTCCTCTGCAGGACAGGTCATCGTCGATATTTACAGCCGTTACCTTTTCGAGACGGCGCTTTTCAAAGCACGCGAATCGGCACCGCTTTCGCCTGAACAGCTCTGCGAAGAAATGACCAAAGCGCAGACCGAAGCTTACGGCGACGGACTTGACGAAAAAGTCCTTCACCCCTATCTCTGGCTCATCAAACCGCACTACTACAATCCGGACTGGAATTTCTACAACTTCCCCTACGCGTTCGGTCTCCTTTTCGCAAAAGGGCTTTATGCAAAATATACGGAAACCGGCAGCAGCTTCACCGAAAAGTATGAATTTCTCCTTTCGGAAACCGGTAAACGCAGCGTGACCGATGTCGCAAAAATAGTTGACGTGGATCTTAACGACATAAATTTCTGGAAAAACTCTCTCGAACTCATCAAAGAAGATATCTCGAAATTCCTCGATCTATGAGCAAAAAACTGAAAAAATTTTCTGCCGTCCTTCTTTTTCTGCTCTTTTCGGCGGTGATCGTGATTTTTGCCATTGAAAAAGCGTCGGTTGCCAAAATCGACGGTGCTTCGTCGAAGGCTGCAGCCCGGTTAAAGGCCGGATACGGTATCGACACCGAAATTTCAGGGCTTGACTTTTCATTTTTACCGCCGCGGATATCCATAAAAAAAGCGGCTTTCTCAAAAAACGGATCAGAACTTGCCGTTGTGGAAAAATGTTCTCTGACAAATCTCACGGACATGCTCTTTTCAGATAAAAAAAAGCTGGAAACAACATGCGCAAAAAGCAGAATCCACGCCGGCACAATCCTTGCCGTGCTGCGTTCTTCCAATAAAAACAAGGCTGAAAAAAAGAATGAAGAGACCGTTCAGGAACAGTCCGGCACAGAGAACTCCGGACTTCCGGACATTTCGATACATTTCACATCTGATTCCGACTTCATTTCCGGCAGCGTCACGCAGAGTTTTGCAACAGAGCTCGATCTTTCGCGTTCAGGCGGAAAGGCCGTTTTCAAAGAATCCGGCAAAGAAAACGGCGGGACCGCAGAAATCATGTTTTCACTCAAAGAAAGGAATGCTTCGGTACGGTTCGACGGGATCGATCTCGGAAATTTCCGCGAAATTATAAAAAACAAAACCTCTTTTGACATTTCCAACGGAAAAACAAGCGCTTTTTCTGAAATATCGGAAAAAAACGGAAAAATCCTGATGAAAAACGACATAACTGTCAGCAATATGACTTTTTTTCATCCGCTGATCGACTCCCGTCCGTTCACCCTGCCGCTTTTCCGGTTCAATGGCAGCATAACTTTCGACAGAAAAGAAAAATCTGCCGGAACAAAAGAGGCAAGCATTTCTCTCGGCGGAATAAATGCCGTATTTTCAGGATATTACAGTAAAAACAAAAAAGAGTTTTCGATAAAAACCGAATCTGCAAAACTCAACAAACTCGAAACTCTGATCCACGATGAAACTTTTGAAGGATACCTGTTCGGCGGAACACTCGAACTTTTTGCCGAATACTCGCAGGAAGACGACGAACCGCCGGTTTTTTCAATCGTAGGCAACCTTATCGATCCTAAGCAGCTTTCAGAGCGCATGGACTACCTCAAACAGCCTTTCGAATATGTCTGGCTCAATAAAGACGGTTCTTCAAGAAAATTTTTCGTCGGTGAGCGGAACTTCGATTTCACGCCGATATCGCTGATTCCGGATCACCTCATCTGGGCAGTGCTGGTTTCGGAAGACGCCGGATTTTTCGTCCACAAAGGGGTTGATTTTCAGGAACTTGACGCAGCAGTGAAGGACAACATCAAAAAGCACAAACTGCGCGGCGGCTCGACGATAACGCAGCAGCTTGCAAAAAACCTCTTCCTGAACCGCGACAAAACCCTTCTGCGCAAATTCCGCGAAGTCCTTCTGGCGATAGAACTCGACGCAGCCCTCTCAAAAGAACGTCTTCTTGAAATTTATTTCAACATAATCGAATGGGCACCCGGTATTTTCGGCATCTCGCAGGCGGCATACTACTATTTCGGCAAGCAGCCTTTCCAGCTCACTCCGCTCGAATCGGCCTACCTCGCCTCAGTCATTCCAGGACCCGCAAAATACCACTACATGTTCCTCTCCAAAAACGTGACCGAAAACTGGTACAAAAGCCTTTACAGGATCCTCAACATCATGAACGAGACCGGCCATCTTTCGACCGACGACTACTTCGATGCGCTCCAGCAGTCGATAGTTTTCAGGGAACCGGAAGAAAATTAAAGATTACGCAGCGCTTCGACGAGCTCTGTTTTTGACTGGGTCTTTTCATCGACCTGTTTGATGATCTTCGCAGGAACTCCGGCTACAACGCAGAAAGGGGGCACGTCTTTCGTTACGACCGAACCTGCCGCTACGACTGAGTTTTCGCCTACTGTGACACCTTCGAGAACAACGGCGTTCGCGCCGATCATGACTCCGTCGCAGATTTTAACGGGAGTTGCGCTCGGAGGCTCGATGACACCTGCAAGGACCGTTCCTGCGCCGATGTGGCAGTTTCTGCCGACTGTTGCACGTCCGCCGATTACAGCGTTCATGTCGATCATGGTTCCTTCGCCGATCACCGCGCCGATATTGATCACAGCCCCCATCATTATGACACATTTGCCGCCGATCTCGGTCATTTCGCGGATGACAGCGCCAGGTTCTATTCTTGCGTTGATTTTGGTGAGGTCCGCAAGAGGGATCGCCGAATTTCTGCGGTCGTTTTCAAAGCGGGTCATCGTTACTTCGGGATGAGCAGCGGCGAAATCGCGGATCTTGTCGAATTCGTCATAAACTTCAATAAAATCAATGCCTTTATAGACTTCAGCAAAAGAAGAGAAGTCGCATTTTTCGATATCGCCTTTGAAAAGCGCACGGACAGGTGTTTTTTTCTTCGATTCGCTGATTAGTTTTATGATCTCGTATGCGTCCATTACTGCTCCATTATTTTTCTGCCCATAAATCTAAGTTTCCAGACTCCGAAAAGCGCCTCTTTGAATATTTTTCCGCTCATTTTGCTGACTCCTTCGGTCCTGTCGGGGAAAACTATCGGGAGTTCGAACACTTTTCCGCCGCAGATCTTCGTTCTGAAAGCCATCTCTATCTGAAAACCGAAGCCCGAAAGGACGAGCGGAGTCGATATCACTTTTTCGAGAAGTTTCGCGTTCCAGCACTTGAATCCCGCTGTGACGTCGTTGACACCGAGACCGAGTATCGTGCTTGCATAGAAGCTCCCTCCCCTTGAAATGATGCGGCGGCCAAGACCCCAGTTTTCCGTTCCGCCGCCTTTGACATAACGCGAACCGACAACAACTGTGTAGCCTTCGTCCGATTTTTTCACCATTTCGGGAAGATATTCGGGTTTGTGCGAAAAATCGGCATCCATTTGTATTATCTTTTCATAGCCTTTTTCAATAAGGGTGCCGAACCCGTCAAGATACGCCGCGCCGAGCCCTTCCTTCATCTGTCTCACCTTCAGAAGGACGAAACTGTTTTCTTTCATCAGATCCCGCACGATTTCCGCCGTTCCGTCCGGAGAATTGTCGTCAACGACCAGTATATCCGCTTCAGGAAGCTCACCGTGCACAGCCTTTATTATAGCCGCAATATTCTCTTTTTCGTTGTAAGTCGGGATACAAACAGCGACTTTGCTCATTTCAACCTCCGCAAAAAACAAAAAGTCTGATATTTTAAAGAAAAACTGTGGAAAAACAAGATTCTTTCCTCCCTAAATTCCCTAGACTCCTTAGATTCCCTAGATTCCTTAAACTCCCTAAATTTTATTGACTTTAAAAGCCGCAGAATTATCTTGCCCGCACTGAATTTGTTTCTTTAATTATGGAATAGGTGGAATTATGACAAGAATTGAAAAACATCCTGTCCTTGAGATTCCTCAGGGTCAGAAGGAAGTCGAATTTACTTTCGACGGCAGAAAAATGACAGGTTACGAAGGAGAGGCGGTAAGTTCGGCTCTTTTCGCAAACGGTGTCAGACAGTTTTCTCTCCACAGAAACGGCAAGGCTCCGCAGGGTATCTTCTGCGCGAACGGCCAGTGCAGCCAGTGCACGGTGATCATCGACGGGCTTCCGCAGAAATCGTGCATCACTCCGCTCAAAGCAGGAATGAAGATCGAAACCCTTAACGGCGTTCCGAAACTTGCGGAAGACGACAGACCGGTAGAACACACCGAAAGACGCAACGAAAGCTGCGACGTTCTCGTTGTCGGCGGGGGACCTAGCGGTCTCAATGCGACGATCGAACTTGCTCAGCTCGGTTTCAACGTCATTCTGGTTGACGACAAGGCGAAACTCGGCGGCAAACTGCTGCTTCAGACCCACAAATTCTTCGGAAGCGAGGAAGACTGCTTCGCAGGAACACGCGGCGTAGACATCGCACACATCCTCGAAGAGAAAGTCAGAAGTTTCAAAAACGTAAAAATATACACCGAAACAAGCGTTATCGGCGTTTTCAAGGACAAAAAAGCCGGTCTTTTCGTCAAAAACAAAAACTACGTCGTAGTCGATTTCAAAGGGCTCATCCTTTCGAGCGGCGCAAGAGAAAAATCCGTTCTTTTCAAAGGCAACGACCTTCCCGGCGTTTACGGCGCAGGCGCTTTCCAGACGCTTGTCAACCGCGACCTCGTAAAAGCGGCTAAAAAAATCCTCATCATCGGAAGCGGAAACGTCGGCCTCATCGGCGCTTACCACGCTCTCCAGGCAGGGATCGAAGTCGCTGCCATCGTCGAGATCGCTCCGAAGATCAACGGCTACAAAGTTCATGCCGATAAAATCAGAAGAATGGGCGTTCCGATCTATCTCAGCACGACAGTCATCGCGGCTGAAGGCAACGGCAAAGTTGAAAGAGTCACAGTTGCACAGGTCGACGAAAAGTGGAATCCGATCCTTGAAACGGCAAGAACCTACGAAGTCGATACGCTCCTTGTCGCTGTAGGTCTTAGCTCGGCTGACGAACTTTTCACGCTGGCTGACCAGTATAAGTTCAACGTCATGAAAACCGGAGACTGCGACGAGATAGCAGAAGCTTCTTCGGCTATGTTCGGCGGCAAGATCACAGGCAGAAAGATGGCTGCGGCTCTCGGAAAGACCGATGCTGCGATCGACGAAAGCTGGCTTAAAAAGGCGGCTGTCCTCAAATCGAGACCGGGAAACACGAAAGAGCCGGAAAAACCGGTCATCACGGCGAAATTCCAGCCGAAATTCTCCTGTCTTCAGGAAATTCCGTGCAACCCCTGCACCACAGTCTGCGCTAAAAAAGCGATCAAACTCAAAGGCGAAACCGGAACGATCATGGATACGCCTTACTTCGACGGCGAGTGCATCGGCTGCGGAATGTGCGTAGCGGCCTGCCCCGGCCTTGCGATCGCGCTTGCAAAGAAAGTCGACGACACCAAAGCAGAGATCGTTCTTCCGTATGAATTCAACTGCGATTTCAAAGAGGGCGACAAACTTCCGCTCACCGATATCGACGGAAAATTCATCGAAGAAGGAACAGTCATCAGGACTGCTTACAACAAGAAATACAAAACTACTCTCGTAACACTTAGCGTTTCTGCTGCTAATGTCGCTGACATCGCGGGAATCAGAAAACAACGCGAAGAAGTCACGAAACCTCTCCCGAAGCCTGATTTCACATATGCTCCTGAAAACAGCATCGTCTGCCGCTGCGAGAGAGTAACAGTCAGACAGATAGTCGATTTCATCAAGGAAAACAAAGTCAGAGACGTCAACCAGCTCAAACAGATCAGAGTCGGAATGGGCGCTTGCGGCAGCAAGACCTGCAGCGTTCTCATGCCGATGATCTTCAGGATGGCGGGCGTCGACTGGGCGGAAGTAACTCCGGGAAGGAAGAGACCGCTGACTGTCGAAACTCCAATGTACGCAATTGTAAACGAGGAGGAAAATTAGATGAAAAGTTACGATATTCTCATAATCGGCGCAGGCAGCATCGGAACACCGCTTGCATACAACCTTGCGAAAAAAGGAAAGAAAGTCTGTGTAATCGAAATGAACGCTTCCACCGGAAGAGGCCAGAACAGAGCTGCTATCGGCGGACTCAGAGCAACATTCAGCGATCCCGCGAAAATCAAGATCTGCGCTGTTTCCATCAATGAAATCAGCCACATGAAAGAAAACCACGGCATCGATGTCGACTGGGTCGAAGGCGGATACATCTACCCGATCTTCGAAGAACAGACCGAAAAAAATCTCAAAGAACTCCTCAAGCTCCAGAAGAGCATGGGACTCAACATTGACTGGGTCTCGGCTGACGAAATAAAAGAGAGAGTTCCCGGAATACGCCCTGAAGGTCTCCGCGGCGGAACCTTCTCGCCCAACGACGGAAGCGCTTCCCCGCTCAAAACGACAGGCGCTTTCTACAAGCTTGCAAGAGAGTGCGGAGCTGAATTCAACTTCCACGAAAAAGTCGTTTCAATGGAAGTTAAAGGCGGAAAAATCGTTTCAGTCAAAACCGACAAAGAGACCTACTGCGCCGACCTCATCATCAACGCTGCAGGTCCATACAGCCGCGAGATCGGTGAAATGTGCGGAGTCGACATCCCCGTTTATCCGGACTGTCACGAAGGCGGAATCACAGAGCCGGTCGAATATTTCCTCCGTCCGATGGTCGTTGACATCAGACCTGACGCGATTTCGCTCAACTACTACTTCTACCAGAACTACGAAGGCCAGTTCGTTTTCTGCATCACCCCGAAACCTTCGATCAAAGGAACCGATATCGACAACACGAGCAACTTCATGCCGCAGGTCGTCGGAAGAATGCTTTCGCTCTACCCGAGACTCCGCAACATCCGCATCAGAAGGACGTGGAGAGGCCTTTACCCGATGACTCCGGACGGTTTCCCGATCGTCGGCAGAACGAAAGAAGTCGAAAACATGTTCCTTGCGACCGGCATGTGCGGTCAGGGTTATATGATCGGCAGCGGTCTCGGCAAGATCCTGTCAGAGATCATCGTTGACAATTCGCACGAATACGACTTCATCCTCGACCAGCTCACGCTCTACCGCGACTTCTCGGGCGACGAGATGCTGAAATAATCTCAAAAAATACTCAGAGAACACCCTTTTTCAGAAGTCTTTATCGGAAGCATCGAATCATCTGGAAATTCGTCGATATCACTTCCCATCTCAAGATCTTCGGGTTCGTAGGTTTCTTCTTCGATTTCGGGAAGTCCGCCTGTGCATTCGTGCCTCTCGCAAAGCAACTGAAGCGCGGCGAGAGCGTTGATCCTGCCGTAACCGTACTTTTCGCTGAAACCGTTTTCGTCATATCCTGCATCAACCGGCGAAACTTTGTCAGCGGTAGTCGTTATGATCTCGTAAAGTTCGTCTCTGCTCAATTCAGGATAAGCCGAGATCAGAAGACCTGCGACTGCTGCAGCAAGAGGAGATGCGCTGCTCGTTCCGCCGAAAGTCCCCGTGTAGTCGCTCTGCGAATATCCGTACCAGCTTCTTGCATCGATCGTCCAGATACCGTCTTTTATCATGTCGAACGCGAACGGATTCCACACATAGTCGCCGTCAATATCTGAAGAAGGCGCCATGATGTCGAGATCTCTGCCGAAATCGCTGTAGTTTGACCTCTGTCCGTAGGCATTCAGCGCACCGACCGCGATAACGTCTTCGTTTGCGGCGTAACCGTCGAAAGTCTCTTCCGCGCTTATATCCTCGTTCCCGTTTCCCGCTGCAAAAAATATGACGACACCGAGCCCGTCACGCTCTTTTTCGCGGGCATATTTCACAATTTCCTTAACAACTTCGGGCATATCCTCGCCGCCGCCGTTATCGGCAGGTCCCCAGCTGTTTGAAATTATCTGAACACCCTGATCCAGAACAAAATTGAAGGCATTCGCCATATTTTCGCCTTCACCGAGCATATCACCCGAGCGGACCGGCACGATTTTGCATTCCGGGCACGCCCCGGCGACACCTAAATCGTTGTCTTTCACCGCAGCGATAACACCTGTGACGCAGGTTCCGTGCGGCTCGTTGTCATCGGCATAAGGATAATCGTCGCCGTCGACCAGATCGAGTCCTTTCAGATATTTTCCCGCCATATCGGGGTGATGCAGATCAAAAGCATCGTCGATTATACCGATTTTCACTCCGGTTCCGGCACCGAGTCCGAGATTTTCAAGATAATCCCATGCCGCCGAAACTTTTGCATCATTCCCTGCTATCCCGCGCTGACCGGTATTAAGAAGATGCCACTGGTTTGCAAAAAAAGGATCGCTGCTTTTGTATTCAATATTTATTTTTTTATCAGGAAACGCTTTTTTCACAAGCGGCGATTTCGAAAAGCAATCCAGAGAAATTTCTTTTGAATCAGAGTGTACCGCGTAAAAATTCGTCCGTTTTATCTTATAAAAATATTTTATCCCGCAATCAGCAAAATCACTTTTCAAAAACCTGCGTGCTTCGTCTTTCAACTGCACGAAAACGGTATCTTCAGCCGAAACCGTCAGACAAATCAGCAAAAAAGAAATAAAAAAGAGTTTTTTCATAACTGCCTCCGGCAAAAAAAACGGCAAATTATACACAAACCGCAGAAATTTTCGAATAATTGCTTAAATCTCAACACCGCAAATATATTGTATTACAAAAAATTTGCCTTCATTTCACTTTTCAGTAGCATTGATGTCCGATATTGTTTTTTTATTAAGGATAGTGAGTTTAGGGAATTTAGGGTGCTTAGGGTGTTTAGGGATTTTAAACTCCTTAGATTCCTTAAATTCCCTAGACTCCCTATCCCCACAATACCAGGAGGCCTGAAATGAGAAGATTTTTTACATTCTGCCTGATTCTTTCTGTTTTTGTTTTCACCGTTTCATGCGGTGAAAAAAAGGAAAAGAATGTTTACGAGTATCCGGACGATGATTCGACTGAAGTTACCGGACCGGACAAAGACACGGACAGCACCGTGACACCGGATGACGGAACGCCGGACGAAGATTCCGGTGACACCGATGAACCGGAAGATTCCGACACGGCTGACGATTCAGACGAAGACGGCGCTGACGATTCCGACACGAGCGCAGTGATCGTCGACGATGACACAACGGACAACGATATTCCGGAACCTGACGATACAGACACAACGGAACCTGATGAAGATAACGACACTCCTGAAACCCCCGATCAGGATTCTGAAACTCCTGAAATTCCCGAAGTGACCGAAAGCCATAAAATCAGCGGTATCTACCAGATAGACGGCGAAGTTTCGGGAATCGAAGCAGCCCTTTACGAATGCGGCGGGACTGAACAAATCGCAGCGGCAACCACAAATGCAAACGGAAAATATTCATTCAACGCAGAGATTTCGGCGACAAAAACCTACTGCGTCAGGGCAAACGGTTTTGCAAGCTGTTTCAAGGAAATGAGCGATCACGTCGCGAATATTTCGGAAATCACGAACGCGGCATATCTCGTTGACGAAAACTGCCAGAACATCCGCAGAAGCGAGACAAAAGTCAGACTTTACGCAAAACTGGGAACCGGAAAATGGCTGGGCGAGCTCGATTATTCCAAACTTTCAGGCATCAAAAACGGACTCAGGCTTCTCTCTTCCTCCCTTAACATAAACGATCCGAAGATCCTCTCCGAAAAGATTGCGGCTGACGTCAATAAAACCGACGGACGCGAATTTTTCAAATTTTTCAACGGCTTCAAAATTTCGGCAGACAGGAACGAAGTAAAAATCAATACAAGGAATGCCGCAAGCAACGAAGTAACCCTCGCAGTAGAGGGCGGAAGCAGCGTCGTTGCAGCCGGTTTCCAGATCATCTGGACTGCGCAGAACCAGACCACTTCCGCCGCGACCCGCAAATTCAGAAGCAGCGATCCCGGCGAATACACTGTCCGCGCAAAACTCGTTGCCGGAGGCGACCCGATAATGGCGGGCGACCCGATCATGGCAGGCGACCCGATCATGGCGGGCGATCCGATAATGGGCGGAACCGATGAAGCCGGAGATCCCATCATGGGCGGAACAGGTGATGAAGGCGGAGACCCCATAATGGGCGGAACAGGTGACGACGGCGGCGACCCCATCATGGCGGGCGATCCGATAATGATAACAGAAGATTCCTCGACTCTCCTTTTCCTTCTTGAAAAGCTGCAGGGAACGATCGATGTCAGGGATATGAGCAAACACATTTCGCAATACATCGACAACGGAATTTACGCGGTCATTCCCAAAAATACCGTCATTACAAAGAGCAGTTCACAGCCTGCAAAAGAGCTGACTTACTCGATTCTTACGGCAGGCGACGCTTCGCAGATTTCAAAAATCGACTTCGGCCCCGACGGAACGACTTTCACGGGCGATTCGATATACTTTGTCTATGAACTCGGCACTGTTTTCGGCGGCGATCCGATAATGCTTTCGGCGACAAGGACCGCTTCGGACGGCACAAGCGAGATCCTTCAGTCGGCTGGCGGCGACCCGATCATGCTCGAGAACGGCGGCGATCCCATCATGTTCTCGGCAGGAGGCGACCCGATCATGCAGATCGCGCGTTCCGCAGGAGGCGACCCGATCATGCAGTCGGCTGGCGGCGATCCCATCATGGCTGGAGATCCGATCATGACGAACGCTGCGGGTGATCCCATCATGGCGGGAGACCCGATTATGACGAATGCGGCGGGCGATCCGATTATGACGACAGCTGCCGGTGACCCCATCATGAACGCGGCGGCAGGTGATCCGATTATGACGAGTGCGGCGGGCGATCCGATTATGACAACGGCTGCCGGTGACCCCATCATGCTTGGAACAAGTTCCAGCGTAATGATCGCAAAGAGCGGCCACTTCTCGGGCTTCCTTATCAATTCGCACTCTCTGCCGGTATCAGTCGGCGACATGATCGCGAAGTGGTGCAATACCTACTACTATCAGGGCTACTCTCCGCTTAAATTCATCAGACTCGGCGTTGAAAAGTATAAACCGGAAGGCGAAGAGAGGGACGAACTCCTTTCGTACCTGACATGCGAGAGACTCGGCGAACTCGAAAGCGACCTCGACGAGCTTATAAACAGGCAGGTCGGCTTCCAGAGAAACCTCAATCTCTTTGAAAACATCTACTTTATTTCCGAGTTCTACAACCGGATGCTTGCAAAGAGCGGAAGCGGCGAAGTCGCGGCAGTCAAAAACGGTCTTGAACTGCGCAGCGCGATCGCATCGCTTTACACTTCGACGACTTCGTTCAACAGAAGCTCGACTCTGGCTGACCTCTTCGATTCTTCAAAGATCCCGCTTACTTACAACGGAAACACGCCTGCTGATTATTCCAGTGACGCGCAGAAGGCGATGACCGGCCTTTCCGAAAGAAACGACATATACGTTGCAGGCAAGAAGGATCTGATGATTTTCGCGAACTACATCACGACTTCTTCCAAAGGGCCCGATTTCAGCGGTGTTTCAACGGCTTTGAGCCCCGACAAGTTCATCTGTGCATGGCTTGATCCCGACACGGCTCCGCAGGATTGCAATAAAGTCTACACTCTCAACGAAAACGGACATGTCGCGCTCGGCGGCACGGAAGTCAGCGTCGCAGAGGCGAACGCGGTGTTCACGAAGTTCTTCATGCCTTTCAACAGCAGACTCAGCGATTCCGAAAAACTCGATATTTTCAGAACTTTCTACCTTGTCCTGCGTTATGCGGGAACCGTTTTCTATAACGGCGTCAGAGTCGAAGAGCTCAACGAAAAACTTCTGAAGACGGCTTACCTCGTCTTTGACGGCATCAATAAAAACAAAAACGCGGTTTCGATCGTCGATGATTTCGACGCTTCGGCCAACACCGTCAAGGTCCTTGAAAACGGCGCTCTGGAGACGACGCCCTACATCAATAAACTTTCGACTCTTACCGACCTTATTTCGCTCAAAGCCGCAAACAGCGCGGAAGTTGAGAAAGTCTTAATAAATATAAACGGTTACGAATTTGACCAGATTCGCGAGAATACACGGATCTACTACAAGCCGAAAGGCTCTTTGAAGGAAAAATCGATAGTTCTCACCCCGGGAACGCTTGCCGCAGGGCTCAAACCGCTCAAGGAACTTCTCGGGAGCGAAAACGTTGACGAACCCGGAAACATCACGGGTGAAATGACGGTCGTCGTCAACTCGAAGATTTCCGACAAAACATATACGGCGCAGAAAACCTACGGATTCCTGGTCAACGACAGGAATGAAGGTGTCGGTTCAAAGCCGGTTCCGTCGGATCTTTCGGTATTTGTCAGCGATTCCGCAGGCAATCCTGTTTCCTCCGCAAAGAATCCGTGGATCATCCTCAATCCGGGAAACAAAGTCTACTATCCGGAGGGCGGAAACATCAATATCGAAAACCTTGCTCCGGCTTCCTACACGATCGACGCCTTTGCAGACGGCTACTACGCAAAGAGTGTCGGCGTAAACGTTCCCGAAAACTCGAATCTCAGCGTTGAAATCAGGCTTGACGAAGAACTCACCTCTTCGGCAGAGGCGGCTCTCACGGTCAAAGTCAGGATCGATACGGCAAAACACCCCGAAAAGGTTTATCTCCAGATCTATGACGAAAACGTCGATCTCATAGCAAACGGAGACGCCCTCTTCAACAGCGGAACCGGCACCTACGACGACGTCGAAATAGACATCAACTTCGGCAGATACACCCTTCTTGCCGTCGGCGAAGAGCTCTACAGCTACGTCGAGACGATCACCGTAAATCAGGAAAACACCGTCAAGGAAATCAAGGTCGTTGCGAAAAACGCATGCGGAAACGGCATAATCGATTCGACCGAAGAGTGCGAAGTCAGCGCTTCAATGACATCGAACACCGCCCGCTGCGGCGATATCTATCCCGCTGCGATGAATCCTGAAAACACCGCTTCATGCAACCCGGCGACATGCCTTTACGAGAAGACTGACTGCGGAAAAGCGGCAGTCTGCGGCGATGGAGTTATCGATTCTCCGGAAGAAGGATGCGACACAAAGTCGAAAAACTGCTCCGATATCACAGGTTTTGCAGGGACGAAAGGTATCGCTCCGTGCGCTTCGACATGTTTAGACTGGATCACGGCAGGCAACTGCTCGAAAACCGAGGCAAGCTGCGGAACGCTTCCCGCAAACGCTCTCTGGAACGACGGAACCGGCAGATTCACGCAGGTTTACGACGGAGAAAACTGGGCACCGGCGACAAAGTCCGCGTCGTACGGCCTCACAAAAGATGAGTGCGTCTTCTCATGCAGAAAAGGCTACAAGTGGGATGAAACACACAGCATCTGCGCCGAAAATCCGCTTTCACTCGGCAATATCTGCACAGGAGCTGTTTCCTGCTTCGACGATACCACTGAAGGAGAATGTCCGGCTTACGGCGAAGCGTTCTTCGGTCAGGACTGGCAGTATGCAGAGGCCGGTTTCTGCACTCCGAAAGAGTTAAAGACAACCGGAAGCGGCAGCGAAAAGACTGTCGTTGACAGTTTCACCCACTACGAGTGGCAGAAAACCGCAGGCAGTGCAAAAACCTGGAGCAATGCCGATAAATACTGTATGCAGTCAACCTACGCAGGCAAAAACGACTGGAGGCTTCCGAGTCCGGCCGAACTGCTCACGATCGTTGACGCAGGCACGGCAAGTCCTGCTCTTGACGACCATTTCACTGTTTCGGGATACAATTTCTGGGCAACCGAAGATAAGAAAAACACAGAAAACGCATGGATGCTCGGCGAAAACGGCGAACTCGCAAGCGTTGAGAAAACGGCTCTGAACAGTGTCATCTGCGTCCGTGTCAGCGAATATGCGGCTCCGACGGACCGCTTTGAAACTGCGGCTGAAACAGTCACCGACAAAGAGAGCTCGCTTATGTGGCAGAAGAGCCCCTCTTCGTCAAAGAACTGGCGCGAAGCTCTCAACTACTGCGAAGAGATTTCGACAGGCGGCAGCTTCGACTGGAGACTTCCGAACAGAAACGAACTTGCTTCCATCATAGATTTCACGAAAACAAACGGCGCGGCAGGCGGATTTGCCCTTCCTGAGCGCACATTCTGGACTTCGACGACTTCGGCGGCTTCGGCTGAAGAAGCGTGGACAGTCGATTTTGAGAGCGGAAGCATTGAATCTGCTGACAAAACTGACACGAAGTATGTCATCTGCGTCAGAAACGGCGGAACCTGTTTCAGCGACGAGTGCGCTACACCGTGCAGCTTCGATCCGTGCAGACATATCGAAAATTCGACCGGAACATGCAGAGAGGCCGACGGCGCATTCTCGTGCGGCTGCAAATCGGGATTCAGCTGGAGTTCCGGCAAGTGCATAATCAAAACCACAAAGTATACGCCGTGCACCGGACTTCCCGAAAACGCAAAGTGGAACACCGTCTTCGGCATAAGCCAGACTTACGACGGCAGCAAATGGATCCCGAGCGAAATCGGCTACTTCAACAGCAACGCAAGTTCCGAAGAGTGCCGCTTCATCTGCGACACGAACTACAACTGGGATCCCGACCTGAACAGATGCATCGCTCAGTCGAAACTCACCTCATGCAGCGGCAAAAAGCCGAATTCCGTCTGGAACGAAGCGACAAAAATCAACCAGACATGGAACGGCGAGGCGTGGGAACCTTCCGAAACTCCGGTATTCAGCGAAACTTCGTGCAGCGAGTCATGCTGCTTCAAATGCAAAGAGCACTTCAACTGGAACGCAGCAAACGAAGAGTGCGATCCCGCAACCCGCAATGATGTCGAATGCACAGGACTCGCGGAACACGCTTCATGGTGGAACGATCCGCACACCATAACCCAGACATGGGATGACAATGCAGGCGACTGGTATCCGACGACAACCGGAACTTACAAGTCTGATGCAGGAGATAACGGCTGCTTCTTCAAGTGCAACGAAAACTACGAGTGGAATCAGGCATTAAGAAAATGCGCTCCGAAGACAATCTACAATGTCGCATGTACCGGCCTTCCGACTGACGGAACAGCCGAATGGAACCAGTTCTCGACGATCAACCAGACCTGGAACGAAACCGAAGAAAAATATCTGCCTTCGACAAAAGGAACCTACAACGCGACGGCAAATCCGGAATACTGCTACTTCAAATGCAAACTGAATTTCACCTGGAACGGCAATATCTGCGTTGCAAATACACGTCAGGCAGAGTGCACCGGCCTTGCGGCACACGCTTCATGGCACAATGCGACAATCACGCAGACCTGGAACGGCTCGGAATGGCTGCCGACAACAGCCGGAGGCTACAAGGAAACGGCAGACAGCAGATACTGCTACTACAAATGCAACGAAAACTTCTCATGGAACACAAATTCATCAAGCTGCGTCGGCAAACAACAGCCTGCTACATGCGACAACAGCACCCTTCCTGCACACGCCCAGTGGTGGAATACAAGCATAACCCAGACATGGAACGGCTATGAGTGGCTGCCGACAACAGTCGGAAGTTACAACGACAGTGCCGACAACACCAGATGCTACTTCCGCTGCGACGAGCATTACAACTGGAATACGACGGCAAGAAGATGCGAAGCTGAAACGAATGATAATGTCGCCTGCGACAACGACACGCTTCCGGAACATGCGCAGTGGAACGTATTCACTACCATAAACCAGACTTGGAACGGAAACGGCTGGGCTCCTTCGACGGCAGGAACCTACAACGAAATTCCAAGCCCGAACGAATGCCGCTTCAAATGCAAAGACAATTACACATGGGACGGCTTACTCTGCGCTGCGAATACAAGACAGGCAAAATGCGTCAAGAACGCTCCGCACACTTCGTGGTGGAACGGTGTTTCGACCATAACCCAGACCTGGAACGAAGATTTGGGCGACTGGTATCCGACTCAAACAACCGGAGAGTACCGTGAAAACGATCCGGCAGGAGAGAACGGCTGCTTCTTCAAGTGTGATGAAAACTACGAATGGAAGGAATCAGGATGCGAACCCAAAACGCAAACTGTCAACTGCGACAACACCACGCTTCCCGCTCACGCTAAATGGTGGAATGACAGTGAAACCTTAACGCTAACTCAGCAGTGGAACAGTGTTTATGAAGACTGGTATCCTTCAACGACAGGAACTTACAAATCCCATTGGACAACAGAAGACACCGGCTGCTTCTTTACATGCGAAGACAAGTATCAATGGAATCCGGCAACCGTATCGTGCGAACCTGAAATACGATACAATGTTCCTTGCGATATTCCCGAAAACGCTGTCTCCAACGGTGTGCCCTCGATCAATCAGACATGGAATGAAACTGAGCAGAAATACCTGCCTTCCAACATAGCAGCATACAACGAAACATATACTTTTAATAATGAGTGCAGATACAAATGCAAGGATGATTACTTTTACGACGGTTACAAATGCATGAATCCTTGCTGGGGAAGTGAAGATCCCTGCAAATATACTCCGAATGCAATCGAGGACACCTGTGAGGCTACAGCATTTAACGAATATACCTGCGCATGTAAACCATCATCGGAAACATCCTTGCAATATTTCTGGGATGACGGAAAATGCCTGACTGCAAATTTCGGCAGAATATGCACAGGACAGGATAAATGCTACAACAACAACGCAAACTCCGAACAAAGTTGCTCGAACGTAGGCCAAAGTTTCTCCGGACAGGATGCACAGTATGCTCAGAAAGGTGTCTGCATCCCGAAAGACTTCGCGCAAAAGACTCTTGGCAATAACCAAACTGTTGTCGTTGACAAGAATTTGAATATTATGTGGCAGCTGGCGATTGATTCAAACAAAAGAACATGGGATGAAGCCAATAGTTACTGTGAAAATTTAAATTATGACGGACTACCAAGCTGGAGACTTCCTACAGTCAAAGAACTTTTGAGCATTGTTGACAACAGCAAAGACAGTAATGCGGCATACGAAATATTCGGTTCACTCCCGGCTTCTCCCTTATTCTGGTCATCAAAAACATACGGAGATAATGGAATCAATGTCTCTTTGGAAACAGGGGAATCATCACGCGTAGCAAAGAGCACCACACTCTATGTCCGCTGCGTCAAAGGAACCAAAGAGGGTGACGGAAACTTTGTTCAAGCAAATGTCGGCGGAGACACTATCGTTACAGACAAAACGACAGGTCTTATCTGGTATAACAACGACACCACAGTGTCATGGCAGGATGCATTGTCGGCATGTGAAGACCTTGAATATGCCGGTTTTGACGACTGGAGACTTCCCAACAAAAACGAACTTGCCTCTCTGTACAACTTTGAAGCAAGTACAGGCAATTCAGACTATCCGGGGATGAGCACAACCAAAAAGTCATGGTCTTCCACCACAATTAAGAAGTACAACAACATGGCCTGGGTTGTAAACTTTAAAACAGGGGGAAATGGGGCACTGAAAATCGACCAACAATTCTCGAAAGGCACAACAACCGATATCTCTTACATGTGTGTAAGAACCGCTACCTGCGGTGCCGGAAAAAATTGGGACGGAGAAAAATGTGTCGATCCATGTGAGGGAAGCGGCTGCGGAGAACTTGACAACTCAACCGGTGTCTGCAGACTGGAAACCCTGGATACAACCAAATGCGAATGCGAGGATGAATACTTCTGGACAAAAGATGAACCAAACGACAACTATATATGCGGAGCAGAGGAAAGAACTGTTGACTGCATAGGACTGCCGGAACATGCAAGCTGGAATACGGCTACCCAAATCACCCAAACTTTAACGGATGTTATTACGTATAAGCGGGATATGTGGGGGAACCTAACAGATGAAATAGATCACATAGACTACAAATATGATCCTACAGCCCAAGGCTCATATAATACAGCAGCCAGCACAACTGAATGCCGCTTTAAATGCGAGAGCGGGTATTATTGGAATAACAGCAGTCAGTGCCTCAACCCGTGCAATCCGAATCCGTGCAGCAGCCTTTCAAACTCTACCGGAGCATGCACGGCAACGGATGCGACGACATACAAATGCGCATGCAATTCGGGATATTTCTGGGATAGCAGCAGTAAAAAGTGCATCTCTCCGTGTAAACCAAGCAATCCGTGCAGCGGCCTTTCAAACTCTACCGGAATATGCACGGCAAATAGTACAACAGGATATACCTGCGGTTGCAATTCGGGATATTTCTGGAACGGCAGCAAGTGCGTCAACCCGTGTGAGACATGCAACAACGACGCGAACTCGATCAGTTGTACAGGAACAAGCCCGACAGCATATACCTGCAACTGTAAATCGGGATATTTCTGGGACGGCCGCAAGTGCGTCAACCCGTGTGAGACATGCAACAACGACGTGAACCATAGCAGTTGTACAGGAACAAGCCCGACAGAATATACCTGCACCTGTAAAGACTTCTATATTTGGAACAGCGACAATAAACGGTGCGAGGCAATATTTTTTGATAGCTGGAACTACGACAACTTCGATTCTAAGATTTCCGTAAACTACGGAAGCGGAAGCTCCGGGTGGACAGAAATATCCGCCGGCTCAGGTGAGTACTACATGTGTTCCAGCAACAAAGGCAAAGACAGTTCAACTGCAACAATGACGATAACGGTAAATATTCCCAAAGCTGGCGCATTTTCGTTCTCTATAACAGGAACCGGAGAAAACGATGAGGCAACAGATTATGACACATTCAAACTTTTTGTCGACGGAACGGAAAAGCTGTCAAGCAAAGGAGTAAATTTCAATTCATCGGAGAGAATAACAGGCTGGTCGGATTGGACTCGAAAGGGTTTCACCCTGGCATCAGGAACGCACACTTTGACATTCCAGTACAAGAAAGACGGAAGTAATAGTAAAGGTAGCGACCGATTCTGCATTGACCAATTTGCCATTATGACTGCATGCAGTTCTTCAAGCACGACACCCTGTATTGACTCGTCATCCGGATATCTTTGGTCGGCTAGACAATCAAGTTCTACTTACCAGAACAGTTATAACTATTGTCAAAACTACAGTATACCCGGAATCGGCAAAAATCAATGGTGGCTGCCAAATATAAGTACCCTGAGAACACTTATTCAGAATTGTTCGAAGACAGAAACAGGCGGTAGTTGCGGTGTAGTGTATGGTTGTCAAGATCTATTAACCTGTTTTAATGTGATAAATTGCAGTGGGTGCTCCGGTTCATCATACAGCAAATTTGGTGACACCTCACAACTTTGGTCTGTCTCTGCTGTTACAAATGCAAATAACACCGATTATAGCTGGTACGTGGATTTTAGCAGTGCGGCCGTGTCCTATGGTAATAAAACTAACTCAAAAGATTTCCGTTGTTCAATACCCCACTAAAAACGCATACACCCGCGATGTCCGCTGCGTAAGAAACGCGGATTAGTGTGCGGGGGAAACTTTTAATCTTTTTCCGTTATTTCCCTTGCTCTGTTTTTTGCCCTTTCAATTGAAAGTTGCAGTTTTTCCTGCAAAATCTCTTTTGACGGCAATACTGTGAGATAATCTGCCACACGGATATTGCTTTTATCCAACCGCATAAGTTCTATATGTTCTTCGTTTTTGCCTGCACAAAGAATAAGACCGATAGGTTTTTCCTCTCCCTCTCGCATAAGATTTTTTTCAAGATAGTGCAGATAAAGTTCCATCTGTCCTTTATACTGTGCCTTGAAAGCACCCAATTTAAGTTCTATTGCAACAAGACATTTCAGCCGTCTGTGGAAAAAAAGCAAGTCGATATAATAATCTTCATTATCAACAGTGATTCTTTTCTGCCGACCCATGAATGCAAAATCCGTTCCGATTTCAAGAATAAAATTTTCCATTTCAGCAATAATCGCCTGTTCAAAATCCTTTTCCGAATAAGAATCATGCAAATCAAGAAAATCAAGCAGATACGGATCTCTGAAAACAAGATCGGGAGAAAGTTTTTCTTCACTTTGAAGATGCGCAAGCTCACTTCGTATCGTATTTTCCGGCTTTTTGGAAATAAGAGTCCTTTCATAAAGCATACTGTCAATCCTTGCCGAGAGCGTCCGGACACTCCAGTTTTCCAACCGGCACATTTCTATATAAAAATCACGTTTCAACTCGTTTTCCATCGGCAGAAGCTGCTTTATGTGGCTCCAAGTCAATTGTCGCCACAGTGTAGCGACTTTTTCCCGGGAAAATTCTTTCGCGAACTGCATAAAACGGTGTATCTGTTTAGGACTCCACCCTTTTCCGAACTTTGAAGTCAGCGTTTCAGAGATTTGTTTCACAACATAATTTCCGTAATCTGCACGCTTGTTTTTAAGAATATCCTCATTTATAAGATGACCAATATTCCAATATAATTCAGTAATTCCGCTGTTTACAGAAATTGCTATTTTGATTTTTGAAGCATTCACCAAAGAAACAATTCTATCTTCCAGATTCAACTCGTTGTCAGACTTGGATTTCAATTCTAATTTGTTGCGAACAACAATATTGTTTTCCATTTAAACCTCCAAAGATATCAAAGAAAATTTTCTGATAAATAAAATAAAAATTCAGATAAAAAATCAAGTCTTGTTTTTATATATTGAAAAATTTTTAGAAATACAGACAAAGAAACAGCTAAAAATCGAGTAAAATATCAAGGCGACGACCGCTTCTGCATCGACGATCTGGAAAGCGGGCGGAGAGGATAGAGGAGACGGATTGGGGTCAATGAGCCGTTTCAGGAAACGGCTCTACGGGTCGATCAAAAATAAACAATTTAGAATTTAATATTGATTTAATTTAAAAATTGATTTATAATAATTCGTTATTAACGGGTTTGCCTGAACGTAGAGACGTTTCCTGAAACGTCTCATGCAAAAAAACAAATAATTTCAACGAGTAAGGACAAATTTCAAGATAAATACCGCATAGAATCGGCACGGGCGAAATGGCACGATTATGATAACGGATTTTATTTTGTGACCATTTGCACCAAAAACAGAGAATATTTTTTCGGAACAATTCAAAACACGGAAATGGTTCTGTCGGAAACAGGAAAATATGTTCAACAGCAATTACAGACGATTGGTGAACATTATTTATATGCCGAAATACCGTTGTGGACAATAATGCCAAATCGCATTCATCTTATTGTATCAATTGACGGCGGATGTCTGCCGCATAAAAAACGAAATATTCCCATTTTAGAAAAAAATTCACATTCAGAAAATGCCGGAATGGAATGTGCAACAAACAAACAATCGTGGCTCTCTGTCGTAATACGTCAAATCAAGCAGTCAGTAACGCGCTTTGCGAAGCAGAATAACATCGAATTTTATTGGCAATCCGGCTTTCACGACCACATTATCAGGAATCAAAAGGAAATGGATCTTATCTCTGAATATATCGAAAACAATGTGAAAAGATGGGAAGAAGATTGTTTTTACATAAATCCGTAGAGACGTTTCCTGAAACGTCTCATAAATAAAAACCGTTGCTCTTTGATGACGTCTCATAAATAATCACAATTCACGCAAAACAGACCTTCAGGCTGTATTTCCGAAACATCCCATAAATAAAAACCGTTGTTCTTTGAAAGAGACGTTTAGGGACATGAGACGTTTCAGGAAACG
>Ga0310690_10000294_pt1 | contig 114730 bp, 86 predicted proteins | sample AusTroGonzalo_MG_2_FD_207661 | JGI IMG/M metagenome (GOLD analysis project Ga0310690, IMG submission 207661) | Bovine rumen microbial communities from tropical cattle in Woodstock, Queensland, Australia - Gonzalo_04 (v2) (version 2) | ecosystem: Host-associated > Mammals > Digestive system >...
CAGCAGATTCTCCCTGTTGCTTTGTTTCCAATCATTTTTATACAGCAGCTCCGAAATCAACAGCTGGCAGTAATGACCGTTAAATTCATCCAGACTATCTGCCACATCACTCCCCGCAAACTCCAGCATCACCGTCAAAGCACTATCAGGCTGCCGCCACATCAGGCTGTCGATTTCCACTAGCGCACGGCTAGGCCTTACAGACGGCTCCACCTCCCTAACACACGAGGCCAACAGCGCCATTACAAGAAAAACAAATCCTATGTGCAATCGATGTCTCATGCTAATTCTCAAACACGTATCTTAGGATATTCGCTCCCATTTGCAGGGCTTTCTCGCGGGTCTCCTGTGAGTCGTGATGGACACGCTGATCCTCCCAGCCGTCGCCGAGGTCGCACTCGTAGGTGAAGATGCAAACAATTCGGCCCTCGTAAATCAAAGCGAAAAGCTGCGGAGCCTTGCCGTCGTGCTCATGTATCTTGGGCAGACCGTTCCTGAAAAGGAAAGGCTTCTGGAAGATGTCATGCGTAAAAGGCAACTCCACAAAGTCCAACTCGGGAAACACCTTCTTCATCTGCGGCTCAATGTACTGCCGGATGCCATAGTTGTCGTCGATATGCAGGAAACCACCCGCCAGCATGTAATTGCGAAGGTTCTGAGCCTCTGCAGCATCAAACACCACATTGCCATGACCCGTCATATACACGTAGGGATAGTTGAAAATCTCAGGACTCGAAGGCTCCACCGTTGGCACCTCAGGATTGATATTCGTGCCCATCTCCTGGTTGCAAAACCGAACAAAATTGGGCAACGAAGTGGGATTGCCGTACCAATCGCCCCCACCACGGTACTTCAACAAAGCAATGTTCAATTGCTGAGATGAAGCAATTAATGGTATTAACAACAATATAACTATTGTAATTCTTTTCATTTTATCTGGTTGATCAATTGGATGGTATGACATGCCACCATGGCGGCGGTTTCCGTTCTTAATCGAGCGTCGCCCAGACTGCAAGGAACGAAACCGTTTTCTTTGGCCAACGCCACTTCCTCGGGACTGAAGTCGCCTTCGGGACCAATCAGCACCAGCACATTCTCCCCTTTATGATAAAGGTTGCAGAGACAGTCCTTCACGTCATCATCAATCCAAGCAATGAACTTCTGCCCTTCGAAGGGTTGCTTCACCAGCTTATCGAAAGGCGTGATATCATCAATCTTGGGTAATCTGGATTTGATGGATTGTTTCATGGCGGCCACCATCACCTTTTGGAATCGCTCCACATTGGCGGCTCGGCGTTCCGAGTGATAAGATGTAAACAGGCGCACACGGTCGATGCCGATCTCGGTGGCTTTCTCCAGGAACCATTCCGTGCGCTCGTTGAGCTTGGTAGGCGCGATGGCGATTTCGAGGTGGAAGCCCCAATGGTCGTAGCCAGGGCGTTTGTTCGTCAGGTTGACAGTAGCATGCTTTGGCAAAGCCTCCACCAACTCAGCATCGTAGAGGCTCCCTTCCCCGTCGGTCACGCAAAAGGTCTCCCCTTCGGTCATCCGCAGCACTTTCACGCAGTGTTTGGACTCCTCTTCGGGAAAAACGTTGAGGCCTTCGGTGGCACCTTTGATGTAGAATACGTTCATAGCTGGTGCAAAGATAAAAAAGTAGAGACGGTAAACGCGCCATCTCTGTAATAAAAAAACAAATCGTTGCCTATAACCAACATTTTTTACAGAAATATGTTGGTTGAAAACAACACTTTTCGTATCTTTGCAAACAAAACAAAAAAAACATGATGGATACATTATTCGCAAAACACGACCGATTAATTGCCAACACCTCATTGGATATTGTTAGGGAAATGATGAACCGCGTACATTGGGATGCCCGACTTCTTTCAATACAAGGTGCCAAAGGAGTAGGCAAATCAACACTGCTCAAACAATACATCAAGTTGAACTATCAGCCTGGCGACAGAAAGGTGTTGTATTGCTCAGCCGACACCATCGACTTTTCCCGCAGAACCCTTGTTGACCTTGCTGGAGAGTTCGTTATGAATGGCGGCGAACGACTCATTATCGACGAAATCCACAAATACGAAGGCTGGAGCCGCGAGATAAAGGAAATCTATGACCTATTCCCCGAGCTAAAGGTGATTATCAGCGGATCATCGCTATTGAGTTTGTTGGCTGGTGATGCCGACCTGTCACGCCGTTGCGTCAAATACACCATGTCAGGTTTGTCATTCCGCGAGGCGCTGAGGTTCTATGAACACATCGACTTGCCCGTATGGACTTTAGAAGATATTCTCGCTCGTCCTTACGAGTTGTGGCAATCTGTAGCTGTCCATTGCAAACCCATCCAGCAATTTAAAAAATACCTCCAATATGGTTATTATCCCTTCTATTTGGAAGACCCTTTAGACTATTATACCCGTATCGAGCAAGTGGTCAACTATGTCGTAGAGACCGAACTGCCTTTCATCTGCAAGATTGACGTAGCCTATACCCGAAAAATCAAGGCCCTGATTGCCGTCATTGCCGAAGGTGTACCTTACGAAGTCAATGCCAACCGATTGGCTGCTGCCATCGAGATTGGCAGGGACACTGTCGTGGGTTATCTGAAGAACCTGGGCGAAGCCAAGCTATTAAACCTGCTCTATTCGGACAAGAAAAGCGTTGGCAAACTCACCAAACCCGACAAAGTGTATCTTGAAAACACAAATCTGCTCTATGCCCTAAGCCCCTCTTCGGTCGATATTGGAACGGCACGAGAGACCTTTGCCATCACCCAACTATCCGAAGACCATCTTGTTGAATATGGCAAAGACAAAGGCGACTTCAAAGTGGATTCCAAGTATCGCTTCGAAATTGGCGGCAAGGACAAAGGCTTCAAACAAATAGCCGATTTGCCCAATTCCTATGTTTTTGCCGACGACATAGAATCGCCAAACGGAGCCAAATTACCTCTGTGGATGCTGGGGTTTTTGTATTAATTCATTTGCAAACGTCTTATCGCACCAGGATTTTCTCCATTCTTTCGCGATCACCCTCGATGAGGCGCACTACATAGACCCCAGGAGCCAGTCCCCAAGTGTCGATCACATTCCCACCCTGTTGGCTAAACACGACTCGTCCCGACAGGTCGATGACTTGGAAGACACCTTCACCCTGGAAATCAGGAAATACCGTCACTGTTCCCTCCAAGGCCTTGTCCAGTACCAGTTGGAAGCGGAAGGGATGTTCATGACCATTGGCCTCGAAGGTATAGGATGATTGGTTCAACATACCGATCTCCGCTCCGGTGAAGTGATCGATCAAGTATGGATGACCGCCTTGCCATTCGGAGAGATCCCAGGTCATGGTATAAGTGGCAACCTTTCGGTTGTCGAATCGCACCTCCACGGCGGCAAGGCTGTCATCCACATGGGCGATGGCGAAACGTTCCCTGTCGAGACAGAACGACAGCTCCGGAACGTCGTTGTTGAGGTGGGGAATCTTCCTGAGGTTACGTCCCTCCATGGTTCCGTACAGATAGGCGACATCTTCAGACGCCCCATCACTCACCCTTAAGGAAATCCGGCCATGGTCAGTCGATCTGCCTTTGCTGGTGCTCGACTCCGCCGTGGCCAAGGCTGTCGTCTTGGCAATGGTGAAGTCTCCCGCCTCGGCAGTCATGACCAGGACACCCTGCCCAGGAAGGATTGGGTCGGAATAGGTCTTCACCTGCCAAGCTCCGTCATTCGACAGCAGGTAATAGCCGTCGCTCAACCGGTTGTCGTCGATGGCGGCGCCATGGCCCTTGTAAATCGCATGAGGATAAGGATTCCCTATCAGGTTGAAACCCTTCAACTCATCAGGCCTATCCGCCGTATAAGTCATGGCAACAGTCACATTCGCAGCGTTCAAAGGCCCGAACATGTTGAGGGTGACGTCATGGTCATTGGCATAGAGATAGCCTCTGCCCGGGGTGAAGTTCTCAAAGTTCCCATCAACCTTGTAGTTCCGCCATTCCTCATGGGTCAGGTTGGTCTCGTCGAATTCGTAGAGGTCGTATTCGAACGCTGTCATATTCGAGTTCAAATTCACATCTACCGCTCTCAATGGCGCCGCTACGGTGTACCATCCATCGGCTACCTCGATGTCGGCGTAGGCGCTGATGTTCTTCTGAAGGGTAGCCCGCACACCAGGAGAAGCGTTGACCAATTGTGCACCGTCCTCAACAATCAGGTTGCTGACGTTCACAGTATTCAACTCATTCACGGTCAATGTACTACCCGAAGGCACCACATACATCGTTTGGGCATCTGTGACATCGAGAACGTCGTATGCTCCGCTGATGAACACACATTGGGCAAAAAGATAACCCTCCAACTTTTCATCGTTGGAAAGATTCACAAGCCTTGCCGTTCCGTCTGCTTTTACGTTGGCATCCCATGAATCGAGGGTGATTGCCGTGGCGTTGGTCACATCCAAAACCTTGGAAGCTGAGAAAAGAAGGTCGCGTCCAGCCACAAGTTGGCTCGGGTCGGTAACCAACAGGTAGTCATGCTGTGCCGATGAAGTGAAGTTGACGACGAGTGGGTTGGTGGGATTTCCGATAATGTTGTTTGGCACAAAGACGAGACTATAGGTGGTCTCGGCATCCAACTCCACGCCAGCCTGCCGGACATAGAAATTGATGGGATCGCCGGAGTCTCCATGGATGACCAAATACCAAACATACTTGTCAAGAACGCTCTCATACTTCGACTTGGCGGTACCTCGGCATTCCTCTCCGCAAAACGCCCCAATCTCAAGAGAGGGATCTACCACACCATCCTGCTGAACTTGAAGAACGACCGTCATGTTGAAATCAAAAGCAGATGAATTCACAATCCAATCATGTCCTGGACGAGCGTGCTGGGCATAGAGGTCAAGAGAGAGAAACAACCCTGCCATCACAATCACAAAAAAACGTTTCATTTTGTATCTAATATTTTGATAATCAATTTAATAAATTACTATCTTTTTCGTCAGCACTTCACCTGTGCCCAAAGTGGTTCTCACTATGTAGATTCCGGAAGGAGTGTGCGGATGAAGGGTTGGGTGCAACGGGTCCAATTGGATGGTTTGCACCAAGCGGCCATTGATGTCATACACTTCCGTTACCCCACTGTATGGTTTATTTTCGGCAAAGAAGCCACCGTCCTCAAAGGAAATGCAACCCGTGGGTTCAAGGTTGACAAAATCGATGATTTGAGGATGGGCGGGTTGTCCGATCACCTCATTGGGGACAAAGGCGAGATGATAGGTGGTTTCTGCCTTCAGCTCTTCGCCGTCCACTCTGACAAAGAACTCAATGGGGTCGCCGCTGTTGCCGTGAATGACCAAGTACCAGAGGTAAGTACCCAATGCGTTTTCATACTGCGCGGTAGCGATTCCCCGGCATTCCGGGCCGCAGAAAGCACCCAACTCCAAGGCCGGATTCAATTCACCGCTCACCTGAACCTGTACGATCAGTGTCATGTTGAAGTCATAGGCGGATGTATTCACGTTCCAGTCATGACCGGGACGGACGTTCTGGGCGAAAAGGCAAATGGGGAACAGCCAACCCCACAATATGAATAATATCAGGCGCTTCATCGTATAATGATTTTACCAGACAACACTTCTCCGGTACCCAAGGTGATTTTCACCATATACTTACCGTCTGTCGGGAATGGATCGAGTTCAATCGGGAAACGGGTAGGTCTCTTGGACTGCAACAAACTGCCGCCAATGGTGTAGACCTCCACCACTACACCCCGTTGTTCTGCTTGGGTGAACGGATAGTAGAGGCTTACCCGCTGCGTCCTCGAAGCAGGTTGTGGGCTGATCAGCAACTCACGCAGGCCCTCATAAGGTGTCACAGTCACCTCCCAAACGCTGTCACAAGCAGCAGCGGTCTGGAACGGCAGGACAAAAGTACCGGGTCGGTCGAACACCACGCCTTCATATTCGAAGGGAAATTCCACAGCCACCACTTCCTCTTCGACGTGGTACACCGGGTTGACAGTGAGGTCGAGTCGGACGATACTGTCGTTGCCTTGTGCCGTGGTCAGTTCCATGAAGTAGGTACCTGCCTCGAACACCCTGAAGTTATGATCGGTATAGTACTCTCCTTCGCAAATCTCAGCTTGGATGTACTTGTCGTAGGACGTCTCAAAAGTGAAGACATAGGGGTTGTCCAGCGTTCCAAAATGGCGATCGGCCATGAAAGTGAGCTGCTCATCGCAACGGATGCGGCGTTCCTTGTTGCGTGAGTGGTTGAAGAGACGGAAGCTGACGGTCTCGCCATCTTCACCATGGACGGTGAGGAAGATGCGATAGGCATCCATCTGCTCGATGTAGACGGCGCGGCCGCTACCACGTTGCTCGTTGTTGACAAAGGCGCCAACCTCAAGGGTGTCAGAATGGATGATCTGTCCATCCAAGGAGATGAGGCCCATCATGGTCATGTTGTTGGCAAACGGCTTGTCGTCGGCGTTCCAGTGGGTCGCCGGGATATCCAACGGCTGAACATCGCCCGTGCGCTGTCTATTGCCGTAATAGAGCGGTTTCACGCTGTTAGCGTTCGACAAATACATGTAGCCAACGCCAGGCGTCATGTCGTCGAGCGAGCCGAACCAAATGCCATATTCGGCGTTATACATGGCAAAAGACTGTTTCGACTTGATGACATCGTCGTTGGTGGGTGCGCCTCCGATGGCCGGGGTCAGTTGATTGACACTGGTGGTATCTGTCAAGGGATAGCCAATCCATGTCCATCCGGAGGCCAACATGACGGTGTCGATATCGGCGGGGCATCCGGTGAGACGAGCGACTTGAGGATTCCTCATTTTGACCATGAACATGGAGGTGTTGTTGATCGCCTCGAGGTTGCCAAACCACATGTTATAGTCTGGATCATAGGTTACAAAGGCCGTTTTCGACTTAATCATCTGGCCATTGCCGTTCAAGGCCTCCTCGAGGTTGGTCAGCCCCTCGCCGTCACTTTGATCGACGAAAGTGGAGAACCAGTTCCAGCCATTGGCGAGATCGTTGCTTTGGTCAAGTTGCTGTTTTACCGACAAGTTCAAGGTATAGACAGAGTCGCAGCCCAACCCCGTCTGGTAGCTAAACACCGCTATGGTATCTCGATAGAACGGAACTCCTTGATACTGATAAGGCAAATCGGTCTGGCAGACCGACACTGCATCCACGTAGTTAAAGGCGGGATGGACGGTCAACGCCAGGCGTGTGGTATCGTAGCAGCCATAGTAGTTCTCCACGTAGCGGTCGATGCTAAGCACGAGGTCGTTCTCCATCGTCCAGCCTTGGGTCAACAGCGCCAACGTATCGGCGGTGAGGTTGAAACCGTTGTCATCATAGTCGTATCCGTAGCAGATCTCGTCGGCCAGGGCGTTGACGACCGGTGCAGGGGCATTATCGAGCACCAGGCAGACGATACTGTCGCAGCCGAAGGTGGTCTGCAGGGTATCGTAATAGATGCCGCCCGTATCAAGCCATTCCCCTGCAAAATAGTAAGGCTGGTTGAGGCAAACATAGTCGCGCAAGGTGGTGATTTCCGGAGTCATGTTCCGAAGGGCGTGGACGCTGAACACCTTCTCCACGTATTGGTCCGAGAGATCAAGGCTCCGCACGCGGATGGAGAAGTCGTAGAGCCCATAGCAGCGGAAGTCGTTATTGGTGATGAGGGCGTTGCCCGCGATGTCGAACAGGGCGTTGTGGGTATCGCCTTCACCGCTTACCAGGGTATAGACAAACAGATCTGACATCTGGTCGTCGATGGTGCTGAAGTTGCCGATAACAGTAAACAGCGAGGCATCTTCGTCGAAGGTGGAAGCCGAGAGGCGGATATCCGTCGGGGCAGTGCCTCTGATATAGCTGTATTCAGGAGTGGTCTTGAACCCCTCCGTATTGTTCACATGGTCGACGGCGCAACCGAAGAACTCGAACTGGGTACCCAGTTCCATCCTGTATTGATAGACGCTGTCGGGATTGACCTTGCCGACCAGTTCGTATTCGTTATCGTCGATGCTGACATAAAGGTTGATGCAATCCACCCCCGAACCTTCGGCATCGTCGCTGGCGGTGAAGGTAAGGTTCAGAATGCCCTCTCCTGCTTGGGAGGCGTCGCCCTGGAGCACGGAACTGGGAGCGATGGCATCGAACCGGTTGGTGTAGGTATTGGTGGGCACGGTGTCGTTCTGGTCGAAGACGATATGCGCCTGTTCGGTGATCTCATCGCCAGTGACGATACTGGGGTTGGGGTCGATAGTGAAGGTGACGTAGCCTTCGCCGTTGCCAGGGTTGAGGGTGTCATTGACAGGGAGGAACCCAAGCGGGCCCACGGGAGGCAGGCCGGTAGCCGGGTCGACGGACTGGAAGATCCAATAGGCGTAGTTGTCGGGCACTCGGAGGCCTGCGGTCACATCGAGCCACACTCCAAGCGAGTCGGTAAGGTCGAGACGTTGGCTGTACTGCGAGGCCATGGGGGGCACTTCGAAGGTGAAGTCGCCGAAGCCGAAGTTGCCGAGGCGGAAGGTGTTCGGCACGCCCTTGTCGTCGAGCGGGCAGGTGATCTTCACACGCGAGGCCGCACCTGTGGCAAACTCAGGATCGTTCTCGTAATTGATGGTGTAGGTGATGGGGTCGTTGGCGTTGATGAAATGCACGCTATCGTAACCGGTCGGGCCGTAGATTTCGTTAGGGTCGAAAGCGCTGATCAGACAGGCAAAATAGACGGTGAAGTCCTTGATTTCCTCATGCATGTGGTCCTCAGCCTGATAATCGACCAACACGCGCATATCGTTTCGTCCATTTCTCAGTGTGTATTTCCACGTTCGTCCGTCAAAAAGCAGATGACCCATCCTTTCCCTAAACTCCGGAGCCCAATAGAAAAACTCTCTATCCGGAGAAGTCTCATACTCGAGTTCACTCATGCCAATCATTTCATGTGAATCTGTGGGATATCCCTTGGTAGCCCCATGCCCTTTCCATTGATAACTAATTCTTGGATTAGGCCTTGTATCTAACCATTCTTCATCGGGTCCTTGATCGTATCCACAAACAGAATGAACCCATGGCAACAATGTATTGGTATTATAAAACCACACTTGTCCATCACCATAAGGATTCCCAGTGACGTATTGTGCTGATGAGAAGGCGTTATTAACCGCCATGACAACTATGTTGTCAGTGTTATTGTCGTTATTAATCGTAAAATCTTGCCTCCAAACAGGTTCTGTCGCCTCTGGATAATCGCTACACGAGGCATAAACATTCAATGTATAATCCCCAGGTTTCAATTGATCGTTTTCCCAAATATCCACAGAACCATTTTGATTACCCGAATGGGCATCAACCACAGTAACTTCGTGCTCACTGTGATTGACATACTCCATAATGTACCACAATTGATCATTATTGTTGCAGGAGGGGCATCCATGATCCGCGTCAGACATGAGGATTTCTAGCTTTCCTTTCCCACCTGCGTCACAATTCGCTTGAGTCTCATAAACAGTCATGGGAGACGCCGTGGTAGGTCTATACTCAATCCTTTGGGTGACATAAAACGCATAATCGGGGAATCTCTCATAATAGATTTTATAAACACGTATATGATCGGGGTGGTCAAGGGGGAAATCCTCGTCATACTCACGGTCCACCCTCACGAGTGGCACCTCACAACCTTCATATCGCAGGCCTATCTCCTCCAATTGGTTTATTTTGTAAAATTCATCAGGAAACACACCGTCTTCTTCATAATAAAAGGTCCCTAAAAAGCCAGAGCTTAATAATCGCAAATAAGGAGCTGTTTTGATCACCTGATCCACAATCTCCGTTTGATCAGTGCACTTATCTGTAAACCAATACCTACGCAAGACATCAACAGTTCCATCTTCATTGATTTGTTCCTGATCGAAATGATTAATTGTTATGTTTTGTTCAAACAACACATTATTGAATGTCACACCATATCGTTCAAAGTCCTGAAGTCTTGTCAGCGGTGATGGAGCGTTCGTCTCCCCACAACCCGGTATCACGATAGGATCCATCTCATTTTTGTTGACTGAAAAAACAGGCGCAGGCATGTGTATGTATTGATAATACTGAAAGCCGCCCAGACACGGAAGGTTCAGGAAGTTATAGGTAACCCTAAAGGTCTTGTAACAATGGTTTTCTTCGGTGCTGTTCTCTTCGGGAACCTCTATTGGAGTCCCATAGGATATGCTAAGGTTTTGCCAACAATCTCCTGTTTCCGGACCCGGAATCTCAAACCCATATCCCGAAATATACTGCCTTAGCGCTTCCGTTGTGTTCGCCGGCCGATTGCTCCATGCCTCAAAAATATCCATCCCGGGATTACAGGTTACATCAGGCAGATACTGACCTGCTTGTTCTGTTGGCGCGGCGCTCGTAGTAAACCTGATATACTGATGGATATAGAGCGGAAGGGGGCCCGTAAGACTGGGATCGTAATCCGGATGCGCGTTCGATATGGTGATGACCCTTTCATACAAATCCGTACAATCATCTATATTATCGATCTGCGTAGTCGTACAAGAGAAATCATACGCCCAATTGAAAGTCATGGTTCCATCGGGTTTTCTCACTCTTATGCTATATCCCCTGGAAGCAAGGTAATCAAGAATGGCATCCCTTGGCCAATACACCATTTGAGGATAATAGCAGCCGGCTTCGTCTTCTGTAGGCAACCAATTATCTGTCAACGGCTCACCGCTATTACCGTCTATTAGCACAAACTGATACTGGTACGGGTTCTGGGAACAAAGCTTGCCCTCCAGCAGGAACACCATGGCTAAGACCATCAGCAATACTAATTTGCTTCTCATAATATTACTCCTTTCCTTTATTCTTCGTCTTCTTCACACACACATCGCCCACACCGTTATGGTTGTCGTCTTTTTGGTCGGGGTTGTATTTTTGCGGACAATTATCGTTCATGTCAAGGATCCCGTCTCCGTCAAAGTCCTGGCATGCATTGCCGATGCCGTTGCAATCGTCATCGTCTTGATTGGAGTTCGGAATTTCGGGACAGTTGTCTTGATCGTTGGGAATCCCATCGCCGTCAATGTCATCGTCACAGGCATCACCTATGCCATCATGATCCATATCTTGTTGGTCGGGGTTATAGTGCAGCTTGCAATTATCGCACACGTCCCCTATTCCGTCCCCATCGCTATCCGTCTGAGAGGGATTGAAACGCTTCGGGCAATTATCCATGTCATTGGGCCACCCATCACCATCCATGTCATCATCTTCCTCATTGGGAATACCGTCATGGTCAATATCGGGATCGCAGGCCAGGCCATGGATATTACCCTCTTGGTCAAAAGTAAAATATTGCTCTGGATCCCAAACATCCGGACAAAGATCACAAACATCTCCTACACCATCGCCATCGCTGTCAAGTTGGTTAGGATTGGCGGCATCGCGACAATTGTCGCATTGGTCTCCGTATCCGTCATTGTCAGAATCGTCCTGATTGGGGTTGGGAACAGTGGGGCAATTGTCACAAACGTCACCATGACCGTCCCCGTCGGTATCTATTTGGTCTGGATTGGCGGTGCATGGGCAGTTGTCATTGACATTTGGCACCCCGTCACCATCAAAATCATTGGATGCCAACAGGTTGCCACCGTCATATCCATGGGAGTAATAAGCCCAAAAGTCACCCATCACCCCCATACCATTGACCTGAGACGCAAAATACCATTGTCCGTTATCTTGTAACATTGCGACAGGCATAATGAACTTCAGACTGTCTTCATTATAGAGTGCGACCATCGCTTGAGCCTGGCCGTCCCTTTCACAGCTCACGAGCCAATCTCCCTTAACCACATCGCCCAAATTATCGTGCCAGGCCTCAATATTGGAGGTGTACATGTATTTACGGAACACCTCATATTGTTGCGATTCGTGATAAAGGCCCAACAACGCGTCCATATCAAAAATGGCATTCCCAAATAAGGCTATCATTCGACACATCAATGCTGGCGGCGTGTTGGTTTCAGCCGCGTTTTGAGAACCGCCGACGGGTTGAATCCATCGGTTGCCACTAGTTGGGGGCATGCCATAGAGTTCATAATAAATCATGGAGTCACACATGAAATACGCATCTTCATCAGCAACGTGAATAACGATTTCCTCTTTGTTGAACACCACCCCGAAATTGGAATTGACATAATCGGGAAACACCTCCGTTTGTGCCCAAGACGACTGCACACAAACCATCATCAAAAACAATATTATCTTTTTTCTCATAACCATGATAATTATTCGAACCAAACTACAAAAACAATCAATCTAAAAGCTTATCCGATTGAGCAACCACATATTCCCACCGAAATGATCCTATGCCATAATCAACAACAGCACGAATAATCAACGAGAACTGGATCCCTGTAAAATCCCAGTTCTGACCTTGATATGCAGCAAATACAAGTCCACAATCAAAAGCACCAACCACCTGTCCTCTTGCACCAAATGAAGGTGTTTCAAAACTATCAGGTGTTTGATGCGTGTTTTCATCATCCTTTATTATACCGACTCCAACCTGACCCCCAATTTCTCCATGAACAGTAAGGGAAATAGTAGCATCGGCTTCACAACCTCGTGCAAAGGCTTCCTCACTAACAAAGTCCAAAGTGAAATTAGGACTCACAGTGATCTCGCCAACAATTCCAGCATATACAGCAGGTACGATAGGTATATTCACATCGATTTTTACTCCTGCCTTCCCTACTATTTCGACAACCAAATGGTTAGTACTTCTTCCATTGCAACAATCCACGTAGAATGAAGGATTAACGTAAATATTCGCAACTGGTTGTAAAGGCAGTTTATTTTTGATAGGTCCTGGAATACAATTCATTATTTTATTCCCAAGTGCATTTGACAGACTGTTTAATGAAGTTATCTTTTTCTGCAATTTTTCGAAAGTGGGATCTAAACCTAATGCAAATTTCACATCATTGCTATAAACGTCAATAGAATATGTTTTATCCGACAATACAGTGGATTCACTCGTAGTCGATCGAACCAAAAAATGAAGAGTCTGCGAACTGTACGGAAGCATTGGCGGAGCCGATGCCACTTTACTGTCATCAGCCAAAGACACTTGCCCCGACATCCCAGGAGGATCTGTTTCTATTAGAAAGTCATTGATGTCAATAACATCCCCATCCGTATAACAATCTCTATCGTATTTTGCTTCAATATTGGCAATGACAGGAAAAGTCCTAACTGTCACCACGACATAATCCTTCTGGTAACCATATTTAGAGATCCGAACCAGTTCGAAAATGTATTCCCCTTCAAGGGTAACGGTAGCATTCACCCTATGCTTATGGACATTTCCGCCATTTGTTTCAGGAGCTATCGTTCCATAAGGCGGTTCTGTATAGTTTTCAGGCGCAGAATACAAATGCCATTCATAATACGAGTCATCATTGTCATACACCTCATCCAGTCCCAAATAGATCACAGCTAAATCCTGACTTGCATTCAGTATGGAAAAATCCTCCCCCGCAAAACCATACACTGGAATATCCTTCTGTGCCATCGCCCAAGGCGCCACCAACAAAAAGGCGAACACCCAAAACATTCTGACTTTAAACACGCTATTCATATAAACTCGGTTTTTAATTCTCATTCATTATTCTTCATCCATGATCTCTTCGACACGGAATTTCAATCCGCCATTGGTATAACAATAGATCGATACGGTGCCTCGCACACCAGGTCGCAGCACGCCATCGGGCTCTCCCTCAATCTTCAGCGGGATATAGAGCTCAGTCCTGTGGATGTTCAATTCACCACGACGTAAACCAATCCATGAATCATCGATGCTTTCGATATGCACCGATGCCGCCGGGATGTCCACGTTGCCGATGTTGCCGAACTCGAGGGTGAGGATGGTGTAACGGTTCTGCCGCAGGCCTTCGGGGATCATCAGGTTGGTGACGAGCTGACCGGGCACGCCTTCCACCACCTCGAAACAGTTGTGCAGGGTGTCGCTTCCGGCACAGTAGTTCTCGGCCACCAGCGAATAGGTGCCCAATGGGGCATTGGTCAAATCGAAGGTGACAAACACCTGATTGAAGTTCACATATTGGAGGTCTTCGCCCACAATGGTGTATGTGCTGGTGTCGATGGTTTGAATCAGCTTCACAGGCATGTCGTAACGGAACTTGGAGCCGAGAAGCTTCACGGTCACCTTGCCGGTGTTGCCGCCCTGGTTGGGCGAAATGCTACGCACCTCGAAGGGCAGGATGCGCGCCTCCACCGTGACCTGCTGCGATTCGTTCGCCGGGCTTTGGCCGAAGAAGCTCACCCCATAGAAGCCGCTCTTCGTGCGCGGGATGTACAATTCGCTGTTGGCTGCCATCTGGCCGTCGGTGGAATAATCGTAATTCAAGTTGCTGCCCACGCCGTTGTGCAACACATAGATGTTGTTGACCGCACCGGCATCCGCATCGGTAGCCGAGGTCGTGATGGTGACCAAGGCGGTCTCGCTGATGGAATAGCCCACCTCCAACTTGAAGTCCTTGTACTTCAACTGCTCGAGCGTGAAGCTGACTGGATGGTCGAAGTAAAGCACGGGCAACTGGAGCACCAAGGGGTTGGGCGTACAGTAGGTGTTGTTGTCCTCGTCGGTCTCATAGAAGGTGTTGCGTCCATCGACGATGATGATGATGTAGTACTCGCCTTCGGGCACACCGCTGATCACCGTCTCCAACTGATTGGTTGTCGACGTGTATTTAGGAAGGTTCACGTCGTAGGTGACCGAGCCCAGCAACTTGTCGTCCACATCGAACACCTCGTCGGTGGAGAGATACACCACATCGCTGCAGCCGACTCCCTGAAGGTCGTTGGGGCCCAGATTCTTCACCGTCCATGAGATGGTGACCTCGTCGCCCGCATTGACGATGTTGGGACGGCTGACACTGGTCACGACAAGGTCGGCCGGCGGGTTCAAGGTGAGCGTCAACGGGATCATGGCCTGGTTGTTGTCGGTGTTCATCTCGAAGATCGCATTGTTGTAGTTGGCCTTGGCATAGATGGCAAAGTTGCCGCTCTCCGGCACGGGGATGACCATCTCGACTGTGTCGTAATAGTACTCGTTCTGTTCCAACACCTCCGTATGAACCTTGTTGGCCACAAAACAACCGTTCCCGTAAGTGTTGCGCGAATACACGACACGGTTGGTGTAGGAATCTGGGGTCGGGCCGTCGCCCACATTGGTCACCTTGTAAACCAAGGTGATGGGCTGTCCGTTGGAGGGATACTCGGTGAGGCAAGTGAAGTCGCTCACCTGCAAGTCGGGTACGGGGATGCTGTTGAGCGTCACCGGCCGTGCCATGACATTGTTGTCATTGTTCAAGTCGGGATTCACGGAACCGGCATCGGCCACCGCCAACAGGTAATACGATCCCGTGTATCCATAGGGGATGGTGATGCTGATGGTCTGGCTGTATTCATCGCCATTGCCATCGAGCGGCTTGAGGTTGGAGGCATAGCCCAACTCGATGTCGTCGGTGTTCCAGTTGCCGTCCAGGGAGAGGAACACCTTGTCCGTCCAACTGGAATAGCTCGTCCTCGTCCCGAGGTTCTTCACCGTAAAGGTGCAGTTATAGTTTTCGTTCCACTCCAGGACGGCCTTCGGGCTGAATGCAGTCACCGCGATGTCGAGTTGGTAGGCCGTCACCGGGAAGGAAGCGGTTTGATAAACGTTGTTGTATTCGCCCACATACTCATAGAAATCGTCGTTGGCGTCGGTGACCACATAGACAAAGTAGTTGTCGCTACTGACATTGGAAGGCATCACGAACTCGACGTTGCCGTTATGATAGGTGGCCCCGATGTTCAGCGGTCCGGACTTGTTCACCGTAGCGACCAGCACCGCCGTGTTCTCATCGAATTGCGGCGAGTTGGAGACATACACCTTGTCAACCCAGGTCTCGCTCGTTTCGATGTTGCGAATGCCTTGGTTGATCACATCATAGGAGATGCTGGTGGGGTCGCCCGCACCGGCGGCTTCGGGAGCGATGGCAGTAGTCACCCGCAGATCTGGATAATCCGAAAGGGTGATGTAAATGGGATCAGAGACGAGGTAATTGGAATGCACGTCGTCGCCCTCGCAAACGCCTTCGTCATCATTGACCGAGACATAAACATAATAATTGCCTTCCACATCGATAGGCAGGGTGACCTGTTGGGTGACCGGCTGCTCGGAATTCACCGTCAGGTTGTTACAGGTTACCCAAAGGGTATCCAATGGAATGGCGGTGATGAAGTTCAATTCAGGCGAGTAGCCGAGATAGACGACATTCATCACCTCGCCTGTAAAGGCTGAACTGCCCCTATTGCGCATGCCATAGGTCAGGGTGAAGGTCTGGCCCGAGTTGAGTTCCTGCGGGCAGACCAGGTCGATGGCCTCAAAGTCGGGATTGGGCAGCTGCAGGTCGATGGTCCTGGTGTTGTTGGTAAGCGTCTTCTCGTAGTCGGTCGCCACATAGACCCGCAAGGTGTTGTTGACATAGAAGTTGCAGGTCAGGGTAATGGGCACGGAGAACGACAAGGTGTCGCCCGGAAGCATCTCGACATGTTGACGGGTCCGCTCGTGGATGGCGGTGTTGTTGAAATCGATCCTCTCGGTCACGTAGCCGTCAATCAACTTGCCCAAGCCCGTGTTGACCATCTTGTAATGGACCGTGTCGCGGGTCTCGTTCAAGGCGAGATCGACCACCGTCAGGTCGGGACGCACGATGTACACCGAGTCCTTGACCATGTTGTTGTTCTCATAGACATGCTCAAAGATGTTCGTATTCCTGTCTGCGAAACCGAATAGATAATGCCAGCCTTCCTCGTAATCTTCGGGAACAACCACCTCCCTGCGGACGGCATAGCTGTTCTTGTATTTCTTCTTCTCATCGTAGATGAACTGGCTACGGTTGTTCTGCTGGATCTGCAATTCCTGGAAATAGGCCGCACTGTCCTGAGCGGTAGCTGAAGGACCCAACGGCAATGGGTCGGGGAAGCGGCATTCGGCGAAATCGTATAGCATCGCGTGGATGCTGGCCACTTCGACTTCCCTATACAGGATGGTGTCGTTCACCACACTCAGCAGACGTTCGTTCTCATAAATCGAGAAGGTATCCACCGGGGTAATGAAGACCTGGTCGCTCCACTGCACGCCTCTGAAGGGCGGAAGCGTGCCGCAGGTGTCGGTCACGCCGGGACCGTCAACCTTGGCGGCCAGCAACCCGTCGTTGAACACCTCGTAACCCAAGATGAAATGCTCCTTGAGCGAGAGCGTATCGGCCGAGTGGTAGAGCGCCCTCATCTGGAGGTCGGGCACATCGGGCTCGATGAACTCCTTGGGCTCGTCGGTGGGTTCCGAGACATTGTTGTACTCATACAACGACTCATATACCTGGTTGGTGACATCGGTCTGCACAAAGAAGTAATAGAAGCCGATCTCGTCCTCTTTGGTAGCGAAGCGGGCGGTGCGTGTAACCGTTGCGCCCTTGGCCAGCGACAAGGTGTCAACATAGGATCCGATCTCAAACGCCGTTCCGTTGAAAGTATTGTCCGTACTCATGAAGACCACGTCCTTGACCACCTTGTCCTGGAAGCCCACACCGCCATAGTTGCCCAAAGTCCACGACACGGTGATGGTGTCGCCTGCACGGGGATCGGAGGGCGACACGACGATTTCGCTGGCCATCAGGTCGGGATAGGGTGCGATTTGGACATTCAGGGTGTCGTAGAAGAAGTTGTCGCATTCGTTGACCTCATGGAACGAAGCGGCGGCACAGGAACCCGACAGGTAATAATAAGGATGACCTGAAATATCGGGAGTATAGGGGTTGGGGAACACGCCTCCGACCGAGGAAACATCGGGGTTCATGGCGCTCATCGGGATCCAGTTGGAGACCACGAAGAGGAACACGCTGCCGCGTACCGTATCGGGGACGGTGACATTGACGGTGTTGGTATATTGCTCACCCGGATCCAAGGCCAGGAGGTTGGGCACCTCTTCAAGGATGAAGGCCTCGGGGCGGGCGTTGGTGAAGCTCTCGGAAGCCCAGTTGAAAGGATACGACAGCACGATGTAGTCGTTCCAAGTGGCTCCGGTGGGCGTTGGCGCGTAGCCGTCGTTGCGCACGGACCATTCCACGGTCATCACCTGCCCCGACTGGGCGTAGGAGTGGTCGAGGGCCGTGACGTGCAGGTCGGGCAGACCGGTGTTGAAGGTCATCGTGTCGCTGCGGATGACGCCACAATCCTTATGCGCCTCCACATACCAGGCATAATAGGCAACCTCAGTAGTGTCATACTGGTGCAAGTACAACGGAGGCGCGGTCATGCAATTGTAACAATGGTCGTAGTAGCCATAACCATCGTACCACGACTGGTCCAAGTCTACGTTGGTATAATTGACCCGCAGGTTGCTTCGGACGGGGAAAGCAGGAACGGGCAGGCCATTGCCATAGTCGGTACGCCAGAGGTACAAGTCGTAGTAGTCGGCACCATCGATATAATCCCAACTGAACAGCACGTTGGAATTCGACGGAAGGGATTCGTCGCGCAGCGGCAACAGGCCGGCTTCTTCGAGTTGGTTGACCCAGATGATGCTTCCCGGGTCGCAAGCAGTGGTGAAATAGACAGCAGGCGTATAGCTGCTCATCTCCTCCTCACTGCACTTCGAACGCACTTTGACCATGTACTCCTGATTGGGATGAAGGTTTTCCAAGAAGAAATGGTTGGTCTGGACCGCAAGTGCATTTGCCGTACCGGTGCTCAGCTCCTGATAATACAGGATCCATTCCGTCTCATCGTCGCCAGGCGTCCATGTGACTTCGGCCGTGGTATAGGTAATCAGATTCACGGGCACCGCCAGGTTGGCCGGCACATGGCAGTTCACCGGAGCATGCTCATAGCAGCCCATATCGACGATACTGTTGACGACACGCTCGTTGCCCGCCAGATCGTAATCTCCAGAAGCGGTGGCATTGTTGCCGGCATCGATGCACATCGACTGTCTCGGCGTGTCCATCAAGGAAAAGTCTCCGCCGTCGGGATCGGTGAAACGGACATAGTGCAACGAGGTATAGGTGCCGTCGTTCGCCGACTGCAACACGATGTTACCTGTGCCTTCGGGGTTGTTTTCGTCATTCTCGAAGGCATTGTAAGTGAAGGTATTGTTGCGTTGCACTCCACCACGGATATTGCTCACCAAGGCACCGGCGCGGTTGCCCCAAACGATGTTGTTGGTGGCATAGTTCGACAAGTTGCCGCCGTACGGATCCACCAGGGTCCCATTGCAATAGATACCGCCGCCATTCGACGAGTCGCCATTCGCCCCGCTGGGGTTGACGGTGTTCTTCACCACGTCGCAGTTATGCATCTCCGGCATGGAATAGACGCCACCGCCTTTGCCCTCGGCGTGGTTGAAGCTGATTTCGGAGTTGGTTACCATGCGGACTTCGGCGATGCCGCCTCCGTTACCACCGGCGTTGTTGTGATGGATCTTGCACCGGTCGATGAGGTCGCAGCCATAGATGGCGCCGCCGTTACCCACCGCATAGTTGCCCATGAATTCGCTGCGATAGATGCGTGAACCGGAGGCACAGAGGGCGCCGCCGCCGAAGATACCCGTCTGTACCATGGTGTTGTTGAAGAACCGGCAGTCCTCGATCTGGCAATTGGAAAGGAAGGCCGCACCGCCGTCGCGGCCGGAACGACCGTTCTGGAAGGTGATGCCGCTGATGACGTCAAGGTTCTGATCCGCCCCGTCGTTGCGGAGGATCTGCTGCAAATCCTGTCCATCGAAGATGGCGGGATGCATGTCGAAGTCGCGTTGCGTGAGGTCGTAGTTGGCCGGTTCATTGCCTGCGAATCCGCCATAGATGCTGACCCCGTCGGGCAACAGGAAGGCGGGATAATAAGGCACGCCGTTACCCACATAGGTGCCGTGGGCTATCCAGATCACAGGTTTCGGGTTGAGGAGGGCGGCACGTTCCATGGCCAGTTGCAGGTATGGCGTCGCATTGGCCCATGAGGAGCCGTTCATGCTGCCTGAGCCCGCCGAAGTCACATAGATGATGCCGTTGGCATCCGGAACGATTTCGATATTGGAGGAATACGACGACTCGTAGCATCCCAAATCCACCGTTTGGTTCTCAACACGCACCTGATGGTCAAGGTCGAGGTCGCCCGACTCCACATAGGCGTTGTTGCCTCGGTTGATGGCCAGCGAGCCTTGGAGCAACCGCCATGATGGAGCCTCGTTGTTGGCGGTGACCGACGCAAAGCCGGCACCCGCGGCGATCGTCGGGTTCTCGAATCTCGGATAGTTGACATTGCCACTGCCCGAGTTTTCGGCGTTCAAGGTCAGGTTGCCCTCGCCAAGGAAGCCGCCTTCGATGGCGGAATAACGCACCTCGCCTCCTCCAAAACCGCCGTTCAGCAGATCGGAGGTCTCCAAACTGCAAGGCTCGTTGTCACCCACCTTGTTACCCCAAAGGATGCTATTGTAAACCGCGGCATGACATGCGCCGCCGGCATCCTCACTGGCGTAGTTGTTCACGATGGTGGCGTTGTAGTGTACGCCATCGTATATGGCGCCACCTTTGCCGTACAAAGCGGAGTTGTTGGCGAAGAGACAGTTGCGCGTGGTGAGTTCTCCAGAATAGTAGCTGACCTCATAGCAGGCGGCGCCACCATTGCCGTACTCCGCCTTGTTGTTGATGAACGAGGTGTTGGTGGCGGTCACATGGAAGCCACCCGGGACGAGGATGCCACCGCCATTGCCATTGAGGGCGTGGCAGTTCTCGACGATGCTGTTGCTCAGCTCGCCTTTGTACATCCGCACACCACCGCCACTATTCAGATAGACGAATCCATTTCGAATGGTAAGGCCGTCATACTCGGCATATTGCAGTTCCTCCAAGCGTTTGTATTTGAAGTAGTCTTCCTGGGCTTGCTGCAAGGTGCGTTGGATGTTCTGTCCGTCGAGGATGGTGGGATGCGCCCCATAGACACGCTGGTCGAGCGAGGTTTCCGTACCGGCGAAGCCACCATAGAGATTGATGCCGTTCATGGCCACGAAAGCATCCACGTAGGGCCAGCCGTTGCCGTAATAGGTGCCTCCGGCAATCCAGATGGCGGGACGGTTGTCATCGTCGCCAGCAAAGTTGATGGCCATCTGCAGGTCAGGGATGGCGTTGGCCCAGCTGTCGCCGACGTAGTTGCTTCCCATGTTGTTGCAGTTGACATAGAGCACGTTGTTGGTGGCCACGGGAGCATAGTCGTTCGTGAAGACGCTCTCGAAGGCACCGATATCGACCCTTCCGTTCTTCACACGGGCGCTGTTATCGCCGTCGAGGTCGTGGGTGAGGGTGTATTCCATGCGCTCGCCGTGGTTGGCCAGGATGGATCCGTTGGCGAAATGCCAGTCGCCGCCACCGAAGTTGGCGCCCACGTTCTCCGAAGGAGCGACGAAACAGGGCGAGAAGAGGTCCCCTGTGTTCGAGGCCGACAAGTGGATGGTACCGATGCCGGCGGCACCGCCTTGAACCGCACAATAGCGCAGGTAGATCGGCACATTTGATGCACTGACGGCGATCTGTTGGGTATTGAGGTCGGTGCGGTTGCCCCACAGCACACAGTTGATGAACTCGTTGTTGGAAGTGCTGTTTTCGCTGTAAATACCGCCTGCCAGGTAGTACGAATAGTTGTTGACCATCGTGCAGTTGAGCAGTTGGCTCGGCACCTCCGAGTTGCCGATGAACATGCCGCCACCGTAACCCTGGTCGGTCAGGACGCTGTTGTTGTCGATCAGGCAGTTGTTGATGGTGGCGTTGACGCCAAAGATACCGCCGCCACGACGCATCCCTGAACCGGTATTGTCGCACAAGTTGTTGTGCAGATGGCAATAGGTCAGCGTAGAAGAGACCACGTAGGCGCCGCCACCGTCATTGAGGGCGGTGTTGCCATAAATGTCGCAGTCGATCACCTCGCAGTGGTTGGACACATACACGCCTGCACCGTTGCCGCCTTGGTTGTTGCTGACGACACAGTTCCTGATGGTGACGTAGTTCTGCACATACACGCCGCCGCCATTACCGGTAGTATAACCGTTTTGGATGGCAAAGCCGTCGAGGCAGCCCTTGCTGACGGGACCGAAACCCGATTCCTTGCCGATGTTGCCAACCACACGCTGGACGTGGTTGCCGAGAAGGATGGAGGGGGTGCTCTCCGTGTCACGGTCACCGATGTCGAAGGCGGAATCGTCGGCCAGGTTGCTCGGGAAGCCGCCATAGACTTCCACACCAGGCCAAAGGGTAAAGGCCTGGTTGCCCGTGCCCGTGGCACTGGTATAGGTACCTGCAGCCACCCAAACCTGCTTGTTGCCTTCGCCGGAGTACTCCGCAGCCTGACGCATGGCCTCGTTGAGGTCGCCCAGGGCGTTGCTCCACGTGGAGCCGTCGCCCGTGCCCCCCTCACGCACATAGAGGATATGACGGATCTCCAGGTCGAGACTGACGAGGCTGTCGCAATCGCTTCCTTGGAGGGTCCATTGATGCTGGTAATGGCCCGAGGCGGTCAGGATCTGGCCGTAGAATTCAAATTGTTCACTGGAGATCACATGACGATGCTCGTAGTTGACACAAGCCGTCTCGTAGGCGCCCATCTCCACCACTCCGTCTTTCACACGGGGTTTGTTGGCCAGGTCATGGTCGCCATAGGCCCTTGAATTGTCGCCCAGGTTGGCGAAAGCGGAGATGTCAGTCGGACGATACACCTCCTCTTCGGGAGCGAGAAGGTTGGCATAATGAAGACCGGTTCCGCTACCGCTGTTCTCGGCCTCCAAATCGATGTTGCCCGTGCCTTCGTGTCCGCCCTGGATGGCGCAATATTCGTAAGTATTGTTGTTGCCTTCGGTCTGGAAAGCATAGTTGCGGCTGTCGTTGCCCCACATCAGGCAGTTGACGTAATGGTTGTAGGTATTGCCCGAACTGATGGTATCGAACGCATAAAGCTCCGTGGTGTTGTGGACGAAGGAACAGCCGAAGAGGTTGGTTCGGCAAGCGATCATACCGCCATGACGGTCGGCCTTGTTGTCGCTGATCTCGCAGTTGGCGATGGTGTCGATGGCGTTGAAGCCGTTTTCCCAATCGGCGACGCGACCGTTCAGGTACATACCGCCGCCCTCTTCCAATGCGTAATTGTGGATGATCCTGTCGTTGCGCAGGAAGTCTGCCTCGTTGGTGGCACTCTCACGATAGATGCCGCCACCGCGGTAGGCCACATTGTCGCGGATCTCGCAGTTGTCCACACTGGCACCGCCACGCAGCAGCACGCCACCGCCATGCATCTGATCCTTGAAGTGTTTGAGGATCAAACTCTCCGGCATGTACCTGATATTGTCCAGATAGCCCTGGTGACCGTAGCCGTTCCGGATGACAAAGCCGTCCCAAACCGCCTTTTCGTCACTCTCGAAGGTGCGCAGCTGTTCGACGACACGACGATGGTAATTGCCGTCGAGAACGGTGGGTGTCGAACCCAAGGTGCGTTCCTGGAGGCTCTGTTCGGTCCCGTTGAAGCCGCCATAGACGTTCACACCGGGCATCATGGCCAATTCGCTCCAGAACTGCACGTTCTCCTCCTCAAGCTGGTCGTACTCCCCGCCTTTCACCCAAACCTGAGGGATCGGGTCGTAGCAAAGCGCGAAGTTCATGGCCATCTGGAAGTGCGAAGTGGCCTGCTCCCAAGAGGAGCCATTGCCTGTGCCGTCCTTGCTCACATAGATGACATGGTTGGCACTTGGCTGGATCAAGGTGGTACCGGTCAAGTTACTCTCATAGGCACCGATGTCGATGCGGCCTTGGCGTACACGGGAGACCCCTGCCCTATCGTACTCGGGCACAACGAAGCCCTCTGTGGTGCCGTTATTGATGCACACCGACCCCGCATGGGGAAGGTAGCCGTTGTTCAGGCCCAACAGGAGATCGGTATTGTTGACCGCGATATTCCCCTCGCCGGGATAGCCCCCTTCGATGGCGGAATAGGTGATGTCGCAGGTCTCCATGTGAACATGTTCAATTTCACCAAGGATGCAGAATACGTTCTGATAGTAATGGCTGGAGAGCTGATTCGGCTGTCCGCCGGCCTTGTTGCCCGAAAGGATGGAGTTGACAATATGGTAACTCACGCCGTACAGGGCTCCGCCGTCGTCTTTGGCGGTGTTTTTCAAGAACGTGGAGTTGATGATGAAGATGTCGTGGTTGTCGCCGCAGATGGCACCACCGCGGGTGTCGTTACCGCTTTTGGCGGTAGTGTTGCTATCGAACACACTATTCACGATATACGTCTCGCTGTGACCTTCCTCGCAGTCCTCGTTGATGAAGAGTATACCGCCCTTCTTGTTCTTCTTGAGCAGACATCCGTCCATGTCGAGATAGTCGTGCGAGCGCTTCTCGAGGCCCAAGATGGGATCCATGTATTTATAAAAGGCTCCTCTCAATGCGATACCACGGCCTTCGTTGGTCTCGATATCGCAGTGGTTGAGTTGCGTATAGGTCACCACAAAGAGGCCCCTGCCCTGGTTGTTGGAAATCTGGCAATGGGTGAAGGAGGTGTGATCGGAGAACACCGCATAGTCACCTTGGTTGTTGGTGATCTGGCAGTTCTCAAAGGTGTTGAAGATCACCTTCTGGTCGCAGGCCACGATGTCGTCGGTATGCATCTCGACGGCCGACGCCCCGTTCCAGGTATAGTTCTCGGTGATGATACAATTGCGCACGTGGCAATAGCGCTTCAGATACAAGGCCGTACCCGAATTCACATCCTGGCGCGAATAGCCGTTCTTGATGGTAAAGCCGTCGATGACGCAGGCGGTTTCCTCGGTGGCGTCGTCCACCATATACAAGACCCGTTGGATATAGTCACCGTCGAGGATGGTGACATGATGTTCGATATCGCGCTGGCTCAGGTCGTAGCCGGCCAACTCCGTCCCCGTCAGGCCGCCGTACAATTCCACATTGGGATACAACTCGAAGGCGTTCACCGAGGTGCCGTCGCCGCGATAGACGCCCTCGGCCACCCAGATTTGGGTCTTGTCCATGGGGTTTTGTCCCGCTGCCTGCAAGGCAAGGCTCAGGTCGCCGTAGGCATTCTCCCAAGAAGTGCCGTTGCGTTGACCGCCACCGTTTTCCTTGACATAGACGATGTGCTTGAAGGTGAGGTTCATGACCACCACACTGTCGCAATCAAGGTTGTCGAGATGCCAACGATGGACGTATTGTCCCGACTCGGTGAGCCACTCCCCGTAGAACGGATAGGTGTTGGTAGTGGCAAAGACATTGTACTCACGGTAACGGATGCACTTGTACTCATACACGCCGATGTCCACCGTTCCGTCGTTGACACGGGGATTGCCAATGATGTCAAGGGGATAGTCGATCACGCTCCCGTCACCGGCATCGACCAGCCCCGATGTGCCGATCAGTTCGTAGTCGCCCGCATCAGGCGCCATGAAACGAGGATACACATAGGCTTGGCTAGTACCTTCGTTGTTCGAGGCCAACCGGATGACATCGTCACAGCCATTCACGCCCAACTCGACAGCGGTGTGGTTGAAAGTGCTCTGGTCGGCATTGGCGAAATGGATGGGAATATTCAGATGGTTGCGGTTGCCCCAAACCACCGTATTGTGGAAGATACCCCCACTGATGGGATAGGCATTGGGATTGGACGACCTGTTGTCGCAGATATTGCAGTTGATGAAAGTGTCGTTGTAGTCTTTGCTGTGCCTCACCACGACCGATGCGTTGTTGTGGTCGAACTGGCAGTTGGCGAAGGTATTGGCGTTCTGTGTGTTGGTGTAGTAACGGTTGACGGACACTGCATTGTTGAAGCGGAAGAAGCAATGACGCAAGGTGGAGGCATCCACATAGAGCTGTGCCTCCTCCAATGGATCCACCTCAGGTACGGTGAGCTGCACCTGGTTGTTTTCAAATCGCGTGGCGTTGACGTTGCAGCTGTGCAGGGCGATTTTGCCGATATTGTGACTGAACTCGGAGCTGTCGATCTGTGCACCCACCGCAAAGAGGTAGGTGTTCACCATGCCGTTGTAAGAGTTATAATAAACCATAGTGTCATTTGAGATGACAACATGATTCAACTGTCCGCCCGACATGCTCAGCATCATGCCCTTCACCATTTCTGCAAACTCTCCGCCATTGGAAGAGAATTGGATACGGTTGTGCTCCAACCTGGTGTTTCGCAGCATGCCGTTCTGCATCAGGACGGCACCCGCGCCGTGCAACTGGAGTTGGTGATCCCAGGTATAATAGCCATAAGGATGCACCATGAGGGCCAGGTCGTAATCGTAGAAACCACTCTCATCGAGGTAACCGTTACGAATGACGAAGCCGTCCCAAACGGCTGGGGTAGCCGCATCAATGGGTTCGTTCTGGTACAGTACGCGCCTCGTGTTCCGACCATCCAGATAAGTCGGGTGGTTCTCCCAGTCACGATCGGAAAGGGCGGTTTCCGTTCCGGCGAAGCCGCCATAGACGCTGACGTTCTCCACCATGTTGAAGGCACTCATGACGGAGGTGGTATCCATCATGATGGAATAAACGCCCTCTTTCACCCAGACCTGGGCCGCTGGAGTGAAGGTGTTGGCTCGGGCCACGGCATATTGCAAATAAGGTGTGGCATTGCTCCATGAAGAGCCGTTGCCCGTACCTTGGGCGTCCACAAAGATGACGTTATCCGCCGAAGGCACAAGGCTGCAGGTTGCGGGAGCGGCGGAGCCGATGGCACCGATGTCGGAGCCGTTGGAACCCTGCTTCAGACCGATGGAAGTGCTCTTCAGACTCCAGTCCACATCGTCGCGGTTGGACAGATGGCCCACGCCAAGGATCGGCGCATTGAAGGCCAAGGAGAACAGGCTTCCTTCATTCTCGGAACTCACGCGGATGTTGCCGACGCCATTGTAGAGGCCGTTCTCGATGGCACAGTAGTCGATGGTGGAGGCGGCATCCTTGGCAATGAAATGCCGATGGTAGAGTCCCTGCTCGTTTCCCCATACGATGCTGTTCGACATCGAGGAGTGGCGCATGGCGATGATGGTATGCTTGGGCTGGCGGATCGTTTGGTCAGCCTCGTCTTCCATGTTGACGTACATCGAATAGGAGATGTAGCTCGTATATTCCAGGCGGTTGTTCAGGAAGTCGCAGTGATCGATGGTCACGTTGTCGATGGCGTTGAGGATGGCACCGTACAACCTATCGTCCTCTCCTCCCACATCGTTGCGGCTACAGGTGTTGTTGTAGATAATCGAGTTGCTGAGAACGGCGTTTTCGGCACGCACTAAGGCATAGCGGCAGACGTTATGGTGGACGGTGCAGGAATCCATGACCGCACCGTCGTTGAGGCGGATCATGATCGTGCTACCCTCGTTGCTGAAGCCGGTGAATTCACATTGTTTCAGCGTGCCGTTGGCTGTTGTGGGAATCGCCGTATGACAATGCTGAAGCGTCATGTGGGCCTCCACCGAGATCTCATAGCCGCCTTGGAGGATAAAGCCGTCGAAAAGGCCGGGATGCTGGGTGCTACACGGGAAATCCGTGGAAGGCGCCAACAGCATCTTCCTGCTCTCACCCATCAAGATGGTGGGATGGGCCTCAAGGTTGCGTTCGGAGAGTTCCGTCTCGTTTCCGGCAAAGCCGCCATAGACCTTCACGCCGCCGATGGTATAGAAGCTGTTCGGCGACCAGTAATCCGTGAAACCCGTGTAGGTGCCTTCCGCCACCCACACTTGACGGTCCTCAAAACCAAGGGTCTGTCCCGCCATGGCCAAGATGGCGTTCAGGTCGTCGGAAGCATTGGCCCAGGAGCTGCCGCTCTTGTTGCCGGCGCCGGTGGTGGTGACGTACCAACGGTTGGAGGTCATGACCACTTCGGCGACGATCAGGCTGTCGCAAGTCGGACTGAAACTGTATTGATGCAGGTAGGTCCCAGGTTCGGTGAGCTGCGTGCCGAAGAAGTCGTAGCTGCTGCCGGCATTGACGGTGATGTATTCATATTCGGTGCAGTACTGTTCGTAGGCGCCCGGCTCAAGGGTGCCGTCCGTGATACGGTCGCGACCCGCCAGGTCCTTTTCGGGAAGGCCTTCCACGTTGGCATCACCCATTCCGATCACCGATGAGTTGTCTTTCAGCTGATAGATTCCCAGTTCGGGAGCGAGGAAACGCACATAGTTGCCCTCACCGGTACCGTCGTTCTCGGCATTCAATGCAATGTTGTCGCCGGTAACGCTCTCCGCCTGGATGGCGCTGTGGGTGAAGGATGCGCCTTGGCTGATGTATTGTCGGGTGCCATTGCCCCAGACGATCAGGTTGGCAAAGGTGCCGCTTTGCAGCCAGAGACCACCATATTCAGAACTGGTGTTATTGACGATGGTGGTATTGATGACGTCGGAATAATAGCCATGGACGCCAGCGAGATAACCGCCTTGGTTATTGGAGACCTCACAGTTGATGACAAGAGAGTGGTCCGCATAAACGGCGCCATATCCTCCGGTTTGGATGCGGTTGTTCTTAACAACGCAGTTGCGCAACGTGCCATTGTGCATGATGTAGGCGCCAGCGCCTCTTTCCGCATTGCCGTTGCGCAGCACGAAGCCGTCCCACACCACCGCTTGGGCGTCGGTGAATTCGTTGTTTTGGCCGAGCACCCGGTGACCGTTGTCACCATCGAGAATGGTCTGGTGCGCCCCAAGTTGGCGATCCGCAAAGTTGGTCTCGGTACCCGCGAAACCGCCATAGACGTTCACACCGGGAACGATGAAGAAGGCACTGGAGGGATTGAGCAACAAGGTGTGATAAACCCCTTCCTTGACCCATACTTCAGGTTGGGGGTTCATGCCCGCCGCCCTATTGATGACAAACTGCAGGTCGCCGCAAGGTTCAGCCCATGAGGAACCGTTGCCCGTACCGTCCACACTGACATAAACGATGCCGTTGTTGGGAACAACGTCGTAGAAAGTGGCATGGGCCGACTCGAAGGGACCCAGGTCGGGTTGTCCCTGCTGGACACGTGTGTTGCCTGCCAGGTCCATGGTAGGATGGTTTTCCAGGAGGACACCTTTATTTATTAGGATCGAGTTGGATTGAAGGGTCCAGTCGCCAGCCGCTGGATTGACAAAGTTGGGCGACATCGGATCACCCGTGTTCAAGGCGGAGAGGTTGATGTTTCCTATGCCGGGAACGCCACCTTCAACAGCGCAATAAGTGATATCTATTTCATCATAGCTATTGAATCTGTTACCGTTGTTTCCCCATAACACGGAGTTTTGCAATATGTTGTTGTAAATAACACCGCTGTAATTCGCCCGAATATACACCACCGATCCATCATTCAAGGCGGTGTTGCCATAGACGCCGCAGTGGAGGAAAACGGTCTTGCCTTTGGCATAAACAATGTATTGGCCTTGGTTGTCGTAAAGAAGGCAGTTGGTCAGTTTGGCATTTCCATAATAATCGCCCTCAGCATACACCACAGTATTCCCGTTGCCCGTAGCGGTATTCCCATGGACACGGCAGTTGCGCAATTCGCCGAAGGAACGCAAGTAGGCAGCGACACCCATGGTGCCACCTCCGCCGTTGGTCAAGCTGAAGCCGTCCCAGACAGCGGCAGTCGTCTCGGTGTAGTTGACGCGTTGGAAGAGCACCCGTTGCGTGCCCTGTCCGTCGAGAATGGAGGCATGGTTCACCAAATCGCGCTGGCCAAGGTCGTAGTCGTAGGCCTCATTGCCGACGAAGCCGCCATACACATGAATACCCTGCGGCATGGTGAAGGTGTTTTGACTGTCCGGGGTATGGTTCTGATAGGTGCCTTGGGCCACCCAGACCTTGGTGCCGGCTCCAGCAGCACCGGCGCGGTTCACGGCCAGCTGCAAATTGTCGGAGGCGTTGGCCCATGAGGAGCCGTCTTTGGCACCCGCACCCGCAGGGGTCACATAGACGATGCCATGCTCATCGGGAGTGATGACGACGGCGTTGTAAGGCGACTCGTATGCGCCGATATCGACAGCCCCCATCCGCACACGGTCGTTTCCTGCCATATCGATCTCGGGCATGTCCAAGTCGGAGCAATAGTCACCCGTCACGAGTCCGGCAGAGGTACCTTGGTTGATACAGAACGACTCTTCCATGAGCGTCCAGTCGCCGCCGTGGTAAGCCATTCCCGCTCCCTGGGTGGGGTTGGTGAAGAAGGGACTCAACGAGCCATTGTTCTCGGCATCGAGGACGATGTTGCCCGTACCGTCATAACCATCCTGGATGGCACAGAAGGTAACCCCTGGGGAATAGTCCCCGAAACGGCATTGGTTGTAAGTACTGTCACCCACCATGTTACCCCAAACGATGCTATTGGTCATCGTGAAGTTACTCGTGCCCAAATAAATGCCTGCCCCTTGCCGATTCTCCTCGGCGGGAACGATCTGGTTGTTGACGATATCGCAGTTGAGGATGGCCGTGCAGCTGTTTCCATGATACAAACCGGCACCATGGCTGACCGAGGTGTTGTTGGCGATGATACTATTGGTCATCCGCAAGTAGCCGTAGGCATAGACGCCACCGCCTTCCACTGCTTTGTTGTTGCTGATGACGCTACCGGTCACCACTGCTCGAAAAGCGTGAATACCGCCTCCATGAACCATGCTTGAATTGGGTGAAGACGGATTCTCCGCCAAATTATCGTGGATATGACAATTGACGATATTGGCTCCGGGATCCCAAGCATCCACACATACGCCACCACCGTAAACCCATGAATAACCCGAGATCGCATTGCCGTAGACCTCGCAGTTTTCCAGCCGTCCACCCGTCATATAGACGCCACCGCCCTTGATTTGATTGATCGAGCTGACGGCCATAACCGTGTCATTGCGGATGATGCAATTTCTCAGCGTTCCGTATTCCTGAAGATAGACACCAGCGCCATTGTCGGTCGTCAGCCTTCCTTTTTCGATGATGAACCCGTCCCAAGTGGACGAGGTGGAAGCCGTGAAGTTTTTCTGTTGGCCCAACACCCGCTGGACATTTTGGCCGTCAAGGGTGGAGTAATGTCCCTCGGGACGCTGGTCAAGGGAAGTTTCCGTACCGGCGAAACCGCCGTAAACGTTCACTCCTTCGGCCATTTTGAACGCTGTTGTGTTGACAATGCCTTTGCCGACATACACACCTTCCTGCACCCAAATCGAAATGGGAGGATCCGTGGTCGGCACCAATTCCAACACCAGACTTAGGTTGTCACAGGCGTTTTCCCATGAGGAGCCGTCGCCCGTTCCCGAGGATTCCATGGCCACATAAACGATATGGTTCGCATCGGGTTGGACATTGAAAGTGACGTTGTAGGGGGTCTCGTAAGGACCGATGTCAACCGTTCCCTGTTGGACGCGGGTGTTGCCTGCCATGTCAAGGGCCGGCAAATCATTGGCATCATTATTACCACGGCCAATCAAGAAGGAGCACTCCTGCAAGGTCCAGTCGCCCGAGGAAGGATTGGTGAAGCAAGGCGAGGTCAGATCACCGGTGTTTTCGGAAGCAATGGAAACATTGCCTGTACCCGTATAGCCGCCTTCAACAGCACTATATTGCACAGAAAGATAGTAATAGCCGTCGATGTTGCTGATGGCCGAGCCACAACGGTTCCCCCACACCACACAGTTTTGGAGTATACCACTATAGAGACCGCCCACGCCACAGACCGTGGTGTTGTTCACGATGGCGCAGTTGGTGAGATAGGTATCATATTGGTTATAAAAACCGCCCACATTCATATTGACACCACTGACAGTATAATCCTTGGTGGAGGTATTGTTGGCGATAATGCAGTTGGTGAAGCGCGCCCGCCGGGAATAGACACCACCAGCCCCGAAGGCACTGTTGTTTTCCACAACACAGTTATTGATGATGCAAAAGTCACTGCCATCGACACAGAGTCCGCCGCCATGGTTCTCCACAACCGAGATCACGGTATTGTTATGGATATGGCAATCCAACAAGCTTCCCAATGTCATATAGACACCGCCGCCCTGGGCTTGGTACTCGTGATTATAGTTGCTTGAGTAGGTATTGTTGGCGTCGTTCTGGCATATCTCGCAATGGTCAGCGGTACCTCCGTTCAAATAAAGGCCACCGCCGCCAACCTCCCGATTGCCGTAGAGGACATGGTTGTTGCGAACGATGCTGTTGCGAAGGGTTCCGTTGCCGAGAAGCGCGGCGCCGGCACCAAAGGGGCCTGTGGACAAACAACCCTTCTCAAGGATGAAACCGTCCCACACCGCCGCCAAGGCATCAGTGAAGGCCTCAGTCTGTCCCAACACGCGTTGCACCTGCTGTCCGTCGAGGATGGTGGGGTGATTGGCGGGATCACGTTGCGACAGCATCGTCTCGGTACCGGCGAAACCACCATACACATTCACACCGGCCATCATGGTGAAGGCATCGTGTTCTGCAATGCTGTCGCCCACATAGGTACCCTCAGCCACCCACACGGTCGGCTTCACCGTCAGGAGGTTGGCCACATAGAGCACCTGTTGAAGATTGTCGGAGGCGTTCGCCCACGAGTTTCCTTCCTTGGTGCCGCTGCCGGTGGGAGTGACAAAGAATACGTTGTCTGCATTGGGGAACAGCATGCTGGTGGTCAAAGCGCTGACAGGGCCTGCCGTAGTACCGCTGGAGTTCCGTTCGTTGACTTGCCAATAATAGGTTTTATGGTTTTGAAGCGTCAGCGTGTAACTCTCGGCCAAGTCGGTAGTCCATGCCACAGCCACATCGGTGGGAGGATTGGTCTCACCCACCAGCAGTTGGTACTCCGTTGTATAGCGGCCCAACGTCCAAGTCAGTTCCTGAGTGGTCTGAGGGACATAAAGCACATGGCCGTTGTCGGGACCGAGGCCGGACACTGTTTCTGGTGCCGGAACGCTATTGGCGTCGAGATTCACGGTGAACTCCTCGCTTGTGGAGGAAGCCACCACGTAATAGGTGCCTTGTTGCAGCATCACCCTATCAAGTTGGGCCCCCGAACCACCCATAGGCTTGCCATTCGTTTTCAGGAAACTGATGTCATCCACATAGAAGCAGTCGGTGCCAGAGCTTACCGAGCCGTCCTTAGAATAACTCCATTTGAAAGTATGTGTACCCTGGGTCAGGTCGTAGGTGCGTTCATCCCAGTCACTTACTCCAGCGAAACCGCCCAGTTGCTCAACATCATCAATATAGAACCAACCCTTGTCACAACAACCTTCCGAAGAGATTTTCATCCTGAAATGGATTTTGCCATCTTCAGGAAGATCAAAAGTGAACTGAATGGTGCTTGTCTTGCCGTGTCGGTCGGTATTGCCCGACTTCATGGAGTAGGTGCCCTCAAAAGCATCCTCATTGGTAACAATCCATGGATAGGTGGCATCGTTTACCCATTCGAGCGCTCCCAAATCACCATTCTCGAAATCACAAGCGAACGCTCTCAAGGCAGGAGTGATCGAATTGTTAGGAGTAGGCCCTCCCAACCCGCCAAAGTCTTCGCGATAGACACCCATTTTTTCATTCTCACCTACGATGGAAGCGGAGAATTCCATATCGTTGCTGAACGTCAGCTTGAAGACGGCGTCGTTGCCATCGGGGGCATTGCCGGGAAGCTGATAGTCGTTATGCAGGTTGGAACTCGCCGTGAACGATTCCGAATAAGGAAAGCTATTGACCACACGGGGCGATCCCCATACATCGGGTGTCTGTCCGACAGCGTTTGCCATCACGCCAAACACAAACAACAAGGCTATCAGAGGTTGGTAGAAACGCTTCATATCTTTCATGTCTATATTTTAAAAACAAAAATAATATAGGGCAATGAAAGGGTTTTAGGTGTTTACACCTGAAAAAAATGAAACTTATGAAACAGCAATAAACAAATGAGGATCAAACGACCAAACCGCTGCGATAGGCGTAATTCACCAAATCCAAGGTGGACTTGCAACTCAGCTTGCTGAAAATCCTTACCTTGTGGCCTTCAATGGTGCGTTTGCTGAGGTTGAGCGCCTCGGCGATCTCCTGGGCTGACTTTCCTTCGGCGCACAAACGGATGATTTCGATCTCGCGAGGCGTAAGGCTCACGGTATTCCCTTCGTTTTTTCTGAAGTCACGGTTCTTGAAAAGCGAATCGATGCACACTCTCAACTCCTCGGGTTTCACCGTCTTGCTGATATACCCGTCAATGACCATCTCCATCTGGCTCATCACGGCGTTATCCAGCACATAGCCCGTGATCAGCAGCACCTTGACCTCCGGCGAGACAGACTTGGCCACGCTGATCACGTCCAATGCCGATCCGTCGGGCAGATAATAGTCCAACAGGATCAAGTCAACGTCCTTTCCATGGTCCTGCAGGTAGGTCACCGCCTGATGCACGTCCTCCACTTCGGCCGCCACCTCGCAATTGGAATCGGAATAGCGCAACCCCATCCGTAGGCCAACTCGGTACATTGGATGGTCCTCAACGATTAATACTCTAATCTTTTGACTGCTTTCCATAACCTATGCCTTATTCACCGTAATACTAACTGTAGTTCCTTGGTTTTCCTCGCTTTCTATGGCAATCTCCCCTCCTATCCTATCCATCAGCTGACGGCTCACGAAGAGACCGATTCCCGTACCTTTCTCACCGCTTGTGCCAGATCCTGGCACCGTCATCTCCTGAAGAAGCATTGCCAGTTTTTCCTTGCTGATGCCGTTGCCTTGATCCGCTACAAAGAGGCGATAACGTCCACCCTCCTCTTTGGCGCCCATACGGATCGTTCCTCCCGTCTTGGAGAACTTCACGGCATTCGAAAGCAGGTTCTGCAACACCATCCGAACGATATTGGCATCATCGAAGGCTTCCCATGCCAAAGGCATCTCGTTGACCACCGAGAGGGACTTCAACGCGGCCTGTGACGACATTTCGTCAATAACACTTTGCGTCAAGGCATTTAAATTGAATGCCGTGGGATGGCTCTCATTGTCGCCTAACTCGCCTTTCACCCAATAAATCAGGTTCAACAGCTTCTCTTTCAAATCGTTGGCCGATTTTTTCATCCCCTCCAATCCTTCCTTAAGCTCGGCAGGAGGCAAGGTGTCCACATGCCCGCACATCAATTCCAATAGCTGGGCCTGCGTTTCCACCGGTGCCTTGATGTCGTGCGAAACCACAGAGAACAAGTGGTCCTTGATCTGGTGCCGACGTTTCAACAATTCGTTCTGCTTTCTGCGCTTGAACGCCAAGTGAAGCAGCAGGGCGGCCAAGATGACAAGAAACACCACCACCACGACAAGCAAGACCATCCGGTGCCGACTCTTCTCGTTTTGGGCCTGTTGTTCCGCAATCTCACGCTCCTTCTCAGCCGTTTGGTACTTCACCTGATATTCACGAATCAGCGCCTGTTGTTCTTGGTTGTAGATGGTATCCCTCCAAGCGTTGCATCGCTCAAGATACTCGACGGACCTTTCGGGATGGTTTTTCTTGGAAGCCAAGTAGGCTCCATTCAGGCTCTCCACGCAAAACTCGTCGAGTTCGAACTCCTCAGCCATCTCCGCAGCTTGGACGTAGTATCTTTCAGCATCGTCAAGGCGCCCCGTCCGATAGGCAAAGTCGCCTTGAAGAATAGAGGCCCCTGTCTTCAGGAAAACCAAATCCTGATCTTCGATGATGACCATGGCCGAATCCAACTCCGCCATGGCTTCCCGGACTCTTCCCTCCTCGAAATGGGTTTTAGAGACCGTGATGAACCTGTTGGCCATCTTCTCGGGCCGATCACCATAAAGGCGCGACAGGTCGAGACTCTGTTCCGCATAGTCCACCGCAGTCCTCACCAACGAGGCCCTCTCTGGGTCGTCTTCGGCCATCTTGGAAATCCGGATCATATACACTTCAGCCAAGTTCATATAATAGGCGGCCAAATCGAGATTGTTCCTCGGATCGGTCCCCACCTCCCCTAACATCTCGATACACTTGAGATACATTTCCTCCGCCATGTCGCATTCCTCCATCATCGTATAGATGTTGGCCACGTTGTTGATCTCATAGCGCTTGTTGGTCAAGGCTACCGGACTTCCTATCTCATCCAACAGATCGCTGCACTTGTTATAATAATGGATGGCCTCGTTGAACTGCCCCATGCGCTGGCACGAGATACCCATGATATTGTAGCACCCGGCCAGATCCATCAGATTGTCCGTCTCGCGAAAAAACGGCTCGGCAATCTGCATGTAATGCACCTGCTGCTCATACTCGTCTATCCCGAAAAAATACTGAATCATCATCTTCAACAGCTGGGTTTTGACGACCTCTTTGTCCGTATCCGCATCGAAATCCACTGGAGCGCCAATGGAGTCCATGATGGTTTGGGCGGCTACAAAGGCCCTCTGGCCCTGTTCACGCTCAAAGATCGTGTACTGCGTATCGAAAAAGTCATCCGAGCCCACAGGATCACCCATTGACAGCAAGGGGAGAAAGACAAGGGCCATTAGCAATGGAACCAAACGTTTCATATCAGTCACGCTTTAAAAACGGAACAAAAATAGGAAAAGCAATATGAATAATATTAGGTATAAATACCTGATTTTCGTTCAATCACATCCGTTCCGGCATGCCGATGCCGAGGAGTCCCGAGGCGTTGCGGAGCAGCGCGGCGACCATGGCGCAAACCTGGAGGCGGAACATACGACGGTCGGGGTCTTCCTCCTTGAGGATGCTGCATTCCTGATAGAACTGGTTGAACTCCTTGGCGAGGTCGAAGATGAAGTTGGCGATCATCGCGGGGCTGCGGCCCTCGGCGGCTTGGTTCAGCACCATCGGCCAGCCGTACATCATCACAACAATCTCCTTCTCCTTGGGTTGCAGGTCACATACCTTCACCTCGCTCTCGAGTTGTATGCCTTGTTCGACGGCCTTGCGGAGCACCGAGCAGATACGGGCATGGGTGTATTGCACGAAAGGACCCGTGTTGCCGTTGAAGTCGATGGACTCCTCGGGATTGAACAGCATGGTCTTCTTCGGGTCGACACGGAGAATGAAATACTTCAAAGCGCCCAAACCGATGGTGTGATAGAGTTTGTCGGCCTCCTCAGGTGTGAGGTCCTTGGCCTTGCCCAACTCATCGGAAACGGCTTTGGCGGTAGCCACCATCTCGTCCATGAGGTCGTCGGCATCAACCACGGTACCTTCACGCGACTTCATCTTGCCATTGGGCAGTTCCACCATGCCGTATGACAGGTGTTCGATGTCCTTGCCCCATTCGCGACCCAGACGCACCAGCACCCGTTTCAGCACGTCGAAGTGATAAATCTGTTCGTTACCTACCACATAGATCAACTTCTCAGGGTCGTATTCCTCCACACGTAGTTGGGCGGTGCCGAGGTCTTGTGTCATATACACCGAGGTGCCGTCGCGGCGGAGCAACAGTTTCTCGTCAAGTCCCTCGTCGCGGAGGTCACACCACACCGAGTTGTCGTCGCGGCGGTAGAGCACGCCTTTCTCGAGGCCTTCTTGAACGAGCGACTTGCCCAGCAGGTAGGTTTGGGATTCGTAATAGATTTTATCGAAACTTACGCCCAGGCGTTTGTAGGTCACGTCGAAGCCATCGTACACCCACTGGTTCATCATCTCCCAGAGCTGGCGCACCTCAGGGTCGTTGGCTTCCCATTGGCGGAGCATCTCACGGGCTTCTTGCATCAGGGTGGACTGGGCTTCAGCTTGGGCTTTGGCTGCTTCCTGAGCCTTCTCGTCGAGCGTGTCGAAATCGGCAGGCAATAAAGTCTTGAGTTCTTTTTTATACTCCTTATCGAAAAGCACATAGAAGTCACCGATGAGGTGGTCGCCTTTCTTGCCTGTGGACTCGGGTGTACATCCGTTGCCCCATTTCTTCCAGGCCAGCATGCTCTTGCAGATGTGGATGCCGCGGTCGTTGACCAGGTTCACCATCACCACGTCTTTGCCGTTGGCCTTGAGAATTTCGGAGACACTCCAACCCAGGAGGTTGTTGCGGATATGGCCAAGATGCAAGGGCTTGTTGGTATTCGGCGAAGAGTATTCAATCACCACTTTTTTACCCTCGGCGGGGCGGCGGCCAAAGTTCTCCTTCTCGTGATTCTCACGGAAGAAATCGAGCCAGAAGCTATCTGATATCAGGATGTTGAGGAAGCCTTTCACCACGTTGAACTTGGCGATCATCGTGGATTCCTTCATCATTTCGGCACCCATCTCATTGGCGAGTTGCTCGGGGTTGCGACCCGCCAGTTTCCCAAACGGGAAAACCACTACGGTGAGGTCGCCTTCGAATTCAGGCCTTGTCTTTTGAAAATTGACTTGTTGGGCATTGGGTTCTTGTCCGTATAAAGTCTTGAACGACTTGATAAAGAGTTGTTTAAGTATTTCTTCTAACATAATTGTAAATATAATTTTGGTGCAAAGATACGTTTAATTCTTTTTTATAAGGAGAAAAACATTACTTTTGCCTCTTTAAACAATGATATGCGTCGTACAATAACAACTATACTACTTCTCTTGCTGGTTTCCGTGCTTTTTGCAGGCCAGCGCCTAATCGAGAAGCGGAGACTATTCAAGAAAGTTGTCTTCCCTGTCATTGAAACGCCCGCTGTCTTTTCTGGAACCATCGACGACAGGGACTATCTCTTTTTCATTGAGCACAGCGACAGTTTGAACGTCAAAGGTCATTACATGTCGTTGGAAGAGACCTTGGCCGACACCTTGCCGTTTCATCTGGAAGCCCGTGGACGTAATGCCAGGGTGTATTACAACGGCGAAAAGGAAACCTTCCGTCCCCGTGTCAAGTCGATGGACGAACGCCATTCGGACGGTCGTGCCCGTTTGAGTCTTTTCAAAACGGCATTTTATCATTTTCAGATCCACGAGACCCCGTCTTTCCTTGATTTGGAAAACCACCGTTATGAAGACACCTTGTTTGAAGTGAAAGAGGTCAGTGACATCTGTTATGCCCATGTTGAAGGTTTTTGGTCGGAATTGGGCGACGAAACCGATGTCACCGACAAGGTTTTCAAGATGGCGGACGCCATTCACGAGACCCCTTTGGACCTTCATCTTGACTTGTTTATGCCACAAGGCGACACTTTGTCCAAGCATCCCTTGGTGATGTTGGTCCACGGAGGTGCCTTTTATTTTGGGTCGAAAGACGACAAGTCAATCACCCATTGGTGCCGTCATCTCGCCTCGCAGGGTTATGTGACGGCTTCCATCGATTATCGGATAGGCTTTCTTCCCACCAAGGCCAGCATTAGCCGAGCCGGTTACCGGGCCATACAGGACGCCCACGCCGCTATGCGTTTCTTGGTCTCGCATCAAGAAGACTATTGTATCGACACTTCCATGATCTTCGTGGGTGGCGCCAGTGCCGGGGCCATCACGGCACTCAACCTCGCCTTTATGACCAATGAGACGCGTCCCGAATTCAGCCATGGGAGTTTCCTGCGTCCTGAACTGGGCGACATCGACACCTGCGGCAATGCCATCAGGGCTGACTTCCGCCTCAAAGGGATCGTGGACATGTGGGGAGCGCTCCCCGACACCACTTATCTCCACGGAAAGAACATTCCGATTCTTGCCTTCCATGGCAATGCCGACAACATCGTTCCCTACGATTACGACTATCCCTTTGGCCTCGCCCGTCCGATCAACACGCTTTTGGCCGAAAGAATGTATGGTTCGTCGTGCATCGTCGACCGTGCCGTCAAACTGGGATACAACGCACGCCTCTTCACCTTTGTGGGCTTTAAACACTCACCTCATGTCAACCCCGAAACCAAGGCGTTGAATTCCAATTTCTACATCATCCAAGACATGATGTCGGATTTCTTCCACGACATCGTCGCGCCTGAAGAACTGAAGATCGTCGAGGAGGACAACTCCTACAGCGTGAGTCCCGAGCCATTATGGGCCAGCTGGCAGGTCGAAGGCGGCGTCATCATTTCCTCTGAAAACAACTCCGTGAAGGTAGCTTGGATTCACAACGCGCCAGAACATAGCATCACCGTTTCGGCTTCGATGCCATACGGTGTCGGCCAAACCGAGACAATAGTCATCAAACCTAATAGCTAGCCATCAAACAATTACTATGAAAAAAACGGCCTTACTTCTCATCATAGGCCTCGTGCTGACCTCCTTCATGTCGTTGAAAGCACAGACCACTCCCCCTTCCCGCCTCAAAGTAGGCGTGGTGCTGGGCGGCGGCGGCGCCAAAGGTGCTTCCCATATCGGTGTATTGAAATACCTGGAAGAAATGGGCATCCCTGTCGATTATGTGGCCGGAACCAGCATGGGCTCCATCATCGGTGGTTTTTACGCCATGGGGTATTCGCCTGACGAGCTCACGAGGCTCATCTCAAACATCAACTGGTCACAATACATCGGTAACAGCATCGAAAGACAACTGACCTCGAAGGAGGTGCGTGAGCGCAACAGCACCTTGCAGCTTCTGGTGCCGTTCAGTGCGGACAATTTCTTTGACAGTGACCCCAACTCCAGCTTCATCAGTCAGTTGCCGAGTTCATACGTCAACAACAGTGCGTTGATCAACCTTTTCAACGATTTGTGCGTAGGGTACCAAGAGGAGATGGACTTCAACGACTTGCCCATCCCCTTCGCCTGTGTGGCCACCGACATGATCAAAGGCGACGAGGTGGTACTGCGCAGCGGCAGCGTGCCTACCGCCATGCGGGCTAGCATGGCCATCCCCGGGTTGTTCTCCCCTGTGGTCATGGGCGACAAAGTGCTGGTGGACGGTGGCTTGGTAAACAACTTCCCCGCCGATGTGCTTCGTGAGATGGGGGCCGACATCATTATCGGCGTCGAGGTGACCTCCACCAAAGACGTTTCCATCCAAGACATCAAGTCACTACCCCAAGTGTTCGCGAGACTGCTGATTAACACCACGAGTGCCAAACGGGTTGAAAACCGTGCAATATGCGATGTGCATATCATCCCCGACATCAGCGGCTTCGGAATGCTCAGCTTCACACCTGATGCCATCGACACTCTAGTAAGCAGAGGTTACAAGCAGGCTAGCGAGTTCCACGACCAGCTATTAGCCATCAAAGAAGCCGTCGACGCCTCTGCCGGACAGCCGGTCACGAAAACCCTCCATGCACCTCATGCCAAAGACCTCTCTGTAGACACGGTGCTGATCAACTCCATCACCTTCAACGAGGTCAGTGAAAAGGAAAACCGTTGGCTCGTCCGCAAAGGAAATCTTCACGAAGGAAACCGTTACCTGGAAAAGGACATCAACAAAGCCGTAAAAATTTTTCGTGGAACGGGTTGCTTCGACGAAATCACCTATCTGGTCAAAGAGTCGGACTCGCTTCACCGGAACGACCAACTCTCCAACGCCTACAACCTTGAAGTCAACGTGAAACATGCAAAGCCCCATCTCATCGGCTTGGGTGTACGCTACGACACAGAGGAAGGTGCCGCGCTATTGCTCAAACTTGGCTTGAACGAGAAGAAGTTCAACGGATCGAAACTCAGCCTCAGCGCAAAACTGAGTTACAACCCAAAATTGAATCTTACCTATAGCTATTCCCGCGCGGGTTTGGCCAATTTTAATCTGGCTTACGACTTCAGAAACGAGCATTTCACGACTACAACCCCATTTATCATGGAAACAGAGTTGGCCAATTTGAAGTGCCGCGAGCAGAAGTTGACCGCCTCCATCTCCCAATTCCATCTGCTCAATATGAGCACTACCTTGGGAGTATCCCTCATTAGCACTCATTTCGACAAGTCGTCAATGGATGAGACCGTATTTGACATTTGGTTTACGCCCAATAGGTTTGTCACCCCGTTCTTCAATTTCAAATACGACAACTTGGACGATCCCTATTTTGCTCGGCACGGCCTCTATGCCAATTTGAACACCCATTACTATTGGGATCCCAATGATGGCAGCAACAACAACTTCGACTTTAGCTTTGCCTTGCAATACCATTTCACGCCCATGAATGGCCGTTTGACAATCATTCCACAGGCATACGGCAGGTATTTCCTCAACGAGACTTTCTTTTACAATTTGAGAAACAGGTGTGGAGGAGAGATTGAAGGACGCCATTTCGAGAACCAGCTGCCTTTTATCGGCATTTCCTATATGGAAACCTTTGGCGAAGCCCCAACCTTCCTCAAGATCGCCCGATGCGACCTCCAGTACAATGTATTTGGAAAACACTATATTACAGCAATTTACAATGCATTAAACCTTCACAGTTATTATTTTCATGGTGCCGGCTTGAAATACTCTTATAACAGCCCAATAGGTCCCGTTTCACTGTTGGCACAATGGAGCAATCTTTATAACAGCAAATTCAGTTTGTATTTCTCATTCGGATATACGTTTTAACTCTAAATAACTATCTACTATGAAAAAACTAGCAATTTTTGCGGTGCTGCTCTCCATGATGACGATCAGCGCTCAAGCCCAATGGTTTGATTTCTCAGAAAACACGAACCGTGCCGTGGTCGGATTCAACACCGGTCTGGTGGGATTCAAAAACGTCACCAGTTCCACAGCCCTCGTCCCCGAGACCTGGAACCTATCCGATATAGGTGTAGGTGTCAGCGTAGCCATTATGGGCGTGTATGTCGATTTTGTTTATGTCAGCCCCGACCATCGTTTTGACAGTCACGTCATCATGGGCAATTGGGACGACCATTCCGCTATGACCATCAACGTGGGTTATCAGATCCCGATTTATAGGAATTATGTGTTCATCACCCCCATGATCGGCTATTGCAGAGCCACGACAGGCTACACCGAAGGCAACAACATTGGCTTTGATGTTGAGGCCAAATCCATTTACCATAAATACACCGCAGTAAACAAGTATAACGATTTCAACTATGGTGCCGGTCTTACCGTGGCTCCTTGCAAATGGTTCGAAATCAACCTCAACTGCACAGCACATGCTGCCACTGCGGGTATTGCCGTTAACCTCATGAACTATCAAGATTAATTTTTTTCAGGGAAACTACTTTTCAGAAAAAAAAGATTCTTATCTTTGCATTCCGATGATGTACGAAAAAGTGTCACCGGAATACTTCATAAAAGGAATCGAGACGGTTGCTTTAAAGCAGCCGTCTTTTTTTTTGATATCAACAAACTAAATACAATAAGCCATGTCCATCTCACTGAAAAACCGCAGCCTGATCTCCATCAGCGACTACACTCCTGAGGAGATTTGCCACGTGCTCGACATCGCTGAGGATTTCGAGAAGAATCCTCACCAGAACCTGCTCAACGGACGCATTATCGCATCGTTGTTCTTCGAGCCTTCCACCCGTACGCGTCTGAGTTTTGAGACCGCCATCCAACTTCTGGGGGGCAACGTCATCGGATTCAGCAGCACCTCGGGCACCAGCGTCCAAAAAGGCGAGTCGTTGGCCGACACCATCACCATGGTGGCCAGCTATGCCGACCTCATCGTGATGCGCAACCCCATCGACGGCTCAGCGCGCCTTGCATCGGAAGTCTCCAAAGTGCCGATCATCAATGCCGGCGACGGGTCCAACCAGCATCCTACACAGTGCATGCTCGACCTTTACAGCATCCGAAAGACCCAAGGGACCCTTGAGAACCTCGAGATCACCCTGGTCGGTGACCTGAAATACGGCCGCACCGTCCACAGCCTCGTGGAGGCCATGAGCCACTTCAACGCCAAGTTCAACTTGGTGTCGCCTGTCGAGCTCAAGCTACCCAGAACGGTGAAACAGCATATCAAGGACGCTCATCTTGAATACGAACAGTTCACCGAGTTGGAAGAGGTCATCCCCCACTCCGACATCATCTACATGACCCGTGTGCAGCGCGAGCGTTTCCCCGATCCGCTGGAATACGAGAAGGTGAAGAACTCATACGTGCTCCGCAACGCCATGTTGGCCAACGCCAAGCCCAACTGCCGCGTGCTGCACCCATTGCCGCGCGTCAACGAAATCCACGTGGACGTCGACACCAACCCGAAGGCCTACTACTTCCAACAGGCACAGAATGGCGTGTACGCCCGTCAAGCTTTAATCGCTGCCATTCTTGGTTTAAAATAAGATTCATCGCACCCCATCGGGGTGCCAGCTCGGTAATAAAAACAATCCAACCATCATCCGCCGAGCGTAGCGAGGCGGTAAAAATAAAAGAGAAAAAATGGAAAAGAGAAAAGAACTGACTGTATCAGCCATTGAGAATGGCACGGTCATCGACCATATCCCCGCTGACAAAGTGTTCCAGGTGGTCAAGATCTTGGGATTGGACAAAGTCAGCAACCCTGTATATCTCGGCATCAACGTGGAAAGCAAGAAATACGGCACCAAAGGCTTCATCAAAGTCTCTGACAGATATTTCGACCCGGAAGACCTGAACAAAATCGCCTTGGTGGCTCCCACCGCTTCCATTATCGAGATCAAGGACTTCGAGGTGGTCCGCAAGCAGACCGTACAGATCCCTGAAAGGATCGAGCATATTGTGAAATGCTTCAACCCGAACTGCGTCACCAACAAAGAGCACGACATCCCCACCAAGTTCCGTGTGAAGTATGTTGATGGCAAACTCCGCCTGGTGTGCCATTATTGCGAGAAATACACCTCCGAGGAGAACATTGAATTCATCTAAACGGCATCTGTCATGAAAAAAGCACTCTGGATCCTTTTGGGAGTCGTGGGAATCGTCCTCATCTGGGGCATCGCCAAATACAACAGCTTCGTCAAGGCGGAAGAGAAGATGACCCAGGCCTGGTCACAGGTGGAGAACGTCTATCAGCGCCGCATGGACCTCATCCCTAACCTCGTCGCCGTGGTGAAGTCATACACCAACTACGAAGGCAACACTTTGGTGGAGGTGGTAGAGGCCAGGGCACACCAAGCCGCATCCATGAACATTGATCCAGAATCCATGACACAAGAGCAGCTGTCGGGCTTCGAAAACGCCCAACAGCTGCTCGGCAACGCCGTAAACGACGTCATTGTCTCAGTGGAAGGTTACCCGGACCTAAAGGCGGCTGAGGCTTTCCAAACCTTTATGGCGCAATACACTGGTAGCGAAAACCGCATCTATGTGGAACGCACTCGCTACAATGAGATGGTCCAGGACTATAACAAAACGGTCCGTCGATTCCCAGGAAGCCTCATCGCAGGCTGGTTCGGCTTTGAACCGCATCCGTATTTTATGCTTGAGCAGTAGGAAAACCCATATTGAAGGGGGCTATACCTCCTCCATCGGTGATAGTACCGAATTGTTGCTCGTATTTGGCGATATTATCGGCCAAAGCCTTGTATAGACGTTTGGCATTTATTGGATTCATTATCACCCTAGAGCGGACCTTGGCTTTGGGCGTTCCAGGCATCATCTGGGCAAAGTCAACGATAAACTCATTCGGAGAATGGGTGATGATGGCTAAATTGGAATAGACGCCACCGGCGACCTCGTCGTTGATTTCGATATTAATCTGGTTTTTCTGTTCTTTTTCCATGGTATTATTTTTTAGTATAAAAATGTAGAGGCGGTGCATGCACCGCCTCTACATTGTAAATTGATTGAATTAATCGGCAAGGACAGCGCCTTGTTCCTTCAGGGCTTCGTACTCTTCACGTGAGGCGACAATCAAGTCGTCGTACTCACGGAGACCAGTACCGGCAGGAATCTTATGGCCCACAATGACGTTCTCCTTCATGCCAAGCAGATAGTCGGTCTTGGCGCTGATGGCGGCATTGGTGAGAACCTTGGTGGTTTCCTGGAAGGAGGCAGCCGACATGAAGCTATCGGTTTGCAGAGCGGCGCGGGTGATACCCTGAAGCACCTGGCTTGCAGTGGCAGGCTCGGCGGGACGGGTCTGGACGAGTTTCAGGTCCTTACGCTTCAGCAACGAGTTCTCGTCACGAAGCTTCATGGCTGAGATAATCTGTCCAGCCGAGAGATTCTCGGAGTCGCCCGGGTCGGTGACAACCATCTTACCATAGATCTCGTCGTTTTCTTCTTGGAACGTCAGCTTGCTCACCAGCTCACCTTCAAGGAAGCGGGTGTCACCGGGTTCCATGATTTCGACCTTACGCATCATCTGACGTACGATGACCTCAAAGTGCTTGTCGTTGATGGTCACACCTTGTGAACGATACACGCTCTGTACCTCGTTGACAATGTATTCCTGAACCTTCATGGGACCCATGATGGCGAGGATGCTGGCAGGAGTGATGGCGCCATCAGACAGAGGCTGACCAGCCTTCACATAGTCGTTCTCCTGAGCCAGGATCTGCTTGGAGGTAGGAATGAGATAGCGTTTCTGGTCGCCAGTCTTGGAGGTGATGACCACCTCACGGTTACCACGCTTGAGTCGCTTCTCGAGGTGCACGGTACCGTCGATTTCCGAAACCACTGCCGGGTCGGAGGGGTTACGGGCCTCGAACAGCTCGGTGACACGAGGCAGACCACCGGTGATATCGCCGCCGCCAGAGACGTTACGCGGGATACGGACCAGCTGGTCACCAGCCTTGATGGCTTCATTCTCATCGACGATGACGTGTGCATCCACCGGCAAGTCATAAACCGTCAGGACTTCGTCGTTGTCGTTGACAATCTCAATCTGCGGGTTCTTGGTGCCACGCTTACCTTCGATGATGACACGCTCACTGAAACCGGTCTCGGCGATGGTCTCGCTGTGGTAGGTCACGCCTTCAACCACATTCACGAAACGCACCTTACCCGCAAACTCGGAAACGATAGTGGCGTTGTAGGGGTCCCATTCGAAGATCTTGTCGCCCTTGCTCACCTCGGCACCATCTTGGAAGTACAGTTTGGCACCATAAGGAATGTTGACGGTCATCAGGACGACTCCGGTGTTCTTGTCGTGAAGCTTCAACTCAGCCGAACGTCCGATGACGATCCAGCACTTCTGGCCTTCGCGTTCAGCGTCAACCGAACGGAGCTCCTCAATCTCGAGCACACCGTCGTACTTGGCTTCGGTGCTGCTGACGACGAGGTTCTTCGAAGCCTTACCACCTTGGTGGAAGGTACGCAGCGTAAGCTGGGTACCAGGCTCACCGATGGACTGTGCGGCGATGACGCCCACAGCCTCACCTTTCTGAACAAGTTTGCCAGAAGCGAGGTTACGGCCATAGCAGTTGGCGCACACGCCGTGTTTGGCTTCGCAAGTCAACACGGAACGGATTTCGACACTCTCGATGGGTGACTCGTCGATGGCTTCGGCCAACTCTTCATTGATTTCCTGGCCGCCGGCAACAATCAGCTGCCCATCGCTGGGATTGAAGATATCGTGCAAAGCCACACGGCCGAGGATGCGGTCGTAGAGCAACGAGTGCTTGCCTGCTTCCTTAATCTCTTCACCACGGGAGACGGTCAGACCACGGAGGGTGCCGCAGTCCTTGCTGGTGATGATGACATCGTGTGCCACGTCGACCAGACGACGGGTAAGATAACCAGCGTCAGCGGTCTTCAGAGCGGTATCAGCCAGACCCTTACGGGCACCGTGAGTGGAGATGAAGTACTCCAACACGGAAAGGCCTTCCTGGAAGTTCGAAAGAATCGGGTTCTCGATGATCTCAGCGCCGCCCGAACCAGCCTTCATAGGCTTGGCCATCAGGCCTCTCATGCCACAGAGCTGTGACACCTGAGCCTCGGAACCACGAGCACCGGAATGCAGCATCATATAGACCGGGTTGAAGCCCTGGTCGTCGGATGACAGCAGATCCATCACCTCTTTGGTCAACTTGGTGTTGACATCGGTCCAGAGGTCGACGATCTGGTTGTAGCGCTCGTTGGGGCCCATGAAGCCCATCTTCTCGTACTCGCGGATTTCGGCGGCTTTGGCATTGGCCTCACTGATGAGGGTCTCCTTGGCGGCCGGAACCAGCACGTTACCGAGGTTGAACGACAGACCACCTTTATAAGCCATATAGTAACCCATGTTCTTGATGTCGTCCAAGAACTTGGTGGTCACTGCGGTACCTTGCAGACGGACCATCTCACCGACGATGCTACGGAACGACTTCTTGGTCAACAGCTGGTTGATGAAGCCATAGCCTTCAGGCACCACCTGGTTGAAGATGACGCGACCGACCGTGGTCTCGATCTTCTTGATGGTGATCGCGCCATTCTCACGCACGGGGACACGGCAGTTGATGATGGCGTGCATATCCACACGGCGCTCGTTATGGGCGATGATCACCTCTTCAGGCGAATAGAACGACATGCCTTCACCCTTCACGATATGGTCGGGAGTGCTCTTACGGGGCTTGGTGATGTAGTACAGACCAAGAACCATGTCCTGCGAAGGCAGGGTGATAGGAGCACCGTTGGAGGGGTTCAGGATGTTGTGCGAAGCAAGCATCAGGATCTGTGCTTCCAGCACGGCGGCGTTGCCCAGCGGTACGTGGACAGCCATCTGGTCACCGTCGAAGTCGGCGTTGAATGCCGTACACACCAAGGGGTGCAGACGGATGGCCTTACCCTCAACGAGTTTGGGTTGGAAGGCCTGGATACCCAGACGGTGCAGTGTAGGAGCACGGTTGAGGAGGATCGGGTGACCCTTCAGGATGTTCTCGAGGATATCCCATACGACGGGTTCCTTACGGTCGACAATCTTCTTGGCCGACTTCACAGTCTTCACGATGCCGCGTTCGATCATCTTACGGATCACAAACGGCTTGAAGAGCTCGGCAGCCATGTCTTTCGGCAGACCGCATTCGTTCATGTTAAGGTCTGGACCGACCACGATGACGGAACGGCCAGAGTAGTCGACACGTTTACCCAGAAGGTTCTGACGGAAACGACCTTGCTTACCTTTCAGGCTGTCGCTCAACGACTTGAGCGGACGGTTCGAGTCGGTCTTCACTGCGCTCGACTTGCGAGAGTTGTCGAAGAGGGAGTCAACAGCTTCCTGAAGCATACGCTTCTCGTTACGCATGATCACGTCAGGGGCGTTGATCTCGATGAGTCGTTTCAGACGGTTGTTACGGATGATGACACGACGATAGAGGTCGTTCAGGTCGGAAGTGGCGAAACGTCCGCCATCCAACGGGACGAGAGGTCTCAGTTCCGGAGGGATCACGGGGACGATCTTCACGATCATCCATTCGGGACGGTTCTCCATGTGCTTGTTGGCCTCACGGAAAGCCTCGAACACCTGAAGGCGTTTCAGAGCCTCCTGTTTACGCTGTTGGGCAGTCTCCTTGTTGGCCCTGTCGCGGAGTTCGAACGACTCCTTGTCGAGGTCGAGCTTGGAGAGGAGGTCATAGATGGCCTCGGCACCCATCTTGGCGATGAACTTGTTCGGGTCGTCATCGGGCAGATATTGGTTCTCGATGGGCAGGGACTCCATCAGGTCGAGGTATTCCTCTTCGGTGAGGAACTCCAGTTTCTGGACCACGCGGCCATCCTTGTCGTTCGGAATCTTAGAACCTTCGAGCGCACCAGCTTGGATCACCACATAACGTTCGTAGTAAATGATGGATTCCAGTTTCTTGGAGGGGATGCCTAACAGGGCGCCGATCTTGTTGGGAAGCGAACGGAAATACCAGATATGGGCCACGGGGACTACCAGTTGGATATGTCCCATGCGTTCACGGCGAACCTTTTTCTCGGTCACCTCAACGCCGCAATGGTCACACTTGATGCCTCTGTAACGGATGCGCTTGTATTTACCGCAGTGGCACTCCCAGTCCTTTACGGGACCGAAAATCTTTTCGCAGAACAAGCCGTCGCGTTCAGGTTTATAGGTACGGTAGTTGATGGTCTCCGGTTTCAGCACCTCACCGTAGGAGCGGTCGAGGATGGATTCAGGAGAGGCAAGACTCACCGTGATACTGGCGAAGTTGCTATTGATAGTGTTACTAACCATATATCGTTACTCTATTTAATTCAACACATTTCCATCTTTATCCTTAAAGGTCACTTCCAGACCCAGACCACGGAGTTCGTGGATGAGCACGTTGAATGACTCGGGAGTGCCAGGTACAGGCATGTTGTCGCCCTTGACAATGGCTTCGTAGGCCTTGGCGCGGCCGACCACGTCGTCTGACTTGACAGTGAGGATCTCTTGAAGCACGTTGCTTGCGCCGAAGGCTTCGAGAGCCCAGACCTCCATCTCACCGAAACGTTGACCGCCGAACTGGGCTTTACCACCGAGAGGCTGTTGGGTGATCAGTGAGTATGGTCCGATGGAACGAGCGTGCATCTTATCGTCAACCATGTGGTGGAGCTTCAGCATGTAGATGTAGCCCACAGTGGCAGGTTGGTCGAAAGGCTCACCCGTTTCGCCGTCGTAGAGTTGCACACGGCCGTTCTTGGGAAGACCGGCTTTTTCCATCAGGTCGTTGATCTGGTCGAGCGAGGCGCCGTCGAAGATCGGGGTGGCGAACTTCAGTCCGAGTTCATGGCCTGCCCAACCGAGGACGGTCTCATAGATCTGTCCCAGGTTCATACGTGAAGGCACGCCCAAGGGGTTCAGAACGATATCGACCGGAGTACCGTCGGCGAGGAAAGGCATGTCCTCGGCACGGACGATACGGGAGACGATACCCTTGTTGCCGTGACGACCGGCCATCTTATCACCGATCATCAGCTTGCGCTTCTTGGCAACGTAAACCTTAGCCATCTGGATGATGCCGTTCGGGAGTTCGTCACCGACACTGGCAACGTACTTCTCACGGTTGTATTTGCCTTGAACTTCCTTGAACTTGACGGTGTAGTTGTCGATCAAGGTTGCCACCATCTCGTTCTTCTTCTCGTCGCTGGTCCACTTGTGGGGATTCACGACGGAGTAGTCGAGTTCCATGAGGGTCTTTTGGGCGAACTTGACACGCTTGGGAATCAGTTGTTCCTTGAAGTTGTTGTAGACGCCCGCTGAGGTCGTTCCGTTGAGGATGATCATCAGCTTCTCAACGAGTTTCTTCTTGAGTTCGTCGAGTTCCACCTTGGCGGCGGCGTCGATCTTTGCCATGTCCTCTTTGTCTTTGGCTCTCGACTTACGGTCTTTTTGGAGACGCGAGAAGAGTCGTTTGCCGATGACCACGCCCTTCATGGACGGGCCAGCTTTGAGGGAGGCGTTCTTCACATCGCCGGCTTTGTCGCCGAAGATGGCACGCAGCAGCTTCTCCTCGGGGGTGGGATCGCTCTCGCCCTTAGGCGTGATCTTACCGATGAGGATGTCGCCTTCGTTGACTTCGGCACCCACGCGGATCAGGCCATGGTCGTCAAGGTCCTTGGTGGCCTCGGCGCTGACGTTCGGGATGTCGTTGGTAAGCTCTTCGAGACCGCGCTTGGTGTCGCGCACCTCAAGGGTGAACTCCTCGACGTGGATGGATGTGAAGAGGTCTTCTTTGACGATACGCTCTGAGATCACGATGGCGTCCTCATAGTTGTAACCCTTCCAAGGCATGAAGGCCACTTTCAGGTTACGTCCGAGAGCCAGGTCGCCGTTTTGGGTACCGTATCCTTGGGTGATGATGTCACCTTTATGGACACGTTGTCCGCGACGGACGGTAGGCTTGATGTTGATGCTGGTGTTCTGGTTGGTACGGGCGTATTTGGTCAGGTAATAAGTCTTGAAATCGTCGTCCATGCTGACGAGACGTTCCTCATCGGTACGGTCGTACTTGATGGTGATCTTGGTAGAGTCGACGAAAACCACTTCGCCTTCGCCTTCGGCGGCGATCAGAACGCGTGAATCCTTGGCAACATAGCGTTCGATGCCGGTTCCGACGATGGGGGCTTCGGGGTTCATCAGAGGCACTGCCTGACGCATCATGTTCGATCCCATCAAGGCGCGGTTGGCGTCGTCGTGCTCCAGGAACGGAATCAGGGAGGCGGCGATGGAGGCGATTTGGTTGGGACCCACGTCAATCAGTTCAATCTCGTCGGGGGTGACGATAGGATAGTCGGCCACTTTACGCGCTTTGATGGCGTCTTCGGTGAAATGACCTTTGTCGTCCATAGGCGTGATGGCCTGGGCGATGATCTTGTTTTCCTCTTCCTCAGCGGTCAGATAGACCGGGGGTTGGCTGAAATCGACGGCTCCGTTCTTCACTTCACGGTAAGGAGTTTCGATGAAGCCGAGGCTATTGATCTTAGCGAAGACGCAGAGAGAGGAGATCAAACCGATGTTGGGGCCTTCAGGGGTCTCGATGGTGCACAGACGACCGTAGTGGGTGTAGTGAACGTCACGGACCTCGAAGCCGGCACGCTCACGCGACAGGCCGCCGGGACCCAGGGCGGAGATACGGCGCTTGTGCGTCACTTCCGACAGCGGGTTGGTCTGGTCCATGAACTGTGAGAGTTGGTTGGTTCCGAAGAACGAGTTGATGACCGAAGACAGCGTCTTGGCGTTGATCAGGTCCATCGGGGTGAACACCTCGTTGTCGCGGACGTTCATACGTTCGCGGATGGTGCGGGCCATACGGTTGAGGCCGACGCCGAACTGGGCGTACAGTTGTTCGCCCACGGTACGGATACGGCGGTTGCTCAAGTGGTCGATATCGTCAACTTCGGCTTTGCCGCTGAGCATTTCGACCAGATATTTGATGATGGCGATGATATCTTCCTTGGTGAGAACACGGATCTCCGGGTCGATATCAAGGTTGAGTTTACGGTTGATACGATAACGTCCCACGAGTCCGAGGTCGTAGCGTTTGTCGGAGAAGAACAGCTTCTCGATGATGCCACGGGCGGTTTCCTCATCGGGCGGATCGGCGCTGCGGAGCAGACGGTAGATGTATTCGACGGCGTCTTTTTCGGAGGCGCAGGTATCGCGGCTCAGGGTGTTGAAGATCACCGAGAAGTCGGATGCGCGGCCTTCTTCGTCGACTTCGTCTTCACGATGCAGGAAGATGGTCTTCACGCCTGCATCGATAATCATTTGGATGTGTTCTTCCTCGAGGACGGTCTCACGTTCGATGATGTTTTCCTTACGTTCGTTGGTGACGCATTCACCGGTGTCTTCGTTGACGAAGTCCTCAAAATAGGAATGGAGCACGGGGGCGGCCAGTTTGCGGCCAAGCACGCGTTTCAGGGATGCCTTGTTGACTTTCACTTCATCGGCAAGGTTGAAGATCTCGAGGATTTCCTTGTCGGTGGCATAGCCGATGGCGCGCAGCAGGGTGGTGATGGGCAATTTCTTTTTACGGTCGATATAGGCGTACATGACGTCGTTGATATCGGTCGAGAACTCCATCCACGAGCCCTTGAAGGGGATGATACGGGCGGAATAGAGGGTTTTGCCGTTGGAGTGTTGACTTTGGCCAAAGAATACGCCAGGAGAGCGGTGCAGTTGGGAGACCACAACACGTTCGGCGCCATTAATCACAAAAGTGCCACGGGGCGTCATATAGGGGATCATACCCAGATAGACGTCCTGGTCAACGGTTTTAAAATCTTCGTTATCGTCATCCGTGCAAGAAAGTCTCAGTTTGGCTTTGAGCGGCACACTGAAAGTAAGGCCGCGTTCGATGCATTCCGGGATGCTATAGCGTGGGGCATCGATGTAATAGTCGAGAAATTCGAGCACGAAATTATTTCTCGCGTCGGTGATGGGGAAGTTTTCGGAGAAAACCCGATAAAGTCCTTCGTTCTTCCTATTGTCGGGGTTGGTTTCCAGTTGGAAGAAGTCCTTGAACGACTGAAGCTGAATATCCAAGAAGTCGGGATATTCGAATGGGGACTTGATGGACGCGAAGTTGATTCTTTCGGTAGTTGTTGCCAAGGTATTAATGTTTTAGGGGTGTGTGAACGAAAAAAAGAACGAAAAATAAGAAACGAATTTCTTAAAGCGAAAAAACGGCACAAACCTCAGTCCCCAAAAAGGGCTGGGACTGAGGTTGAATGCCACGTTTTGCAGGAAATAAATCCTTCTTATTTAATCTCGACCTCTGCACCTGCTTCTTCGAGTTGGGCTTTGAGTGCATTGGCTTCGTCTTTGCTCACACCTTCCTTGATGGCCTTAGGAGCTGCGTCAACGAGTTCCTTAGCTTCCTTCAGACCGAGGCTGGTGAGTTCCTTCACCAGTTTCACAACGCCAAGCTTCTGGGCGCCGGCTGACTTCAGGATGACATCGAAAGAAGTCTTTTCTTCCTCAGCGGCGGCTGCGCCACCAGCGGCGGGAGCGGCGACTGCGACAGCAGCAGCGGCGGGTTCGATACCGTATTCTTCTTTCAGGATGGTAGCGAGTTCGTTCACTTCCTTCACGGTAAGATTCACTAATTGTTCAGCAAAAGCTTTAAGATCTGCCATTTTAATAATTTTTTTAAGCGTTATACAATTTTTAGATATTCAAATTATTCTGCCTTTTCTGACAACGTCTCAAGGATTCCGGAGAGTTTGTGTCCGCCTGACTGGAGGCCGCTGATGATGTTCTTCATGGGCGACTGCAGGAGGGCGACGATGTCGGCGATCAGGTCGTTCTTCGACTTGATGTTGCACAGGGTTTCGATCATGTCGTCACCGATGTAGCAGCATTCCTCGATGTAAGCACCTTTGAGGATCGGGCGATCGTTCTTCTGGCGGAAGTTCTTGATCAGTTTGGCGGGGGCGTTACCCGTCTCGCAAAGCATCAGTGCCGTTGCGCCGTGGAGGACGTCGAAGAGTTCGTTGAACTCTTTGCCTTCCATCTGCATCATAGCTTTGTGCAGCAGGGCGTTTTTCACAACGAGCAGCTTGATGCCGCTATTGAAGCACTGTCTTCTGAGCTGGCTGGTCTTCTCGGCGTTGAGGTCTGAGATGTCGGTCAGGTAGAAGTTGGGGCAAGCCTGCAATTCAGCGAGTATGGAGTCGATAATGACTAATTTGTCTTCTTTTCTCATTTCAATAGTTCCTTTCCAATTTAGTTAGCTACTGACTTAATATCGACTTGCACACCCGGGCTCATGGTACTTGAGATGTAGATGCTCTTCATGTAAGTACCTTTGGCGGCTGCTGGTTTCAATTTGATAACGGTTTGGATGAGTTCCTTGGCGTTATCAAAGATCTTCTCTGGAGAGAAACTGACTTTTGCGACTGCAGCATTGATGATGCCGTATTTGTCGACCTTGAAGTCGATCTTACCGGCCTTTACTTCTTGAACAGCCTTGCCAACCTCCATCGTCACCGTGCCGGTCTTGGGGTTCGGCATCAATCCGCGAGGACCGAGGATACGACCCAGGGCACCGACCTTAGGCATGATGTTAGGTGTGGTAATGATAACGTCAATATCAGTCCAACCATCCTTAATTTTCTGGATGTACTCATCCAGGCCGACATAATCGGCACCAGCATCTTTCGCTTCCTGTTCCTTGTCGGGGTTGCAGAGAACCAGGACACGGACTACCTTACCTGTTCCGTGAGGAAGGGTGACGGAGCCGCGGACCATTTGATTGGCCTTACGGGGGTCGACACCCAGACGGATGTTCAGGTCAACCGAAGCATCGAACTTGGTATAAGTGATCTGTTTTACGATATTAACCGCTTCAATCAAGGAGTAACTCTTGCTTTTGTCGAACTTAGCCAAAGCTTCTTTCCGTTGTTTAGTAACTTTTGACATTTAACTTAAGTTTTTTTGTTCTACAAATGCATTAAAGACTTAGTCTTTCTTTAAAGGTGATTCGCCTGTTACCTTCACTCCCATACTACGGGCGGTGCCAGCCACCATTGACATGGCTGACTCGATGGTGAAGCAATTCATGTCCTTCATCTTGTTGGTTGCAATCTCGCGGACTTGGTCCCAGGTGAGTGAACCGACTTTCGAACGGTTGGGCTCTTTGGAACCGCCCTTGATCTTGGCGACTTCGAGGATGGACACAGCCACGGGAGAAGCCTTAACGATGAAATCGAAAGACTTGTCCTTGTAAACAGTGATGATCACGGGCAAAACTTTGCCAGCTTGATCCTGTGTACGGGCGTTGAACTGCTTGCAGAACTCCATAATATTCACGCCTTTGGAACCCAGGGCGGGACCAACGGGCGGAGCGGGGTTTGCGGCTCCTCCTTTAATTTGCAGTTTAATCAATCCGCTTACTTCTTTTGCCATTTTCTTAATCCTTCATTAAAATGATAAGGAAACTTCAATTCATTCAAGGGGTATCATTCCAATTTCACTTGGAAGTAGCTCAGTTCCAGGGGAGTCTTACGGCCGAAGATCTTGACGCTCACTTTGAGCTTCTTCTTCTCTTCGTTCACCTCTTCGATGATGCCGCTGAAACTCTTGAACGGTCCTTCGTTGACGATGACCGACTGTCCAACCATGAACGAGATGTCGCTGCCCTCTCCCATTTCCTGAAGCTCATCGATCTTACCTAAGATACGGTTCACTTCGGCGGGACGCAGCGGATCGGGTTCACCTTTGGTTCCGAGGAAACCAAGCACGTTAGGGACGTTTCTGACCACATGAACGACTTCGCCTTCCAAGATGGCTTCGATAAGCACATAACCCGGCAGGTAGTTCCTTTCTTTGGAAACTTTCTTGCCGTTTCTGACCTCGAAGTACTTCTCGGTAGGTATCAAAACCTGAAAAATACGGTCTTGTAGATTAAGGCGTTTGATTTCGGATTCGAGGTATTCTTTTACCTTCTTTTCCTTACCACTGATCGCCTTGATCACATACCATCTCTTTTCTTGTGTCTCGCTCATCTCCCAGGTAATATTGGTCTTGTTAACCCTAAAATGCTACTAGATTCAATAAAACTCGATTAGAAATGTACGTGTTGATAGAACAGTTCCAAAAGGTTTTTAAAAGAGATGTCCATCAAGAACACCGCCAAAGCGATGATTAGGGAAGCAATGGACACGACAATAACGCTAGAGCGTAACTCTTTCCAAGTCGGCCAAGAAACCTTCTCTTTCAACTCGGTATAGCTTTCCTTAACGTAATCTACAATTTTCATCTTTCATGAATCTTTTTAACAAAGCACGGGCGGAAAGGCTCGAACTCTCGACACTCGGTTTTGGAGACCGATGCTCTACCAACTGAGCTACGCCCGTAGATAAGGGAGGCTTTTTTCAGCCTCCCTTTTTTTGATTGAACGATTCGGCTGATTAATCGTCGATGATCTCGATGACCTGGCCGGAACCGACGGTACGACCGCCTTCACGGATAGCGAAGCGAAGACCCTTGTCCATGGCGATGTCGGCAATCAACTTAACGTCGATGGTGACGTGGTCGCCAGGCATGACCATCTCCATTCCATCAGGAAGGGTGATCTCACCGGTAACGTCGGTGGTTCTGAAGTAGAACTGAGGACGATACTTATTACGGAACGGGGTGTGACGGCCACCTTCTTCTTTGCTCAGGACGTAGACCTGACCCTTGAAGTGGTGGTAAGGCTTCACTGAACCGGGCTTGGCAATAACCATACCACGGCGGATCTCATCCTTGTCGATACCACGGAGCAGCAGACCGGCGTTGTCGCCAGCTTCGCCCTCGTCGAGGATCTTGCGGAACATCTCGACACCGGTAACGACTGATTTCAGCTTCTCAGCACCCATACCAAGGATTTCGACGGGGTCGTTCACCTTGATGACGCCAGTCTCGATACGACCGGTGGCAACAGTACCACGACCGGTGATGGAGAACACGTCCTCGATAGGCATCAGGAACGGTTTGTCGACGGCACGCTGAGGTTCAGGAATCCAGGTGTCGCAAGCATCCATCAGTTGGTCGATAGCGGGAGTCCATTTGGGGTCGTCGTTCAGAGCGCCCAGAGCGGAACCGCGGATGATAGGCGTGTTGTCTGCATCAAACTCATACTTGGCAAGAAGGTCGCGGATTTCCATTTCAACAAGCTCGAGGAGCTCTTCATCGTCGACGAGGTCGCACTTGTTCAGGAACACAACCAAGCGGGGCACACCAACCTGACGGGCGAGCAGGATGTGCTCACGGGTCTGGGGCATAGGACCGTCGGTGGCGGCGACAACGATGATAGCACCGTCCATCTGGGCAGCACCAGTAACCATGTTCTTCACATAGTCAGCGTGACCAGGGCAGTCGACGTGTGCATAGTGACGCTTCTCAGTCTGATATTCGACGTGAGCGGTGTTGATGGTGATACCTCTTTCCTTCTCTTCCGGAGCGGAATCGATGGAGTCGAAGGACTTGATCTCAGACAGACCCTTCTTAGCCAGATGCAGGGTGATAGCAGCGGTCAAAGTGGTCTTACCGTGGTCAACGTGGCCGATAGTACCAATGTTGACGTGCGGTTTCGTTCTTTCGAATTTTTCTTTTGCCATTTTATTTCTAATTATTTAAGGTTATTGAATCCTATATACACACTAAAAGAGCCGATGGGGAGAATTGAACTCCCGACCCCTTCCTTACCAAGGAAGTGCTCTACCGCTGAGCTACATCGGCTTTTGTCGTCGAGCGGAAGACGGGGCTCGAACCCGCCACCTAAAGCTTGGAAGGCTTTCGCTCTGCCAAATGAGCTACTTCCGCTTGATTGTGGGGGAGGGTGGACTCGAACCACCGAACGGATTCCCGGACAGATTTACAGTCTGTTGCAATTGCCACTATGCGACTCCCCCAGGTTTGTATAACCCAGAGCCGGTAGACGGACTCGAACCGCCGACAGGCTGATTACAAATCAGCTACTCTACCAACTGAGTTATACCGGCATTCTTTCTAAGAACACTCGCGCCCTTTAAAAGAGCACACCCTTTCACTTGGAAAAGGTGTGCAAAAGTACATGTTTTTTTGATACGAAAATCAAAATCTTCACACTTTTTTTCAAAAAAATGCAAGATTTTTTTTAATCATCTGATTATCAACGAGTTAATTATTTGGTAAATTTACCCTTATATTTCTCCAATTGTTTCTTTAAGGCATCCACCGCCAAATCGGTCGCCTCTTCGAAAGTCTTGCACTGCTTGCTGGCATACAGGTCATCGCCCTTAAGCATCAAACGGATGTCGGCGATCTTGTTCTCCGGCGTGTCAGTGTTGTCCAACTTCAATGTCACCTCGGCTCCGATGACCTCGCTGAACTTACTGCAAACCTTTTCCACTTTCTGAGTGATGAACTCCTCAAGGTCGCTACTGGCCCTGAAATGGACCGAATTAATCATAACTTTCATAATAACTCCTTTCTTTAATTCCCTTTCGGGTGTGCTTGTTGGTGTATTTTTTTCAGTTGTTCAATCGTGTTGTGCGCATAGACCTGTGTCGTGGCCAGCTCGGTATGCCCCAGCAGCTTCTGGATGGCCAGCAGACTGGCCCCCTCGTCCAAAAGATGCGTGGCAAAGGTGTGCCGCAGCACATGGGGACTCTTCTGCCTCAAGCTGGTGACCTCCTCCAAAATCTGATGCACCTTATTATATACAAAGTAAGGCGTCATCTCCTCCCCTTTGTCATTCAGCAACAACCTGTCAGCATGGACCTCGAAACTCGCGTCACGCAACGCCTGGTAGTGAGATATCATACGCAACAGCTCGCTTCCGATGGGGATGAAGCGTTCCTTGTTCCTCTTCCCGAGCACCTTGATCCTGCTTTCCACTTGGTCCACATCAACGTCCCTCAACCCTATCAGCTCCGCCTTTCGGATTCCGGTCTGGTACAATATCTCAAACAACAATTCGTCGCGTTTTATTGTGTAGTCGTCACAATTTTCAAACGACACCTTATTAATATCGGACTCAGGAACGAATTTCACCAGGTTCTTGGGAAGCTTCAGATTCCGGACACCCGTCATGGGCGACTTCCTCACCAATCCCTCACGGAGACAATACTTGTAGAACGTCTTGAGTGTGGATATCATCCGGTTGATGCTGCGGTTTGACAGGCCTTCATCCTTCAGATAAACGAGAAACGACCTCACCAGCAAGGTGTTCACCTCGGTCAGGTCTCGCACCTCATAAGCCTCCTTCATGTAAAGGGCAAAGCGGTCCATGTCACGCCGATAGGCTTTCACCGTCAACGCCGAGTAGCGTTTCTCCGTTTCGATATATTGGATGAACCTGTCAATCATCACAACTGGGGTCTTGCTTGCAAAGATAATAACAAAAAACGGATTTGTCAAGACAAAAAAAAGCCGCATCTTGCGATACGGCTCTTTTTTCTGATAATATTCTTGCGTCAGACGAACATCAATCAGGCGTTTTCTTCGGCCTGACGGAGCTGCTGCACGTAGATAGCCTTCAGACGCTGGGCGCGTTTGATGACGGAGGGCTTGGTGAACTTTTGGCGTTCACGGAGTTCCTTCACGACGCCGGTCTTCTCATACTTTCTCTTGTAGCGCTTCAAAGCTCTGTCGATGCTTTCGCCTTCTTTTACAGGAATAATAATCATGTTAAAACACTTCCTTCTTTTAAATGGTTAATTAATAGTGAGTTGTTTTGAGGGCGCAAAGATACAACTTTTTTGGATATCATCAAGAATTAAAACTTTTTTTTGATATAATCAGTGATGCATTACTCAAAAAATAGTTACATAGTTGCCAACCACCGGTTTTGCTAAAAAACAATAGATAGTTGCAGACAATTGGTTCGTGCTGATTTCATAGGTAGATAGTAGAACGCCTGGTATTCTTCTCTGCCTTTGATGACATTGATCAGACCCAGACTCATCGTGACTTGAACACCCAATCTTTTATAGAATTGATATCCAATCCCAAAATCCACAGACATGTCGAACCGGTTCGGTTGAAGGTAAGCAGAAGAATGATATTCCGGCTTTCTCACCAGTTTCACCATGGGACTAATTCCCCCAACAAAAAACAATGGTTTAACAAAAGGTCTGTACTTGACCATAATCGGCAACTTTACATAAGTAGCGGCAATATCCTTCGAAAACACTTGAAGACTATCAATCACCGTCCCATCTACGCCAATGAGTTCTGTTTCATAAACCACTGACTTTTCTCCCAAAACCAAAGTGGGCGCCACTTGCAAACCCATCTTGGAATCTATCTGTTTCTCAAAAATTAATCCAAGGCTGACATCAGAACTAAACCTATATCCCGTTTTCACATCAACGACTCGGAAGCCCGACACTTGGCTCTCATTTAAATGAGGTACATGTGATACAGGCGGTGGCCAATGCTCCCAAAACACTCTAAAAACAGCTTCAGGAAGCCATGTTTGTATTTGATAATCATCTTTCGTTGCCAGTGAATACCATCCTGTACCCATGCCCAGTTGGAACCGAACTCGTAACGGTCGTCTTTCAGCTAACTTTTGGGGGTCATCCCGCTCCTGAGCCGCCAACGGATTGGAAACAGCCAACAAGAGAGCTGGAAATAAAAGTAAGAAACTAGTTTTAAGGCAACTTCTCATAATATATTTAGATGGAAAGGTTTTACATTTAATTCAGATTACAAGTTAGTATTCAGATTACAAGTTAGTATTAACAATAGGATTTTGTCTTATCCAGAAAAAGTTGCCGGACGGGGTTGGGTGGCGCACTTCCGTGCGCACCCCGCCCGACAACTTTCTCGCCAATGCCCATGCCAGTAACGAACAAGGGTTAGTTCCGTGGTGCGGAACGCACTGGACGGACAGGATTACCGAGGTGACGGACGAAGAAGATCATGTAGTAGTTGTCCGAAGTGAAAAGGAAGCTCCACGCACCGTTCGGGCCCACGGTAAGGAGCGAACTTGACCAGTAGTAGCCGTTGCTGCCAGCGAAGTTGAGCTCGTCTTCCGAACGGCCGCCGGCGGCGGGCAGGAAGAGACTATTGCCGTTGCTCGCTGTGAGGAGGCGCCCGTTAACACCGTTCTGAGTCGTCCAAGTGTGAGTGGTGTTCTGATAGAGCTCCTTCCATTCGGCATGGGTTGGCATACGCCATCCGCTGCCCCAGTTAGCCGTGGCGGCATCATCCTCGGGTAACAAAGTTGTTAGGTCATCGGTGAAACCATTGTCACCATAACTGGATAGAGCGCAGTACTTGGTCAACATGTATTCGTCTCCGTTGCAGTATTGGTAGTTGCTCCAGCTATAGGTGGTCTTCGGCGTGGTCTCGCCCCATGCAAAATAGTCGCCGTATTCTTCAGGGGCGCTGGCACCTACATTGCATGTAGCCCAAAGTGTGCCACTCGGCAGGCCAAGATCAACGTATTCGTGTTCACCAGAGCCACCACCTTCAAGCGTGGTAAACTCAACATCTTGCCCATACGCTGTGCCTGCCTCATTGGTGGCATAGGCACGAACATGGTAAGTGGTATTGGCTTCCAAGCCTTCTAACGAAGCGGTAAGCGCACCTGTTCCTGTACCAGCTGCGACACGGTTGTCTTCTATAGTGGGATTGGCACTCCTGCACCAACAGATACCGCGCTCGGTCACTTCCGCACCACCATCATTGGTCACTTCGCCGCCACATTGAGCAGTATTGGATGTGATTTCCGACACTTCCGCTGTGGTGACTGTGGGCAATTCAACAGCAGGTGGTTCCGGCGCATCAAAAGCCTGCGTATGGAATGTCTTTTGCATAGTATTGTACGCATCGCCACTATTTGGATATAGCTCATAGTAGTACCAATAGAGCGTATCCTTCAGCAGGTCGTTGAGCGTAAGTTCAAACAAGGTTTCCTTCTTTGTCATCTGTGCGGCTGCAAATTGCTGGGCGTTGCCGTTGGCATCGGCGGGACAGTAATGGAACATCACTTTGCTGAACTCTGAAATGTCCACTGGAATATATTCTACATGGACATCCTTCATGCCCACCGTTACGATTTCGTCATTGCCATCCCCTATTTCCGGATGGACTTCCTTGCTCTTGGTACAGGACAATAGGGTGACCAAGAGACATACTGATATGATTGACAGTTTTTTCATTTATGTAGGTTGTGTTTTTTTCTAACAGGAGGATTCCTTCTCAACAACAAAACATAATAATTCTTTATTTCTTGCTCGAACAACGGAACAAAGATTAGTTCTGGGGCACGGAGCGCACAGGACGGACAGATCGACCGTTGATCCGGTCGTCGCTGTGAATGGGGTAATCGCCCCAATTATAGAGGGTGAAGGCCCACGCGTCATACGGGCGTTCGGTGTAGAGCAAACTAAGCCAGTAGTAGCCGCAAATGCCAGCGAGATTGAGTGCGTCGTAATAACGGTAGCCGGCGGCGGGCAGGAAGAGACTGTTGCCGTTGCTCGCAGTGAAGAGGCACCCTTTTACGCCGTTCTGTGTCGTCCAAGTGTGAGTGGTGTTCACAAAAAGCTCATTCCATTCGTTAAGGGTTGGCATGCGCCATCCATTGCCCCAGTTGGCTGTGGCGGCATCATCCTCGGGTAGCAAAGCGGTCAAGTTATCGGTGAATCCGTTATAACCAAAGCTAGCAGAATCGCAGTATTTGGTCAACTGATTAGACTCTCCGTTGCAGTACTTGTAGGTAGCCCAGTTATAGGTATCTTTAGGCTCAATTTCACCCCACGCAAAATAGTCGCCGTATTCCTCGGGGGCATTGGCACCCACATTGCAGGTAGCCCAAAGTGTTCCACTTGGCAAGCCAAGGTCAACGTATTCGTGTTCACCAGAGCCGCCACCTTGAAGCGCGGTAAACTCCAACTCTTGCCCATACGCTGTGCCCACCTCATTGGTGGCATAGGCGCGAACATGATAAGTGGTATTGGCTTCTAGGCCATTCATTGCTGCAGTAAACGAACCCGTTCCTGTACCAGCAGTCACATGGTTATCATTCAATGTAGGATTGGCATTGGTGCTCCAGCAGATACCACGCTCCGTCACTTCGGCACCGCCGTCGTTTGTTACTTCTCCGCCACAAGATGCCGAGGTTGAAGTAATATTTGAAACATCGGTAGTAATGACCGTAGGTGGGAATATCACCTCGTTTACATCCTGAACAAGACGGACAGAGATTGCCAAGGTTCTAGTGTATCCAGTGTCACCAACAAAACCATTATCTCCAATCATAAAATGCACACTAGACCAATCGCTATAGGAATCAATCGTGTGGTATTCACAAGTACCAGAATTATTCATAAAATTACTGGCTTTAGCTCCACTTGCCGGCAAAAAAACCGCCCCGTTTTCTTCCATTTGCATCCACTGCTGTTCGGTATAAACGTTTATATTCCAATTAAATGATTGTGGCACAAAAACAAGACCCGATGGACAAATCCATTCATCTGGCAATAACACGCAACCATGCACGCCATTTACTGTTGCCAAAGAGTACTTTTCACTTGCCTGATCTCTATAATTCATTATATAATCCCATTCTTCCATTGATAAAGTTCTCCATAATCCAGGCTGATTCCCTCCATTTGATATGGCATTATACACGCCCCAGTCTGAATTAGCATACACTCCATCAAGCGAAAAATGACCTGGGGGGCCAATCAACGCTCCTTCATAACCAGTGCCTTCTTCTACTATATCATAAGGTTGATAATAAACATTTCCACAATCCCATCCACTTGTTCCCCAACAAAACATATCAATCCATCCCGAATAAGTCGATGAAGCTAGACGGTTATCACATTTAACTCCATTTTCATAAACATTACCCAACTCCAATCCTAAATAGTTTCCGCCAACTTGATTCCATTGGTTCTCTGCAAATCTCCATGTATTGGTGGAAGCTTGATACTGCAGATTCCCTTGAGAAAAGTTAACCGTTCTATCTGGTGCAACAGAGAACATTCCAGACAAAGCACCTTCTGACGCACCACTACCACCACCGCCTAATGTTGTGAATTCCATATCCAACCCGTACGCCGTGCCTTTCTCATTAATAGCGTATGCACGCACATGATAAGTAGTGTTGGCTTGCAGGCCTTCTATCTCAGCAATGAACGCGCCTATTCCCGTGCCAGCGGCAATGTGGTTGTCAGTCAAAGTGGGATTGGCATTCGTACTCCAGCAGATACCACGCTCGGTCACTTCGGCACCGCCATCGTTGGTCACTTCGCCACCACCTTTGGCGGAATTCACAGTAATTTCGGTAACCTCGGCAGTCACCACGGTCGGCAAGGTTACTGTCGTTGGCGAAGCCTCTGTCTTGAAAGTCTTCACCGCTGACTTCATTGAATTGAAACCATTAACGAACTCGTAATAATAACTATAGCTGGTGTTTCCCTTCAAACCGCCCAATTCCGTATAGAGGGTTTTCTGAACCACGCTCATCTCGGCGACATTCATGTCGACCGCATCCTCACCTTCGCCGTAATAAAGGAAAGCTTTCTTAAGAGTGGCGATGTATTCGTAATCGCACTGTATTGTGGCTGTGGTGGTGCCAACGGTAATTAGGTCGCGCTCCACGTCAACGTATTCCTTGTTTACCTCGGGGACTTTCTTGCAGGCAGCCATAGCCACCAACAAAGTCAGTATCAATATGCTTATCTTTTTCATGATCATTCGGTTTTTAACGGTTCTCAAAACTATATCCCAGTCCAATCTTGCCTTCGAAAATCTTGAAGTTGGTTGTCACGGCATCCAACGAGAGGACGAAGCCTTTGAAGTTGAACATCATGCCGGCCGACACATCCACGCCCACGGCGGAATAGTCTCCGTTGCGCACCCAGCGGTCGTCCAGGGTTTTCCACGACAGAGAGCGATTGCCAAAACCTAAACCGGCTTTGAGGTACATCGCATCGTTCAAGCGCATCACGCCGCCGCCCATGATGGATAGGGCCGTGTGGGCATATTCGTCCTTGTAGAACGGAAGGTCCTCGCCGACAAAGCCATTTTCATCACTGGTAGCCGCGGGGAACAGTCCCCCGAAATGGAAGCCACTCATCACCGAGGCAAACCAGCCGTATTTCTCAACCTGACCGACGGTAAAGCCCACCGAAGGGTTCTGGGTATTGGTGTAGGCTCCGTTTAAGGTGACGAATGTGATGTTAGGTATCCGTTTGATTTTCGGCTGTTGCTTTTCCTCTGTAATAAACTTGAATCGGATTTCAGGATAGTCGCCATAACCTAAATCCTTGAAGGCCTGCCAACGGATGACCTTGTTCTTTCCTGCAGGCACAATCTTGTTTACCATACCCGATACCTTCATCGTGTCGGTATAATGTTGACCGTCATCGATGGAAATCAAGAGTCTTACATCGGAACGGGTTGAAAGGTCGTATTTGATGGTCACCTTCTTGTCCTCCTGCTTGGCGCGGATGTTCGTCACGTGGTCCTGAGCCACAACTGCTTGTACTCCCATCAATAACAGAAGCACTGCTATTAGTCTTCTCGTCTTCATGGCTTCGCGGTTTTTTCGGGTTCGACATCGGCAAAGGCATCGTGGATGGTCATCTCCACCGATACACGACGGTAACCTCCGCCCTTCTCCTTGTTCTCCACGGCGATGCTTTGGAAAGTGTTCTGGGTGTGTTTCAGCGGCTCCACTTCCGTTTTCAGGAAATGCTCCACGCCCTGGGTGCGCAGGAATGCAAGCTGACCATTGGTGGTCACGCCTGTCTTCTGCGTCACCGTCATCTTGAAGGGAGCTCCGTTCAAGGTGATGGCCTTGTCGGTAAAGTCGCCATACTCGCCCTGGTAGGCAATCTTCGAGCGTATGGGGGTGCCGTCGGTCGCACCTGTAATCTTCACATCGACCTTGGTCCCTTGTTTCAGGAACTCCAAGAGGCCATTCTCCATCTTGTTCTTGAGGAAGTTGCACATCAGCATACAAGCGTTGGAGTTCTGGATGGTGTACTTGCCGAGGGCGTAGTCGTCGGCCGCATCGGCCACAACGAGGGTTTCGTAGGCCACAGCGATGACGAGGTTGTCGTCTTGGACATCGGTCTGAACCTCGATCTTCACGTTGTCGGAGATCAGCCCTTCTCTCATTTGTTCAAGCTCTTCCTGCCAGTTGCGCTGGCGCTCCTCGTTGTCCTGTTGGATCTGTTCTTTTGTCTGTTCCTTTTTCAGGTACTGGTAGTGGAAACGTTCTGAGACCGTTTCCACCGTCTGGCCGAAACAAAGCACAGACAGCAGGGCAAGACATGTTAGGAATAAAAATCTTTTCATATTGCGCGTTTTTTTGAAACATTTCACTTTTTCCGTTACATACAAAAAGAAAGCGGGGTATCTCTCCTCACTTGTCGTTTCGTTAGGTCCTAGGAAACCTCTCCAATAACAAGCAGGTCAGATACCCACGCTTAAACACGCGGGCTTCTGCCTTTGCTTTGTTTTCGATTGGAGTTATTGAATTTCCTAGGTTCAACGAAACCAAAAACAAGCGTTGGCAAACGCCTTCTTCTCAATATGTAGGCCATGCTTTTAGGGCATGACGGGACAAAGGTAGTTATTAAATAGCTAAAAAACAAATCATAACATGAAAAAAGACACAGCAAACCCTTGACAAATGAAATAATATTCCTATATTTGCAGAAGCGTCGATGATACAATTGGACATATTATCAACAAATTATGGAATCAATAATTAATTAACATTATGGCAATTAGATACATTAATCCATTCATCGACTATGGCTTCAAGAAACTATTCGCTACCGAAGCCAACAAGGACATCCTCATCAGCTTTCTCAATGCGGTGATTGAAGACACCGCCGACCCCATTGTCGATCTCACCTACAAGAATGTCGAGATGATCGGCGAGTTCAACGGAATGCGCGACAGTTACCTGGACGCCTATTGCGAGACTTCGACAGGGCGTCAATTCATCGTGGAGATGCAGAACAGCTGGAAGCCCTTCTTCAAGGACCGCACCCTCTACTATGCGGCCAAAACCATCACTAGCCAAGCCGTCAAAGACGATCCTACCAAGCGGGAACCCGAGAAGAAAGTGCAGAAGAAAGTGGAGAAATGGAACTACCGCCTCAAGGAGGTCTATGTCATCGCCGTAATGAACTTCAACTTCCCCAGAAAGGAATACAAGCCAGACAAGTATTGCCATAGGATCATGCTCACCGACCTTGACGACAACCATGTGTTCTATGACAAGCTTACCCTTATCTACCTGGAAATGCGCAAGGTGAACAAAGTCAAACTCGACATGAACCGGCCGCTTGATCGCTGGATTAAAGTGCTCTATCTGCTATGGGGCGAAGAAGATTGTCCGCCAGATCTTGACGAACCGATATTCCAAAAACTATACAAGGAGGCCGAGTATGCCTGTCTCAACCCTGACCAGCAGCTCACTTATGAACGTAGCTGGAAACGCGAACTCGACATCTACAACGAAATCGAAGGCGGACGTATCTTGGGTCATGAGGAAGGTTTCGAAGAAGGTCTTGAGCAAGGCCTTCTCAAGGCAGCACACAGCATGAAAGCCCTTGGCCTTGACAACGAGACCATTATGAAAGCCACAGGCATCACCGAAGACGTGTTACATGAGATACCATGATCATCCCTTGATCTGAAGATTGAATCCTTCATCAATCAACGGCTTCAAGAAAGCTCGCATCTCTTCCACTGTGAACTTCTGCAAACCTTCTTCGGGAGTGGGTCTATCAATTGTATAAGCCATCACCTCGCGGGGCTTCAAAAGACGAACGATATCCATCCAGCCGTTTAAGACCTCTGGCGAGGAAGAGTCAAAATCCTTGCTCTTCAAAAACATGGTCTGCAAAACGAAGTCGCCATTGAACTGCTTCAAAGCCTCCACTACCCTATCAACATCGTATCCTGGTGCAGGCTTATTAATCTTCCCCACCAATTCGTTGGTCGGGGCATCGATCTTCATGATAGGGTTATCGACTTTGCGCAATGCGGCGAAAATCTCCGGACGATGAACCTGCGTGGCGTTGGATAGCACCGAAACCTTGGCTTTCGGATAATATTGATCACGCAGCTTAATCGTATCGTCGATGATTTGCGGGAAATCAGGGTTGATGGTCGACTCACCGTCACCGCTGAAAGTGATGGAATCCACCGGCGTACCATCGGCCACCAGCTGTTTCAGTTTGGTTTCAAGGGCTTCGCGGACTTCTTCGGCCTTGGGCAAACGGGTGTCGTTGCGCCCGTCCTTGTTCCAGCCACACTCGCAATAGATGCAGTCAAACGTACAGATCTTGCCATTCACTGGCAAAAGATTAATACCCAAAGAACTACCCAACCGACGACTGAAGATCGGTCCGAAAACGGTTTCTTCTCTGATCATTTCAAAACGAACAATTAAAAGGATTGGTCCCTGAATTAATAGTCAAGCAGATGCTTGAACAGGAAGTTGTCGATCTTGGTGAAGAGATGCATCCGGCACTCGCCGTCGCCATACTCGTAACCGCCGTAGATGCCGTGGTTCTTGTTGGGATAGATCATCAGGTCGAACTGCTTGCCATTACTGATCATGGCCTTGATGAGCTCCATGGCGTTCTGGTAATGGACGTTGTCGTCGCCGCTACCATGGCAGAGCAGGTAGTTGCCCTTGATCATCTCGGTGTTATGAACGGGTGAGTTGAGGTCGTAGCCGTCGGGGTTCTCCTGAGGGGTACGCATGAAACGTTCAGTATAGACGTTATCGTAGTAACGCCAGTTGGTCACAGGAGCCACTGAAACGGCGGTGCTGATGACGTCGGCACCCTTGGTGATGCCATTGGCGGCCATGAAGCCACCGTAGCTCCAGCCGTAGATACCGATACGGTCGGCGTCCACATACGGCAGCTTGCCCATGTACTTGGCCAGGGTGATCATATCCTCAGTCTCATATTTGCCGAGTTGGAGGTAAGTCATCTTCTTGAACACCTCGCCTTGGGCACCGCTACCTCTGTTATTGATGGAAACGCTGATGATGCCGTGCTGGGCAAGCAGTTGCAACCACCAGAAATCGCTGTCGGCCCAGGAATTGTTCACCGTCTGGTGACCGGGACCACCATACACGTAAATCAACACGGGATATTTCTTGTTCGGGTCGAATTTGGGCGGCAGGATTTCCCAGGCGTCCACGTCCACCTGAGTGCCATCGGGCAAGGTGAAGGCGGGGTCGCTGATCTTCAGAAGCTTCTTCTCACCAAGGTTGATGGTCTTGAGCTTCTCTACTAACTCATGGTTGTCCTCAAGCACACGCACCAGTTTGCCCTTATTGGTATAGAGTTCATACTGACGAGGCTGGGTGATGGATGAGTTGATATTAATAAGGTAGCTGAAGTCGTTACTGAAACGGGCTTGGTTGGTGCCAGGGCGACCGATCACCTCGCGCATCTGGCCTTTCAGGTTGACAGCGTAGATCTGGCGGTCCACCGGAGCGTTCTTGGCGGCTTGGAAGAACACTTCCTTTCCGTTGAAGCCATACACTTGGGTCACATCCCAATTGCCGGAGGTCAGTTGTTTGACCATGGTGCCATCCAGAAGATAGAGGTAGATGTGGTTATAACCGCTCTGTTCCGAAGTCATCAGGAAGCTGTTGCCATCCTCGAGGAAGGTCCAGTCGTCGGTGATGTCGATGTAATAATCATTGGTCTCGTCGTAGAACACGCGGCTGTCGCCGGTTGTGGCGTTTGCTGCCAGGATCTCCAGATGGTTCTGGTGACGGTTGAGGCGTTGGATGGCCAGCACGTTAGGATCTTTGGTCCACTTCATACGAGGCAGGTAGATGTCAGTCTCGGTGCCGGTATCCATCTTCACGGTCTTGCCAGTGGTGAGGTCGTACACATAAATTTCGACAATTGAGTTGTCCTCACCAGCCTTGGGGTATTTGAAGCTGTACCATTCGGGATAAAGGCCCTCGAACTCTTCCATCTGGAACTCTTTCACGTTCGACTCGTCGAACTTCATGTAGGCGATCTTCTTGCCGTCGGGCGACCAGCAGTAGCCTTGCGAGAAGCTGAATTCCTCCTCATACACCCAGTCGGGGGCGCCATTGATAATATGATTATAACGACCATCGGAGGTAAACTGCTTCTCCTCCCCTGTTTTCAGGTCTTTGATAAACAGGTTGTTGTCACGCATGAAGCACACTTTGCTTGCATCCGGAGAGAAGGTGGCCAAACGCTGTTTGCCATTCTCAGAAAGCGCTTGCAGCGATTTGGTCTTGATATCATAAACGTAATAGTTGGCTGTGTAGGAATGGCGGTAGATGGCCTCCATATCAGTCAGCACGAGGATTTTCGACTCGTCGTCGCTCAGCTCATAGTCCTGCATCCTGATGGGTTTCTCTTGCCCTGGCAGCACCAGGTCTTTCATCTCGAACAGGGTGTTGACCAGTTTGCCGGTCTTATAGTTATAGATGTTGAGAGCACCCATCTCGAAGCTACCATAGGTGGCGCCGTCTTTCATGGAGTTCATGCCGCGGACCCCTCTTTGCGAGAACGTCGGGCGCATGTAAATGTCCTCAAGGGTGAAGTACTTCTTTTCCTGCGCGGTGGCAAGGAGGGTTCCCATCAGAAGGAACAAGGTAAGGAACAGAGATCTGGTTTTCATTTTTCAAATGGATTTAATGATGGGCAAAGGTAAGAAAAACTGCGACACAATCCCAACGACATGAATAAAATCCTATCTTTGCCTTGTCAAAAGAATGTTTTTACGAATCCAAAAAACGCCACCCACCATGAAAAACAATGCCATTATGATCTGCGCAATAGCCCTGTTTTGCTGCCTTGGCGCAAAAGCACAAGACCCTTTCAAGGATTTAACCAAGAACGATGTTGTCGTCACGGTCAAGGCTCCCTCCATCATCGATTTCGTCACCGCTTTCTTAAGCGAGCCTTTTGCCCTCCCCCTTAAGGGCAAAGACATCGATGTGTGCATCATCAATGGCTCCGAGAAAATCCAGAAAAAGTTGGTTTGGAACGGCAAAGGCTTCAATCTGTCAAAATAAGCCTTGTCTCCAGATACTTACAAAAAATAACCCACTGGTTTTCAGTGGGTTATTTTTCTGTGGGACGTACTGGACTCGAACCAGTGACCTCTGCCGTGTGAAGGCAGCGCTCTAAACCAACTGGGCTAACGTCCCCCGCTTTGATTTAAAAGAGACGCAATGTATTGCGTCTCTACGATGTGGGGCGAACAAGGATCGAACTTGTGACCTCATGCCTGTCAAGCATGCGCTCTAAACCAACTGAGCTACCGTCCCATTTGCGGATGCAAAAGTACAGCTTTTTTTGTTATCTCCAAGTATTCGGACAAATATTTTTTGATTTTTTTAAAAAAATGCTTACCTTTGCCCTGCCAAACAAATCGGCAGTTTATTTTAACTTAATGAAAATCAAATCATTTTTATCATGATGCAAAATAATATCGTCCCTGTTGACGTAGTGAAAAAACTCTTTGAAGAAAGTGGTCTGGCCTGCATCGGCAAGGCTGGTATTCGTGAAATCAACAAATTAGCCCGCGACATCGAAGCCGCCTCCGGTAAGAAGTTCATCCACATGGAAATCGGCAACCCCGGACTGCCTGCCGCACGTGTCGGCGTGGAAGCTCAGATCAAAGCCATCCAAGACGGCGTACCGGCCAACTACCCTCCTATCGACGGCGCTCCTATTTTAAAGAAGGAAGCCTCACGCTTTATCAAGTGCTTCCTCGACCTTGATGTTGACCCCGCCAACTGCGTACCCACCGTGGGTTCCATGCAGGGCGCCTTCGCCTCTTTCATGATTGCCGGTCACACCAGCACCAAGAAAAACACCATGCTCTTCATCGACCCAGGCTTCCCGGTGCACAAGTTCCAGAACCGCGTCTTGGGGATTCCGATGGAGCATTTTGATATCTACGACTACCGTGGCGAGAAACTTCGCGCCAAGCTTGAAGAGGTGCTGAGCAAGGGCAATATCCACAGCTTGCTCTACTCCAACCCCAACAACCCGACTTGGGTTTGCCTCACCGACGAGGAGTTGCGCATCATCGGCGAACTGGCCAACAAATACGATGTCATCGTCATGGAGGACCTCGCCTACTTCGGCATGGACTTCCGTAAAGACTATAGCCATCCTGGAGAGGAGCCTTTCCAACCCAGCGTGGGCAAATATACCGACAACTACATCCTCATGATCTCCAGTTCCAAGGCATTCAGCTATGCCGGCGAGCGTTGCGCCATCCTCGGCATCAGCGACAAGCTGGCCAAGCGCCACTATGCCGACCTGAAAGCCTTCTGCGGACAAGAGATCTTCCTACGCGCCATCCTCTTCGGCGCCCTGCACCCGTTGAGTTCAGGCACCTCCCACTCCGCCCAATATGCCCTCGCCGCCGTGCTGAAGGCCGTCAACGACGGTACCTACCGCTATCGCGACGACGTGCTCGAATACGGTCGCAAGGCTGAGCTGATGAAGAAGGCCTTCACTGAGAACGGATTCTACATCACTTACGATGAGGACTGCGGCGAACCCATCGCCGACGGCTTCTACTTCACCTTCTGCTATCCTGGCTTCACAGGCGCCGATCTGGTGGAAGAGATGATGTACTATGGCGTCTCCGGCATCTCGCTCGACACCTGCGGCAGCCAGAAGCAAGGCATCCGCGCCTGCACCTCGCTCATCCAAAGAGATGAGATCCCTGTATTGGCCGAAAGACTGAAAGCCTTCGCCATGGATCATCCGGTGAAAAACTGAAAACGGAAAACTATGAAAAAAGTTGGAAGACGAGTTTGGGTTTGGATCCTTTCGGGATTCGCACTGCTGTTTGGGACTTCGTGTCATTTCCACAGGGCTCCCGAAACGATTTATGGCCCTCCAGAGGAGCTGTATGGCCCCCCAACACCCGAGATGGAAGTTGACTCCATTTCTGAACCTGACACTAACGTCGAAGAAATCGAATAATTTATAGCAAAGCCCTCAGCGCAAAAGGGTTAATGACTGGTCATAATACTTGAAATAGATCAGTCCGAATTCCTCGTTGTAGTACCAGTTGTAAATCAGTTCGCCTGTATATTGGCTGTAGAGGATTTGCTGGAGAACATGTTCATATTCGATGCCATCGAGGGTATAGGAGTCTGCGGCTTGAAGCAGGCTCCCGTTCATGTCTATTTCATTGCCATAATAAACAGATAGTTCTTTTTGGGGACATACGGTGAAGCCTAGACGCTCACCAGTTTCCGCACATTCAAGGATGACTGTCCGGGCATAACAGAAATAATCTTGCCTGGGCTGCATCTTCGATTCATAGCTGTAATAGCGATCTGCGTCGTATGGATAGGTTTCATCGTAAACAACTTGATATGTAAGCGTATCGCCATCTTGATTGACAAAACTGACTTTTTGGTCCATCTGATATGGGATGGCCGCCGCATCTTCGTCGGAGAGCCGCATAAATATATCGGGGTATTGGACGCACGAACCCATCATGAGAAGCATCGTGCAGAAATAAATGACCTTTTTCATTTGTTATTGAATTTATACCTGATTCCTAAACTAAGATTGCCTTCCATGCCGATACCGCATTGCAAGAATCCGGCAATGCGATCGTTGCCGGCCTCCACACCGACGGCGACATTCCACGCAAAACAGCAGTGCTTTTTGGGGAGCACCACCTCGAACAACTCCGGCTGGTATTCCGTCAATTTATAGTCCCAAAAACAAATGCCCGCGTCGAATTTGGAATAATAAGTGAAATACTTTCTAAAAATACTGTTGAACTTCACATGCCCCATGAGACTGTGGCACGACTCGTTGAGATCGGCCACCAGGGGATTGCTAGTGCCATAGTAACTGCAAGTAAGCATTCTCGGGTCGAAGCAGTAGGTGCCGCCCACGCCAACATGCTTGTTGAAAAAGTAGGTGTAGGCCCCGTAGAAAGCCCCAATGTTGTCAACGTCGTAATTGGGGTAGGTACCAAAGTAGAAGGCATCGCCGCTGATAGGGTGGAATCCATAGCCGAGGGCAACCTCATGTCGACAGAAATCCTCAGCCTCCTGTTGCGCAAAGGTCGGCAAACAGAGTGTTACCGCTATGCATAGAATGATTAGTTTTTTATTCATTGTTGGTAGTTTTTTGTTGTTCAAAATCAAACCTTCCTTCAGCTGATTTACGGCCGTTGGTGATATAGAGTTTATAGGTGCCTGAGGGCTTGTTGCCCATATAAATACGAACCGACCCGGGGTATTGCGTTGCAACTTGGCGTGAATACACCACACGACCATTGCCGTAGGAGGAAACCAAAATCGTACAGTTCTCAACGGGCTCGTTGAACTGCACATAGAGGGTGTTACCCGAGAGCCAAGCCTGAATATTGGGGTGTTTCATATCACCGTTCATCAGCGAACCTTTGACATCAACTTTTTTGTCATCGCCCTGGCTTTGGGAAATCCCCTCGCCATCGTCATCCCCTTCGATCCAAGGGAAGAAACTGTTTGGACCGTACGGGGGATAATTGGAATCCTTGGAGCACGATGCCGCACCCAAAGAAATAATAATCAAAATGAAAGATATATTTATGATTCTTCTCATAACTCTTATCTATTAACTCTTAACTATTATCTTGTTATTGAGGCTTGCTCTGATCTTGTCGATGTTGTAAACGCTGCATCCGAGCGCATCGGCATATTCCTGACGGGTGAGCTTGAAATGTGAGAGCAGGCAATAGCGGAACTCCGATTCGGTAAGGTCAGGGTAACTTTGCCTGATGGAAGCGATGAAGCCTGGATGAATGCCTTCAAAGGCCTGTTCGAAGCCTGTCCAGTGATCTTCACCCTCGAACAAGGCTTTCTCCAAGTCTTTGAAATACATCGTGTTGTTCCGATCATGGGAATAGACTTCAAAACAGCGGATAATATGGCATTTCTGAAGGTATTCATCTTTGAGTTTATCGCCGGTTTGTTTCTGAATTTCCTCGATTTGTGTTTGGAGATCGTTTTGTTCCAACTGCTGTTGTTCATTGCGTTTCTTGAGTTCCAGCAGGTTGGCGTTGATTTCAGCTTCGATGCGTTTCTTTTTCAAAGCGTTGAGAATCAAACCTGTGATGATGACCAAGGCGACAATCAAGATGACGGTTAACAAGATGATCAGCCGCTGGCGTGTGAGCATCTGGCGGTTGTGTTGGTTGGCTTGGGCCTCGAAATCGTACTTCTTCTGAATTTCGAGGACGGAGCTTTGGGTTTGGTCACTCAACAGATCAAGAGCCACTTGTTCGTGTTTCTTCTCCAAGTCGAAGGCCGTGGCATAGTCGCCATTATTCAGGGCATCCTTGATCAGGAAGGCATAGACCGCGGCCATGGTCTCGGGACGGCACTCCGTCACCTCCATGGCTTTGAGCATCTCCGCTTTATAATACTCCAAGGAGTCGCGTTCGTCTAGGGCAAGAAACACCTTGGCAAGGTTCATTAGGGCGATGGGCCGGCGCTTCACATCCACCAGCGGAAGGGCCTTGCGAAGGCATTCTTTGGCTGCATCGAAATCATCGGTGAGCTGGTAGGCCACGGAGTAGTTGTTCCACACGGAGGCTTCGGTGATCTGGTCGTTGGAGGCTTGGGCAAGCTTCAAGGCTTGGTCCAGATAGACGAAGGCGCTGTCGTATTCATCGATGACGATGTTCATCATAGCCACCGCGTTGATGCACTTGGCCTTACGGGAGAGGCTATCGCCCCACAACTCGGCGGCAGCTTTATAATTCAAGATGGCCTCGGCCTCGTTACCGCTGTTGTTGAGCAGATCACCAATGTAATATTGGGCAAAAGCCGCGCTGACCGAGTCGCCTGTCATGCGACCGTAATGGTCGGCCTCTTTGTAATAGTTCATTGCGGCTTCGTATTCTTTCTTAGCCTGACGCACCCGACCGCTGTAAAGGGCGGCTGGAGCAGCGTTTTGGTAATCCTTGGTGTCAACAAAGTAATCATAAGCCTCGAAGATCTGGTTGTCATTGCTGATGTCCTCGTCGGCCCGGTACTTGTCGCGAACCTCGCTGACCACTGCCGCCATGCGCTCGGCCTTGGCCTTCGAACGGAAGGTGCACGATGAGAGCAAGAGCAAGACAACGCCGATGAGTGTGATTGACCTTGACATGTGAATCAAATCTTTTCCGCAAAAATAGGAACTATTTTCGGGATTGGTACATCTCCTAGAGGTTATTACAAACTATTCCAAAAATTTGGTGTTGATTATCAAAGCGTTAGGATTTTCGATTACAACTATTTCCTGACAAAAAACGTCTTAAAACAACGCATGAGCCAACCGCTAAAAAGATTGTAGTGATTTAACGTAATTATCCACGAATCAATATGATAGATTTACAAAAGTTTGTAGCGGCCTTCCAGCTTGGAATTTCAGCAAAATTTTGCTATACTTTTGTCCGTTGAATGAACAAACGAAAATCAACCTAAAAATCAACCTAAAAAGTTAAGCTATGAAAAAAGTACTTTTAATTGCTGTAATCGCATTATTTGCGTTCAGCTCCTGTGAGAAAAGCGGTATCATTCTTCTGGAAAAAGCCCCTGAACTGAAGGGGGAATGGGTGTGGACTCATACCTGTGTCGGCGGTTTTGTAGGGTTTGTTTATCCCGAACCTGAGAAAAGCCTTGTCATCGATTTCAAGGACAACAACACCCTTAGTGTGAAATACGATGGCGAAACCATCGTGAACAATGCCTCCTACACCTGCAGGGAAGCCGCCAACACCACCTATGGCAAGTATCAGATTACCCTACCCAAAGGAGTACGGACCAAGGTCGCCGAAAGACTTGGCATTTCGGAAAGCCACATCGTTCTTGACGGCTATATCCTTCTCGATGACGCTGTCGATGAACTTCCCACAGCTGATGATTTGACGTTATACATCACCAATGTGGACATGGAGGGCGGCAGCGATTTCCATTGCACCTCAGGATTTAAACAGAATAGAATAGTTTTATATTGAAAATCACTCCACCACGATTTTTTTGACGGCATCCCCCAGCTTGGCAAAATACAAGCCCTGGGGGATTTCTATTGTGGTTTGTCCATCAATCTCACGAGTCAGGAGGATCTGACCAAGAGCGTTGGTGATAATTAGTTGGCCTTTGCCTTCGACGGTGATGCTGCCACAAGATGGATTGGGATAGAGTTTGAAAGAGACCTCTTGGTCTTCGACGATTCTAACAAACGAAGCCCTGATGGGACCAACAGCAGGTGAAGTGACCGTTCCCACACAGTTCTCTGCGGAGACCTGCACGCTGATTTTTGAATTGACATCCGCTTCGACCAAAGTATAGGTCTGGAACACGGCACCTTCAATGACAATACTGTCTCTCAGCCATTGGTAATACAATTCGCCAAGGTCAGGGATGGCAGGTGTGGAACTCAAAGCGGTTTCAGCCGTCAAGGTTTGTCCACATACGGTATCCCCAGCAATCTTGGCTTCACCCGTCAAGACAGGGGCGACCGGTACATTGAGCATCTCTTCGATAGCGCCATAGGCATTTAACCTTCTGCTATCAGCCACCAGTCCTTCGAGGGACGCGAGATGGTCGGCACCATCAAGAAGCGATTGCCTCACCGAAAGGCAGAATTCAGCCGGATCGTTTTTGCAAGCCATCATCATCTCCTCGGGCATCGCCGCATACATCAGCGCAATGGTCCCCGTGACTTGTGGCGTAGCCATCGATGTACCCGTCTTGTTGCCATAGCCGTTGTTGGACACTGTGGAATAGATGGTAGTGCCAGGCGCTCCGATATCGATGTTATTGATGCCGTAGCCAGCACTATTGTTCTTCACGTCAGCTGAGGTGGTGTTGGTGACGCCAATCAGATAGTCGCCTGGGCAGGTGGAGGGCACATCGCCAACCACATCGACATTCACGTTCATATTGGGCCCTGCGCCACAACTCAAAATACCCACGGCGCCCATCTCGTCGTACATGGAGCACCAGATCGGGTAATTGTTGGGGTTGCCGTAGTCCACACCGAAGGACGAATTGGTGGCTACGACGAAGGCTCCTTCCTGGCCGTTGGTCTCGTTATAGCGGGCTCGCATCTCCAGGACGTAGGCATAAGCCTCCACCACGATGGACTCGTTGCCCGAGCTGCCACCCACAGGCATGACCTGCACGTTCCAGTTGACGCCGCAAACGCCCGTGCCGTTGTTTCCAACAGCACCGATGATGCCTGAAACATGGGTGCCGTGGTCGTTGCTTGGGACGTTTCCGTTGTGGTTATAGGCATTCCATCCGTTATAATCATCGACATACCCGTTGCCGTCATCATCGATGCCGTTGTTGGGAATCTCCCGATAATTTTTCCAGAAGTTCAAGTCTTCGTGATTCAGCGAAACTCCTCCGTCGATGACGGCCACCACAATGGTGTCACCCGTTGCCGTGATGCCGCCCGTGGTGAACGCCTCCCAGGCCTGAGGCAGGCTCATGATGGCCGGTGCCCATTGTTGGGTAAAATAAGGATCGTCGGGGATCAACTCACGCATCACAATGTTGGTATGGTTGTTTTGGATGACCCGCACATCGGCATTTTGAGCCAGACGATCCATCATGTCTTCTCTCTGTTCTCGGCTGTCGTTAATCTCAAAAAGCCAGATGTTCAGCCGTTCCGATAGCAGCCGTTTCGGCATAATGCCGGCTTTGGCGTTTTCGGCAAAAGTCGAGGCATCGACACCTTGTTCCAGCCAGATGATCAATTCGTTCTCCACATACTTTTCTTCTTGGCCGAATGAGACCAAGGAAATAAGCACCAAGGTCAAAATTACGATGATTTTTTTCATATGATTCGGTATTTGATATCGCAAAAGTAAATACATTTGTCGGATTTGTCAATGGCAGGACCGCAAAAACACCATGCAAAATACCGGTCCAGCATTTAATTTTTTTTTAACTTTGTCGCCAACAAACCACTACCATCATGAAAAAGTTATTGTATATGGGCTTCTCCGGACTTTTCATTTTGTCGCTGCTCTTCAGCTGCAAGTCCGAGGAAGGACCTGTCCAGCCCGACCAACCTCATACGGTAACCCTTCTCTCCTCCCAAGAGGCCGTTTATCCGTGGTACAATTATTTGACGGGGAATTACGATACCATTACGTTTGTTGAAGCACGCTATTCCGACAGTACCAGGATGTACTTCCGCCTGCTTTCCCAATCGACAGCCGAAGTGGTCAATTATCGTGGTTTTTATCCTCCGGCACAGGAGTCGCAGGGCTGGATTTACCGAGGTGACGTGGAAATTCCGGAAACGTTTACTCATCGGGGAAATACCTATTCGGTGGTGAGTATTGGTGAATCCGCATTCGGAAGCGGCTCATGGGGTTTGGACGACTATTATTTTTATGCTGCCAGCCTGGTGACTTCGGTCAAGATTCCCTCTTCGGTTACCAGTATAGGATACCGCTCATTTTGCGAATGCAAGAGCTTGAATTCCGTGGAGATACAGGGTCCCGTCACTATGATCAGCAGAGATGCGTTCAGTTGCTGTATCAACATGGAAACCATCACCCTTCCCAATACGGTTACCGCCTTGGCAAGCGGTGCTTTTGGCGGGTGTTCCTCCATGACCGAATTTACCATTCCGAAATGGGTATCGGAAATGGGCTCTTCAGTGTTTGGAACCACCCCACTGAAGACTCTGACATGCCTTCCGCTGGAACCGCCTGTCAAAGCAGTCTGGGATTCCTATGGCGAGGAGTTCTTCTTGCCCGAATCATTGGAAACCATTTACGTCCCCGCAAGCAGTGTGGACGCATACAAGACCTCGCAGTATTGGGGGCAGTTTGCTTCAATAATTGTTGGACAATAAAACTTTAATTATGAGTACAATGCGAAGATATAGCCTTTTAGCAATCTTTCTCTTAGGCTTGTTTGCGACGGCCTGCCGTCCAACAGAAAAATTGGTTCCTGAAATTGTTTCCACTCGGGAAGTGAACCGCGATGGCCGCATCATTGTTGAAGCCACGCTCGACGATGAAAGCCAGATGTATTTTGAGATTCTTTCCGGCACCACGGCCTGTGTGTGTTCAGCAATGGTCTTTTATGACGAAATTTCACATGATTCGCCCTATTATGGATCCTATTCTGGCACAGTGGTCGTGCCCGAATCGTTTGTCCATTATGGTCAGTCTTATACTGTGACCAGGGTCGACAATGGTGCTTTTGAAGGGAGTGGCGACCTAGTCGAAGTGGTGCTTCCCAACACCATTGAGGACATTGGAAGTAGCGCTTTCGCAACATGCAAGGCTTTGAAAGCAATAAACCTTCCCGAAGGAATACAATACATTGGCATAAGTACTTTTCTTAGTTGCCATAGCCTGAAAACAATAAGAATACCTGATTCGGTGGAAGGTATCTATTTATCGGCTTTTTATGACTGCATCGGGTTGGAGTCGATTGAACTGGGAAAGCAATTAAAAGGTTGCGGAGCTCTTCCATTTGCTGGTTGCACCTCATTAACGACGGTGATTTGCCATTCGCCGACGCCCCCTGCACTTTTCGACGAGACCGATTCTTTCTTGGACGACCCCATTCAAGAAATCAGGGTGCCAGCAGCCAGTGTCGATGCTTACCGTGAAGCTGTGGGCTGGAATCGTTATGCCGATCAGATTGTGGGTTATTAAAAATATAGGGACAAAAACCATTTTGATAGGGACATGAAAACCTTTGGGGAAATGCTACTGCATTGATAACCATTTGTATAGAAACAGACGTTTCTGGGAAATACGGGACAAGAATTTGACGGCCTCCGCCCCCCCCTTGACAAGCGTTTTTTTAGTATACTTTTGCAACGAACAACTAAAACAAACGCTTATGAAAACGACAAAACAATTCTTGATGATTTGCTGCCTGATCGTGACGGCAGTGACAACTTTTGGCCAATCCAACCCTTGGAACGGCTATGACTTCAGCGCTGAATGCGAAACGGGACAAACCCTCTATTACATCATCACAGACCCCATTAATAAGGAGGTGACCATGACGCATCCTGCTCCTTATAGTTATGTCACCTTGGATTTTTGGGACGGCTATGAGGAACCCTCGGGCAACATCGTTTTTCCATCGGAAGTGGTTTACGAGGGGCAGACCTACACTGTTACCAGTATTGATGACGGAGCATTTAGGGGATGCGGCGGAATGACTGGCTCTTTAGTGATTCCGAACACGGTGACTTACATTGGCAATTATGCTTTCGACGGTTGCTATCAATTTACTGGCAATCTGTTGATTCCCAGTCAAGTGTTGATCATAGGAGACTGGGCTTTCAATGGCTGCAGGAACATCACTGGCGAGATCAGCATTCCCAACTCTGTGGTTTCCATCGGTTCATATGCCTTTTCCAGTTTTTGGGAAATCACCGCCTTCAGAATTCCCGAGTCGGTCACTTATTTGGGACCCGGTTTTATTTGGGCCTGCTCGAAACTCGTGACCTTGGAGGTCGATGAGAACAATCCAGTCTATTATTCCGAGAGCAATGCTGTCATTGAGCGAGAGACAAAAAAACTATTACAGGGCACAAAAACAACCGTCATCCCCGAAGACATTACCATCATTGGAGAGCGAGCGTTTTTGGCCGTTGAAAACCAAGGCCATCTCGTCATCCCTCAATCCGTTGTTTCTATCGAAGACGAGGCTTTCAAGTATGCCACGTTTACAGGTACTTTGACGCTTCCCGAGAATTTGCAGCATATCGGAAAATACGCTTTTTACACCACTTATTTCACTGGGAATCTGTATGTCCCCGACGGAGTTTCCACCATTGGCGACCATGCGTTTGCCCGTACACGATTCACCGAAGTTCACCTTCCCGAAGCCTTGAAAACCATCGAATGGGATCTTTTCTGGGATTGCGGTCGCTTGGAGCAACTTGAGATCGGTTCGCAGGTTGACACCATCCAATCGGGCGTTTTCCAGTTTTGTGATCGTCTGAATTGCCTGAAAGTCCATTGTGAGGTCCCGCCAACAGCTTGGTACAATGCCTTTTACGATGTGTCCAAAGACATTCCTGTCTATATCCCAGTGGGTACACTATCGGCCTATCAAAATGCGCCTTATTGGAATGAGTTCAGCAATTTCATTGAATACGACTACACTTCAATTGGCGAACATGAAACGAATTCTGTTCAGGTGTCTTGTTATCCCAACCCTGCAACAACAACGGTAACCATAGATGGCCTCGAAGTCGCTGAAGTACAGGTTTTCAACCTCCTTGGGCAGTTAGTGAAAACCGAACGCTGCACGAACGAGATCAGCGTGGAAGATATGGCCGGAGGCATTTATTTGCTGCGCATTATAGACACTAAAGGAGTTACAAGAACGGAACGTATCGCAGTGACAAAATAATCAAAATCAAACGCTTATGAAAACAAACAAATTAAAAAAGCGGATTTGGGTCATCATGGCCTTCGCTTTGCTTTTCAGTTTGCAAACCAAAGCACAAAACACCAAAGAATGGTCGATCATTCCTTTCGCAAGGATAGGACATATGTTGGATGGAACAATATGGATGGATGAAACCTACCACGTGGACGCAGGGGTGCATGCCAAAGTCAGCTTCAACGAGCATTGGTCGTTGCTGACAGGCATTGAATATGATTACCGATGGGGTTTTAACAGGGAAGGCAGTTGGATGTTCCCGGGTGACCACAGGGAAGGCCTCCAGCATTTCATCCGCATTCCAGTGCGCGCCGAGTTCACCCACAAATGGTTTTATGCTGACGCAGGACTGTTTGTGGAACGGGCGACGAACACACACTATAATGCCAACAAGACGATGGATTTTGGTATAGGCTCAGAGGTGGAATTTGGCGGGCGCATTCGTCTGTCAGAAAACGATCATCTCCGCATTGGAGGGCAAGTGCAATTAGGTGCTCCTACGCATTGGACCGAAGGAGACCAAACACATTCTTGGGGAGGGGGTTTCTTCGGCTACCTTCTTTCAGCGGGTTTTGAGCATAAGCTCTAACAAAATGTAATATTCACAGCATTAGCTCGACTGGAGGCGTGTAAAAATTTGGCAGAAACATAAAACGTCCCCAAAAAAGCAAAAATTTTATAAAAAATTCCTAATTTTTGTTGCATGGTTGCCTTGGCCGCGATTAGGGAGCAAAAGACACTGGCCGAGCTGTCGAAGGAATTCGAAGTAGGCCCCAACCAGATATCACAGTGGAAGCAGGAGGCGATAAGGAACATGGAGAAGGCGTTCGGCGGCAAGGAAGACGAGAAGAGCGAGGATGACGAGAAGTCGATAAGGAAGTTGCGGGAGAAGGTCGGCGAGCTGACCATCGAGCGGGATTTTTCGAGCAACAAACCTCCACGGGAAAGATCAGAAGTTATGTGGAAAGGGTGGATTTTTAAGCCAATTACATCTTCTTCCCCACCGCCTTCTGCATGACGATGGCGCAGGAGGCGTCACCCGTGACGGACATCACCGTGCGCCCCATATCGATGATACGATCGATACCTGCAGCGACAGCCACACATTCAACCGGAATCCCCGCCGAGGCAAACACCATCGCCATCAAGGCCAAACTGCCACCCGGGATGCCAGGTGTGCCAATAGAAGCTATCGTAGAGGCAAAAGCAATAGCCAAGTATTGACTCATGGTAAGATCAATGCCGCAACATGTCGCCATAAACACCGACACCACGCCTAAATAAATGGCGACGCCGTCCATATTGATGGTCGCCCCCAGCGAAAGCACGAAACGGCCGATGTCCTTGCTGACGCCTAGTTTCTCAGTGCATTGCATGGAATAGGGCAGCGTAGCCACCGACGAGTCGCTGGAGAAGGCGAACAGCATGGCCGGCTGCATGCCTTTGAAAAACTTCAGCGGCGACAGGCCTCCCAGCAGCCACACCGCCGAGGAATAGACAACGCCTGCATGGACGAAGAAACACAAGAAAGCTAACGCTATTAAAGCCGCGTATGATCCCAGTACGGCAGGACCGTTGGTCACCACCACAGGGGTCAACATGCAGAACACACCAATGGGTGCCAGTGCCATGATATATTCCAGAATCTTACCCACCACGTCGTTGAAACTGAGGGTCACCCTGCGGGCCATCTCCCCCTTCTCCCCTACATGCACCATCGCGATACCAAAAATCAAGGCAATCACGATGACTTGCATCATTGCCATGGAACTCACCGGCTCCAGAATGTTGCTCGGAAACATGTTGACCAGTTGGTCCATCACCGACAGATGAGGCACTTCGACGGTTTCTGCCGCAGGATCAAGGTCGATATGAATGGTGGGGAGAATGCCTTTCAGCAGGCTGGGCACTACCAGTCCTAACGTCACCGCAAAGAGCGTTGTCACCATGAAATAGATCAACGTACGGAGCCCCAGTTTGCCCACCTTTTTGATGTCATTCATCGACAAAATACCCGCCATGATGGAGAACAATACCAGCGGCACCACGATAAACTTCAGCAGGTTCAGGAAGATGGTGCCTATAGGCTTGATGTAGGCATTGACGAAGTCCGCTTGGTTGCGAAGCAGGACCCCTGCCACCACAGCAAGCAGCAGGGCGATGCCGATTTGGGCGGTAAGGGAAGGCTTTTTCATAAACTCTTGATGTATTCGATAGCCGCATCAAGTTGGGGTTTGAAGTCGCCGTTGTAGTCCTTGCGGAGTATGATTTGATCAGGGTTACAGCCGATGCCTTCCAACACCTTGCCGCCTATCTGGGCTTCAAACGAAGAGGTATAGACGTAATGGTGCATGGTGCTGATATCACCGAACGGGCCACCGTAGTTAAGATCGATGCACGAGGCCGGCTGCAGGGGGCCCGTGCCTCCATAGGTACGTTCACCGATGACATAGCTCGTAGGCAACACGGCTTTGATCGTCAGAGGTTCTATCTCACCCATGCTGACCGAGTTAATGTCGCAAATAATGACGTAAGGGATGTCCTCAGCAGTGATGTCGCGGTGATACTGGATTTGTGGGTCGATGTAATAAGGCGTCCACGCCGAATGTTCCAACCTTCCTGGACCTTCCTTGTAACGAGTCCTTAAGATTTCCGTCCGCTCATTGAGGAATGTACCAATGAGGTAGTCGAGATCATCTTGATAGCCGCCGCGGTTGGCGCGATTGTCAAGGATGATTCCGGCCAGTTCCTCACGAGGAGTCTCTGTGATAGCCGTCAACCAATGCGTAAGGAGTGGGTATCCGGCACTGGTTGTGTCACGCAAAACAGGTGTTAATGCCGCCATAGACTGCCAGAGATAAGGGATTTTTCGGCCGTCAGCAAGCTTTATCAAGAAGTAATGATAGGTTACAGTGGTTCCCAGTTCCTCCACCGATGCCGTAGCCGACTCGTGGGCTTCAATCTCGTAATACGACTCCATCTCGCCAAAGAAAGCGATCAGTTTGCTTTGTTCTTCCCCTCGGGGTTCAATGTAATAGTCCCTCTGCTCCACTTCCATCAAGCCCGGCTGAACAGTCAGATAAGGAGCGTTGTCAACGCTCGCCGGGTAAAGATTTCTCACCCTGAAGGACATGTGGTGGTCCTTCATACCGCCAACTGCGCCTTTATAAAGGGCATTCAACTCCTCCAACGTCACTTCCAGGCCGGCTTCGTGCTGGGCGTCAAGGGATTCGAACTTAGGCATGTATTCGTCGTAAACCGCATCCCAGTCGGTGGGGTCAACGTCCCAAAACACGTAACCCGTGCTCATGCATTTCCAAAGGAATTCGAACTGGGTGGCATAGCTGTCGTAGGCCAGTTGATCGGTTTCGCCGATATAGGGATGGTAGTCGGCTTCTTTGCGGCAGCCGCTGAAAACCAAGGCAATGATTGCCAATATAAGGATATTTCTTTTCATAGTCATCCGATTTAGAATTTATAATAAAAGCCTAAACTCACTGATAAGGTATTGAGATAACGAGGGTCGCTCAAGTGGGCATAGCCCTTGTGATAGCTAACCAAGTCATAATAGTACAACGATTCAAGGAAGAAAACCTCATGCGAGGTAGCCTCGAAACTCAAGCCGATACCGCCAACGGCTCCTGCCGTAAAACGTTGGTCCTCGCTGTTGAACTCACGCTTTTCGTTGAAGTCGTTGAAATAAACGTAATAGTCCGTCATCCAGTAGGTCTTGCCATTACGGTGGGCTTCCAACCAGTAGCCAGCAAAACCACCACAGAGCAGATGGCCACGCAACCTCTCGCCGCCAAAGGAGAAGTCGCCCATCACAGGAAGCATGGCGTAGATGTTACGATACTCTGTATAGACTGGATCCAAATAATGGAGGTTGCGATCCATGCGATGCGAGCGCAACATGACGCTGAGGTCAGCGCGTAGAGCAACCCAATCATTAAACTCGCGACGAGCAAAGAAACCCGCATCCATGCCAGTCAAAGGCGAAAAGGTTTCGTCGATGCGACCTGAATAAGAGCGGTCTGCCGTGGTCCAAGTGGGCCCGAACTTGGCGCCAACAGCCCACTGGGCTTTGGCTTCAGTCGCCATCCAGCACAGCATGAGGATGACAAGTAGTTTAAGGTAGTTTTTCTTCATATTGAAATGTTTTTCATCATTAATCAAGTTTGGTAAGCCACTCCAGCGCTTTTTCCAGTGGCGTTTCTGTCATCACATCAGGCTCGATGGGATCATCGCAGAACACTTCGCCTGTACGGGCGATGTCTTCCCCCGTCGTGAGCACCAGCCGAGAACCTCCAGGTAGCGGAAAAGGCTGATTACATGAACAATAGCCAGCGGTGGGTGACCCAAAAGTACGTGTGTTCTCCAGCCCTCGGAAGCAGATTAGGACCGCCTCGCCTGAGCTGGCCGTCCATTCGTCGGTCAACAACGCCACTTGACAATGAATCGGGGATTGTTGTTCCATGCCAACCGATCTCATAACAAAGGCAGTATTGACATTCATGGGTCTTTTGCGCGAAGAGAATTTCAGGATTACATCATCAGGCAGAAAACGATGGACGGCGGCAATCATCGGATACATATTGCCTCCCCTATTGCCGCGCAGGTCGATGATGACACCTTTCACTGCGTCAGGAACGGCATTCAGCACTATGTTCGCATATTTGACACCCTCTTCCTTATTGTCAGAGAATTCTGGTAACTTGACAACAGCGATGTCGTTCTCCAGCAATTCCACCGTTGGCATTTCCCAGGTTGAGGTGTCGTTCACCGTCACTTGACCGGTAGTCAACAAAAAGGTATGCTTCCCGCCGGCCACTTTACCCGCTTTGATAACGATTTCTTGTGCCTCCTCCAGGGTTGTAGGCTGCGCTTCCAGTGCTTCTTGCTTGGCGGTTTCCCATTCGGGACCTTGGGCATAAATGCCATGTTTGTCCATAATACGGACGGCTTTCTTGACATACCTTGCATTGGGATCGCTGCATGAGGCCATGACAAGGATGGTCATCAAAAGAATTATGGTTTTTCGCATGATTCAACAATTTGTCAGCAAAAGTACGGCATAAGCGTCGTTTCTGCAAGTTTTTGGGATATTTGTGAAAGAATTCTATCTTTGCAGTGTTAAAACAACGAAGCAGCTGCATGAAAAAAGAAACCTACGAAGCACAGAAAGCCTTTGCTGGTGAGAAGAAGCCATCCATGCTTCGTCGCTGTGTCGGGCATGACTATACAGACCGTCAAATTTACATGATTACGATGGTGACTGAGGAGCGTCGCGCTCTATTTGGGCATGTTGTAGGTAAAAGTGAAGCTCCCGAAGGTAGTCCTGATGAGCCACACATTGAGCTATCGGCACTAGGCAAGCGCGTTGCTGACGAGTGGTGGGCAGCATCATTGCACCACCCCGAAGTGGAGGTCATCGCCCTACAAATGATGCCCGACCATTTGCATGGCATCCTCTTTGTGAGGGAAAAGATGGAGAAACCGCTTGGCATGGTGCTGCGCGGGTTTAAGCAAAGTTGTAACAAGCATTACCGTGAGTTGGTGCTGGGTTTGCCGCCTGTCCCGTTTGTTGCGTTGCCAACGCAACAAACCCAACCCGCACCCCACAAAGACCGACGAGGCGAAGACCGCACCCACGGAATGCTCTTTGCCCGTGGCTACAACGACAAGCTCCTGCTGCGAGCAGGGCAACTTGAAACATGGCTCCGCTATTTGGCCGACAATCCTCGTCGCTTGCTTATGAAACGCGAACATCCAGACTTATTCCGTGTTCAACGAAACTTAACTGTTACCGGAGTTTCATTCTCTGCCATTGGTAACTGTTTACTGCTTAATCGCCCTGTTCGCTTATTTGTGCAGTGCTCTCGTCGCCTCACCGAAATAGAAATCCAAGCAAAGGTAGAAGAATACTTGACAGCTGCCAGACAAGGCGCAGTGCTTGTTTCTCCTGCAATCTCTCCTGGCGAGAAATCGGTGATGAGAGCAGCATTCAACGAAGGTCTTCCCTTGATTTACTTACAAGAAAACGGCTTTAACGAACTCGCCAAACCAAGTGGCACTCGCATGGAGGCATGTGCCCGAGGCCAACTGCTCATCCTTTCCCCATGGGAACATCACAACGAACAGATAACCATCAGCAGAAACCAATGCCTCAAGCTCAATGATTTGGCACGACAAATTTGCGAGAATGATTAAAGTACTTCTATCAATAAATAAAGCAGTATCATTATGGTTAAACATATTGCCTCAATCTTATCACAAGGTCGATTAGAAATTGATTGCAATAATTGTGTTGTCAACATCATTCCCGAAGGATTAAATAGTGTTAGTCGTAGTCTCCCATATTCAGAAATCGACTCTGACGGCTGGGAATATATTTATGAAAAATATGTTGGACAAAAATATGAAGAGGAAGGATATCAAGTTGAATACTTAGGTTTGAAAAATGGCTTTTTGGATGGCGGAATGGATATCATAATTAACAAAGATGATTTCAAAGCTTATATTCAGTGCAAGTATTCAAGCAAATCTAAACCCTGTTTTGGGAAACAAAAGATAGAATGGATTCTTTATAAAGCATCTTCATTCCTTTCAAAACAATACAAAGACCAAAAGCTGAATTTTTGGCTTGTAGTACCTACACTACAACTAAAAAAAGACTTACAAGATTATTTTCTATCAAAAAACAATTTTCAAGACATGGTCAAATTGGAATTAAAGGCAATACCTATGCCATTATAATCAAACTACTACTAAGCAACTGATTTATAGCTTATTGATATTTCTTCGTCCTGATGAAATGTCCTTCTTGAACAGCAGCAAATGCCGCGACAACGGCTATAATGGCCATCGGAACAATCGATTCCAAAAATACTGTCAAAGGAACTCCAACAAAAAGCAGAAACCCCGTTACTTTATTTGCAACAGTGTGAGGAAAAACGCATTTCTTGTACATCACTAACGCAGAGATTTGATTGATGACTTTGGTGGCGACAATCACTCCGCCCCAGATCCACAGCCATTTTGGAAATGCCAAAGTAGGGATCAATTTAAAGCAGCAAAAAACGACGAAAACCAAATCTGCTAAACTATCCAACAACGCACCTGTCTTGCTTTCGCATCCAAGTTTTCGAGCGAAATAGCCATCTGCCATATCGCTTATGCCACAAATAAAATAAATGGTCCAGAATCCACAACTTTCGACTCCGAAAAACAGAAGACAAACGGCCCCTAAAAATCGAAGTGCCGATATAGCATTTGGCAGGGATTTCATCAACTAACCTTACTCAAGCACAAAGCTCCTCGGATAGAAATCGCTGTAGAAACGGCCATCTGTGGCGGTGAACTTCAGCACGCAGTAGTTCGGGTCGGTGACGCCGCCTGGGTAATATTCCGTGTCTCCATCACGCCAAATCATCTCCTTGCTTTTGGCATCGGTCAGCACCTCCATAGTGCCGCGCAACATCATGCCCTTGAAGCCTTCGGCATCGCAGAAATAGATGCTCGCCTTGGGGTTGGCCTTGTAATGAGCCACACGCAGCGAGAAGGTATTGGTGGTGAAATAGAACACTTTGATGCCTTCACGCACTCGAGGTGAAAGCATGGCCTTGGTGCAAGGGAAGCCCTCCTCATCGACTGACGATATCATGGTGATGGGCAGCGTGTCGGCCATCTTGGCGATAAGCTCTTTAACGCCCATCAAGGCAGGGTTTTCTGGACGGTCATCATCTATCGACAATTCCTTATGCCAGCGTTTCAGGTGCGGGAAGTACATCTTCATCTGGCCGATGTATTCTTCCTTCGTGATGGGCTGTGGCAATCCTTTGTTTACCTCGTCCACAAACTGGGCACAATGCTCTATCATCTCGTCCATCGTGCAGTCTTGCAGGAACTTGCCATCCTTGTAGCAATAGATGCAATAATCCTCATTTTTGCTGCCATCGGCATTGGTGCCGAGGATTTCATTGGTGAGCGGCATTCCGCAGCTCTGACAAAACTTTTGTTCCATTATTTATTTCTATGTATTATTGATTATTGAATTATTGAATATGCGCAAAGATTATAATTTGCTAAACTTCAAACACTTTCTTATTGCAGAAAGAGATTCTTTAGAAAAACTACCTTCTCGTCTTCGGTCCATTTGTTGGAATGAGCGACCGAAAAATTACTGACATTCCCATTGCTATTCACCCCAATAAGAAAATATGAATTGACTTTCTCACCATAAATACGATAGATGATGTATTGGTGAGAGGGGTTCAACTCAATTAGTTGGCTCTCATACCCTTTAGTTTTGAAATAACTCGTTTCCCACTCATAGAAAGCGTTCAGGAAGTCAAGTCCTCTTAACTTGCCATCTTTGTTGAACTCGTAATTTTCTTCTCGATAAAACGCAACGGCAATTTCTGTGGCATCTTGACCTATGAAGAACTGCTGCCCAGAAACATCACTGTATCTAAGTTTTTCCCACTTGCCAGGAAGGGAAACTTTACCGAATGGAAAAACTAAATATTCTGTTTCGTTCTTCTCGGCATCGTATTCGCAACTTTCTATCACAGATATCCTATGCGAGGCACAACCAACAATGGCGATAAAAGAAAGCAGCACCACGCCTTTCAATACTGTTTTATTCATTTTCTTCATAAACTTTACGTTTGCTCAATAATGATATTAGTTGGTTCATATTGATCTGCTTTATCAAATAAACGAAACAACAGATCGTTTATTGTCTGCTGATAATCCGAATCAATCATAGCCTTGCCTTTATCTCCTTTCTGACCTTTTCCAAATCGCCACAAGAGAGTATGGGCATGAGGTTTTCTATCTCCTCAATGGGTTTATCCCACCACTTGAACTTGAGCAACAATTCGATCAGTTCATCGTCAAAGCGTTTCTTACCGACATGGCAGGGATTACCGACTGCAACAGTGTATGGAGGAATATCCGAAGCCACAACTGAATTTGCCCCAATTATGGCTCCGTCGCCAATATGAACACCTGGCATAATGGTTACATGCTGACCAATCCACACGTCGTTACCAACGATGGTGTCACCTTTGAGCGGTAATTCGTTTTTTACTGGCGCAATGGCACTTCCCCAATCTCCACCCATGATGTAAAACGGATAAGTCGTCGCGCAGTCCATTCTGTGATTGGCACCGTTCATCACAAACTCCACTCCTTTGGCGATGGCACAGAACTTTCCGATGATCAGTTTGTCGCCGATGAAGTTGTAGAAATGAGTGACATGCTTCTCAAACTGGTCGGCACCATCCACATCGTCGTAATAAGTATAGTCGCCGACGATAATATTAGGATTTTTTACCACATTCTTGATATAGCATAGGCTCGGAATCTTCGGGTTTGGGAAAGCCTTGTTGGGATTGGGTCTAGTCATCTATTATAATGTATATAAGCAAAATCAAAAACCTAACTGTCCGGGCAGACGGAGTTTTTCCTTTTTCGGGAAGGTCGCTTCGTAAGCCTCGAAAGCCTCTGGGGTTTTATCAGCAACGAAATATCCTTTGGGTGGGCAATAAGTGCCCTCGCGGTTACCCCAATAGCCATGAATCAGTTCTTGGGCGAGGAAGAAAGGCACTTCTTCGTCCTGCGGCATATCATGGTAATGGATGTGAAGCTTGCTGGCGAGGTCGAAGCCTGCATGCTTGTAGAAGTCGATGTTGCCCTCCATTTGGAGCAGGCCGATACCCATCTCACGTGCTTTCTCCAACGCATAGTTTAGGAGTCGCAACCCGTAGCCATTGCGTTTGTAATCTGGGTGGATGCTGATGGGTCCAAAAGTCCAGGAAGGGAAGTGGTTGCCATCGTTAAGGATGATCTCGGCTTTTGAGAACATCACATGACCGATGATTTTGCCATCCTCCTCCATCACGAAATCCAACTCTGGGATGAAGTCGGGATTGTGTCTATATTGGTTGAGCACATAATGCTCCGTGCATCCTGGACGATAAACGTTCCAAAACGCTTCGCGTGTCAGGTTTTCCACCTCACGATAGTCTTGTGGTTGTTCTAATCTTATGTTCATTACTCTATTAATATTTCGGTCGCAAAATTAGCACATTATCCGTTCCGAAACGAAAACCTTATGTGGACAATGATGTAGACATTTAGGAACAAGCCAGAATTGCAAATGGAAAGATGAAACCAAAAGCCGAGACCACTAACTGGCCTCGGCTTTCATCGTTCTAAGAGTTACTCTATCGGTATTTGAATCACCGACAACCATTTCCCAGGGTCTTCCTGGTTCCAGGCGCCATCGATGTAGCAGGTGCGGTGCTGGCCTACGACTTTGTAGCCCTGCTCCTCGATGTAGCGGAAGGCTTCGGTGAACGACTCGTAGAAACGCTCGTAAGAACCGATGTGTTTCACACAGAGTGCTTTGGGTACGGCGGGCAGACGTTTGAACTGGATAATGTCGCTATCTTGGCCCATCTCTTCAACTTGTTCGCAATACTCGATGTCGATGTCCGTCGGCGTGTACTCCTTGTTGTGCTCCATGGTGAAACAGTAGCCAGGCGGTGGACATTTGCAACCGAGCTTTTGCATTTCGGGGCCGATGACGTTGACGCAAAGTGGGCCAAGGGCGGCATAGTTAGGGATAACTTCACGATGGCTTGCCACGATGATTTCGGGCAGTGATTGGATGCTGAATTTTTCCATTTTAGTGATTTGTTTGCGAGAGTCCCTCCAGTCGAGCAGTCGGTTGCGGCGGGCAACCAGTTGCTTCAGTTGCCTTTCCGTTTCCTTGATTTTCTCATCCATCTGCCGAATGCTGGGCGTGTGCGAGTCATCCTCGAACAATTCCTTGATTTCATCAAGTGAGAATCCGAGTCGTTGCAGGTCGCGGATGGCTTGCAGTGTCTGCATCTGGTCGATGCTGTAGTAGCGGTAGCCCGTCCACTCGTCCACCTCGTCAGGCAGGAGTAGTCCCTTCTGCTCGTAATGGCGCAAGGTCTTCACAGTCACTTGCATCATCTTGGAGAACTCTCCGATTTTTAACTTTGTTTTGTTACTCATCGTACGATTTTTATGCTAAAGCGGCTGCAAAGTTAAAACATGCCCCAAGGGACGAGTCAAGAGTTTTTTTCGTTTTTTTCAGTTAGAATCTTTTAGTCTCAATTTGACCATAATCGCGGTTGTGACACCAATAGACGGCTTTATCGGTAACACCGAAAACCATTGAAATCACTGTGGGACAGACGGTTTGTAAATGCTTGTGCCCGATTCGTCTCTTTAGGATTGATTCCTTGTTTCATTGTAGGTATGACATTCGTCCATATCAATTCGACCGCAAAATTAGGGTATTATCCTTCACGAAACGAAACCCAAATGTGGACAATCACATGGACAATCTAAAAACAAATTAACATTGAAAATAAAAAAATTGTAGTTTTGCGATGAAAATCAAATCATATCAAAATGTCGAGACTTCTTTCCTTCTTAGTAATTGCTCTTTGCGCTTTGAATGGCTGGGCGCAGAGTCCTCTCCTTAAATCGCATTGGACACAGAATCATCCTTACAATCAGTTTTGTCCAGCGGATCCTCTTGAGAATTATACCCATTGTTATGCTGGGTGTCCCGCCGTTGCCATGGGGCAGATCATCAATTATCTGCAAACGACGCAAAACACCCGTTTTGACGATGGCGATGACTATTATTCCAGCTACGCCGGTCGCAATTTCCATATTGACGACGATTGGGCGGCTTATTCTTTCCCTTCCTTCCCGCAGTTGAACGAGATGCTGGACTCCGTGGATGCCACTTTCCAGCGCCACGAGGAACTTAGCGACAAGCTGGCAGCTGCCGTGGTTTTTGCTTGCGGCACGGCCCTCACACAGATCTATACTGCCTCAAGTTCTTATGGTTCCGGCACATACGCGGTGGACCAGGCTTTTGAGGCCTATCAACGCTTTGGCTTTACAGATTGCGTGCTGTTTCGCGAACCCGACTCCCTGATGTATGCCACTTTGATTTCCAATTTGCAAGCGGGTTACCCAGCTCATCTGGCTGTCGAGAATCCCGCTGGAACAGCCGGGCACAACGTCGTCGTTGATGGCTATCGCGAGTCGGACGGCAAGTTCCACATGAACTTCGGTTACGGTGGGTCATACGACAACTGGTATGATATCCCTGATCCCAATTTCTTTTACGGATTGACCAAACTGGAGGGAATCATACTGAATATCATTCCTGTTTCGGATACTTTGGCTGTTCATGAGACGACTCTTCAACAGCAACTTGAAGTTTATCCCAATCCGGCCTCCGACATGCTTTATCTGAAGAACCTTCCTTTGGAAACAGCATACTATTCCATTTTCAATGTGTTAGGCCAAGAGGTAACTTCAGGCACCACGAATGGCAACATTTCCGTTGCTGGATTGAAGAAGGGAGTTTATTTCTTGCAGATCAAGGGTGAAGGACTTCTTGAAACAAGGAAGTTTGTGGTGAAGTAACCCATCGTGCCAGCGGTTTGCTTCCTGCGGTTTTGAAGCATCTCAGAGAAAAAATGCTGGAAAAATAAACAAATTTTGTAGTTTTTCCGTCATCATTGCGTCTAATAGGCAAACGATTCAAAACCATGAAAGAAAAAGAGAAGGCTTTTTCCGACCTCGTCAAGAGGCACAAAAACACGATATTCACCGTGTGCTACCTCTTTTCGAAGGACCAGGAAGAGGCCAACGACCTATTTCAGGAGACGCTCATCAACCTTTGGCGAGGCTTCGACTCGTTTCAGGGAAAATGCGATGTGAAGACTTGGATCTGGCGCGTCAGTTTCAACACTTGTCTCACTTTCGAACGCAAGAAAAAACGCCATGTCGAGACGGTGCCCTTCAACATGGACATCAACCTCTTCACCGACACCGACGACGACACCAAACAGATTCAGCAACTCTACCGTCGCATCAACAAATTAGGCATGGTTGACCGGGCCATCATCCTGCTTTGGTTGGAAAACCTGAGTTACGAAGAAATCGGTCAGATCATCGGCATCTCCACCAAGAATGTCTCGGTAAAACTGGTTAGAATCAGGGAACAACTCAAGAAAATGTCGAACGATTAAAGACGCAAAACGATGGAAAACAACGAACTGGAAGAAATGCGGGCGCAACTGGACGTGTTGAACAAGAAACTCGAAGGCGAAGCCATTGTCAGCGAGACCATGCTCAGCAATGCCACAAAAAAGAGCGTGTCGAAAATGCAGAGGAGGTTGCTCATCAGAATCATTGTGGCAATCGTTTTATCTCCTTTGGTTTTCACCTTCGGAGGACTATGGATCCTAATATGGTGTTTAGGCGTAATCGCATTGAACCTGTATGTCTATCTGAAAACCAAGAAAACCTATGCCGAACCGTTAGATGTGGCAGACTTTACCTCGCAAACCCACAAAATCATCAAGACCTATAAAAGGACAAGGAAAATCCTGTTCATCTTTTTCTCGGCATCCTTTTTGGCTTTAGGAATCTTTCTTCTTCTTGTGACCGGTTTCTCAGCTCAAGCCTTCAGCAGGTTCTTTATTATCTTGATTTTTGCCATCTTCAGTTCGGTGATCTATTTCGTCGTCGAAGAAGTCTTTGTCAAACCCGACGTGGAACTTACTTTGGAGCAAGTCCTACACGACTTGGAGGTCCAGCCCAACGAACAAGCATAAAATGGCTTATCGTATGTTCATTGCTTCCAACGCTTAAACATCGTCTCAAACTGATCGTTCGTCTTATCAGAAAAAAGCATAGTTTTGCAGTATGATTCAAAAATCATGTCAGCACTGAAGTCGATATTATCAAGTAGAATCAGCGGCTACGATGCCAAAGCATTGGCCCAAGCCGACTTCAAAGAGGAATTGTTACGGTTGCTCTTCGACCCCGACAAGCGCACTTCCGACAACGCCGCCTGGGTGTTGACCCATTTGCCCAAGACCGCCAATGGTTGGTTGTCCGAACGTCAAAACCTCCTCATCGATGAGGCCATGCGTACGGCAAGCACCACCAAACGCCGCCTGATCATGAACCTCTTGGATCGGACCCCCTTCGACCCCGACCACCTCCGCACCGATTTCCTCGATTTCTGCTTCAACGCCATTCTTTCCGATGAACCCATCGGCGTGAAGAGCTTGGCCATCAAGTTGGCCTACGCGCAGAGTGTACATTATCCCGAGCTGCTCGAAGAGATCGACGCCACCCTTCAGCTGATGGAGCCCGAGGAACTTCCAGCGGCTTTGAAGCACCTGCGAGGGAAGATGCTGGCTAAAGAAACTACAAACAACAAAACAGAATAAACTAATGGAAGATCAACACCCCATCCAAGAAGGCTATATGCCTTATCTCGGCTACCAGACCTATTACCGCATCGTCGGTGAACCTTCAAACAAGCCCGCACTGCTTTGTCTGCACGGCGGACCAGGCAGCACGCACAACTATTTCGAAGTGCTGGACCGTATCGCCGACACGGGCCGTCAGGTCATCTCTTACGACCAAATCGGCTGCGGCAACTCTTACCTCGACGGTCATCCCGAACTGTGGACCCAAGAGACCTGGATCAACGAGCTCATCGCCTTGCGCGAGCACCTGCACCTCGACCAGCTCCACCTCCTCGGCCAGTCGTGGGGCGCCATGCAGGCCATCGCCTACATCATCGACTGCCAGCCCAAGGGCATCAAGTCGGTCATCCTCTCTTCGGGCCATGCCTCCAGCTCGCTGTGGGCCAGCGAGCAGCACCGCCTCATCAAATACATGTCGGCAGAAGACCAAGAGGCCATCCGCCATGCCGAAGCCACTGGAAAATGGGACGACTCCGACTACCTCCGCGCCAATGAGCATTACTATGAGCGTTATGTCATCAGCGTGGACGAAAACTCGCCCGAGTGTATCCGTCGCCCGAAACGCGCCGGCAACGAAGCCTACCTCTACGGCTGGGGACCCAACGAATACCAACCCCTAGGTGATCTGGCCGACTTCGAATACACCGACCGTCTGCACCAAATCACGCAGCCTTGCCTCATCTGCAGCGGCACCCGTGACATCTGCACACCCGTGGTGGCCGCCTCACTCTACGAGAACATCCCCAACAGCCGCTGGGAAGTCTTCAAAGGCGCACGCCACACCTGCTTCATCGAACAGACCGACAAATACTGCGAGATACTGGAAAAGTGGTTGGAAGAATGTGACTAAGCTTTTGACCCCCTGCGGCTAAAAGCCCCCTTTCCCCTACTTGCAATGCTCCACAAAGCAAGAAAAGATCGCCTGACTATCCTTATCCGTCCTGAATAGATATTCAGGATGCCATTGGACTGCCCAGACAAAACGCTTTCCTGGCAACTGTGCCGCCTCAATGATGCCATCGGGAGCGATTGCCATAGGTGTCAAACCGCTGCCAAGGTCTTTGACAGCCTGATGATGCAGTGTGTTCACCTCAAGGATGTCTTTCCCCAACAAAGTCTGAAGGACACCGCTCAGCGTGACTTGATGCGTTGGGGCATCGTAAGGTTTGCCTTGTCGGTGGACAATCTCCGAAGGATGTTGTGAGGGAAGATCCTGCCAAAGCGTGCCACCCAAGAATGCATTGATGAACTGAAGGCCACGACAGATGCCGAGAATAGGTTTGTCGGCTAGCAAAGCCCTGGAAAGCAGCAACGACTCCAGATGATCACGTTCCGGACTGGATACGATAGTTCCCGTGGCATCCTTCATTCCATAAAGCTCCGGCGAGACATCCTGACCGCCGGTGAACAAGAATCCGTCACAAGTCTCCACAATCCGTTCTGCATCCTCTTCTGTCATGTTCAAAGGCAGGACAACAGGAATCCCTCCAGCAGCCTTGATGCCGTCCAAATAATCTGGCAGCATCCAAACGCTCTGGCGTGCCGCATCCCAAAGCGGGGTCACTCCAATCAACGGAGACTTATTAAAAGACCGTTTCATTCTTCAGGCTCCTCCTCCATCTCCGAAGCTTCAATCTCAGCCAGAAGCGACATGGCTTTTTCGTAATCCTTTTCAAAGACGAATACCGAAGCGTCGCCTTTGATGGTGTTGGCCGCCCAGCCTGCCACGAGGCTCTCTTCTTGGAAGTTACGGATCAGAAATTGGATGTCGTTGTCTTCCAGCACGCTGCCGATGAACTCCGCATTGACGAGAGAGCCGGAATAGATTCTTTTGAGTTCGTTTTCCATAATATTATTGTTTCACAAATTTCTTTGTCTCACCATTCGCACGAAGCACATACACGCCCTTCGACAAGTCGCTAATCCCGATTCTATTCACCTTGCTATTGACCGAAACAGTCATCACTGTTTTTCCCGTGATGTCAATGATCTCCGCTTGGCCATCTTTGGTTTCCACAAAAACATCGATAAAATCGGTGGCAGGGTTAGGACGAACACGAAGCGATGATTCGTGAACCGAATGCGCTGGCACCGCTGTGAACAAAACATCTGAATGCGCTTCGATCATGGCTTCAATCGTGCGATTGCACACTGCACAGAAAGGCGCATAATTGCGCATCATACAGTTACGCTGCGGCCTATAGATGCCATGCTCCAAATAGCCTCCCCCTTCAAAAGCCCCTACCGTATTTTCGTATTGATAGGTATTGGGAGTAGGGATTGGCGTGGTGGGCGCCACAAGGTCGGCCCATTTCGACTCAAAGTCGACCAATGTGGTAATATTAGGCTCCCAAGGTTCCACATTCAGATTGTAGAGCAGCCCCAGCGGATTGTCTTCCTCTACATATTCATCAGCCAATCCGGCGAAAGCATGGCCAAACTCATGAATGATGACACTGGCCGACAACATGTTACCCGCCGTACTCATCGAGTAGAAATTGTAGAATCCACCGCCACCGTACTGACTACTGTTTACCAAGATGTAAATCTGGTCGTATGGGGCATTTGCCGCCACGTCCTTCACCGAGAAATAACTGCGCGTAGTGCAATAGCGGTCGATATAGAAGGTGTCGAAATGCGCATTGAGGATGGTGCGTTTCCAGGTATGGGAAGCGGGAATGTCAACGCCACTCTCCTCAGAAGGGGCCAACACCGCTCGGAAATTGAAGTCGTCAAGATGACTGGCAAACGGCTCCTCCTGGGCAAACACATCGACCAATGCCTGACAATCTTGCTGAAACCGAGACATTTCACTGGCGGTATAACCTTCGGGCAAAATCACGATGTCGACTTTGCTTTCGGGCGTGCCATTGACCAGGACATCATGAACGGGAAACACGTAGCGCTGCTCGGTAGTATTGAAAATCTCGTTAGGCTCATACAGTTTGGAGAACACCTCCTCGAACTCACCATCGAAATTCCTGATTTCAAGGATGACGTATGCCTCATTACGTGGCAGCGGCACGCTCACGGATTCTTCATAGCAACGTTCCATCACTCGGGCCTCATCGGTGGTTTTCCATTCCTGGAACAAGGTGTTGTAACCTCTTGAATAGACCAATGTATTCGTTTGTGCATCTATCACTTTCACCCGATTCGTCCCAAAGTTGAATGGGTCGATCAGGTTGACTTTGGAACCCCCGAAATGCGGCTCAATGATAAAGCGCTCAAATACATAGTGAGACGTGTCGGCATTGCCACATTGGAACACATCCATGCGCAACGATCCCTCCTCCATGAAATACTGCTCGAAGTTGGTATTTTGCGCTTGAGAAATCACTGACCACGCCAGTGCAAACAAAAACATAATGGTCTTTTTCATCATAGATAGATTATCTACTTGTTGGAGATTTCTATTTATTTAATCGTCTGTTTTTCCTGTTCAAGTTTCTTCTGAGCCTGGCCCACAATGATTATAGCCTCAAGATATTCATCGGATAACTGCTTCAATTCCAGGTCGTATTCTTCGCTATCATCCTCTACCACAGCGCGCAAACGGCTGAACTCCTTTAGGTCCTCCTCGCTGACTTTCATCATTTGGGCACAACGGTTACGCATCTTTTGCATGGCAAGCAGACACAGCCTGCTATGGAAATAATACTCTGGGAAATCAAATTTTAATAGTTTTTCTATAGATTGGTTGATTTCCGATCCAGAAGCATTTTTCTTGAACACATCCAATACAGTTTCCTGGTAAGAATGACGCATATTGTAAAATGCCGAAACCTCGTGGACAAAATTGGCATTGCCGAGTGTGTTGAACGTCTCGATATTGGAGGAGAAAACCTTTTCTGTCGTTTCAGAAAACTCCGTATAGATAAGGGAAAAAACTGACATATAGGAGGATCGTTTGCTGTCAAAAAGTTCCGGATGAAGAACGACCTCCTGCTGCGCTTTGAATGCTTGATAAAATAAGGAATCGGCATGTTGCATCTGCTCTAGGGTCTTGTCAAAATCGTAGATAATCATCATGGCCATCTCCTTCTTAGCCGCCGCCTTATGGCGTCTCTCGATGATGGCCGACGTGCCGAAAGTGAGTATGATGGAGAAGGTAGTCGCTAAAAGCGTCAATAAAAACCGTTTGGCATCGGACAAATGTTTTTCTTTCATATTCATTTCATTTTAGTTGGTATGTCTTATATCGTTTCCATTCCGCTTGGAAGTCGGCCTCATGCTCACCCATGAAAAACTCCGCCTGAAGCGCTTCTTTGAAAGGTGTCCAATTGCCGCAAATCACGCCATCATAGGCAATGACCGGCTGGAAAATGCCACTGTTGTTATGCGCCTTGTGACGATAATCGGGCGAGAGGACGACATCGCGGCTCTTGTAGCCAATGAGATACTCGTCGTAAGGCGGAATCAACAGATAGTTGCCTTTACGGAAACCACGGGTGCGGCAATCTTTAGTCAAATAGAACGCTCGGCCTTTCCATGTCTCTTTTCGGAGGAAATCTCCATTGCCATCAATCCCCCGCCTGCAATCGTTGATGTTCAACCCCGACCACCACACGAAATCCTCCAAAGTGGCTGGTTGGCGACTTTGGAAATATTTCCGCGCAAGCAACGCCAGGGCTTCATCGCGATCCATCTTGACATAGGGCTTTATCTTATCGGCAACAAGGGCGTAGGTTGCTTTCATTGGCAACAGGTCGCCACTGCAAAGTGTCCCCGACAGCTCAGCATATCGTATATGGTACGACAGACGATGATCATCCATCTGGATGTCTTTCTCCGCCAAAGCTTGTGCAAAATCTTCCTTAGTGGCACTACCCTTTTCGGCAGCAGTCTGAATCAAAATCTCCCGAATTTGCTTTACTTCTTCCTCAGGGATACGGATCTTGTTGCTACTCATCCATCCCTTGATGACTGCCAGCGCCTTCGCCGAGCAAAGTTCGAGCAAAGGCCAATAGTCTTCGGCAGACACCAATTGCCAGGTGCCACGCATCAGATGCAGACGGATGATTTGACCGCTGTCGAAGGCCTTCTTAAAAGCATTGGCCGAAGGCTTTTTGGTCCGCATCGCCACCGCCCAGCGCATCAGGCGATATTCCTGCGCTTGCATTGCCCCCATATAACCGACCAGTTCCGACGGTGTGTCGAACTGGGGACAGATGAGCTGCTGGTTAAGCAATCGGAGGGCGACGGGATTCATGATGAGGCTTATTGGAACTTGGACATGAACTTCTCGCTCTCCACGACAAAACGCTCGTGGATGCCTTCGCCTACGAGCGTGTCATCTTCAAAACACTTCACTTCGAACACCAAACGGCGGCGATCCACTTCGATGAGTTCCGCCTCACAACGAATGGTGCTACCTACCGGACTGGCCTTCAGGTGTTTTATGTTCACAGCGATGCCAACGGTAGTGTTGCCCTCACCGATCTTATCACAAACACTCATCAGGCAGGTCTTTTCCATCAGGGCAATCATGGCTGGGGTGGCAAAAACTTCCAAAGCGCCAGAGCCATAAACGGCAGCGGTATCTTTATGCTCAACCACAAGTTTTTCGCTGTGGTGCAAGCCTTTCAACATATCGTATTCCATATTTTGATACAAAAAGCTTTTTTCGTGCAAATTTATAATTTTTTTTAATTTTGCCCCTTTAATTCACCTCACTATGACGAGATATGTATTTGTGACGGGAGGCGTGGTTTCCTCCCTGGGTAAAGGCATTATTTCAGCCAGTATCGGCAAGCTACTGCAAGCTAGAGGCTACACCATCACCATCCAGAAGTTCGATCCCTACATCAACATCGACCCGGGAACGCTCAATCCTTATGAACATGGCGAGTGTTATGTGACCGTCGACGGCATGGAGACCGACCTCGATTTGGGCCACTACGAGCGCTTCACGGGGATCCGCACCACCCAAGCCAACTCCGTCACCACCGGCAAGATCTACAAGGCGGTCATCGACAAGGAACGTCGTGGCGACTATCTTGGAAAGACCATCCAGGTGGTGCCTCACATCACCGATGAGATCAAACACCGCATCCTACAGCATAACGACGAGGTCGATTTCGTCATCTCAGAGATTGGCGGCACCATTGGTGACATCGAGTCGGCGCCTTTCCTTGAGGCCATCCGTCAGCTGAAATGGGAGCTGGGCAACCGCGCCGTCAGCGTACACCTCACCTACGTGCCTTACCTCAAGGCCGCCGACGAACTCAAGACCAAGCCCACCCAACACTCCGTCAAAGAAATGCAAAGCGCCGGCATCCAGCCCGACGTATTGGTCCTTCGCACCGAGAAGCACCTTTCCGACGGCATCCGCCAAAAGGTGGCCTCGTTCTGCAATGTCGAGCTCGACTGCGTAATCCAGAGCGAAGACCTGCCCAGCATTTACGATGTCCCCGTCAACATGCAAAACCAGGGACTCGACGCAGCCTTGTTAAGGAAGTTCGACATACCTGTGGGCGAGACCCCGAAAATGGAAGGCTGGCAGCATTTTCTGGAACTCCAGCGCACGGCCACCAAGGAAGTCCACGTGGGACTGGTAGGCAAATACGACCTTCAGGACGCCTACAAGAGCATCCGCGAAAGCCTTATCCTGGCTGGCATTTACAACCACGTGAAGGTGAAGATTGATTTCATTAACAGCGAGCACATCACCAAGGAGAATGTCGCGGAGAAGCTATCCGATGTCGCAGGCATTTTGGTCTGCCCCGGATTCGGGCAACGCGGCATCGAAGGAAAAATTGTCGCTGTAGAGTATGCACGTGTCAACAACCTTCCTGCTTTTGGCATTTGTTTAGGCATGCAGATGATGGTCATCGAATTTGCCCGTAACGTATTAGGCTACAAAGACGCCAATTCGAGCGAGATGGCCGACACGCCGCACAACGTCATCGACATGATGGAAGAGCAAAAGACCATCACCAACATGGGCGGCACCATGCGATTGGGCGCATACGAATGCCAGTTGCAAGAAGGAAGCAGAGCCGCACAAGCCTATACTGCGACAGCAAACTTTCCACTCTCCACTCTCAACTTTCCACTTATCAGCGAGCGTCATCGCCACAGATATGAGTTCAATAACAAATATAAAGAAGAATATGAGAAGAACGGTATGATGTGCGTTGGCACCAACCCCGAGAGCGGATTGGTGGAAATCGTTGAAATCCCCAACCACCGCTGGTTCATCGGCACCCAGTTCCATCCTGAGTACTCCAGCACCGTGCTTCAACCGCATCCATTGTTCATGGATTTTGTGAAGACCTGCAACAACAACTAATGTTTTTTCTTGAAATTCATCAAACCAACGCCACCTACCGAAAACATGTGGATAGCTGAAACGTTGCCTCCATAATTTGACAGGCCACAATGGTACTTAATTCTAACCACGCCGTCTTCAAAAGCGCCATGGGTCTTGATATCCAATATTAACCCCGCTCGGACTACAGGATAAAAATGCTCTAACGCTCCTATCTCATCATAGGACAAGATATTATTGCTGAAAATGGTATTGACAACAGTTTCCCAACAGCCCCCTACACCCACCATAGGCGACACGCTCCACTCTTTTGCCAACACCACCGCATAAGCAGCATCCAAATAGAAATAGAACAACTCATTGTGACTACCAGCCTTATAGACCCCCGTTGGAAGAGGAAGGTCTACCTTGGTCTTGCTCAAAACAATGTCATAGCCCAATTCCAACAACAACCTTTTATAGGCAAAATCGCCATAAAGCCCCAAACCCACGATTGGCGTCATCGTTTCACTCAGTTTGCCCTTCACAAAACCACCGCATAAATTCAAGCCCATGCCCCAAGCCCAACGATTTCGGTCCAACGTCGACAATTCTATGGTAATAACATTCTGCAAGAACCATTTGTAATCGCTATTCGGGTAATCCTTTAGAAATTTTTCGACCTTATTATTACATTTATATTGATTTTGATATGATAAAGGTTGCAAATCCCAATCCAGAAGAAGGTTCAATAATGCCTTATCCTCAACGGAAATAGGTGCTTGCCCGATATTGAAACGAAGCATGTTTTCACCTTCCACACTATTTCGATATAATTGCGCCCTCAACTGGTCGTCACCTGGTATCAACTTGCAAAGAAAACTTGCATAGTAGGTTGAGTCAAACTGTCTCAAATAACCAGTTAGAGCATCATATTCCTGAGTCCATAACATGAGGTGCCACAAATCCATCGGAGCCAAAGCAAGTAAAGAGTCGTCTTCCAATTCCAAAAGATCTTCTTTCAACTCAAGCACTTTGTCATAGTCTTTCTCTAAAAACTTCTCCAGCAGCAGTGCCCTTCCGTTTACAATTTTTTCCATTTTCGACTTGAGGATTTCGTCTGTAACTTGAGCATAACCACGGGTGGCCATGGCCAGAAGTATAGTCAAAACAAGTAAGAGGCACTTTTTCATCACATCAACTTTTTAATATGAAGCAAAGTTAAGAAAACTATTACATTCTAACTTTGTTTTTCAAAATAAATCCTACCTTTGCCGAAAGTAAAAAAGAAACACAACATGAAAAAAATATTCATTTTTCTCTTGGCTTTTGTGGCCTTTCAGTTGCACGCCCAGGATCTGGAGCAGTACAAACAAATCATCAAGGAACTGAGTTCCGAAAAGTACCAAGGTCGCGGTTACGCCAAAGGCGGAGCCAATATGGCCGGCAAATACCTATATAAAGAATTCGAGAGAACTGGTGTGAATACCGTTGTCTGTCAGCCTTTTACCTTGGACATCAACACTTTTGCTGGCGAGATGAAACTCTGGGCCGACGGAAAGGAACTGACCGCTGGTGTGGATTACTCTATGCGCGAATACTCCCCTGGCGTCCATGGCGAGTTCCCTGTGTATCATGTGGACACTTTGAATTTTAATCCCGAAAAAATGTACGCCGACCTGGCCAAGCCTGAATACGCCAACTGTCTGGTGGCCTGCGAGTTCTGGTTCACCTACCGTCACGGGAAGGACTTTGCGCGCCTACAAAAGCCTGGCGAATGTAACAATGCAGGACTCATTTACCTCTGGCCGGCTCCCATCAAGTTCTTCAAGGCCTACGGGCACCGCGTGGTGGCCAAACCCATCATTTGGGTGACTCCCGAAGCCATTGAAGGAGTGAAAAGTATCCGTGCTGACATCGACAACGAGTTTCTGGAAGGTTACGAATGCTTCAACGTGATTGCCAAGGTGGAAGGCCAGAAACACGACAGCTGCTACGTATTCACCGCCCACTACGACCACTTGGGCAACCTCGGCAACGATATCTATTATGCTGGTGCCAACGACAATGCCTCTGGTACCGCCGCCATCGTGACCTTGGCCGCTTATTATGCCAAGAACCAGCCCGAATACGACATGTACTTCATCGCCTTCTCCGGTGAAGATGCCAACCTCAGAGGTTCGGAGTATTATGCAAAACATCCCTTGGTGCCGCTGGAGCAAATCAAGTATCTGTTCAACCTCGATATGATCGGCGATAACAACCCCGTGCAGTACTGCGAAGTCAGTGACGAGGGTATGCGCGGTTTTGCGCTTTTTGAGCAAATCAACAACGAACAGCATTATTTTAAATCGCTCAACCGTGGCGATTTGGCTGCGAATAGCGACCACTGGTCCTTTGCCAAACGCCACGTGCCAGTCATCTTCCTCGAGAACCAAGAGGGCGATGCCTTCCAATGGTACCACACCGTGTTCGACACCTACGAAACCGTACGGTTTGAGAGCTATGAACCCGTGTTCAAACTGGTAAGAGACTTTGTTGAAAAATATTAATCTAGTATTATGAATTTAGAGTTGAGGCAATATATCGAGCGGGAGATCATTCCTCGTTACGACCATTTCGACCAGGCCCACCAACGTGACCATGTGATGATGGTCATTCAACAGAGTTTGGACATTGCATCTAAATTGGACGTGGACATCGATATGGTTTACACCATTGCCGCCTATCACGACACAGGTCTTTGCGAAGGCAGGGAGCATCACCATGAGGTCTCAGCCCGAATCATCAAGGCTGATCAGGAACTGCGCAGGTGGTTTACTGAGGAACAAATCCAAACCATGGCCGATGCCGCCGAGGACCATCGCGCTTCGGCCAAGCAAGCGCCACGCACCATTTATGGTCGCATTGTGGCCGAGGCCGACCGTTTCATCGACCCAGTGACCATCGTGCGGCGCACCATCCAGTATGGGTTGGACCATTATCCAGAGCTCAGCCGTGAAGAGCAGTATCAGCGTATGGTGACCCACTTAAAGGAGAAATACGGCCGCAACGGCTATTTGAAGCTTTGGTTCCCCGACTCGCCCAACGCCGAACGATTGGAACGGCTGCACGATCTCATCGATGACGAGGCACAACTTCGAAAACTTTTTGAAGAATCAAAAATCTGAACACAATGCATATCTATCAACACGAAGTAAAATATTACGAATGCGACCGCATGGGCATCACCCATCACTCCAACTATGTCCGTTTCATGGAGGAGGCCAGGGTTGACTTTCTAGATGCTCTAGGTTATGGTTTCGACCGCATTGAGGCTGAAGGCGTCGTCTCCCCGGTGATATCAATCAGCTGCAACTACAAGCATCCCACTACGTTCAAGGACATGGTTGAAGTCGAGGTCGCCATCAGCAACATGCAGGACCTCAAGTTCGAGTTCACCTATACCATGCGTTGCGCCGGCAAGGTCGTCTGCCTCGGCCAGAGCACCCATTGCTTCATGGAGAACGGCAGGCCGGTGGTTATTGCCAAACGCTTGCCAGAGTTATTTCGGCTCCTGAAGGAATGATTACTCACATTAATTAAAAATAATACATAAAAATTATTTTTAGTTATTACACATTATCGTATCTTTGCATCCATAATCTTGGAAACCCATGGATGCAACATACAACCCCGATTGGCGGTATGCCAAAATGACTCGGACTGAGATTGAGAAACATGTAAAGGCGCAATGCAAGCGTTTGACTTCACGTAAACATACAATTCCGGCTACCAGTGGAAGAAAGATTAGATTCCATGTAACCGAAAGCGATATCGAACATCTTATTTCAGATGCTTTGTATAGGGCAAAAGGGTCTTTCTTTATCAGCGACATCTGCTCTTTGGCCAATTACTTCTCAACGGCAAAATACGTTAAAACTGAAAAAGAAGAGAAAAAGGGGGAACGTGCCGTGTATTTTTATTATTACGAGATCCATGTCAACGACCGAACGCTCTATCTCAACATCAAAGAAAACAGGCAAAGGCGTCGTACCACCTTATATTCAATTACTGCACAAATAAAAATGCCAACCTTTTAAAGATTGGCATTTATTCAATAAAAAGTTAACCGCTGGGTGGGTTGGATACTCCCTGTCAGACATGCATTAACTTTTCACACCGCAAAAGTATAACAAATTTTTGACACCCGCAAGAGAAATAGCGTTTTTTTACCACTAAAACACAAACGACCGCTACTAAAAAGCAACGGTCGTCGTATGCTAAAGGCGAGCGTCCTATGGGTTCGATACTCCCGGTGGTCTGCCTCGATCCTTATTCTAAAAAGTTGACCGCTGGGTGGGTTGAATGCTCCCTGTCAGACATGCATCAACTTTTCACGCTGCAAAAGTATAACAAATTTTTGACACCCGCAAGAGAAAATGCGTTTTTTAGCATATAAAGAATTAAAAAGGAAGTACGGCGACTACAAAAAACGTAATAATGGCAATCGCATTTGAAAAACAACAATACAAATAATACATTGATTATTATGTTATTATAAATTTTGCGGTCGAAATTTTCGACCGCAAATTGTTATAGACCTCCTCTTTTCTTGATTTTTGATATCAATTTTTTTGATGTCAAAATTTCTGATTCTTCTGATTTACAATCAACTGTGGATAATTTTGCGGTCAATTATTTTGACCACAAAGTGATTTCATTTTCATATATTACTGATTCATAATCAGTTGTTAAATTGTTTGAGGTCAAGAATTTTGACCTCAAAACAAATCATTCTACAAAGAATTGGCTTGATTCTCACAAATGTTGTATCTTTACGTCATAAATGGCATCAAAATGATAGTTGATAAAATAAGACGCTATGTGTGGCTGCTCGATACCATCTATCGTGCCGGTGAGAATGGCATCACCTTCGATGAGATCAACCAGAAGTGGCAACGTTACGATTTGTTGTCAGAAGGAAGATCTTATCCAAAAAGGACTTTCGAGCAGCACAAGGAAGAGATCCAGCAAACCTTCAGCATTGAAATCTGCTGCGACCGAAAGACCAACCGCTATTTCATCAGTGACCGTGAAGAGTTGCGCAACCAGTCACTTATGCTTCGGTGGTTGATCAACAACTTCAACCTCCAAAACATCATTGGCCAAAGTAAGAGCCTTAAAGACCGCATCGGATTGGAGGACATTCCAGCCGGTCAGGACCATCTCATCGACATCATCGACCTGATGAACAACAGCTGTACCTTCGATATGGAGTACCAGAAGTTTAACGCTGACGAAAAGACGCTTTATCGCAACATGGAACCTTACGGAGTTCACATTTTTCAGCGTCGTTGGTACGTGCTAGCCCGCAACCCTGAGAACGACACGCTCCACACCTACTCCCTGGACCGTGTGAGCTGCTTGAAGAAAAACAGCGACACCTTCAAGATGCCCAAGGATTTCTCCATCAGTGATTTCTTCCGAGACTGTTTCGGCATTATCAAGGATGCCACGCCCAAGCAGCACATCGTTTTAAAAGCAAGCGCCTTCCAAGCGAAATATCTCAAGACCCTTCCGCTTCACGAGTCCCAACTGGTTGTTTCCGAAGACGAAAGCTTTACTGTCTTCTCCTACGACCTCTGTCCCACCTACGACTTCAAGCAGAAGGTTCTTTCCTATATGCGTGATGTGGAAATAATAGAGCCTCAATCATTCCGCAATAATATCATCGAGGAGATTGAGGCTATGAGAAAACTCTATAGATAGTATTCTATCTTTAAGTGTTTTCTAATTACTGTTGCCATTTCTTTGAGTAGCTGGTCGCCATTCCCATGGAAATTACTTAACTGTCTGTTATGAATAACCAGCTTGGAATCGTCTTCATTATAGTGTGTATAGAAACGGAAGGTGGGAGAGGTGATCTTTTCAGTCGTTGGTGTAACAAACTTTTCGGCCCTAAATGTAACGCCAAACGTATTGTCTATTTGCCTGTTCTCTCCATCTCCTATATTTTTGATGTATGGTCCGCAAGCCAGAATAATGACTGGAAATGATTGAATAAAGCCCGAATTTTTAAAGAAATCCAGTCTTTTCAGAATCATTTCTTTTGCAAGATTGTAGTTGCTCTTGGGGCGTGGCACACTGCTTAATTCTGTGGTATATGCGAATCTCTCAAAATCAATGATGTTTTTATTGTACTCGTTGTATTCAATCCCTTTGTATATAGCAAAGATAAGCTTTTGATAGTTTTGCCACGTTACCAATTTGCTGAAATCGTCCGTTCCCCTATAAAAACAGTGATCACGACAATTCTCATAGTTTTTTCTCAAGTATTTAAGATACTTCTCTCTTTCCCTCGTCAAGTCAATTGCTTCACCATATGGCTCCTTACCAATGATCAGGATATTTGCGTTAGGGTTTCCCTGACCGCATACCTCCTCGCGCTCTACACACTTTCTTCTGTAATCCTCAAATAGTTTTTCCTTATCCATCACAACACTTTCTATTTACAGCACAAAGTTACAAACCTCTTATGCAAAACCAAAGCACAAGCTAAAAAATATCGCTTCCACATTGTTTTTGCACAAGCCAATTCTACTTTTGCTCCAAAACCTACAACATCAGCTCATGGACATCTTAAAATACTTACTTAAAAACCAAGATTCAAGCATCGACATCCTAAAGCATTTGGTCGGTTCTTTGTCAAATGACCAACTGATTGAATTGCGTGACCATACCACCAATGATGACCTTTGGTTCTATGCCAACAAACACATCAACCCAAAACCAACAGAGGATAAGGTAAAGATGGCAAACCCTTCGCTTCAGCAACTGCTCGATGCGTTTGCCAACAGCAAGGGCGAGCATCTGAAGCGTGCCAGGCGTGAACTCCAGAAGCGTTTCGACGGACAGTCGTTTTCCGACCAGGAATCCATTATCGAAGCCTTTATGAAAAAAGGCACGAAAACCGATGTGGTCTGGTGCTCCAAACACCTCGTCGAGAACTATGCCGAAACGGTGGTTTACCAAGACCAAACCTTCAACGTTTACGGCACCCTATTTTGGAAAGACGAGTTTCTTGATATTGTGAAATACCATTGGGAACGGGACATGGAGAATTACAAATTGCTGAAGGTAATCACTCAATTCGACTCTCCAGAGTATCTAAAGGCAAAGATAAGGTCAATGGAAAACGATTGCGAAGGTGTTATTGATGATGTGGCCTATCCCGGTCTGTTGTTGAAAGTCTGTGAGGACAGCGACTATCCTTTGCCCAAAGACCGCCTAACACCTTTCCGGTATGCCTATATTTCGGCCAAGACCAATCGCCAAATCTCCGAAGAAGATGCCACTACTGCCATGGCCTGGGCTACAGAACATGAAACATTTTGGGCTCTCCATTTTGTTCGTAACCCCAATGGACATTTCGTTTTTCACGATTACAGGTACGGCACGATCGGCCTCACACTTTGGTCGCTCTCTAAGCTCGGATATCAAGCTATCATCATCCATTTCAACGAATGGGTCAAAACAATCATCAATGCAATAGAAAACATTAAAAACCTCGACAGCACAATAATAGCTGAGATAATTCAAGAGAACTTCTTTCATTAAGCACGCCACCCCTCCACTAGGTTGGGCGCGTGGGCCACGGCCAAAAACCGGATACCAAAAAGAACAAAACCGAGCATCCCAATGATTTATGAACGGAGGGGAACCGTTCCTACCGATGGTGCACCCCGATGGGGTGCGGAGGATGATGGGACACGAAACATTCCTACCGATGGTGCACCCCGATGGGGTGCGGTAAGGTGAAAAACCTGCACCTTAAACAATATTATTTAAAATCTTTCTAAATTATTCGTTTCGGGCGAAATAGATATCCCCCGTCGATACCTATTTCAAATAAAAGCCGTAATTTCGTGGACCTAAAAAAGTGAAACAAACAATCATCTAAAAATTTTATCAATATGGCAAAATTCAGAGGAGCCATCGTCGTTGACATCGAGCGTTGCAAAGGTTGCGGCGTATGCATCACAGCCTGCCCATGCAAGGTCATCGAACTGGCAAAAGAAGTTAACGGAAAAGGTTACAATTACGCCTTCATGGCGAACCCCGAAGCCTGCATCGGCTGCGCTAGCTGCGGCATCACCTGCCCCGACGGCGTCATCAAGGTTTACAAGAAAGCCCTGTAATCAAAACCTATTGTCTAACAATCAAAAAAATCTTACATAATGGGAGAATTAAAACTGATGAAGGGTAACGAGGCATTGGCCGAGGCCGCCATTCGCTACGGCGCCGATGCTTATTTCGGATATCCTATCACCCCACAGTCGGAAGTGATCGAGTATCTGTCGGAACAGAACCCTTATGAACGCACCGGTATGGTCGTTCTTCAAGCTGAAAGTGAATTGGCAGCCATCAACATGGTGTACGCCGCTGGCGCAGCTGGCAAGCGCGTCATGACCTCATCCTCCAGCCCGGGCGTGTGCCTGAAGCAAGAAGGTCTGGCTTACATCGCCGGTGCCGAAGTGCCTTGCGTCTTCGCTGACGTGGTGCGTGGCGGCCCGGGCCTGGGTACCATCCAACCTTCACAAGCCGACTATTTCCAGAACACCAAGGGCGGCGGTAACGGCGACTACCACAACATCGTCCTCGCCCCGGCTTCAGTGCAGGAAATGGCTGACTTCGTGGCTCTCGGCTTCGACCTGGCCTTCAAGTATCGTATCTGCTGCTGCATCCTCTCCGACGGTGCCATCGGCCAGATGATGGAGAAGGTGGTTTTGCCCGAGCAGAAAGCCCGCCTCACCGAAGAAGAAATCAAAGCCAAGTATCCTTGGGCCCTCACCGGCCGCAAGCGTGGCACACAACACCGTGTGATCACTTCCTTGGACCTCGACTCAGCCCGCATGGAAGAGCACAACCGCGCCCTCCAGCGCAAATATGCCGAAGTGACCAAGAACGAGGTGCGCTACGAGATGATCAACTGCGAGGATGCCGAATACGTGTTCGTAGCCTACGGCTCCAGCGCCCGTATCGCCCAGAAGTCAGTCCAACTCGGCCGCGAAGCCGGTCTGAAAGTCGGTCTGCTCCGTCCTATCACCCTGTGGCCTTACCCGACCCAAGCCATCCGCGACCTCATCGACAAGGGTGTCAAGGGATTCCTCTCAGTCGAACTGAGCTGCGGTCAGATGATCGAAGACGTGCTGCTGGCCTGCAACGGTCGCGTGAAAGCCGAACACTTCGGCCGCGTCGGTGGTATCATCCACACCCCGGAAGAAGTTCTCGAAGCTATGAAGAAACAAATTATAGGAGAATAAGACAATGGCAGAAATCACATTACAAGATATCATCCAGCCTGAAAACCTGGTCTATGAAAAATCAAAGCTGTTGACGGACAAACCGTTCCACTACTGTCCTGGCTGCGGACACGGCACCGTCCACCGCATCATCGCCGAAGTGCTCGAAGAGCTCGGCGTTGACGACAAAACCATCGGTGTCTCCCCTGTGGGTTGCGCTGTGATGGCTTACGACTACTTCGACGTTGACTTCGTCGAAGCTGCCCACGGCCGCGCCCCGGCGTGCGCCACGGGTATCAAGCGCGTGTGGCCCGACAAGGTCGTGTTCTCCTATCAAGGCGACGGTGACCTCGCCGCTATCGGCACTTGCGAGACCATCCACACCTGCAACCGTGGTGAGAACATCACCATGATCTTCGTCAACAATGGTATCTACGGCATGACCGGCGGCCAGATGGCTCCTACCACCCTGGTCGGCATGAAGACCGCCACCACGCCTTACGGCCGTATGCCTCAGTGGCCCGACGGAACCCCCAACAACGGTTTCCCGCTCCAGATCACCCAACTGCTGGCCCAACTTCCTGGCACCCGCTACGTCACCCGTCAGGCTGTGTTCAGCCCCGCCGCCGTGCGTAACGCCAAGAAGGCCA
>Ga0310690_10000295_pt1 | contig 114343 bp, 104 predicted proteins | sample AusTroGonzalo_MG_2_FD_207661 | JGI IMG/M metagenome (GOLD analysis project Ga0310690, IMG submission 207661) | Bovine rumen microbial communities from tropical cattle in Woodstock, Queensland, Australia - Gonzalo_04 (v2) (version 2) | ecosystem: Host-associated > Mammals > Digestive system >...
AAGTTCATGAGGAATGTACGGACTATGCGCCGGAGTTGGGGAAGACGATTCGATACCACTATATCCTGTTCGTGCTTCCCGACGGGCGGAAAGTGCCCTATCTGTGGCAGTCGTCGGCGGGTATCACTCCCGTAATGCTGCAGAACGGCGTGGGTGCCCAGTTGCTCGACCACTATTTCCGGGCCATTGTGGAGACTCCGCGCGAGCAGTTGGCGGGCATTATCCTCGACAACCGTTGCAACCGGGGCGGCTATCAGGACGACCTTGACTATCTCATCGGCAGTTATCTCAACGAGAAGACGGAAATTATGAAGACCCGCTACAAAGAGGGTCCGGGACGCTATGAGTATTCTGTCTGGACACCCTATTACATCTTCCCGAACACGCGCTACCACCGCGACATCACGGCGGAAAACATCCCGTATGTGGTTCTCTGTGACCTCAACTCGGTGAGTATGGGCGAGATAGAGCCGATGACCATCAAGGCGGTGTTGCCCACGGCGCACACCATCGGCGAACGCACGCACGGCGGTACTGGCCCCCTGCAACCCAGCTACATCGACCTCAACTACGGCGGTCCTTTCGGGGATATTAACACCGGCCACTACGTCTATACCTCCACCTTCGAGGCACAGATCAGCGGCAAGGTGTGGGAGGGCATCGGCTACACCCCGGATGAGATTGTGTTGCGCAAGGACTACAACGGCAATCTCCTCCCGCAGTTGGATGCCGCGTTCCGGTATATTCAGGAACATTGACCGTAGAGACGTGCCATGGCGCGTCTCTACAATTTGTTGCCTTTTGCCCATTGCCTTTTGCCTATTGCCTATTATTGCCTTTTGCCTAAAAAAACGTACCTTTGCCATCACGAAATTTCAAACAAAAAATAAATACAAAACGATATGAACCCTTTATTTGAACCCCAAGTTTACAAAAACAGAAGAGAGAAATTGACGGCGGCCGTCAAGAGCGGCATCGCCGTGTTTTTGGGCAACCATGAGGCCCCGATGAACTATCCCGACAATACGTATAATTTCCGTCAGGACAGCGATTTCCTCTATTTCTTCGGCCTTTCCATCGCCGATATTGCCGCCGTCATCGACTTTGACGCGCATCAGTCCATCATCTTCGGTAATGACTTCACCATCGACGACATCATCTGGATGGGTGATCAGCCGACAATTGCCTCTTTGGCTGAGAAGGTGGGCGTGACGGAGACCCGTCCTTTCGGACAACTTGCTGATTTCATCCAGCAAGCACAGGCACAGGGTCGCAAGGTGCACTTCACCCCGCAATATCGTGGCGATAACCAGATTCTGATGGCCAACCTCACCGGCATTGATGTCAACCACATCCGTGAGGCCGCGTCTGTGGAACTGATTATGGGTATCGTGAACCTGCGTTCCGCGAAGGAGCAGTGCGAAATCGACGAGATGGACAAGGCTTGCGAGATTGGTGTGAAGATGCACACCGCCGTGATGCGCCGTGCCGTGGAGGGCGAATCCGAACGCGAACTGGCCGGTTTGGCTGAGGGTATTGCTTTGTCGTTCGGTAATGGTATCTCCTTCCCCGTGATTCTCTCGCAACATGGTGAAACCCTGCACAATCACCTGCACAACGGCATCCTCAAGGCCGGCAACATGCTGCTGATGGACGCCGGTGCGGAAGGTCTGATGAACTATTGTTCCGACTACACGCGTACACTGCCTATCAACGGTAAGTTCACGCAAAAACAGCAGGAAATCTACGAAATCGTGCTGAAGGCCAACCTGGACGCTATCGATGCGGCACATCCGGGCATGTATAACAAAGAGTTGCACCGCCTCTCCTGCGAGGTTATCGCACAGGGTCTCAAGGATTTGGGCCTGATGAAAGGCGATGTGAAAGAGGCTGTCGAGCTGGGTGCACACGCCCTGTTCATGGTACACGGTTTGGGTCACCAAATCGGTCTGGATGTGCACGACATGGAAGGCTTGGGACAGATTTACGTCGGTTATGACGATACCGTGCGTCCGAGCAATATCTTCGGATGGGCTTCCTTGCGCATGGCTCGCGAGCTGAAGCCGGGCTTTGTAGTCTCTATTGAGCCGGGCATCTACTTCATCCCGCATTTGATTGACATTTGGAAGAAGGAGAACAAGTTTGCTGACTTCATCAACTATGATATGGTGGAGAAATACCGCGACTTCGGCGGCATCCGTATTGAGGATGACCTGTTGATTACCGAAACCGGTCACCGCGTGCTGGGTCCGCATTTGCCGAAGGGCGTGGATGAACTGGCGGCCATTATCGGGAAATAACCTCTCGTCAAACGTTTCAGGCTCCGCGTTCCGTATATGCCATCGCACTCCATCCCGACTGTTCTTACGCAAGTCGGCACGTTCAAAGGGTTTGTGGCGGATGAATGTCAGCAGTTTCTTGGCATTCGTTACGCCACTTCCGAACGGTACTGTGCCCCTGTGCCCTATACCTACGGGAACGCGGAGCACGAATGTGCCGCCCCTGCGCCGTACCCTGTGCAACTCTGTTCCACGATAGAGCTGACTCTCACAGGGATACGTTACGAGAACATGCCGCAAGAGGAGAGCTGCCAGTATCTTTCCATCACCGTTCCCGAAGGTACGACGCCGGAGAGTCGGTTGCCCGTCATGGTCTGGTTCTTTGGCGGCTCGTACCGCAATGGCGGCTGTGACAATCCCTTTTACGACCGTTCCGTACTTGCCAAAGAGAACGGGGTCATTGTGGTGGGCATCAATTTCCGGCTCTCGCTCTTGGGTTTTGTCAAGAACCGCGAAGGGGAATTTGCTAACAACGGGCTGTTGGACGCTATCGAAGGGCTGCGGTGGGTGAATGCCCATATCGCGGCTTTCGGAGGCAATCCGACGAACATCACCCTTTTCGGAGAGTCAGCTGGCGCGGATTTGGTACGTTGCATCATGCTCTCCGGGGGCACTGACGACCTTTATTGTCGCGCTATTCTCCAGAGTGACCCGATGGGCACGTTGGAGAACCGTGAGGAGATGGAACGCAAAATCTTGGATGAGCTGAATGAGTTGCCGTTGGATGTGTCGGTGGAGCGGATTTTGGAAGCGCAACAAGCGATTACGAGCCATGTTACCGAAAAAGGGCTGGCCAAGCATCTGATTTTTGCGCCCCATGCGGGTGTTTATCCGTTGCCGGCCAAGGAGGACGAGGAAAAGCGTTTGCGCGAGGTCGCCCCGAAACACGACATTATCATCGGGACCAACGCACGCGAGACGGCTTCCTACATCGGTGGCAACAAGGTGGCGAGCGCTCTGGATCGGAATTTCCTGACACGCTGGATAATAGAGCTTTATCTGAACAAAATGACAAAAGTCATCTTCAGGGAGCCGACCCAAAAATTTGCACGCCTTTACGCTGACTGCGGTGGGAAAGTCCATCTCTATTCTTATTTCTGGCGCAAGGACCAGCATGTGATGGGTGCCGGACACATCACCGAGTTGGCGTTGTTGTTCGGCGGCAAAGGCATAGGAGGCACCTTGATGGCGCAGGGATTGCTCGAGCATGATTTTATCGAATATGGCAAGCCGTTGCGCCGGATCTGGGCGGATTTCGCCAAAACAGGTGATATTTCCACGATGTGCATTGACGGAATGATTGAATTTCAACGGATGGAATAGCGCGTCGCGGTATTCGATAAAATTGTACTTCGTTGTTATGGCATCGATAGGGCAGCTTTTCTGGTCGTTTTTCAAGATTGGCACCTTCACCATCGGGGGCGGCTATGCCATGATTCCGCTGATGGAGAAGGAGTTGGTTGACCGTCACCGCTGGCTGACGGAAGAGGAGTTCATGGAAATTCTGGCCCTTTCGCAGACCATGCCGGGTATCTTTGCTGCCAATATGGCCACGCATGTGGGCTGGCGGCTTCGCGGGATTTTGGGTGCGGTGGTTTCCGTCATCGGCAACATCCTCATGCCCATCCTCATCATTTTGGCATTGGCGATGGGGTTGCGCTATGTGCAGGGAAACCCTGTGGTGGAGGCGATTTTTAAGGGTGTGCGCCCCGTGGTGGTCGCGCTTATTGCCGCGCCGGTCTTTCGTATGGCCAAAACTGCGCACATCACGCGCTACAACTTCTGGATTCCCGTGCTGGCTGCCCTGCTGATATGGCTGCTCGGCGTTTCCCCTATCTGGGTTATCTTGGTCACGGGCATCGGCGGCTTCCTATACGGTAAGTTTGTTGAAGGAAAGGAGGCAACGTCATGATTTTCTGGAAGTTGTTCTACACATTCTGCAAGATTGGCATCTTCAACTTCGGGGGTGGCTACGCCATGCTCGCGCTCATCCAAAACGAGGTGGTGGAGAAAAACGGCTGGATGACCTCCGCTGAATTTACGGACATCGTGGCCACAAGCCAGATTACGCCGGGTCCCATCGGAATCAACGTGGCGACATACGCAGGATACACTGCCGTCATCAATGCGGGCTACGATCCTGCTTTTGCCGTCTTCGGCGCGTTTCTTTCCTCCTTTTCGGTGATTTTGCTGCCGTTTATCGCCATGTTGCTTGTAGGTCGCTATCTGATGAGCCACAAAGACAACCCCATTGTGAAGACGGTGCTCACGTATCTGAAATTGGCTGTGATCGGGTTGATTGCCGCTTCCGCATTACTGCTGGTGAGCCCAGAGACTTTCGGCACGTTTTCGGCAAATCCGCTGCAGTTTTGTCTCAGCATCGCCCTCTTTGCCGCCGCCTTTTTCGCCTCCCTGAAATGGAAAACCAGCCCGATTCTGCTGATTTTGCTGGCTGGAGTTGTGGGATTTGTGGTCTACTATCTGATATAGCGAATCGGACCTTTTCCCTTCTGTTCAAGTTCGGCTTATGATTCTCTCCATGCGGGAGAGTTCGATATCCTCACATTTTTTTCAAAAAAAATAAACCGTCGGGGTTGCGGTTTGAAAATATTGTACATTTGCTATTTCAAAACTGAAATTAAAAAATTGCCGCTTATGAATAGAAAGTCTATCCTCTCAACGCTTTCCATATTGTTGTTTTTCAATGCGTTACTGTTTGCGCAGACCGAAAACCAGTACAGTCGGTTCGATCCGGCGTCGCTGAAGGAAAATGCCAAATATGTGCGGAATTTCGCGCCGAACAACTACGACGAGAAAATCCTCTACCAGTGTTTCACGGACATGGTGGATATGGCGCGCGCCGAATTTCGCTATCTCCCCAAGCTGAAACACGATATCAGTCTTGACTCTACAGCGCAGTATCAGGCTGATTATCAGGCGTCCAAGGATGAGAAGACCCTGGAGAACAACGCCCCGTACAAGACAACTTACTTCCGTTTGCGTAAGTATGGGCTTGCGGGCAACGGCGAGGAGCTGGTGGCCAAGGCGAAGGCCTATCTCGGTGAGACTGAGTACACCTACTACGACCTCTGCCTCTCGCTAGTCCAGTCTATCCTCAAGAACGTGAAGACTGCTGACGTGATGCTGGCCGAGCAGTACTCCTACATGGGCTTTGGCGCCAATACCGATCCCGCCATGAAGAGCATGTATGTCTCGCTCGTTTTGGGCAACGACCGCACCTTTAACCACTATAAGGCCGGCTTTAACGAGAGAGACGTCCCCTACACCAAAGGGCAGGCCGGTCTGAAGGGTTATGACGAAAAAGTCTGTAAGAAATGCGCTTCCGAACCCGGGATGGAGATTCTTTCCGAGTGTGTCAGCGTGAACAAGAACGGTGAGATTTACCTCATCACCGACAACTATAAGGAGCTCAAGCGCCTCATTGGCAAGGAGGGTGACGCCATCGCCATCGACATTGTGCAGGAGGGTCAGTACGAGTGTGACAACCACCAGGTTGATTACGACCTTTGGCACCGCGGCACGGTCACCAAACCGATTACGTTTGAGAAGTTGCTGGCCGCCAATGAGAACGCCAACCTCAAGTCGGGCAAGCTTATCGCCAAGATCTGCGACCTGCCCGAGAGCGTTGATGACAGCAAAGGTATAGATCTCATCGTGCTGGTGCTGAAGGAGGGTAACCGCGTGTGTCGCGCCGTCATGCCCAAGCACATTGAGAGCAAGGGTGCCGACTACACCGAGAAGATTAACTTCGTGAAAGACGAAGTCGGCATCAAGAGTACTGGCGAATGGACTATCTCGCCCGAGGATGGCACTGTCGTGCTCTCGTTCCCGTATGAAGCCAAGAAGACCGACTATACTGCCGCCGGCTTCAACCTCGACAAGAAAGACCCCGATCTGCCGCAATTCAAGGTCAATAGCGTGACCCTCGTCACCCATGTCTCCCCGGACTATTACCAGGATGCGGCTTACAAGCCCATTATGGAGAAACGCGCTGCCGCCATCAAGAAAGACCTGCAACGCTACTTCCCCGGCATGGACATCAAGCTGGAGTATGACTACGGTTGGGATATCTTCAAAGAGAAAGTCACCCAACACGAAGAGTATTACGATCTGAGCTTCAAGACGTTGGAGGAAGCGGCCAAAGAGCTTCGCCTCTATAACCGCTATGCCGCCAAAGTTTTGGATTCCGCTTATCTTGCCCCGTTGCGCTATATGGAACTACGTCAGGAGGTGACCTACTATGCCGATTCCCCCGTCGGGGAGGAGACCTTCGCCCTCTGGAAATTCAACAACGCGGTGAAGGATGCCAAGAAACTTGGATTCGCCATGTCTATTGAGAATTATATCCTCAAGCAGGTGGAAAATGGCAAGTTCTCGTCGTCTTCTTTGGAGAAGATGGAGATTCCGTTCAAGAAAGAGTACCAGACGCTGCTCAACAACAAGCTGTATGCGCAGTATTACAAGAGCTCGAAGCTTACACCCGCGATGGCTGAGCAGATGACGAAAATCTATAACCTCAACACAGCCAACCAGTTGCTGTTGTACAACACGACTGTGTCCGATGTTTTAGCGGCCAAGATCAACACGTTGGCCGACATCACCAAGACGCAGGCCGCCATCGACAGACTTTACTCCATTCCTGCCATCCCGAAGGATCGTGTCAACGCGCTCAATCTGGAGTACCAGTTCAAGATTATCAACTATCTGGATACTGTGCCGGCGACAGCCGAGACAACGGCCTTGGTTACCAGCACCTATCAGAAAATCAAGGAGATTCGGAATGAGAAGATGGACAGCTGGAAGAATGCTTTCAAGCTGGCTTCCTACTTCAACAAGCGTCACGAGTACCTCTATTCCCTCTCGCTGATGACCCCGTTCCTTGATGACCCGACAATTTCCGAGGACTTCATCTTCTCCTACATCTCGTTGGCGGCGCACCGTGAGGAGACCTACCTTAGCTCGCTCTTCACCAAAGCCGTCGGATTGGCTGCCGAGAAGAATTCCGTGCGCCTGTGCGGGCTGGTGGATAAACTGCCGACCTGTATTTTGGAGAACGAGGATGCGAAGAAGATTATCTGCAAGGCGTGCAATCGCTAACTTTGGCTTTTGGCTTTTAAACTTTGGCTTTTGGCTTTTAAACTTTGGCTTTTGGCCATTGGCTTTTTAAGGAAGAGTACAACATAGTACAATATATATGAGAAACTTCAGACAATATGAAGTATGGACGAAAGCTGTTGATATAGCTGATATTGTCTATGCTCTATGTGACGGATTTCCAAAGTACGAGTTGTTTGCCTTAGGCGATCAGTTGCGTCGTGCAGCTGTTTCCATAGCATCGAATATTGCAGAAGGAGCATCAAGGACATCTACGGCAGAGTTTGCACATTACCTTGAAGTTGCAATAGGTTCAGCGTTTGAAGTTGAGACACAACTTCTTATAGCAAGAAGACGTAATTACATTACGGAAGAGGTCTATAACACCACTGTTATGGAGCTCCAATCTTTGGAGAGACAACTGAATACTTTTATCTCAAGAATAAGAAATGAACAACCCACAACCAAAAGTCCAAAGCCAGCAGCCAACAGCTGATAGCCAGGAGCCAATGGCCAACGGCCAACAGCCAACAGTCAACGACGAGTTATACGAACATTTTCGGTTTGAGGTGACGGCGGGGACGGAGATGCTCCGCATCGACAAGTACCTCTTCAACTTGATTGCCAACACCTCGCGTAACAAGGTGCAGCAGGCGGCCAAGGCGGATTGTATTCTGGTGAATGGTTCCCCGGTGAAGCAGAACTACAAGGTGCGTCCCGGCGACACCATTTCCGTGCTGATGCCCAACCCACCCAACGATACCGAGATTCTGCCCGAGCACATTCCGCTCAACATCGTTTATGAGGACAAGGACCTGCTCATTGTGAACAAGGAGGCGGGCATGGTGGTGCATCCGGCGTATGGCAACTACACTGGCACGCTTGTCAACGCCTTATATGGCTATTTCCAGGGCCAGACTTTGGAGGACGGCACGCCGATGAAACCGTTGCTGGTACACCGTATCGACAAGAACACCTCCGGCCTGCTGGTGGTGACCAAGAACGAGCTGGCACAGATGCGTCTGGCCAAGACCTTTTTCGACCACAACCTGGAGCGCAAGTACTGGGCGTTGGTTTGGGGTGATTTTGAGGAGGATTCCGGCACCATCGTGGGCAATGTGGGTCGCAACCCCAAGGACCGCATGGTGATGACCGTATTCCCCGAAGGTAGTGACCAGGGCAAGCACGCGGTCACGCATTGGCGCGTGGTGGAGCGATTTGGTTACGTGACGCTCATCGAGTGTCAGTTAGAGACGGGCCGCACGCACCAGATTCGCGTCCATCTGCAGCATATCGGGCATCCGCTCTTCAACGACGAGGCATACGGCGGCAACCGCATCCTCAAGGGCACTACGTTCACCAAGTACCAGCAGTTCATCCGCAACTGTTTCTCCCTTATGCCACGGCAGGCTTTGCACGCCAAATCGCTGGGTTTCAAGCACCCGATCACGGGCAAAGACATTTTGTTCGAGTCCGAGCTGCCCGAGGATTTCGCGGCAGTGGTGGAGAAATGGCGGGGATATTCGAAAAATGAGGTGTCGTTGTAGAGACGCAATGCATTGCGTCTCTACAGGACCATTCAAAGAACATAAACAAACAGGGCTGACACCGTTGAGGTATCAGCCCTGTCTGTTTATGCGGTGGCGATGGCGGCCGCTTTTTCCTTTGCCTTGCGGATTTTACGCCTTCTTCCTACGCCGCCGTCTATCAGGTCGCAGATGCTGTTGCGGAGGCCGATAGGTTTTTCAGAGGCGCGTTCGGCATGAGCTCTGAACCGATTGAACAGTTCGGGTTTCTTCAAAGCAATCAGTTTTAATACGATATATAGGCCAGGTATGAGCACGATGGCGGTACCGATTACCACGAAGAACTGCGCGTTGATGGACTCCATATAGAGGCTGGTGAGGTACCATACGCCTATGACAAGGCTGTCGATGAGAAGCAGGATGGCGGTAATCATGACGTGGGGATAGCCGAGGTCCACGAACATGTGGTGCAGGTGTGTGCGGTCGGGTTTGAAGGGGGAGTTGCCGTGCAGCATGCGCACGCCCATCACGCGCAGGGTGTCGAAAACGGGGAGCGCGTAGATGGCAAGCATCATGGCCACGCAGTATTGGTCGTTCCAGTCCAAGTGAGGGCTGTGGATGACGCGGCAGGTGAGCACGTAAGCCAGCGTGCCCATGATGAGTGATCCCGAATCACCGATGAACATCTTGTATTTGTGGCTGAAGACGTTGCAGACGAAAAAGGGTACAAGGGATCCCGCGAAAACAATTGACAGCAGGGCAAACAGAGGGTCGTGGTGGGTGATGAAATAGGCACCGCAGATGGTGTTGGTAAGTATGCCCAATCCCGATGCAAGTCCGTCCACGCCGTCTATCATATTCAGCGCATTCATCAGTCCTACGCCGGCGAACAGCGACAGCATGCAGCTCCAGAACATCGGAATGTGGTTGACACCAAACAGTCCTACAAACGTGTCAAGGCGGTAGCCGAAGGTCCATAGGAGGAAGATGACACCGATTTGGACGACGAATTTGAACTTGTAGGAGAGATCCAGCATATCATCGAACAGGCCGAGGAAGAACATGATGGACATGCCAGCGATGACCACGTAGAGTTGGTCCGTGGGATAAAACAAGTTGGCGATGAATAATCCGACGACAAAAGCGAGGTAGACGCTCATGCCGCCCACTACAGGGATGGGTTTCTTTTGTAATTTCCTGTGGTTGGGGTCATCGGTGAGGTGTTTCTTGAACGCCAGCTTGATGATGAGCGGGTTCATAACGATGGAAGTGCCCATCGCCACCAATGCGCAAAATATAGCTGTCGGGATAAAGGATATCTGATGGTGCATAACACTTCAATTACAAACCGCAAAAGTACAAAAAAATAATACGTTGTAACAAAAAAATATACACAGCTGAAATTTTGCACAATAAAGGGGGTAGATTTACCCCCCCCCCTATGATGCTTGTAAAATATTGTTAATCAACAGAATATAGCGTGATAATGTATTAGGACTGGAAGATTTTCTCCATAAGTTGCCATTTTTCGTCGCTGCGGGCATTGGCGGCACATCCCTGAAACTGAGCTACGTATGCTTCCCACTCCGCTTGTCGGGGCAGGGTGGCGAGCCGCTTCATGTCTCGGTCCCAGTCGAAATCGTCCACCGTGTCGCAAATCATGAACAGGCGGTTGCCCTTACGGTAGATCTGCATCTCAAGGATACCCACCTCATGCTGTCCCTCAATAATTTCGGGCCACACATGCGCGTGCGCCTCCACGTATTTGGCAATCAGTTCGGGATTGTCCCGCAGTTCCAATGTTTGACAGTACCTTTTCATTAGTTTAGAGTTTAGGGTTTAGGGTTTAGAGTTTAGAGTTTAGAGTTCAACCCTACACTACACTCTCAACTCTCAACTCTACAAGCCGCTTCTGCGGATATGTAAGGATATTGCCTCGGGGTGTTCCACGCAGAAACGCTCGGCATCCGTGACCACACAGGCGAGGTAGCCGCCACCGCCCGCACCGGGCATTTTCCATGCCAGCACATCGTCTATCTGGGAATAGCGGTCGATATAATCCTGCACACAACCTTGAATCATGGCGGGGAACATGGCGGTCTGCGCTTCGAAAGAGGCCTTGTAGGCAGCGGCGAAGGCGGGCAGGTCCATGCGGAGGATGGCCTCCCAACAACGGTCGGCAGCGGCAGCGAGGGCCTTCACCTTTGTCTCTGTGATGTCTTGGCCTTCCACTACGCTGCAACCCGGCTTTCGGGGCTCCATGGGAATCATCACAAGGTGACTCTCCAACCAGGTGAGTACGCGCTCATCCTCGCAGGTTTCGATGCGTTCGGGCCAGAAATGGTTGTCGTAATAATGTCTGCAAAGGCCTGGAATACAGATACCTATCGCGTCTTGTGCCCCGCTGATAATGCCGTCTTCGCGCTCGGGGTGATTCTCGAAGCAGAAGACGAGCCGCGCCAAGGTTTCGGGGTCCATGTTGGGCAGCTGGTAGGGCCAGATGCGTTTGATGACGTTGCGCGTGGAGGTGCTCAGACCGCAGCGCTCCCGTATCTCGAAGCTGGGTTCCAGACTGATGGTGAGAGCCCACCCCGGGGCGTATTGGCTTACGTAAGGCTGGTCAATCCAGGTACCGGCTAAGTCGAGGCGAGTGGGCAACAGGCACTCGGCCTTTTTCAGCTCGGTACTGCTGCGGGGAACAAGGCCATCGTGGGGAATGCGGTCAAGGACCACGTATTCCATGCCACGCTCCTCACAGACACGCCGTTTGTCGTCACTGCCGCCATCGCTGTTCACCACGAGGATGTCCGGTTTCACGATGTCCAATGTGGGCAGGAAGTCCAGAATACCAGAACCTTGGTTGATGTAAGCGTCCTTTACGTATCGGATGCTCTTCACCATGAAGAGCCGTTCCTGCTCGCTGTAGATGGTTTTATGATGTTTGTATCCTTCGATGGTCTTATCCGACCCTATACCAACGTAAAGGTCGCCATATTTCGCCGCCTGTTGGAAAAATTCCACATGCCCACTATGTAGCAGGTCGTAGCACCCGCTGACGAATACTTTTTTCATACAATTTCTACTTGTTTTAGTTTAGAGTTCAGCCCTACACTAAACTCTACACTCTACACTCTCAACTTTACACTTTACACGCTACACGCTACACTATCTCTCCGCTCGCATGGGATTATTCAGGAAATCCTCGTAGGCGAGGCGGATGCCGTCTTCAAGCTCGGTCTTGTAAGTCCAGCCGAGGGCAGTGGCCTTGCTCACATCCAGAAGTTTCCTCGGGGTCCCGTTGGGGCGGGTGGTGTCCCATTGAATCTCGCCTTCGTAGCCGACCACTTTGGCAACCAGCTCGGTCAAAGCTTTGATGGTCAGCTCTTTGCCAGTGCCTGCGTTGACGGTCTCATTGCCGGAATAGTGGTTCATGAGGAAAACGCAGAGGTTGGCCAGGTCATCCACATATAGGAATTCGCGCAGCGGGGATCCGTCTCCCCAGCAGGTGACGCTCTTTATCCCGTCCACCTTGGCTTCATGGAAACGGCGTATAAGGGCGGGAAGCACGTGGCTGTGTTCGGGATGGTAGTTGTCGTTGGGACCGTAAAGGTTGGTCGGCATCACGCTGATATAGTCGGTGCCGTACTGCCGGTTGAGGAACTCGCAGTATTTCAGTCCGCTGATCTTGGCCAGGGCGTAAGCTTCGTTGGTTTTTTCCAGTTCGCCGGTGAGCAGGCAGCTTTCCGTCATGGGTTGCGGGGCCATGCGGGGGTAGATGCATGACGAGCCGAGAAACTCCAGTTTCTTGCAGCCGTTCCGCCATGCGGCGTGGATGACGTTCATCTCCAGAATCATGTTGTCGTACATGAAGTCGGCCAGTGCGCTCTGGTTGGCCACGATGCCGCCCACTTTCGCCGCCGCAAGGAAGACGTATTCGGGCTTCTCCTGCGCGAAGAAGGCCTCCACGTCGGCTTGGAGTGTCAGGTCAAGTTCCTTGTGGGTTCTGGTGATAATATTGTGATAGCCTTGGCGTTGTAACTCGCGCACAATGGCGCTGCCTACCATGCCGCGGTGTCCCGCGACGTATATTTTACTCTCTAATTCCATATCGATTTACATCTTTATAATCATTTTACATCTAAAGACACGAAAAACACTGTTTTTTCGTGTTTTTCGTGTCTTTAGATGTTCTACTATTCACTTTGATGATCGCGGAGATAAAGTTTGCGGACCTTCTTCATGTCATGATCCACCATGATGCGGACCAGCTCCTCGAAGCTCGTCTTGCGGGGATTCCAGCCGAGTTTGGTACGAGCCTTCGTGGGGTCACCAAGAAGTTGTTCCACCTCAGCGGGACGGAAGAAGCGCGGGTCGACCTCCACAAGCACTTTACCTGTCTTAGTGTCGATGCCTTTTTCATCCACGCCTTCGCCTTCCCAGCGCAGCTCGATGCCGACATGCTTGAAAGCCAGTGTACAGAAGTCACGCACCGTGTGGTATTCACCGGTGGCAATCACAAAATCCTCAGGAACATCCTGTTGCAGAATCAGCCACATGCACTCCACATAGTCTTTGGCATAACCCCAGTCACGGAGGGCATTGAGGTTACCGAGATAGAGCTTGTCTTGATGTCCCTGGGCGATGCGGGCGGCCGCGAGGGTGATCTTGCGTGTCACGAAAGTCTCGCCGCGACGCTCGCTCTCGTGGTTGAAAAGGATGCCGTTGACCGCGTACATGCCGTAGCTCTCGCGGTAGTTCTTGGTAATCCAGAAACCGTACTGCTTAGCCACGCCGTAAGGAGAACGCGGGTAGAAGGGCGTCGTCTCCTTTTGAGGAACTTCTTGCACCAGACCGAAAAGCTCGGACGTGGAGGCTTGGTAGATACGGCATTTGTGGTCCATGCCCAGAATACGCACCGCTTCCAAAAGACGCAGTGTGCCCACGGCATCGGCTTCGGCCGTGTATTCAGGACAGTCAAAGGAGACCTTCACGTGGCTCTGTGCCGCGAGATTGTAGATCTCATCAGGCTGCACCTTCTGGATAATACGTACCAACGATGACGAATCCGTCATGTCGCCGTAGTGTAAGGTCAGAAGGCGTTTGTTTTTCATGTCACGCACCCACTCATCGAGATATAGGTGCTCAATACGGCCTGTGTTGAATGATGACGACCGACGAATGATGCCGTGCACGTCGTAGCCTTTTTCAAGAAGGAATTCGGCCAAAAAAGAACCGTCCTGTCCTGTGATGCCCGTGATTAGTGCGGTTTTGCTCATAGCGGTATGATTATTGGTTTGAAATATGTTTTTCGATTTATTGTCAGCGGCAAAGATACAATTTTTACGTTATTAAAACCACCTATCCCTAAGTTTGACAAACGGTTTCTCCACGGCAAGGTAGAGTAGGATAGCGGCGGCGAGGACCAGCAGCCAATAGAGGCCGTAGCCCCAGGCGCCCATGGCGTGGAAGGCGTCGGCGAAATGTTTGTCCACAACCTGGATTATCAGAAGGTTGGTCAGGAACATCGCGTAGGAGAGCACGCTCAGGTGGGAGACGGCCGTCCCGACCTTGGTGGACGAGGAGCGGATCCGGCTCAGGAAGGGGAGCCAAAGGGCGTAGGCAATTGGAGGGATGGTCAGGGAGAAGATGTCCGTGTAGACGGTGCCGATCCGAGGGGGGATACAGAAACTGACAAGCAATAGGATGACTCCGGCAACTAGGCATTTGACCGTGTGCCGTTCCCATAATTCCGGTGCGTAGATTCGTACCCAGGCCGCCAGCACGCCGATGTAGATGCAGTCGCAGCGCGAGGCCACAGTCTTCCGCAGCCAGACGTCCCACCAAAAAATATTGGTGCCGTTTGGCGCGACGCGGACGCGGTACAGCAGCGAAGCCAGGATAAAGAAAAAGCAGATAAGGGGAGTGGCCTTGCGCGGACTTACCCGTAAGGGAAGGAGGGTCAGCAGCAGCGGAAACAGGATATAGAACCACCACTGCACAGGGAGCGACCACGACTCCCAATAGAAATCGTAGAAGGGGGTAAAAAGGTTCTGGGTGAACGTGAAAAAGCGCCAGAGCGGGAATGCCTGCAGGTTGCCGTTGAGAAGGCCCGTGCCGACGAGCAGGATGTAGACCAGCAGGATGGCGTAGTAGTTCGGCAGGATGCGGAGCGCTGTCCTGCCGTAGAAGCGCAGCGTCTTGTGCAGATCCACCCGCGGGTTCCGCTGGGCGTAAGAAAGGAACGAACTGCCAATCAGGAAACCGCTCAGGATGAAAAAGATATCGACACCCCGTGGACGCGGAACGGTGATAAGGGGTTCCAGCCACGTGTCTGCCAGGAGAAGGGCGCCGTGCCCATGCACCACGCAGACGATGGCGAAGGCCCGGAGGAGGTCCAGCCCGAAGAGCCGTTTCTTGTCAATCGTTATCCCGAACATTTGTACCAAAAAGTCGGCAAAGGTACAAAATTTAATGAGTAGGGCGACACGGCTTGTTCTCGTGCTACCGGGATTTTGCCCCTGACGGGGCAGGGCGGCCCCGGCTCAACCTCGCCACCAACAGATACAGCCCGCAGCCGATGAGGCATCCGAGAGTGTTGTGAATCACGTCGTCCACGTCGGAGCAGCCTCTCCGGAATAGCAGTTGGAGAAGCTCGATGAAGACCGACAACGCAAACCCGAAAATCGGGGCCTGCCACCACTTCATCTTCCGGAACGAGGGACAGAGCACGAACCCCAACGGGATGAACACCAGCACATTCACGATTGCGTCGGGCGAAAGAATCTCCTCGGCATAATGCCACAAGGGGATGGTCCGGAAATCCGGGAGGGCTTTCGTAGTCCGGAACACCAAGGTCGCGCAAAGCAGCCACGCCACGTACACCAACAGGAACAGCCTGGCAATGACCGTGATACCTTTCTTCCAGCCCTTCACCGCAATCAACGTCACGCCGCCCGCCACCACAATGCAGAGCGCAGTCACGTAAACCCACAGCGGCATGCCGTGGTAAAGATCGGCGATATAGTCACGGAAGAGGGTCCAGTAGGACATGGGGGCAAGGTTCAAAGTTCCAGGTTCAAGGTTCAAGGTTCCAGGTTCAAAGTTCAAAGTTCAAGGCCGTAAGGAGCCCCGAACAACCTATTATCCATTATAACCGTCGGGATTTTGCCGTTGCCAGTTCCAGCTGTCGCGGACCATGTCGTTGATGCCATACTTGGCCTCCCAACCGAGTTCGGATTTCGCCTTGGCGGGGTTGCAGTAGCAGGTGGCAATATCGCCAGCGCGACGGGGCTTGATGCTGTAGGGAACGGGGACGCCGTTCTCGCGCACGAAGGCGTTCACCATGTCCAATACGCTGTAGCCGTGACCGGTACCGATATTGTAGATGCCGAGACCGCAGTGGTTGGCGAGGGCTTTGAGGGCACAGACGTGGGCGGCGGCAAGATCGCAAACGTGGATATAGTCGCGAACGCCCGTGCCGTCCGGAGTGTCGTAATCGTTGCCGAAAACGCCTAACTCTTGGCGCTTGCCCACGGCCACTTGGGTGATGTAGGGCATCAGGTTATTGGGGATACCGTTGGGGTTCTCGCCAATACGTCCGCTCGGATGCGCCCCCACGGGGTTGAAATAGCGCAGCAGCACCACATTCCATTCGGGATCGGCCTTCTGCATGTCCATCAGCACCTGCTCCAGCATGCTCTTGGTCCAGCCGTAGGGGTTCGTGCATTGCCCCTTAGGACAGTTCTCCGTGATGGGGATCTCGGCCGGGTCTCCATAAATGGTGGCGCTGGAGCTGAAGATGATGTTCTTGCAGCCGTGCTTGCGCATCACGTCCAGCAGGGTAAGCGTGCCGCCGATGTTGTTCTCGTAATACTCCCACGGCTTCTCCACGCTCTCGCCCACAGCCTTCAGCCCGGCAAAGTGGATGCAGGCGTCCAGCTGATGTTCCGCAAAGACCTTCTCTAATCCTTCACGGTCGCGAATATCCACTTTGTAGAAAGGAATGTTTGGGGTTGAGGGGGTATGGTTCCCTATGATTTCCTCAACACGTTGTAGAGCCACAGGATTGCTGTTGCTCAGATTGTCGATCACCACGGCGGTATGTCCCGCGGCATAAAGTTCGATTAAGGTGTGGGAGCCGATAAAGCCGGCTCCGCCGGTTACTAGGATGTTCATTTTGGGGTTTATTGGTTTATTGGTTATTGGTTCGAAGGGGCCGGCATGAGTATCCGGGGCCTCTTGCGTTTATGATAGGGGTGCCGGCACAAGGATCCGGGGCCTCTTGCGTTTATGATAGGGGTGCCGGCACAAGGCCGGCATGAGGACAGGGGATATGGAACGGCATACAGAATCGACATACAGAATCGGCATAGAGGTTCTACGGTGCGGCTCAATGAGCAGTAACGTCGGTGGGAGGCCTCATCGCGGGCTTGACCCGCGATCCCCAACGGTCAGGGGAGACGTTCCGGCACAAGGATCCGGGGCCTCTTGTATTCATGATAGGGGTGCCGGCACAAGGCCGGCATGAGGACTGGGGATATGGAACGGCAGACAGAATCGGCATAGAGGTTCTACGGTGCGGCTCAATGAGCAGTAATGTCGGTGGGAGGCCTCATCGCGGGCTTGACCCGCGATCCCCAGCAGTCAGGGGAGACGTTCCGGCACGAGGATCCGGGGCCTCTTGCGTTTATGGCAGGGGTGCCGGCTCAAGGCCGGCATGAGGACAGGGGATATGGAACGGCAGACAGAATCGGCATAGAGGTTCTACGGTGCGGCTCAATGAGCAGTAACGACAGAGACAGGCCTCATCGCGGGCTTGACCCGCGATCCCCAGCGGTCAGGGGAGCCGTTACGGCATGAGGATCCGGGGCCTCTTGCGTTTATGATAGGGGTGCCGGCACAAGGCCGGCATGAGGACTGGGGATACGGCTCAGCATACAGACTCGGCATAAGGGTTCTACGGTGCGGCTCAATGAGCAGTAACGTCGGTGGGAGGCCTCATCGCGGGCTTGACCCGCGATTCCCTTCGACATACTGGCCGTTGTCGTAAGCGTTTTTGACTGCCTGGATGTATTCGGCATTTACACCGATGTTTTCAGACAGGTCTCTCCACTCGGGGTTAAAATCGTTGATCAGCTTTTCTTTCCACTCCCTGCGCCATTTCTTCAACTGCTTCTCACGACGAATACCCGCGTCAAGCAGGTCGTGTACTTCGTAATAGACCAGCTTATCGGTGTTGTATTTGTAGGAAAAGCCTTTATTGATGTGGAGTTTATGCTCTGCCATCCTTCGCCGAAGATCTCTAGTAACGCCAGTGTAGAGGGTGGTGTTGTTCTTGTTGGTCAGTATATAGACGATTCCTTGTAAGGGCATAGAAGATTGTATTATATATTCGTTGAGGTTGCCGGCATGAGGATCCGGGGCCTCATGTATTCATGATAGCGGCACGAGTATCCGGGGCCTCTTGTATTCATGATAGGGATGCCGGCACAAGGCCGGCATGAGGACTGGGGATATGGAACGGCAGACAGAATCGGCATAGAGGTTCTACGGTGCGGCTCAATGAGCAGTAACGGCGGTGACAGGCCTCATCGCGGGCTTGACCCGCGATCCCCAGCGGTCAGGGGAGACGTTTCGGCACGAGTATCCGGGGCCGCTTGCGTTTATGATAGGGGTGCCGGCACAAGGCCGGCATGAGGACCGGGGGTACGGATTAGCACACAGGACCAGAATGAGGGTTCTACGGCGCAGCTCAATGAATCGCAACAGCGGCGGCACTCCTCATCGCGGGCGAAGACCCGCGATCCCCAACGACCACGATAAGAGTTCCGACCCAAGCCCTCCTAACCCCCTAACCCTTTAACCCTTAGCCCTCTAACCATCCCCCTACTCTACGTAAAAACACTTCCAATACGTCAAAGAACGTCGAAACCGTTTACCACAACACCTGAACCCTAAAACCCACAAACGATCTCGACGGCAAAGATACAACAGTGCGCACCCTGAAAGCAAGAAAGAAACTTCACGACAACTTTCTTTCTTCTTTCACATCTGTCTATCAAAAACTTACACTATGCAAAAAGAAAGTTAGAAACACAATTTTCATGGGGTGAGCCACTTCAGATAGTCCCTAAAATTAATGCATCAGATGTGAGAAAAAATTGTATTTCCGCCGCCGAGTTCATCTCTCATTTGAGAGAAAGAAATCGAAAAACGCGCAGCCTTGAAGTTGCGCGTTTTTTGCATTATACGACAGCTCCTATCCTGCGTTTATATTTTTTATCCATCTTTTTTCTCTTTTTCTATTATTTTTGACACAATAACTGGACCAAATCACTTCACCAGCCCTAAAACCAAACTATAATACTCCAAAATCTTGCTAACAACAAAATTCGCCTCTTCCTTCGTAGGGAACTTTCCTGACACGTGGCAGTATAAGTTCCGTTTTTTTGCCACCTCATCTTTTATCTTAGTCGCAATCGTCCCGCTCAACTGATTGAAACCAGTGGCCGCCGTCACATTTCGTTGCAAATCACCCACATAATCAGTAATTGAATGACTGCTTGATGAACGACAATAAAACTTCTCAAGAAACACCCATAGTCCTGTGTCGAACGCCCTTGTGGCATGGATGATCCTATACAATTCGGCTCTCTTTGTATCCGAAACAACTTTTTTCACTTCCTCTTCCAAATCCCATTCCTCTTTGATATCTCCAGCTTTTATTTCAAGGTCAGGACGACCAGCCACGAAAGTGTCGAGTTGGAACTTCAGTGTGTTTATCTTCTTAGCCAATGACATGGTGCCGAATTGCTTGATAGTTATCAAATAACCAGTCAATATCCCGATTCGACGAAATAGTGACAGGAGCTATACCTATAAAAGAGAGCATCCGGTTATACCTATTCGGTACTCGATCCTCATTAAACACTGCCCAGTCTGTGTTAATGAAATTAGGTTCGTTGTAATGGCCAGAAGGATAAATGATACCTTCATTAAAATTGAACAATGTCATAAAAGACATAGTCATTATATTATCCATAGATGATTTGAAACTAGAATTATGACCCCTTTTCACGGTTCCAAATAAACCCTTTTGTGTATGCCAATAATTCTTGCATTCTTTCCATATATCATAGTACCAACTACGTGTATTCACTCTGCTCGTGAATGAAATATCTTCTTGGTCCGAAAGAACAACTCCTTGCTTATCTCTAAATGCTTTTTCAGACAGTTCAATACAGACACGATAGTTTAAATACTGGTTTGTCTGCACTTCGCTGAAATCTTTCCACTTCTTAAAATTTGGTTTTGCGCTATTTATATACTTAATAGTATCCTCTACGGATTCCGCCACGTGAGAAAAAGCGTTTTCCAAGACAAGGTGATTAATAGGTTCGTCATGCGGACGTTCATTGAAATACAGCAGCACGGTTGACATCTTATACCCATAACTCAGTTGCGACAGGTACAATCTCCTCAGTAAATGATCAAGATTCTCCTGCTCCCTATAAGTGAGCAAATAAACTGCAAATAGTAAACTTCCATTCGCTGCTATCAGATCTGGATTATCCAATGTAAATGGATTCTCGGGGGCTATCAAACACCGCTCACATCCATCGTATATTTGCTGGAGGATAAATTGTTTGTCTGCTAATCGCATGTTTTCAACCTATTGCAATTGACTACTTATACTCTTTTTTCTCCAAATTATTCCGTGCCGGCGGGGCTGTATTTTGTGTTCTAAGAGGAAGAAAAACGAAACTCACCTGTTCATCAACTTCATACATCGTTCCAACACACCGGGGTTATTCACTATCACAAGGTGTATTTTTCGTCTTGCCCGTGAAAGAATCTGATACAACATTCGGTCTTCACGATAGAAGTAGTCCCCCTTCGAAACAAGCTTCCCATTTTCATCATAATACATCTTGTCACTCAAGAGACCTGCCACTTGGTCAAATTCCTGACCAATGACCTCATGAGCACTTTTTTCTACATTTGGAAACCACCTAATATAATCTTCGGAACTACGTGTCGGCGTGAATCTTGGCACTCTGTACCCTTCCTCGTGCAAAAGAGATAGCATTGCAGCGGCTTCGTTTGTTGTATTACAATAGGTAATCTCCACATGTCCATCTATGTCTTTGTTCACAGAACAATGCCGATCAAACAACGCGCTCACAAACTCATGGACAGCTGCATTCGTTCTAATATTAGATGTCAATGTGTAACTCTTATTTCCAACAAGTGTTTTAATTTTTTTCGCATTATTGCGGAATAATTCATCATTGCTCAATATTTGTTGTTCATCAAATGAGAACAGGCACTTTTTCCCTCTTTTTACAATTTGACATACAATAGCTTCTAAATTAAAACACCTTTGCACTTCGTCTATCATGTAAACATCGGCATCAACAAATTCTGATTCGTTCCCATGATTAAAACTTTTAGAAAAGAAATATTTTGTAGCTTTTATCTGCCAACCATTAAAAATCAAATGACAATGTCCATCGTTAAGTCCACCCGAGTGACCAATCACCACATTCTTTCCTTCCTCCATCAGCGTACGAGCAATATCATACATCAACAATGTTTTTCCTGAGCCAGGGCCACCTGTCAACGCACAAAAATTGTCATTTTCTTCATTGCCAAAAAATTGCAGTATTTTATTTTTAAACTCCAATTGTTGATTCGTCAGGAAGTAACAACCTTTCAAGAACTCTTCAGAAGAGTTAAACGGAGAAACAAGGAATTTCTCCGGAGGAAATAATGATTCTATGTCCTCTTTGTAGAGTGACTCCTTTTGCACTTCGTCAACAGCAGTTAACAAATCCTTGAGAGATACCTCAACTAACTTTTCACTGTCAGTCAAACAATAGCAGTTACCCGTTGACGAAACATAAGTGTATGATTTTAGCCTCCTATTGAGAGGTTGCAAGTAGTAACGATTCTTAATCAACTGATTTTTGATTTTTTCCTCGCCGACATCCTGGCTCTTCAGTTCTACATTCACCACCGTTTTGTCGCCGATCCACAAACAATCAAATTCCTTTGATATGCGAGGTATCACAAAACCAAAGAAACAACCGCCTAGGATCGGGATTAACTTATCCACATGATACCCGAAAAGAGCTTCACATTGAAGAACAAAATGATCTAATGAACAAAGTTCGACCGGTTTTGGGGAAATGCCCCACACTTTATACAAACCATCCCTTAGAGTTGCATCAAGTACTCTATTAGCTATAACTACATTTCTAAGATTGACTGGTTTCATAATTAAGGATTAACTACTGTGCAAATGTTTTCCAATCTTATAGAACGAAGAAAACATCGTATTTCTTACCACTTGCGTTCATAACCTTTCGTGATGATTCGTGTTGTCATGAAGACCCCAACCATGAGATCGCTTATCCTATTCTCACCTGATCCTCCCTGACTTCAGGCAACTTCTCAAATAACTCTTGAGGCAGCTCTTGGATTGTTGGGGATGCTATAATATGAAAAACACCCTCTTCATCTAAATCCATTGACACAAAACCCACTCGAGCCATCTCTTGAAATGATTCCACATAATTGATTATCATTTGTTCCACATTGAACTCTTCTTGGGGAACCTGAACTGAATCATATAGGGCTATTTCATTTTGAATCAGGCCATTTACAAAATCTACATTGACATCAACATCTCCTGTCGAGTTTGTCTGTAACGCATATACCGCCGTTTGTATCTTTATATTTGTATTCCGTGTGATAAATGGGGGTATAGGCTGACCATTGGACGCAAAGTGATAGGCCATATTTCCTATTCGGAAAAAACAGTCAATGTCACGAGTGTTTGCGTAGTTGGAATAATAATGAATGTCACTCATGGATTCTGAATATTAAATACTTTTGTACAATTCCCGCAATACCGTATCATCATTTTCGTACGTGGACGGTAAGCATAACTGAAAACCAAGTTTTTAACCGCAATTCCTGGGTTTGTTTCCAACACAGATCTTGCCGCGTGTGGTTCGGCACACGCTCCGATATAATTATTGCACCCATCCCTTTTTGAGCCTATCGTTCCTAACGCATTCAAAGCGGCCTCGAGCGAAGGAGTCTTGTGAAATGATGTTTTGACAACCTTTCCGCTGGTATTTATGATGGAGCAACGATATCTATTCCAAGACACCGCGCAAGCTGCTACAGCAGCAGGATAATCATGCACATTATCCTTGCCCTTCTTACGTTTTTCATTCACCATATCGCAAATATCAAAACATACGCGGTAGGTCTCATTATTCATTTCTCGTTGTTCAGGTCTCATTCTCTTATTACATTAGAAATTATCGATTAATATTTCTTTTGACTTTAGTGGTCGTTTGATTATTTTTTATTACAGTAATCGAACGTCACACATCCACCTTCTATATACCCACCAACACAAAACCACAGTTTATCTCCTTGCTGGGGTTTCGCCCCTGAAGGGGCTCAGAATGCACCGTTCCGTACCCGTTCTACCAAGCTTTTGCCCCTGGCGGGGCAGGGGGGGGGACCTTAACAGTGACTGCTCGGGATTGAGGTTGCGTCGGTGGGAGGCCTCATCGCGGGCTTGACCCGCGATCCCCAACGGTCAGGGGAGACGTTACGGCATGAGGATCCGGGGCCTCTTGCGTTTATGATAGTGATGCCGGCACAAGGCCGGCATGAGGACAGGGGATATGGAACGGCATACAGAATCGGCATGAAAACGCTAACCGTGTAATCCCTTCATGATACATTATACATTCATCACATCCTCCTCCCCCAGCGGCTTCCACTTCCCGTCCTTGCACTCCAGGATCACCGTGCCGGGTTCGAGGCTTTCGGCGTTGTGCCACTGGCCTTGCGGGACGGAGAGGCCCCGAAGGTCGCCGGTGGCGGAGAGGAGGAAGGACTCGGTGAGGTTGCCGTGGCCGTCGTAGTAGTTCCAGCGGCCTTTGCCGCGCAGCATCACCACCGTTTCGGAGCTCTCCCTGTGGCGGTGGATCGGCAGCACGGTGCCGGGCTCGATGGCGTTGAGCATGCGCTGGGAACTATCCTCGGCGCTGTTACGCAGGTCCAAGTTCATGCGCAAACGGGACGATGCCTTGGCACGCTCCGTTAGATCATCTAACAGTTCTTTGTCTATTACCATTTTTACTATCTTGCGATGGTTGTTTTTACGCCTGCTGCGAAAGGGCAAGCACATACCGATATTAAAGGTTCCCTCATGACATGCATAGTTCGAAACCTCTTGCATTTACGATAGGGGTGCCGGCCCAAGGCCGGCACGAGGACAGGGGATACGAAACAGCACGCAGAATCGGCGTGAAGACTCTAATAGTGTAACATCTTCACATCCTCCTCGCCTTCCTCTCCCCGTCCTTGGATTACAGATAGTTATAAACAAAGGCAGGTCCCCCGCAAATTGAACCTTCTCTAAGAAACCAGCGAGAACCTGCCCACTAATGACATTGTGTGGAAGACCCTCTTGCTCCATAGCGGTTTCGGTTGCGCGTAAAGACTAATTGTCGCATTTATGGTGTTTATAACAACTTGTGATTTGCTCATTCTCAAACTCCACCGCACCCTCCCGCGGGTGCATGAACCCCTCCTTAAGCGTGTATGGCGGGACGAAGCCGGAGGACATCGCCTTGGTGGAATCGAACTGGGTGGTGGCGCAGAACTTCTTGACGCGCACGGAGGAGATGGGGAGTTTCTTACGGGTGACGAAAGCCAGGGCATCGAAACAGTAGCCACCCATCATGCCGAGCCAGTAGGGGAACTGTGTGGAGGGGATGTTACAGAGTGTGTAGGTGCTGACAAATATACGGTTAAACACTCTATGTTGTTTCTTTCATGTACTCATAGACAAAAAGCGGAAAGGCATTCAATATGGAAACCACATTCTTTGGTACAACAAACTGATTACACTGCACCTCAAAAAGACGTCCTTGTCCGATACTAGTCTTATCTTCTGGCATTTTCCCCTTCTCCCCATTGCATAGTAGATTAGCCTTCGCCACATGTTGTCGCTTCAACAGCTCCCAATTTTGCAACACTTCCTCTTTGGGCACATTGTTAGGATTATCTATGGTCACGAATGAGGTATCAGGATAGTAGGAGAACTTCGATGCTAACCCTTTGAAACCATGACACTCCTCTCTGCTTACTGTATAATCGTCGAAATCCCCATCTGGGAGTTGCTTGGTGTAAATAAGCGACTCCACCATTGGATAGTTGATGTACAGTTTGCCATTCCCAGTCTCCTCACAAAAGTAGCTGAGCATCTCTTCCAAACGTCGATTCTGTTCTTCCAGCGGGATATGGCTGTTTTGAAAATCATAATCGAAAAATAAATATATCTGGCTGAAGTCTGATGCCTTATACTCATCCAAAGTATTCTCACCACGTTGATGCAACCGTTCTCTCAAGACATAGAACAACTCCCAGTCGTTTTCGCTCAAGCTTTTATACAAAGAGTGGAAATCAGTGTTGTAGGTACAAACCACCACCGATTCTTCCTTGAAATATAACTTTCGCAACGAATCGAAAATACCCGGCTCTCTCCTGCTTCCTTCAAATACAAACAAAATCATGACTCGAACGCTCCTCCCCTGTATAGTTTCTCTATGTTATTGGCTTGTCTTAGCTCCTTGTTAGTCAGGTCGCATAAAGGCTGAATTCTGTTGTTTTTTAGAACAAAATTACAGTCTGGACGCAACAGGTCGTTCGTCATCAAATATGTATTGTGCGTTGTCACAAACGATTGGCATGGCATTTGAAACAAATTGCGACACACGCCATACGAAAGTTCGAAGTGGTAAAATGCATCAAACTCATCAACAAACACCAAACTCGCCTTGTCAAGTGTCTTTTTTAGCCACAAGTAAAACAGTTCCAATGAACGCGTACCGGTTGAAACAATCTTCTGGAACAGAACTTGCTCGTTTCCAATCTTGCAGAACAACATATCAGGCGACGGCGAAGGATTCACAAAAGTAAATTCTTGCCCACTAACATCTTTCAGGAACGACGCGAAATCGTCAATAAGTCTCTTTTTGATTATATACTGCTCTATTAACGTCACTTCGCTTTCGAACCCTATGAATTCTCTAACCTCCAAACAGCGAAACCATAGCATATTCTCAACAAACGACTGAAGTAGCAACAGATAATGATCCTTCTTCAGCGGGAAGGATGAGATGAGATAGTTAACTACAGACACGTTGTTGGCATTATCCTTGAGCCCTTCTTTCAAGTAATTATCTATAGGAAATTGTTCCTCATCAATTTCGAAGCTTGTCTTGCTCTTAATGGCGAAAACCTGATTCCCGTTCACCACAAGTCGTTCCTCAATTAGCTTTCCATTCTTAACCTTGGCATACGTGTAATCCAACGAATACGTCCCTATGCGGAACGAATACTCGAACCTGACCGGAGAATTGACAGCACCCACATAAGCGAAAGTGTCGTAGTAGTCCTGTTTCTTCATTTTGTGAGAAAGATGGTTCACTATGTCAAAGACAGCGAGTCCGAGGTTCGACTTTCCGGAGCCGTTCCTACCATAGATGATGCCATTTTTCACCACGCCGTCTTTCACGGCGAAATCGTTGAACTCATAATTGCCCGGATTTGCCAAATCCCACACTAGTTTGTCGGCAAACCCCCTAAAGTTGGTAACAGCGAATCTCTTTAACATATTTCAATGTCTTTTCCCAATAAAACGATAAATTCAAGAAAATATTGTATTGTGTCGTAATTTTTTTACGGCTGTTTCATCATTCTTATATCACAGCTCCAATCATTAACATATATCGCACTTTTTCGCAATTCTATATCTTTTTGCGAAGCGAAAACTTTCTGTGATTTCCGTGATTTGGCTTCGCCTTCCTCCGCCTCGCTCGGGATAGCTCAAGTCTTTGGCTTGGCTCTCCGCTCGCTCGATCGTCGGGTCAGTGTGAAATTAATCCTTTCGCCGCAGGCGAAAGAAAAACTCTCCGTGTGCCACAGATCCTACCCCATCACCTCCTCTTCCGTCAGCGGCACATACGCCCCGTCCTTGCTTTCCAGCAGCACGCTGCCGCTTTCCAAGCACTCCAACGAATGCCATCTGCCCTTCTCCACATTGATGCAGCGCACGTCGTCGTTGGCATCCAAAACCACAAAACCCTCCATTCCTCCATGTTTATACATGAAGGCTGTTAGGGCTTGGGCAGTTTGTAACTGTCTGAAATCTAAAACTTTCTGAACCAGAAAGCCATGCTTAGACTTCCCCTTTTTCTTGTCTCGACTTTTCCGCTGCAAATTTATATAAATTTTTTCACACAGCACAGAAATATGGAAATCCATGTGAGCCAAGTCAAAGTCAAAGGTCAAAGCATAATCTTCCAATATGTCAAAGAACGTCTGAAACAGTTCGTGAACTGATTTCGACGGCAAAGATACAACTATGGGAATGGTGTAGGGTTTGCTGATGTTTTTCACGAACCCATCACGCAGTCCACACCTTGTGAATCAATCAGTTATGGAAACAAAAAGATGAATATCGTCAAAGACGCCGTTACGGGCAGCGGCAACATCTTCCACCAAGAGTTCCACCTCGGTGCTGAGGTGGGGGCATATCTGCAAAACGATCGGTAAAGTGCGGTGGAATCAAGGGCTAAAACGTAACCCCCCAAAACATTATACATCTAAAAACGGTTAATCCCCCGCGGATTATTACCCCAACCTCCCTAACCCTCTTGAAACCTGAAACCTGAATCTTGAATCCTGAATCCTGAAACCAACCCACAGGCGGCCTCCCGGTCCTAACGCGCAGCCGGAGCCGCAAACAGGGGCGACGGGTCCTCCACACAGCCCGAAGCCCCAAAATATAAAGGGCGGTTCCCCGCCATACTTTCATATATTCAAGTGTGCAATGATTTTTTGGCGAGGGTGCTTCTCTTTTCGAAAAACAAACCATCTTCCAAGTAACTTGCTGTGAACTTCTAAGAAGACGGCAAGACAATTTTTACAAGTGAAAAAACATAAAGGCAAGAAGCCTATTGAACTCTCAGATAATGGTTTAATTCCAAGAGGGTTTGTTCCTAATAAATATCCATTATTGAGAAATAATCAAAAATATAAATCATAACGAAAATACCACCACTATGTTAAACGGTAAAGTAGTCCTCATTACCGGAGGCACAGGTTCGTTCGGTAACAAGTTTGTGGAGACCATTCTCCGCGATTATCCCAACGTGAAGAAAATTGTTATTTATTCACGTGGTGAGTTGAAACAGTATAACATGAAGCAGAAATATCCAGAGAAGGATTTTCCCATGATTCGTTACCTTATTGGTGATGTTCGTGATGGAGAACGTTTGAAGATGGCTTGCGAGGGGGTGGATGTAATCATTCATGCCGCTGCTATCAAACAGGTAGATACGGCTGAGTATAATCCTCGTGAATGCATTAAAACAAACGTGGATGGTGCTGTTAATGTTATTAATGCCGCTCTTGCTTGTGGCGTGAAAGACGTGGTGGCTTTATCAACCGACAAGGCTTGTGCGCCTATAAACCTTTATGGTGCCACAAAACTAACCTCCGATAAACTCTTTACTGCTGCTAACAACATCAAGGGTTCCAAGGACATACGTTTCTCTGTCGTCCGTTATGGTAATGTAATGGGATCTCGTGGCTCTGTTATTCCATTCTTCATCAAACTTCGTGATGAGGGAGCAAAGGAACTACCCATTACGGATATGCGTATGACCCGCTTCAACATCTCTTTGCAGGAGGGCGTTGATTTGGTGATGTGGGCACTTGGCCATCATCTTGGTGGAGAAATCTTCATTCCCAAGATTCCTTCTTATAAAATCACAGATGTAGCAAAGGCCATCGCTCCTAATCTTCCAATGAAAGAGATAGGTATTCGACCCGGTGAAAAACTTCATGAAGAGATGATTACGGCCACAGATTCTTTGAGTACTATTGATATTGGGAAGTATTATGCAATTCTTCCGTCTGTATCATTCTGTTGGCAGACAGAGGATTATTTAAAGCATTACAATGCCAAGTTTGTTGAACAGGGATTCTATTTCGCATCTGACAACAATAAAGATTGGGATACGGTTGAGACCCTTCGCGAAAAGTTCTCGAAAGTGATCCCAGGTTTTGAAGTAAAATAATAATCGAATATTATGATAACGAAACCAATTCCATACGGACACCAGCATATCACTGATGAGGATGTAAATGCCGTTATCGAGGCATTGAAATCTGACTATATGACCCAAGGGCCTCGTATTGGCGAATTTGAAAAACAGTTTGCTGAATACTTGGGTTGCAAGTACGCCTGCATGGTGAGCAATGGTACGGCTGCTCTGCACCTCTGCGCTATGGCGCTTGATATTAAACCTGGTGATAAGATTATTACTACTCCAATTACCTTTGTGGCTTCTGCCAACGGTTTCCGTTATCAAGGTGCTGAGGTTGTGTTTTGCGACATTGACCCCAAGACCTTCTTGATGGACTTGGACAAACTGGAGCAGATTCTGAAAACATCTCCCAAGGGCACCTATAAAGCAGTTGTTCCCGTTGATTTCGCTGGTTATCCTATTGATGAGGAACGTATGCGCAAACTGGCAGATGAATATGGATTCGCAGTGGTGGTGGATGCTTGCCACGCTCCTGGTGGTAGTTTCATCGATAGCATGGGCGAGAAGCAGATGGTGGGCAATTGTCATTATGCTGACCTTACGGTGTTCTCCTTCCATCCCGTGAAGCACATCGCTACAGGAGAAGGTGGTGCTGTAACCACCAATCGCAAAGACCTGTTTGAGAAAGTGGCTCTCTACCGCACTCATGGTATTACAAAAGATCCCGCTCTTCTGAAAAAGAACGATGGTGGTTGGTATTATGAGATGCAGGAGTTGGGATACAACTACCGCATCACTGAGATGCAGGCTGCATTGGGTATGACCCAGTTGAAACGTTTGGATTGGAGCATTCAGCGTCGCAACGAGATTGCCCGCAAATACGATAAAGCTTTTAAGGATACGAATATAAAGACTCCATTCCGCGCTGAAGGTCTTACACATGCTTTCCACCTCTACATTATTCAGGTGGCTCCCGAAAAACGCAAAGGCTTGTACGACCATCTTCGTGCTAATAGAATATTCTCACAAATACTCTATATCCCTGCCCACACCATGCCCTACTACAAGCAATTTGGTTGGAAGGAAGGTGATATGCCAGTTGCAGAGGATTACTATGGCAAATGTCTTGCGTTGCCAATGTTCCCGACACTGACGGATGAGGAACAGGATTGGGTGATTGCTAAAGTTAAAGAATTCATGGCATAATGAAGAGTATTTGTATCATTCCAGCACGTGGCGGATCGAAGCGTATACCACGTAAGAACATCAAACCTTTTATGGGAAAGCCAATTATGGCATTTTCTATAGAGGCGGCCTTGAAATCAAGCATATTTGATGAAGTGATGGTCTCAACGGACGACGAGGAATTTGCAAAAGTTGCCAGACAACATGGTGCTTCTGTCCCTTTCCTACGTTCAGAGACCACAGCTAATGATTATGCGACAACTGTAGATGTCCTTCTTGAGGTTATTGAAACATACAAACAGCGAGGGATGGTCTTTGACACCATCTGTTGTTTGTACTCAACAGCCCCATTCGTAACGTCTGATAGGCTCAAAGAAGCATATTCAAAGCTTTCTGATAATGTTGATGCTTGTTTTACTATGGTAGAGTATTCATATCCAATCCAGCGAAGTCTACGGATAAACTATGACGGGTTGGTTGAAATGAAGTATCCTGAGCATCTTAAAAGCAGAACGCAAGACCTTGAAAAAGTCTATCACGATGCCGGTCAGTTCTATTTTGTGAAAACAAAGACGCTCATAGAAGAGAAAACTGTGTGGTGTAAGCGTACTGCTCCTCTTGTTCTTTCAGAACTTGAAGTTCAAGATTTGGATACACTAACCGACTGGCAGTTAGCCGAAATGAAGTACGAACTCTTGCATAAGTAATGAATATGCCCCAATACATTTGTCTACAGCACCAAGAGCAACACTTTGGTGATTACTCCATTGTTCCACTTCGCTATGAAGACAGGTTCTCCATTATGAAGTGGCGAAACGAGCAAATCTATCATTTGCGTCAGGCCAGACTATTAACCGAGGATGACCAGCAACGTTATTTTGATAATGTTGTTTCCAAGCTGTATGACAACCCGAAACCCGATCAGATACTCTTCTCCTATTTGGGGAAGAGTGTCTGCATTGGTTATGGTGGTTTGGTTCATATCAACTGGATTGACCGTAATGGCGAAATCTCATTCATTATGGACACCAAGTTAGAGGCTGAGCATTTTGCTGAGCATTGGAGCAACTACCTCACCATGCTAAAAGCGGTGGCCTTTGAGGATTTAGGCTTGCACAAGATTTACACGTATGCTTTTGATTTACGTCCACACCTCTATACGATGTTGGAGGCTAATGGATACAAGCGAGAGGCTACATTAAAAGAACATTGCCTTTTTAACGGAAAATACAAAGATGTGGTGCTTCACTCTTTGTGGAATGACCGTTATGAGATGATAAATTATGTGGATTGCACCAGGGAGCAGAACCTCGATATACTTGCGTTGAGGAACCGAGATGATGTGCGCTCCTGGATGGTGAATCCGGAAGTGATTCCAGAGGTGAGTCATTTCAAATTTGTAGAGAGTCTGAAAGGCAATCCTAACAGACTCTATTATGCCATTTACAAGAATGACGTGTTGGTGGGAACCTATAATCTTACCAATAAAGGTGATGGTGTATGGGAACGTGGAATTATAGCAAACCCGACTTCTCAAGGAACAGGACAAACTGAAAAATGGGAACGGCAAATATTGAGCAGTTTGCCCAAAGTGATAAAAGCCGTTTCAGCCAAAGTGAAACAGGATAACTTGAGATCTATTAAGTATCACGAGAAACTTGGCTATAAAGAACAAAGCAAAGACAACGAGTACATTTATTATATACTGAGATTACATGAGTAAGACTTTTATAGTTGCAGAACTTTCAGCCAACCACGGCCATAAACTGGAAGTGGCTCTTGAATCAGTAAGAGCTGCTAAAGAGGCTGGTGCTGATGCTGTTAAGATACAGACCTATACGGCAGATACTATCACTCTGAACTGTGATGCAGATGACTTCAAGGTAAAGGGTACCTTGTGGGATGGTCGTACATTATTTGACTTATACCAGGAAGCCTATACACCTTGGGAGTGGCATCAGGCTATCTTTGATGAAGCAAAAAAGTGTGGACTGATTTGCTTCTCAACGCCTTTTGACAAAACGGCTGTTGATTTCCTTGAAGACCTTGGCAATCCCATCATGAAGATTGCTAGCTTTGAGATTACGGATATCCCTCTGATAGAGTATGCTGCTAAGAAAGGGAAACCAATGGTAATCTCCACAGGCATTGCAATGCCGGAGGATATAGAACTGGCAGTGAAAACCAGTAAAGATGCCGGCAATGACGATATCACGCTCTTGAAATGCACCTCTTCATATCCAGCACCTATCGAGGATGCTAATTTGAAGACGATGGTGGATATGAAGGAGCGTTATGGCGTTAAGGTAGGTTTAAGCGATCATACAATGGGATATGATGTAGCTGTGGCTGCTGTAGCACTTGGTGCCAATTTGGTTGAGAAGCATTTCATCCTTGATCGTTCTATTGGCGGTCCGGATGCGGCTTTCTCTATGGAAATAGGGGAGTTTGCAGCTATGGTGAAGTCTATTCGTAATGTGGAGAAGGCTATTGGTGAGGTTGTATATCCTACTGACCCTTCTAAGATTAAAGGAAGAGAGTTTTGCCGTTCGCTTTATGTGGCGGAAGACATTAAAGCTGGTGAGGTAATTACAGAAAAGAATGTGAGGAGTGTTAGACCGGGATATGGGTTGCATCCGAAGTATTTACCAATAATTATAGGTAAAAAAGCTTCACGTAACCTTGAGAAGGGCGAACGTTTCTCTTTAGACATTAAGAAATAAAGCTTCATTAATACGATAAGAAGAAGGACAAACAAAATTTTGCCTATTGAGTCTTCTCTGTGATAATGAAGTTGTTTTATGGTTTTTACATTTCACTATGATGATGATTGAATAAGAACGATTGCTTTTTAGTAATGTTGCGAAAAATTATTAACATAAAAGATATTAAAATGATAATAAAACACGATGTGAAAATCGGCGTAATTTCCTGGTTGTCAACACTTAACGGAGGGGGGGTACGTTGCTAATTTTTACGAACCGGAAACCGTTGAAGAATTAATCGGGTTGTGTCGTGGTTTGTATGAGAACAAATGCGTCTTTGATCTTATCGGACAGACCAGCAATACTCTCTATGCACCTGATTACGTATGCGAGACAATGGTTTCGACTCGTAAGCTCACGAAGTACGATATTAAGGAAAACTGTATAGTTTGTTGTTGTGGCGCGTCTGTCAAATCGCTTTCCTTAACGGCCATAAGACAAGGAATCAAAGGATTTGAAGGCCTAGTTGATCTCCCGGGCACAGTTGCGGCTTCATTATATGGTAATGCCGGCTGTTATGGGTGCGCCCTGTCCAACCTTCTCGTAGAAGCGACTGTTCTCACTGAAAAAGGGGAGGTGAAAACAGTTGGAGCTGAATGGTTTGGTTTTTCTCATCGCTCTTCAAGTCTGAAGAGAGGAGAAAAAAAAGCTATTATACTCACAGCGACATTAAGAAGAGAGAATGGAAACGAAGAGGAGTTAAAAGCGAAATCTGAATTCAACCATGCTCTTCGTAAATCAACGCAGCCAGAAGCAAAAAACAGTCTTGGCAGCATATTCGCCAACACTGGAAAAAGAACTTTTCTTAATTATTGTATAACCACTATAACTTTAATCTACAGTATTGTTCTTCGATTGTTAGGAAACAACAAGCAAAAAACACAAGACAAAAAAAAGAAACTGACTTTTGCATTGTTAAGAGCTGGAGACGTGGAACCTTATGTTTGTGGCTGGAACTGGTATCAATGGAAAGACGAGAGAGCGCATTTGCTCTTTTGGAAATACGTTAGCCTGCATCAAAGGATGTTTACTTGTAGTGATTTTGAAATAGAAATAAAAAATAATAGTAAAAACAAAAAAACGTAGCAAGATGAAAAAGTACTTGAAAAGTTTAATGCCGACCAAATTGTTTATTTTCTTAAAAAGGCTTTATTACAAACCGTCTATCAATAAAGAATTAAGACACCAAAGGAAACAGCTGCTTCTCTTTTCAAGTACTTTTTCTGACAGCATAAACAGCAAGCTTTCTAATTTATCGATGGCCAGCCATGTTCTTGAGAAAGGTATAACTATGCCGAATCGTCGTCTTGGCTTTGGATTTGATCGCGTTAGAGATATTATACATAAGTGCAATGAGATTATCAGTCTTTATGGGAAGAGCCATGTTGAATTACAGGCGGCACTTGCAACGCTAAAACAATATCTTCACATACACGTTGAGGCTGAACATCAATTGCCTGATGACATAATTATTGGGATAGAATCCTTGATGAAAGATCTTGTGACTTCGGGCGAGACTTGTTATTATACAACCTGTGAGGATTATTTCAAAAAACCTGTTGATTTTTTGGAGTTCGCCCAGAGCCGCCGAAGCGTGAGGTGGTTCGAAGATTCGCATATTGACGAAAAAACATTGTACAAAGCAATACACTTAGCTCAAACTGCACCTTCAACGTGCAATATGCAAACTACGCGTGTAAAAATCGTCAGTTCCCCTTTGCAGAAAGAATTATTATGTAAATTACAAAACGGTAATAGGGGCTTTGGGGACAAGGCAGACAAATGGCTTCTCATCACATCTGATCTTAGATGTTGGTCACACGTTGGTCCACATGATCCGTTTCTTGATGCTGGAATTTTTACCATGAACTTGCTGTACGCTCTGCACTATTATGGGATAGTAGCCTGCACGCTTAATGCACATCTTAGCATACAACATCGCAAAACACTTCAAAAAGCCTTTGGCTATCCAGAATCAGAAGTTCCGATGGTGTTTGTTGCGATTGGTAATCCAGTGAAAAAATTTATGATACCTAAAAGAGTTCTCTTAAAAACAGAGGATATTATTCAAAGAATATGAAATAATCGTGAGGGTGTAGCTGTTATTGTAGTGCATGAGCAACGGATTATTGCTGCATGAAAACAGCAATCTGAAGATGTTTTCGAATGTCTCATAAATATTCTTAGCAACAGCTGACTTGTTCTTGTTGTTTTCAATCAAATGTCTCAAGTCGATAATAAAAGGATAGCAAAAAACACTATTTTCTTGTATGTTAGGATGATATTCATTATGCTTGTCAACTTATATGTTGTGAGAGCTGTTTTGGATATTCTTGGGGTACAAGATTATGGTATTTTTAATGTCGTTGGGGGGTTAGTAATGATGTTTTCATTTTTGAATGGTACTCTTGCGACAGCTTCCCAACGTTTTTTCTCCATAGAACTGGCCAAGGGAGATTTGAAAAGATTAAACGATTGTTTTTCATTAAATATCACTGTCTTCTTAATGGCGACTGCCATTATTGTATTCATTTTAGAAACTCTTGGATTATGGTTTCTTAATACGCAGATGACCATACCCGATAGTCGATTGTTCGCAGCAAATGTGGTTTTTCAATTTTCGATCATAGCATTTGTGTTTCAAATGTTCTCGGTGCCCTATAATGCATTGGTTATAGCGTATGAAAAAATGTCGGCATTTGCTTATATTGGAATATTTGAGGCTTTGTTTAAATTGGTCATAGTTGTTCTTCTAATTCATTTAAGTTACGATAAACTCATTCTATATGGAGAATTGACGAGCTTGTCTGCTATCGGAGTGACTCTTTCCTATTATTTGTATTGCAAAAGGAAGCTGCAAGGGTGTGATTTCTACTTTTACTGGAATGGACAAGAGGCAAAGAGGCTTGTTTCATTTACCGGATGGCATTTTTGTGGAACGATTGCAGGTGTAATACAGGGACAGGGGATAAACATACTGATTAATATGTTTTTCAACCCAGCGATAAATGCAGCAAGAGCTGTTGCGTTTCAAGTAAGTAATGCTATAAATCAACTTAATAACAATTTTTTTGTTGCGGTAAAGCCTCAAATGTACAAATGTTATGCAAGTGATGAAATTACAGAACTTAATTTATTAATTCTTAGGAGCACGGTCGTTTGTTTTTTTTTGACATCTGTTGTTTCCATCCCCTTCATTGTAAATGTGGATTTAATATTAAGTCTATGGCTAAAAGCTGTGCCACAAAAGGCGTGCCTATTTACTTGTCTTGTCCTGATTTCGGGAATTCTAGAATCAACAAATGGCTCAATTATCTGCCCTGTATTGGCCACGGGTAATATCAAGCGTTTTTATATATGGACGAGTCTGGTGTACGTGCTAAATTTACCTGTTTCATATTTGTTTTTAAAAGCTGGTTGTAACCCGGAAATAACAATGGTCATAGCGTCATTTCTGGCTTTTGTTTCAATTTTTCTTAGAGCATTTCTATTAAAAAAGGTGTTGGATTTTGATTTCAGGAAATACTGTATGATTGTTATTAAGTTGATATCAGTATCGTTGTTGGTGTTTATATCGCTATATTATATCGCGAAATTATGTGACAATCATTTCGTGGCGTTATTGCTCACGTGTGTTTTTTCTATAGTAATACATTTGCTGTTGATTTATGTTTTTGTGTTGGGAAAAGCCGACAGACGTTTGATTATAGAATATATAAAGAGAAAGTGATTTGGCTGTGTCATCTGGCATTTTGTTTTTGTGTTCTGATGACAAAGCAAAAATGTTAAGAACCTAGGGCCTAACGAAATCAAGGCAATATTCCGAGTATGGTACCGTTTATCCTTTATTCCGTTTTACTATTTATTGGTATATCCTTCTATATGAAAGGTCAGAAAAGAAAGGGATTTCTTGTCTTTTTCTTTTTCCTGACCAAAGGTTTTTATTTTCTTGCGGATTCTTGGTTGGCAGGTGCACCATTGCAGGCAATAACCGATTTTGCTTTATTGTACCTGTTGACAGCGCTCTTCATAAACAGAGGCAACCTAAAGTTCTATAAGTGTTTGCTTCCAAACTATAAGTGGATTTTAGTGTTGTTTGTTTATATTACTCTTGAATTTGTGTTTACTTTATTGCTCGGTCGCGAACAATTTGGCTATTCGCTAAAGATGTATAGATTATATATACCATTACTTTCCTTCTTCTTGATCCAGGAATTAGATTTGGAATCAATAAAATATGTTGTTAAAAGGATTTGTGCGCTTGTAATGTTTAGCGTTGTCGTACATTCTTTGCAGGCTTTGTTTGGCGTGCAGCTGTTGTTTTTCGCAAGTGTTTTGGATTCGGGTACGGGCACTCTGCGTTATGCCAACATTCCCGAGTTGTGTTATTTTGTTCTTATATACCTCTCTGTTACTCTAAGTGTGGCTGACTGGAAAAATATCGTTTTACTATTTGTTTGCATGACGTCTTTGGTTTTATCGCAACATAGAGGGCCGATGATAAGTTATGTGATGGTAATGACACTATATGTGATTATGGCCCGAAGTGGGAAAAAAATTATTGGATACGGAATGGTTGCAATCATAGTCTTGCTGTTTGCAGGTAATTATATAAGCAATAGATTTGTCGGATCGGACACAGGTTCAGATATTAAAACTGTTTTTTCGATGAGTCCTTCAAAATCAAACACTCCAGCTGATAAGCATGAAATGGGTACTTTCACTTTCCGTGTGCTTTTGTTAACGGAAAGGGCGGCATACCTTATCGACAATCCAAAATACTTGTTGACCGGAGTAGGGGTGAGACATGAGGATTCACCCCGCACAAAAGAATTTGACTTTAAATTGGGCACTGCATACTCTGATGAGACAGGTAACGAGCAATTGTTACAGATAATATCTTGTGATTTGGCTTGGCTGACCCCTCTGATGCTGTTTGGCGTGATAGGCATTTTCCTTTTTCTAAAATTTACATTCAAGAATATTAAGTATTTGTTTGCTTTCAGATGCTCGTCCGATATATTTATGTCCGCTTTTCTATATTACATTTTTCTGTTCTTAACATCTTTGAAAAACGATTTCATTTTTGGCATGCAACACATCACGTTTATGGTGCTGATAATAGAACTTGCGCGCAAATCAAATGGGGAAATAGCAGAGTTTAAATTGTTTAACAAATAACATGTAAAATATGAAGATAGGAACAATCACATTCCATAGATGTTGCAATTTTGGTGGCATTCTTCAGTGCTTTGCTCTGGTTGAATACCTCAGAAAAGAGGGGTACGATGCCGAAGTTGTTGATTATAGGTGTAAAGGGATTGAACGGTCGTACAGTCCTATAAGGGACTTCAGATATTTTGGGTGGAAACAATGTGTTTACACTGCGTTGCATTGTGTTGAGCGGTATAAGCATCGGAAATTGTTCGAAGAATTTAGGACGAAATACTTACCGATAAGCAACAAGACGTTTTTTTCTAAAGAGGACTTTGACAGAGATTATGATTTTTGTCTGATAGGAAGCGATCAGGTGTGGAGTAATTCCATTAGTTTCGGGATTGACCCTATTTTTTGGGGTGACTTTTCTGAGAAAATAAAGAAGGTTTCATATGCGGCCAGCAGGGCTACTCTTCAAACTTTTACGTCTGAAGAATTGGAGAGGGTTAAGATTTTACTGAAAAGGTTTTATCGGATTTCAGTGCGGGAAAAATCACTACAGGCTTTGGTTAAAGAATGGATAGGCCTAGACGTCCCAGTTGTTGCTGACCCCACTCTGTTATTGAAAAAGGAGGATTATGAAAGAGTGGCAGAAATGCCCCAAGAGGACAATTTTATTTTCCATTACCAAATGGAATACACACCAGATGACAAATATTTTGTAAGCAAATTAGCAAGACAATTGAAATGCAAAGTGGTCACCATATTGGGCAGGAAAGAGGAGTTAGATGGTGTAGAGAATGTTTATATTAAACACACGTCATTGTCTCCTTCTATGTTCTTGGGCTACATGTTGAAGGCCCGCTGCATTGTAGCCTCTTCGTTTCATGGCACTGCTCTCTCAATAGTGTTCAGAAAAGACTTTTATTTCTTGTCAAATTATGAAGTTGACAGGCCGGAAAATCTTTTAAGGCAGATAGGCGCCTTGGATCGTTCAAAAAAGCCGACAGAAGATATAGAATTTACCCCTGTGAATTATGGGATGCTTGAATCGAAAATAAACAGATATGTGGATTTTTCGAAAGATTTTATTAAAGAATCGCTAATGTAATAAATATGAAAGTCTTAGTTTTTTTGTGTGGCACGGGCCTTATTAGCCCTAATGGGCAACATATTGATATGGCTATTGAAGAAATCAAAAAAGAGAATCAAGTTTTCTATTTAGCTTGTGACAGCTCTATTGGATTATGTATGAATAATCCTCTGAAAAATCCAATATATTGTAAATATTGCCAATTTTGCACAAGAAATGATGTAAAACACTTAGCACCTGCGGGAACCAAAATAAATTGGATGCATGAATACACAAAAGATGTGGACAGAGAAGATTTGCCATCTTTTGATTATAAGGACGCTGCAGAATTGAAGGCAATCACTTATCAGGGTGTAGATATTGGATTAGGGGTGATGTCCACCTATATCTCACTTACACGCAACTTGAATCCGAAAATCACACAGGTCACTAAATCGTATTTCGATGCTTTAATAGAAGAACAATTAGTTATTTTGCATGTTATACAAAAATTGCAACAAAAACACAAATTCGGTTTGTTTATTTTTCAAAATGGAAGAGGTTCGCAATTAAAACCTTTTTTAAACTATTGTCAAACCAACAATATTGATTTTTGGTGTACCGAAGATTTTGGCTATTCCAGAAAACGTAATTATATGAATAACTTTTGGTGTGATATACCACACAGCATTTCAGCGTATAACAAAAAATATAAAGAATGTTGGGAAACATCTATAGAAACCTTTGAAGAGAGAGAGAAAATCGCAAGAAGCTTCTTTGAGAACAGAAGAAATGCAATTCCCGCAGGAGATAAGGTTTATGTAAAAAATCAAGAAAAGGGTCTCATGCCTGATGATTGGAATGATAACGTGGAGAATATTGTGTTTTTTAATTCATCTGAAGATGAGTTTTGCTCAGTAAGTAAAGAGTTTGACGATGCAAAGTTTTTCAAAAATCAAGTTGAAGGTGTAAAACAAATCGTCGAGCACTATGTGGGTGACAAAACTAAACATTTCACACTCAGAATTCACCCAAACCTTATGAAAATCCCATATAAATATCATACAGATTTTTATAAGTTGAAGTATCCAAATTTGACAGTTGTGTCGGGCGATTCCCCTGTAAGTACATATTCGTTAATGGATGCGGCCGACAAAATAATTGTGTTTGGCTCTACGGCAGGAATAGAATCTGTGTATTGGGGAAAACCGGTCATTTGTCTTGCAGCCTCATTTTACAGGGATTTACATCTTGTATATAATCCTCAGAACATAGATGATCTTTGGAAAACAATAGAAACAAAGGATCTACCGTGTTTATATAACGAAAGAATTCTTGAATATGGTTATTTTTATATGAGCGACAACCACGAAAGGACAAAACACATTAATATTGACACCTACTCTATAAATTTCAAGGGGAAACGAAGGCTTTGTTTCAAATATCAAAAATTATTTGGCTCCACATGGATTTACTTAATTGTTAATACAATTTTTGACAAAGTGATTGCACGTCGCTTTTTTGTGGCCTTTAATCATTTACCGACAGAAGAGGCTTAAATAAGACTCGCACGATGTACTAAATAAACAGTAAACATGGAGGTGATTATAATTACGATAGAATTCCACAATGGCCTTTCAATCATAGAGAGCTTAGGGCAAAAAGGTATTTATACGAATGTTATTGATGTAACAGACGAAAAGAAGCCTTATATACTTTGCAGTAAATATGTTAAGAAAGGGTGGAAATGCAAGACATTTGAAGATGCCATTCCTATATTGTTAACCGAATTCGACAATAAAGATTCGAAATCATTACTTATTTCCTGCAGCGATGATGCAACAGCGGTTTTAGATGAGCATTATAATGAACTCAAGGATTACTTTTTTCTTCCTTTAACTGCATTCCATGGCAAACAGAAGGAGCTTATGAGTAAAGAGTATATGAGTAACCTTGCTAGAGAAGTAAAGTTAAATGTACCTCCGACTTGGATAATTGACACAAATACCACTCTTCCAAAAGATATTCAATACCCATGTATAACGAAAGCAATATCCAGTATTGTAGGCACAAAAATCAATAACATTCGAGTTTGTGAAAATTTCGAGGAACTTAATTCTTTCATAAAAAGTTCGGGACATGCTTCAAAAATGCAAATCCAGAAATATGTAGAGAAGGAGTATGAATTTCAATTTCTTGGTTGTTCATTTAATGATGGAGAAGAGATTATTATTTCCGGAAGAACCCATATCGTGAGACCTAATGGAAGAGAAAATACGTTCTTTCTGAAATTCGACAAAGTGGAACCAGAATTGAAAGAAATCGAAGAAAAAGCAAGAGAGTTTATTAGGAGAACAAAATATAATGGACCTTTTAGCTTTGAGTTTTTGCATAGTAAAGATGGAGTAGATTATTTTACCGAAATGAATTTTCGAAACGACGGAAATGCATACTGCCAAACATTTGCGGGTATGAATATCCCGTATATTATGTACCTACACTATTCAGGGGGTAATTATAAAGCTGAAATTAGTAATTCACAAGTGCGTGAAATCTATATGGTCCCCGAATTTGAATACTTACAGTTTAAATTAATGGGAGAATTTAGTTGGAGGGAGTGGTATAAAAATATGAGGAAAGCAGACTGTTATAACACTTATTTTAAAGATGACACTGCCCCTTTTTATCAGTCTCTAAAAAATCACGTCACAGGTTTTGTTAGAAGGAGAATACAACGTTTCTTTAAGAGTTAATTTATTACGATTTGAGTTAAGTATGGTCGGAACAACAGAATGCTTCAAGATAAGGCTGAGTTGTATGACAGGTTCAGAATTGTCAGAACCTTGGTGTGACATAGAAACACAGCCGACATTATTAGAAATACATTTTGAGAGAAAATTCTTTTCAAAAAATCCAATAATAATAGTTGCAGATCCCTTTTTATTTGTTCATAATGGTGAACTATATCTCTTTTATGAGGAGAAGAGGCTTCATACGCCTGGCGTTTTGAAGATGATCAAAACCTCGGATTTAAAAAAATGGTCAGATCCTGTAACTGTTCTTGAAGAATCATTCCATCTGTCGTATCCTTTTGTTTTTGAGGATAATGGAGAGGTGTATATGATACCTGAGACATCCGCATCTAGTGAAGTTAGGCTTTATAGAGCATCAAACAAAGAACTTACATCTTTTGAACAAGAATCGGTTTTATTATCTCATCATAAAGATGATCTGCCCTTGATGATTGACTATTCAGATTCATCTTTATATCGATATAAGGATACGTATTATTTGATTACTTCCTTGAACGAAGGAGATGGAAATCAATTGTTACTGTTTTTTGCTAATTCTCTCACAGGATCATATAAAAAACACCCATGTTCACCACTTCTTAAGAGTATGAAGTATGGCAGGGACGCTGGCTGCTTCTTGTCATGGAATGGCAAATTGTATAGATTTGCCCAGGATTGTGAAAAGAGGTATGGTGACAATATTCATGTTTTTGAGATTAAAGATATTACACAATTGAGGTATTCGGAAGAATTGAAGAAGGAAAACTTATTCGATAACGCTATGAGTTTTTATAAAGAAGGAGGACATCAATTGAATTTTGTATCTTTTATGGGCAAAACTATTGTCGCAACAGATGCAAAAGAGTATCGTCTTTATTTGAGTTATATATCACAAAGAATCATGAATATTTTTAAATAGAAATGAAAATCGTTCATATATTGTGGAGCCTTGGCACGGGAGGTATTGAAACCATGGCAGTAGATATCGTTAATGAACAGTCCAAGACAGAGGATGTTTCAGTCATTATAATCAATGACGATATCGATGACACTGTTTTCGCCCATATTTCAGATAGGGTTAATGTGTTTTTAATCGGAAGAAAGCCAGGATCTGTTGGATTTCAATCATTTATAAAACTCAATTATAAATTAATTGTAATTAGGCCAGATATAATACACTGTCATTACGGAACTATTGGGAAAATCTTATTGCCATGTTTTAAGAAGGTTTTGACGGTTCATGACGTGATGTGTGACACGCGTTATTTCAAATACTTTAAAAGTTTATATTGCATATCAAAAGCAGTGCAGAGATATGTAGCAAATTCTGGTTACCCTAATGCGATAGTTGTATATAACGGTATTCATACAGAACAAATAGTAGTACGACAGGACATTCAGGGCAAAAAGGATACATACTCGTTTATTAGTGTTGGTCGACTTAACAAAGAAAAAGGGCATTATTTGATTATAGAAGCATTTAATGAATTAGTTAACCATAGGAAAACGGCAAACATACGAATAGATTTGATTGGGGATGGAACAGAGAGAAAACAATTAGAAAAATTAACCCATGAATATGGGCTGGAAAAACATATTCGTTTTTTAGGACGACAACCTCGTTCTTATTTTTATCCCCGTCTGTGTGATTACGACTTGTTCATATTAGCAAGTACTTCTGAAGGATTTGGTTTGACGTTGGCAGAAGCAACAAGCGCGAAAGTTACGGTCTTAACAAGCAATCTTCCAGGCCCCATGGAGGTGCTGTCTGGTGGTCAATTAGGGTTGAGTTTCGAGAGTGGTAGTTTTATGAACATGGCTGACAAAATAGAGAGTTTTTGTGTAAATGGAGCAAATCAAGATGTCTTAGACAGGGCGTGGCTATACACAAGCAGTCATTTTGACATAAAAACAACTGCAAAACGGTATATTGATGAATATAAACAATCAATAATAAAAAAATGAGTAGTGTATTGATATTAGCAACCTCTCCTAATACTCGGGGTGGGATAACTTCAGTTCTTAAAGCGCATCAGCAAGGAGAACAATGGAAGAAATATCATTGTCGCTGGATAACCACCCATATAGACAAAAGCAAATTGGCAAAATTTGCTGTATTTTTAAGAGGGATAGCAGAATATTCTTTCTATTTGCAGAAAGCAGATTTGGTTCATATTCACGTCAGTGAGCCTAACTCTGCCATACGGAAATTAGTGTTTTTCCGTATGGCTAAGCGAAAGAAAAAACAAATTGTGGTCCATTTTCACTCTTTCTCGCCCGACACAACTATTAATGGGCCTCAAGCAAATCTTTACCAAGAACTGTTCTGTGGTGCTGACGCAGTAGTGGTGTTGTCTAATTATTGGAAAGAAGTGGTTGATGCAAAATTCCATCTTGGCGACAAAATTAGGGTGTTATACAATCCATGTACAGTTACAAATTATCCTGAACAATACGAAAAAACAAATAGTGTTCTTTATGCTGGTGCACTGAACCAAAGGAAGGGATATGCTGATCTCATCAAAGCTTTCGCTCCTGTTGCAGCTAAACATTCTGATTGGAAGATTGTTTTTGCTGGGAATGGTGAGTTGGAGCAGGCAAGGTTATTGTCAGAAGAATTGGATATTGCAAAGCAGGTGAAACTATTAGGTTGGGTGAGTGGCAAAGACAAGGACAGAGCGTACAAAGAGGCGAAAGCTTTTTGTCTGCCGAGTTACGCGGAAGGTTTTCCAATGGCTGTGCTTGATGCATGGGCATACGGTCTTCCTGTGATAACCACTCCTGTTGGCGGCATCCCTGACATTGCTGAAGATGGCAAGAATCTATTATTGTTTAATTCTGGAGACATCAAGATACTTTCCGAGTGCTTAGAACGAATAATTAGTGACGAAGCTTTAAGGAGGAATTTGGCTAAAGAGTCTGAGCTATTGGCCAACACCACGTTCAACATTGACACTATTAACAACCAGTTGGGAGAATTATATGCTGAGTTGCTTGGCAAAAAAGATAATATATAAAATAAATTCAATTAAATTAAATTAAATGAACCTCGGTAAATTATGTAGGGGGGGCACTATTTGTGGTCGCACAAAATCCCTATTCTCCCCAAGCTTTTTCAAGCGGTCATCTTTTTAATTCATAGCAGTGCAATCAGCTATAGGGTAAAGATTGGTAAAGGGACATTTTTTAACCATAAAGGCTTTGGTGTGTTGATTAACGACAATGTGGTGATAGGTGAGAATTGCAAAATTGGTAACAACGTTTCAATTGTTGGTCAAGGGCCTTATAAACAGGCTCCCATACTGAAGGATAACGTATATGTGGGACCAGGTGCTGTGATTCAAGGACCTGTAGTTATTGAAAACAATGTAATCGTTGCACCTAACGCGGTTGTTACAAAATCAGTTCCCGAGAATGCTATCGTTGCGGGCATACCAGCTAAGATTATCGGTTGGTCAAATCAACTGGATTATGATATCTTCGCTGATGAATCTTGGAAAGAAGGAACAAAACCCTATATGGAATAATTTAGTTGTCCATATTAATATAAACGTGTTTAAACTAACAACAAAGAATACGGAATGAAAGAAAAAAATTTATCTATAGAGTTGTTAAAATTCTTGGCTGTTGTCTTGGTGATAAACTCTCATATGGATGACTTATACGTAAAATATAATGTTCTGGCTACAGGAGGGGCGATAGGAGATGTTTTGTTTTTCTTTACTTCTGGTTTCACTCTTTTTCTTGGTCGCTTTGGCAGATTTGACAACTGGTATAAGCGTAGAATTAAACGAATCTATCCGTCCGTAATAGCATGGGCTGCTATTCTTTCCTTTTTTGGAATCAAGCAGCTTTCTGTAAAGCAAATAGTTGTCGGAGGAGGTTTTTGGTTTATTAGTTGTATAATGCTTTATTACGTGGTGCTCTATTTTGTTCGGAAATATGCAAGCAATAAACCACTGATTCCTTTTGTTCTATGCGGAACGTTTGTGTTGGTGTGGTATTTCTTTGAGGATAGAAGCACGTTGTTTATGTATAATGATACATATTTTAAGTGGATTCATTACTTCCTTTTTGTTCTAGCCGGTGCTTATGTTGGAAATAACACTGTGAAATTAAGCTGTAGGCCAATAAGAGATTGCCAATTGCTTGTTTTGTCATTAGTTCTTTTTTATGGAATACAGATATTGGCAAAAAGAAATGCGATGGTAATGCAATTTCAAATAGTTACATTAATTCCATTGATGGGTATCGTGATATATACATACAAATTATGTTGTATCAAATCATTAAAAAATATCATGAAAACCAGATTTGGAATGTGTTTGAGATTTATAGCTGGCTTGTGTTTGGAAGCCTATATCGTACAAATGATCATTATTCAATATATGTCAGAAATAATGATGACGATTTTTCCAATCAATCTTGTTGTGACTTTTGTATTGATTATTGTTGTCGCGTACGTAACTCGTTGCTTGGGCAGGTTTGTTTCTCAATTGTTTGAAAAAGAAGATTTTGATTGGATAGCAATGATTAAGCCGATAGATTAATGTGCGGAATCAGAAAAGTAGGCACTGTAAACTTACACAGTTAAGCTTCACGTAAAACTACTTAGAACTGCTTTCCGAAAGATTCTGTCTAAGACCTATTTCGACAAAATGGACACGGTGGTGCGACGAAATGTGGCCTTGCTTTTTTGGTCATTGGCAGACAAGGCGACTGAGAAGGCTGTTTTCGGGCAGATACTGCGTATGACTAATGGAGGATGTTTGCAGGTTGGATGGAACAAATCCTCTCTGATTTAAGTCGTGCTTGTCTCGAATATCAACCAGTATGGAAAAAAAGGTAGAAAACAGCATTATTCCTTTGCATATGCATTGGGAAATCTTGAACTCAGAATACTTATTGAAAACCCGTTGGCTCACTGTGCGTAAAGACCACGTGAGGATGCCATCGGGTGTGGAGATGAAGGATTACTACGTCTTAGAATACCCCGATTGGATTAATGTGATAGCTATCACTGAAGACGGAAAGTTTGTGGTGGAACGACAGTACAGACACGGCACGCAGAGTGTGGACTATGAGCTATGCGCCGGGACGATAGAGAAGGGTGAGAACCCATTGGAAGCCGCTCAGCGTGAACTTCTGGAAGAGACGGGTTATACTGGTGGCGAGTGGGAACTCTACTGCCTGTCAACGCCCAATCCTGCGGCCATGACTAACCACACTTATTCCTTCCTTGCCAAAGGGGTGAAAGACACCGGCAAAAGACATTTGGAAAAAACGGAAGACATAGAAATCCACCTTCTGACATTCGAAGAGTTGAAAACAATTGTCAAAGAAAGCCGCATCCTGCAAGGTCAGATGCTCGCTCCGCTTTGGAAATACATAGCTGAAAATCAATAATATAAGTTTAATTAAATAGCATCTACAATGAGCAAAATTCTTGTTACGGGTGGCTGCGGCATGATTGGCAGCAACCTGGTGAAACGTCTTGTACGTGAAGGACATGATGTATACGTGATTGATAATCTGTGGCGAGGCAAACTGGAATACCTGAATGGTGAAGATGGTAAACCTGTCATCAACCTTGACACAAATTTCTTCAACGTGGATATTTCCACAGGCTATCAGATTGACGGTGTGGTGTTTCACATGGACTATGTGGTGCATTTAGCCGACATCGTGGCTGGCATTGACTACGTGTTTGGCAATCAGGGCGATTTATTCCGCCAGAACAATCTGATCAACACGTACCTATTCCAGTCGGTGCGTAAAGCCGGTGCAAAACAGATTAAAGGTCTCATCTATGTGGGTACCGCGTGCAGCTTCCCGCTAACCAGGCAGAACTCTTTGGATGTGATTCCGCTAAAGGAAGAGGAGCTCTTTCCCGCACTGCCAGAGAGTGCATACGGCTGGAGCAAGCTGATGGGGCAGCTGGAAATTGGCTTCTTGGAGAAAGAGACTGGCATTCCCTGTTGCACCTTGATGTTCCACAACGTGTATGGCTCACCCTGCGACTACGGTGAGCGCAGCCAGGTGATTCCCGCTCTTATCCGCAAGGCCATCCGTTATCCGGAAGAACCTTTCGTGGTGTGGGGCAGTGGTACGCAAGGCCGTGCTTTTATCCATGTGGATGACATCGTGGAGGCTCTATGCTTGGCACTCGAAAAAGGATGGGGTCATGGATGGATTCAGATTGGACCTTCCGAATGCACCAGCATTCGTGAGATTGCTGAGAAAGTGGTTGATATTTCCGGCAAGGATATCAACATTGTTTATGATACCACCAAACCCGAAGGCGACAAGGCTCGCAGTGCTGACTGGACAAAAGCGAAGGAAGTGCTCGGTTGGGAGCCGAAGGTAAGCTTGGAAGAAGGCCTGCGGAAACAGTACGAATGGGTGAAACAACAGATTGAGAAGGATGCTTGATGGTGAAAATGTGCTATTGCGGCACATAGCAGGAATTGATCCGATTGCCACAAGCCATGGTGTGGGAGAGAAAAGGGTTGTAGCCACAGGCGACGAAGTGGGTGCTCCTATTACGCAAATAGCCCGCACAAGACTTAAGGCTGGAGATAGAGTAGAAGTGCATGTCCACCCCACAATGGACGAGCACTTCTTCTTTTTGGAAGGAGAATGTTTGATAAGCATCGATGGGGTTGTTCGCTGTTGTGAAGCGGAGGATTACCTGTTTATTCCCGCCACGCACGCCCATGCCATTGAAGTGAAAAAAGACACATTAATAATAACAATAGGAATAGCAATATGTTCAAAGAGTATTTCGGATTAAGATTGGAATTTGATCATGCGGAAGTTGACCGCATTATTGAGGAACACATTGAACGACAAATGCCCGGCTATGTGGTTTCTCTTGATGGCACAAACCTGAGCCAAATTTATTTTCATCCTGAATATAAGGAGATACTGAATGGTTCAATTGTAAACAATGTTGACAGCATGTGGGTGCCAAGAATGGTGAACCGCATCTACAAGACCGACTACAAAAACTATTGCGGAGCGGACTTGTTTATTGATTACATCAAGAAGGCCAAGTACAAACAGTTCTTCTTGGGTTCGAATATGAAAGTGCTGCAGGGGTTGAAACAGAACCTGTTGCAATATGACCCGAAGATTGCCGAAATGCGCTTTGAGGAATTGCCGTTCCGCACTGTGGAAGAATTCGATTATGAGGGCATTGCGGCTATGCTGAATGAGGACAAGCCAGACATCATCTGGGTGTCGCTTGGCTGCCCGAAGCAAGAAAAGTTTATGGCACGTCTATTGCCGCACTTGGATCAGGGTGTAATGTTTGGATATGGTGCTATTTTCAATTTCTATAGCGGATTGGATGATGCCCCTAAACGTGCGCCACAATGGATGATAAAATTAGGCTTGGAATGGGTTTACCGAATATTCTCTGAACCTAAAAAACAATGGGCGAGAGTTAAAGGGATATTGAAAGCGTTTCCGGCATTGTATAGAAAGGAAAAAGAGCGAGCGAAGACAGCTGGCCGAGTTCAAAGTGCGGAGTTGAGGGTAGAAGGCAGTTGCTAGTTAAATGTAAGATGTTAGATGTAGAGGGTCGGATTCCGTTGTGGGGTCCGGCCTTTTTGTTTCTGGAGCGGTGCAACGGGCGGGATCTGCCGCACGCAAGTTCAAATCGTACGTGGGACTGAAGGGCGCGGAAACAAAGCTGCGGAAGTGGCTGAAGGATTTCAAGTTTGTGGATGTGGCCACCGCGAATGAGGCGATTGATTGGGGAAAGGTGCCGGTGGTGAGGCTGTGACCGTAGGAGCTGCGGCATCCCTGCCGCAGGAACGGGTGCGGCGCAAATCCTCCCTATAACTGACAACAAACTAACAGGCAAATAACAAGAAGGTCGGATTCCGTTTTGTGGGGTCCGGCCTTTTTTTGTTGGGGGTTCGCCTGCGGCGAAATGGGGAGGCCACACAGATTTCATGGATTACACAGATTATTAAGCCTGATATCAGAAAAAATGGTATCTTTGCAACCGAAACAGCAAGTTCCGAACTGGTGGTTTCGATACCTTAAATAGATATAAGACATAGAAAAAGAGTAAGTGATGAAGTTCTTCGACAGGGAATATGAGATTCAGAAACTGCGGGAGATAAAAGATATCTCGCATCGCGCGGCTCAATTTACCGTGCTGACAGGACGCAGGCGCATTGGAAAGACATCGCTCGTGATGAAGGCTTACGAGGATGAGGTGATACTGTACTTCTTTGTGACAAGAAGCACGGAAAGTGTGCTGTGTGAGGAGTTCCAGCAGGAGCTGACAGAGAAGCTGGAGATTCCCATCCTGGGAAGGGTGGAGCGGTTTGCTGACATCTTTGACTATGTGATGGAACTGTCGAAGACGCGCCCCCTGACGCTGATGATAGACGAGTTTCAAGACTTCTATCGCGTGAATAGAGCTATTTTCTCGCAGATCCAGAAGATATGGGACAAGAAAAAAGGGGAGGCAAAGATAAACTTGATTGTGTGTGGATCGGTGTATTCGATGATGACGAAGCTGTTCCGCAACAAGAAGGAACCTTTGTACGGACGCCAGACGGAATTCCTGAAGATAGAGCCTTTTGCACCCTCGGTGGTGAAGGAGATTCTGGGGTGTTACAATCCTGACTATACGAAGGAGGACTTGTTGGCACTATACACCTATACGGGAGGTGTAGCCAAGTATGTGGAACTGTTGATGGATGCAGGTGCAACCACGGCAGAGAAGATGCTGGGACGTATCATTGCCAAGAACTCGTACTTTATTCCCGAAGGGAAGAACATGCTGATAGAGGAGTTCGGGCGCGACTACGGACGCTATTTCGACATTCTGAAGCTGATAGCCACGGGGCACAATACAAGGGGAGACATAGAGGGCATTTTGCATGCGGAGGTATCGGGCTATATGACGAGGCTGGAGAACGACTACGGACTGATAGCCAAGAACAAGCCCATGTTCCAGAAGTCGGCCAACAAGAACATCGTATATGCGGTGAGCGACTTGTTCCTGCAGTTCTGGTTCCGGTTTATCTATAAGTATAACTACTTTATTGAAGCGAATGCCTACGGGAAACTGGCTGAGATTGTGGCGCGAGACTACGAGACTTATACCGGCAAAGTGCTGGAGCGCTGGTTCAAGGAGGTGTTGCGTGAAAGCGAACAGTATACGCACATTGACAGCTGGTGGGATCGAAGCGGTGAGAATGAGATAGACATCATTGCGGCTGATGACCTAGAAAAGCGTGTGACTTTCTACGAAGTGAAGCGCCAAAGTAAAGAACTGAATATGAAAGTGCTGGAGGAGAAAGTGCAGCGGTTTAAGGAGGTGACTGGTGAGTACGGGAAGTACGAAACAAGCACAGCAGGACTGTGCATGGAGGATATGTAGGGAGTAGGAATGGAAGCCGTAGGCGCTGCGGCATTGCTGCGAAATCACCCATCGAACGCCGCCTTCAGCAGCACATTCCGGTCGGAGAGCTCCAGGAAGGTGTAGCGGAAGACGGCGTTGGAGCCGGTGCGGTGGAGGCCGGCGGCATAATAGTTGATCTGCACCTTGTTGAGCATGTCGATGTGGGTTTTGCGGGCCAGCTTGGAGGAGGCCACCTCGTAGAGGGGCTTGCAGACGTTGTCGCAGGTGTCGGGACTGAAGAGGCTCACCCTGCGGTTGATGCCGCAATACTCCAGCAGCTTGCGCAGGGTTTTGTTGTAACGCTGGCGGCCGTAGTTGGGGTTGCTGCCCATCAGCTTCAGGTTGGTGCGGCGAATGATCTCCACGGCGGGTTCAATCAAAGGAGTCACTACCTCCTTGTGGGTGGTCTGCCGACCTGCGGTTTTCGAAGGGATGTAGTGGATGTAAGGGATGCCGTCGTCCGAGACGGCCACCTTATCGGGCGTAAGGCGCAGCAGATCGCCAATACGGCAGCCGATGGCACAGTTGAGCACAAACATATCCTTTGCCCATTGTAAATCTTCCGGGACCTCGGTCTCCATCACCTGCCGGAATTCATCGGCACGTAAAAAAACAGGGTCATCATACATTACATGCATGATGGCCCTGCGTTTTTTTATCGGTATCTTCCGGAATGGCGTGTGGCATATCTCACCTGTAGCTTCAAGTTCGGCAAAAAAGGCCTGCAACAGTTTGAGGTCATGTACCACAGTGGAGTTGCAACATCGTTTGGCGGGCGGACGGTGTCCCGAAGTGCGCGGGTAGAGCTGGGGGTAAAGCGGCACGTATTGGTACTCGTCATAGACAAATTGCCGGAACTCCAACACCATGTCGGCTGTGAAATCGTTGGCTGTAATGGTGGGATAACCCTTGATGACAAGAAACCGTTTTAGCTTTTGCGCCTTGCAGATGGCCACCGCATACCGGCCATCTCCAATCACCCCATCGCGATGGGCATCTTCCAAGTAACGGACAAAGCGAATGTAAAGGGTTTCTGTTTCGGGGGCGTCGCAGCGGCGGCAAGCCGGCAAGCGATTGTCGGTTAATGTCTGCGCCTGTGTTATCGTTGAGTGAAAGAAGAGGCTTTGTGCTGCCGTCCAGCCATAGCACATTGTTGTTTTCTCCATGCTTTTTCGAATTTTAAGTGATTACTGCCTTAAAAAACGAGCCGGCGGGGGGAGAGGTTACATGGGTAGACTGTGAGGGTGTGTCAAAAGTCCCATTTTGGCACACCCTCACTTCCCGTGTGATACGAGGAGATAATCGTAAGTCGAAACCAAAGATAATATTACAATGTTTTAATTGGATCAAACGACAAAGGGATTCCCCCTGAATTAGATGCAAACTCGACAACATAGTTCATTTCAGAGGTGGTAAGTCTTGGATAACCTCTGCGGAAACACACAAATGCGTCCACCTGTCTTAATGCTGTCAGTGTCAAGCCCAAAGGGGTCAACCCTGCCCGAAATATATCAAGCGTTGTCTGCAACTGCTTCATCGCATACTTGTAGTTCTTTTTAATAGTCCTGCGGTTCGTTGACATGGCATTTGCCTTGAACTCAATAAGCGACAACACGGTATCGTTAATCACGGCACAATCACAACGCTTGGTCCGAACATTGGATGCTATCGCTGCATTGTCAATCTGCAACAGGCAATATGATTTTCCCGACGGATTCCTGACCTCGAAATACTTTTGCATCATATTTTCAGTCTGACCAAACACGGGCGAGACAAAACCTGAAACCTTGGCAATCTCTGAATCAACAACATGTTCATCAAGCGTGGACGGCAACAGATATGTGTCCACATTTGCAGTATAGGGTGCAAACACTTGATCGAGGTGTAAATTGGTTAGATAGGCAGGAATCATGACTCTTGCAGTTTTGCAATATATAGCCGATACAATTTGTCGAAAACAGCAGCATTATATTCCGAGGCCGTATCAAGCTCGTTTTGGTCGATCAGCCCAGTACGTTTGTTTTTAAGGGAATGACAACTGCCATCGTTTACGGCATAGACCTCAATTTCTTCGGGTGCTATGATTTCTTTTGTTGAGATCACTTTTGATATTTTGTCGGTAGGGACACCCATTTTCCGCAACTGTCCTGCAAACATCAAAATATTGACCGCGGAAAGCACGTATGGGCTGTGTGTGGTAATGAGGGCATTGCTTTCATGTCCATCACGGTTGCAGCATCCTATGATGTCGTTGACAAGGTCAAGTTGTGTATGCGGGAACAGGTTCTGCTCAGGTTCCTCAATAATGAAAGCAATACTATGAGGTGAGGTCAATCGATTGAAATGATCACCTATCTGTTCTAATAACTTTTTCGCCTCCTTGTCACCGCCGTTGGCCTTATTGATTGTCTCCAGATATAATTCTTGGGGCGATTTTCCATCCGTGGCGGGCAAATAGTTGCTTACCAATCGTTGCGCCAATTGGCGCTTGCGCTGTTCATTCTCAAATGACACCTCCTTATTGTAAACCTCGAAATATTTCCCTGTGAAAAATTGAGAAGTTATCACCAGCGGGACAGCTGATTGCATACCACTCGAAGCGTCGTACAGCGGGATGTTATAAGTGGCACCGTTTTGATGAATAATTTTGTCTCGATTCTCGCCCCCATTTTTTTCAAAATAGTATTTCACGCCCAGCTCAAGGATGTCGGTCATGTTGTCGGCACCAAAATACTTACGGCAATAAAGCCAGTCGAACAAAAAGCTGCGGAAATTAGTCGCTTCTAAGTCTCTCATCTCAAGCCCTTTCATTGTAACAACGTTTCTATCTGACGGGATATACGAGATTTTTACACGGTTGTATTCGTTGTTGGGTTTAAGGTGAAGTGAGAACACTCCTTTGATATATTTGATTGTGACAAAATCCGAATCGTACGTAATCTCTGAGCTGTCGGGGTGGATATAACCGTGCATACGGTGAAAGTCTTCGACAAAAGTCTTGAAATCGACACCTTCTGGCAATACGTTTTCCGAAAGTGTGGTGCATGCCTCCTTTTCAATCCACATACAGCTACTCAGCAGTTTGGCTATAGTGCTTTTTCCGCTACTTTGAGGGCCAATCAGCACACAAAAACGGCCAAACACAATCCTGGCCCTTTGCATGACAGGGCCAACATTATATATGCTTAACTTCCTTATAACCATAGTATCTTATGATGTTTATAATCGTTATAACAAATCGATTTTCTTCAAAATTCAAGCTTGCAAAAATACATAAATTATTTCATATACGAGAGATACAAAGAAGGCCGAATCCCCACAAGGGAATCCAGCCTTCTTGTTGTTCGCCTATTTGTTTGTGTGCAATATGTCTTGGCGATGCTGTCTTCTGTTCGATGATTCTCACCAGCTGATGTACAGCCTCCTGGCATAGTCAAGTATTTGCTCATCCGCGATCATAGGGAGGAGCTGCACGGCATACTCCCGCAGCCAGGTGCCATTCACCGCCATCCGCTCCCCGATGTTGATGCAATCAAGTACCCCTTCCAGCAGCTTGCACCGTTGCGCCTCCGGCAGCGCCGCAAGCGCAGTTTTGTCGGACAAGCGTTTCTCCAACGACTTCTTTGCCCGTTTGATCATCCGCCTGTCGGCATAATACGCCCCACCGGCATACAAGGCACACGCCTCCTCGAAACCCGACGCTTTCCTCGCCAGTCCGCGCAATTGCGTATACAGCGCATCGTGCTGCTCCTGCGTGGCGTTCTCGGGGTGAAGGCAGAAGTGCTTCACCCGCCCGACAATCCCGTCATCGAGAGACACCGGCTCTGCCTTAAGGCCGTCGTTAACTGGCACCGCCGCACTGACTGGTGCCCTGTGTGTTCTGAAAAATTTAAACATTGATATTATTGGGGAGTGTCGTCTAATTTTATTCTGACGATTTCAAGCGCAAAAACCACTAAACAAACTTAAATCAAGGGTTAATTTCGTGATATGGGTCGTAAAACATTGGATAGAGTGTTGCGTTGTCACCTATGAAAAAATAAATTCTGGGTGATTTTACCTTACTATTCCTGTCAGCCACGACACCTTTATCCTGATATAACGCGAAATGAAAGAATGGCGGCAACTTCTCGGGTGTGTTGAGCAGTTTCTCACCAAAAACCTTCACAAGCTCTGCGTATAAGTTTTGTCCTTTTGAAACCACACTCGGATTAAAATGCCACTCCCTACCAAGATTGTCAAAGCCGCTGATGGGCATATTAGCCAATATGCTCATCGATTCGAAATAAGCTACTGCGTCGCGATAGTCCCATTTATTCTGGTCGAACCCATAACGGCCATCTATCTGGAGATATTTGTAACAGACATTCGGATAACGCTGCCTGTTCTCGCGATCTGTTTCATATTGTTTGTTGTTTAGTATTTTTCGATATCCGAAAATCAATTTGCAAAAGTAAGAAAATTTCTTCACATGAAGGGAACAAATCTTTATTAACACGCATTTTTTCAAGATTCAAAGTATCCCCATTTCGCCGCAGGCGAAAGAAAAACCACACTCTGTGTGCCGTACCCCTTCCTGCAGCAAGAATGCCGCAGCGCCTAACCCATCACCTCCTCTTCCCCTAATGGCACATACGCCCCGTCCTTACTTTCCAGCAGCATGCTGCCGCTTTCCAAGCACTCCAACGAATGCCATCTGCCCTTTTCCACATTGATGCAGCGCACGTCGCCGTTGGCATCCAACACCACTTCCTCATCCACCTTGCCGTGGTTGTCGTAAAAACGCCAGCGGACTTTGCCGCGAAGCAAAGCCACGGTTTCAGATGATGTCAAATGCCTGTGGATGGGCATCACCGTGCCGGGCTCCAAGGCATTCAGCATTCGCTGGCTCTGGTCGTCGGGTGAGTTCCGTAAGTCCATGTTCATGCGCAGACGAGGCGAGTCTTGCGCCCGCCTCGTCAGATCGTCTAATAATTGCTTGTCGATTATCATGTTCGATTTGTTTCGTCAATGGCGTAGAGCCGCCATGATGTGACAGAGCCGCCATGATATGACGGCTCTACGGTTTAGACGCAAAATTTTGCGTCTCTACGATTTCCTCCACACCATCTTGTTTACCACTCCAACATAACTCTGGATTATCCGAACAACTTTCGTTGAAACGTTCTCATCCACATAGTCGGGGACGGGGATGCCGTGGTGGCCATCTTTGATGAGCTCCACGGCGATGTCCACGCTCTGGAGCAGGCCTTTGGTGTCGATGCCGCTCAGCACGAAACATCCTTTGTCCAAGGCCTCGGGGCGCTCGGTGCTGGTACGGATGCAGACGGCTGGGAATGGATGACCAATAGAGGTGAAGAAGCTACTTTCTTCCGGAAGTGTGCCGCTATCAGAGACTACGCAAAATGCATTCATCTGCAGACAGTTGTAATCGTGGAAACCCAGGGGCTCATGCTGAATCACACGGGGGTCAAGCTTGAATCCTGAATCTTGAATCCTTTTCCTGCTACGGGGATGGCAGCTGTAGAGAATCGGCATATCGTACTTCTCCGCCATTTTGTTGATGGCATTGAACAGCGAGAGGAAGTTCTTCTCGGTGTCAATGTTCTCCTCGCGGTGTGCGCTCAGCAGGATATACTTGCCTTTCTCCAAGCCAAGACGCTGATGGATGTCGCTGGCCTCGATCTCGGCCAAGTTGTTGTGCAGCACCTCGGCCATGGGGCTGCCGGTAACGTAAGTGCGCTCCTTGGGCAGACCTGTATCAGCCAGATAGCGGCGGGCATGCTCTGAGTAAGCCATATTCACATCGCTGATGATGTCCACAATTCTGCGGTTAGTCTCCTCGGGCAGGCATTCGTCCTTGCAACGGTTGCCAGCCTCCATGTGGAAGATGGGGATATGCAGGCGCTTGGCCCCAATCACCGAGAGACAGCTGTTGGTATCGCCTAACACTAACACGGCTTCGGGTTGGATTTCCACCATTAGCTGGTAGCTTTTGGCAATGATGTTGCCCATGGTCTCGCCAAGATCGGCACCCACGGCCTCCATGTAGATGTCGGGGTCGGCCAGCTTGAGGTCCTTGAAGAATACACCGTTGAGGTTGTAATCGTAGTTCTGGCCGGTATGCGCCAAGAGGCAGTCGAAATACTGACGGCATTTATTGATGACCGCCGCTAAACGTATTATCTCTGGTCTAGTGCCCACAATAATGAGCAACTTCAGTTTTCCGTTATCTTTAAATTTTGCCATTTCACTCTGATTTATGTGTTTTTTTATCGCCTGCGGCGATTATATTGTCACACAGAAATCACGGAAATCACAGAAAAAGCCTTCGGCTTGTTTAATATTGGCGAAGCCAATAAAATTTCTGTGCTTTCTGTGGTTTCTGTGTGAATATTTATTGTTGTTCCGTGTGAACCACAGGGTCGAAGAATGTGTCTGGTTTGTTAGGGTCGAAGATTTCGTTGCAGTACATGACGGTGACGAGGTCTTCTGTATCGCTGAGGTTGATGATGTTGTGGGTATAACCCGGCAACATGTGAACGGCGGTGATAATGTCGCCGCTGACTTCCCATTCGAGGACTTTGCCTTCGGGGTCATTAAGATTTCTTTGTTGAATCAATCCATGACCCGCCACCACAATGAACTGCTCGAACTTGGTGTGGTGCCAGTGTTGGCCTTTGGTGATGCCCGGCTTGGAGATATTGATGCTCACCTGACCGCTGTTGAGCGTATGCACCAGTTCGGTAAAGCTGCCACGGTCGTCCACGTTCATCTTCAGCGGGAAGGCAACCTTCTCTTTCGGCAGATACGAGAGATAAGTGCTGTAGAGCTTCTTGGCGAAGCTATTGAACGGTATCTCGGGAATCATCAGCGTTTGCGGCTGGGCTGCAAAACTTTTCAAAAGATCCACGATCTCACCCAACGTTGCCTTGTGAGTAGTAGGGACATGGCAGTAACGCCCGTTTTGAACCTCTTGAACACTTAAACCATTAAACTCACATCTGTGCTCCTTGCCCTGCAAACCTGCAATCATCTCATCCACCAAGTCATCAATATACAGCAACTCCAGTTCCACGCTGGGGTCATTCACCGTGTAAGGCAGGTCGTTGGCGAAGGCGTTGCAGAAGGTGGCCACGGCACTGTTATAATTCGGACGGCACCACTTGCCAAACAGGTTCGGGAAACGATAGACCAAGACTTTGGCACCCGTTTCTTTGCTATAGTCCAAGAACAAATCTTCGCCCGCCTTTTTGCTGCGGCCATACTCACTGTTGCCAAAACGACCGGTGAGGCTGGCTTGCTGGCTGCTGCTCAGCATCACAGGACAAGTATTCTTGTGCTTTTTGAGCATATCGAGCAGGATGCTGGCGAAGCCGAAATTGCCCTGCATAAACTCCTCTTGGTTTTGCGGACGGTTCACCCCGGCGAGGTTGAACACGAAGTCGCAATCAGCGCACCATGCGTCAAGTTCCTTGGCCGTGTTGCCCAGATCATACTCGAAGATGGCATCAATCTTCAAATCGGGGAAACGGCGGTCTTTACCGTCTTGTATGTTCTTTAATGAAGCACAGAGGTTCTTTCCTACGAATCCCTTTGCTCCCGTAACCAATACTTTCATACGCTAAACTATTCAGAACGGATGTCTTTACTCTTCGCTTTAGGCTCCAGCCCGAGATCTTCACGGATAAAGCGCAATTTGAGCAGCAGCTCCTTCATGCCTTCCACATCCAGACGGCCGGTATTGTGGCTGTGATAGTCCTCAATGCGGGAGACATCCTCGCTGCCCTCGGTAAAGTACTTGTCGTAGTTGAGGTCGCGGCTGTCGCAGGGGATGCGGAAATAGTTGCCCATATCGATAGCGCGGGCCATCTCCTCGCGAGTGACGAGAGTCTCGTAAAGCTTCTCACCATGGCGCGTGCCGATTACCCGAACTTCCGTCTCGCCGTACTTGGGGTCAAGCTTGGCGTAGGTTTCCTTCAGTGCCTGTGCCAGCACAGAGAGTGTAGCGGCTGGGGCTTTCTGCACAAACAGGTCGCCATTGTGACCATGTGTGAAAGCATAGATGACCAGATCCACCGCATCGTCCAAGGTCATCATGAAGCGGGTCATATTGGGGTCGGTGATGGTGATGGGCTTGCCCTCCATCATCTGTTCCACCCAGAGGGGAATAACAGAACCACGGCTGGCCATTACGTTACCGTATCGGGTGCAGCAAATCGTGGTAGCGGCTCCTTCACCCAAGGCACGGCCTTGCGCAATAGCCACCTTTTCCATCATGGCCTTACTGATGCCCATGGCATTGATGGGATAAGCGGCTTTATCGGTACTGAGCACCACCACATTCTTCACCCCGTGGGCGATGGCCGAGAGCAGCACATTGTTGGTCCCTTCCACATTGGTGCGCACGGCCTCCATGGGGAAGAACTCGCACGAGGGCACCTGCTTCAACGCCGCCGCGCTGAACACATAATCCACCCCACCCATAGCGAAATCCACCGCCTCGCGCTGCCGCACGTTTCCGATATAGAATTTCACCTTATGGAACACATCGGGGCGCTGCGCCTGCAGATAGTGGCGCATATCGTCTTGTTTCTTCTCATCGCGACTCAGGATACGAATTTCCTTGATGTCGCTATCTAAAAAACGACGCAGTACGGCATTTCCGAAACTGCCGGTACCTCCGGTAATAAGGAGGGTTTTATCTTGGAAAACACTCATTATTTTATTGATTGATTTTTTTCTTGAATATGCTAAATATTCTTATTCCGAAACAAACTCTATAGCATCCTCTCTCGGGTGCACAAACTCAAACTCTAGCGTCCGGGACAATCCTTCCTTAAGCGTGTATGGCGGGACGAAGCCGGATGACATGGCTTTGGTGGAATCGAACTGAGTGGTAGCGCAGAACTTTTTAACGCGGACGGAGGAGATGGCCAGCTTCTTGCGGGTAACGAAAGCCAGGGCATCGAAGCAGTAGCCGCCCATCATGCCCAACCAGTAGGGGACGTGGGTGGAGGGAATGTGCTTGTCTAGCACCTCGCTCACCAATGCCACCAAATCGTTCATGTTGGTATCAGGTTTGTCGATGTAGTTGAAGACGTTGTAACCCTCCTTCACGTTCTCTATCATGAACTTGACAAAGGCGACAATATTGCCCACGTATGCCATAGACTTGACATTGGTACCCTTGCCCACCATGAGGAACTTGCCGCTGGAAATCTGTTTGAGCAGGTTATAGACATTACCTCGGTTTCGCTCTCCGAAGATGACGGTGGGACGCACGATGTTGATATTCCAGTCGGGGTGGTTCTTGTGCCACTCCTGTAGCACCTGTTCGGCCTGCCATTTGCTTTTGCCGTAGTGGTTGAACGGGTCTGCCGGATGTTCCTCGTTGGGGTTGTTCTTGTTGAGGCCATATACAGCCACCGACGAGAAGAACACCAGCCTCTTGACGCCGTTCTTCTCCATGGAGTTCAGTGTCACCTTCATGCCGCCTACGTTGGTATCGTAATACAACGAGGTGGGCGATACATCATCCCTATGCTGTGCGGCCAAGAGCACCACCACATCGCTGCCAACCAGCATCTTGTCCATCTGGTCCTGCTCACGCACATCGCCAATCTCCGTTATATCGTTGAAGAAATGGCTCTGCTGCAGATCGATATTGCGGAGCGTGTACTCCGAATTGTCTTTCAATAAATCAAGAAGGCGTGTGCCCACGAAACCACTACCGCCAATTAATGTAACGTTCATATTATTTTGTATATTTATTATTTATCCCTATTTTCGTCTCCACCACATTCCACGCCTTGGGCACAAGCCGGCGCAAAGTGTAGAATGCTGGCACGGGAATATCGTTTTTCTTGAAGGCACGAATGATGTTCTTATTGCCCTTGATGATATTCTTTATGCTTCCGGTACTCTCGCCGCCCTGACGCATCTTCACCATCACGCGGTTGAGGTATTGCACCTTGGCCCCATGTTTCTCTATGAAACGGAGCATAAGCTCAAAATCGGCGCTCACATCGTAGGTGATGTCGAAGGCACCGTATTTCTCGAAAAACTCGCGTTTGGCGTAGAATGTAGGGTGTGCTGGATGCCAACCTTTGCGGAACGACTCATAGGGGGAGCCTATCCAAGTACGCACCACTTTGGAAGTGTCATTTGCATCCACAAAATGGAGGTTGCCGCAGGTGGCATCAGCTCCTTCCTCTATGGCTTTGGCGATGTCGGCCAAGACCGTATTGTCGTAATAGAAGTCATCACTATTAAGAACACCGATCACATCTCCCGTTGCTGCTTCTATTCCTTGGTTCATGGCATCATATATACCCTTGTCGGGAGTGGCGATGATACGGATCCGTTCATCGGTATAGTGGCTGCAAATAGACAGAGTGTTGTCTCTGGACCCCCCGTCTTTGATGATGAGTTCCCAATCCTGATGGGTTTGGCCCAAAACACTTTCTATGGTGTCTCGGACAGTAGCCGCGCTGTTAAAAGTGGCGGTGATGATGGAAATTTTCATAAACTGACAAATAATCTATTTGAGTATAATCTGGTGTGTCAAAAAACGGGTTTCGCAATCGTTTTTTGAGCTAACTTTTCTCTGATTTTATCAATTCAACTATTATTCTAGACTGTACAACTGCATTCTTTTTTTCTTTTATAAATAATGCTGCTCTTTGAGCTTTTATTAAGGATTCTTCGTAATGATGTTCACACACATCAACAATTTTATTTCGCAAACTTTCGGAAGTCTCACTTTCTATATAATTAATGTAATCGTCATATTCTGACGGGATACTCTGTAAATGATGCATAATCACCGGTGTGCCAGATGCCAAATATTCCATTGTTTTAGAAGGAAACGAATATTTGGTATATTCCTTTGTCTTTTTACGTGGATTCACCAAAACAGAAGCGCTCCTTTGAAGAGAAAGTACTTTTTCCCTATCAACAACACCCATATAGATTACTCTTGAATCTTGAGTTGCGACATCCTGGACTAATTCTTTTCCGTCACCTGCTCCACATATCAATAGACGATAGTTCTTGTCTGTTATTAACTCAAAAGCATCTAACAAATCTTTGATCCCATAACGTAAACCTAAATCCCCCGAATACATAATCGTACGATAGTGATTGTAGTCATCTATGGGTCTTATATCACTATCTTTCTGATTGTAAATGCCCTCCATTACTCGCCAGCTTTTTTTATCGATTGGCAATTTTTCTGCCATATGGCAACTCAACAAAGCAAAAGTATCAATACGACGAATTGCCCAATTTATCAACTTTCTGTCTATAGATTTTGCAAATGCTCTTAGTAAACCTCTTTTATCCGACATATATTCCGGAAGATCAGGAATGACTAAGCACGACTTATATATTTTTTTTCTTAATGTGGCCACAGCCAGTAATTGGCTAGATGGTAAGGCATACATAACAATAATATTTTGGTCATCCTTACTTAACATCCTCTTTATGGAGCGTCGTTTGTCAAGAAAAAGGAATATTCTCTTTAATATTGGCAGATTCACTATTCCAACAAATCTGTCCCTTTTAGTCACATCACCTTTATGAGAATACTCTTCTGGTTTGAAATATATCTTTTTTACCTTTGGGAAACAATCCACTCTTATTCCAGACACAATCCTCATGTCCGGAAACCAGTGGTCAAGACCTGTTACTAATGCTTTTTGAAACGTCAGAGAAGCATTGTCCATATATGACCCCAATTGTTTAATTTCATCAATAATATGTTGGGGAGGTACTATTCCTACATAAATCACATTCATAATAAACAAATATTTTTGCTAATTTAGTATGTCTATATACGTCATAACGTTTTACAAGCCCCTCTCATTCTTAATCTGAAACTAAGCTGTTTTTATTTATGTAAATAAAAGTGAAACCTCTCCTCCAAACGTTTGAATTCATATATAATAGTATTACATTCATGAGGGAATGGTAAAATCATCAATAATCAACATCTAATCGATTATAATACCTGTTATAATCATAATATCCATCAACGAGGGTTTGTGGCATTAGAATTTTAGAAGGACAAATTTTGGGGTTATTATTATTTACCAATATGAAAGAAATAAAAAGATAGAGAGAGAGTGTTGCTGGAATGAAGAACGACCAATTCTTAAATCGAATATATTGTTTAACAACCAAAGGGAATACTATGCAAAATGACGGCAAAAAATACACACTAAGCCTAAAGAAATAGAAATTAACAAAAGACAAGTCACTAACAACAACAAGCAAAACAAACATATTCATTGTTACGATATGATAGTTATCAGTCAAATTTTGACGTTTTAACAATAGAAGTATCGCCAAAATATTATATAGCAATATCATTATAGAATTTCCCATTTTTTCCTCCGTTGATACATAGACTCCATATCTTGCGTCAAACACTCCAGCATACTGAAGTAATCCCTCCAAATTGACAGAAACAAAATACAATAAAGCGGCAAGAATCATATATACATATATCGGTCGTTTTTTATATAATAAAAAGTATATTGGTATAAGCAAAATCGCAGATATATGGAATAAACTCGCAATTATAATAAGTCCAGCATACTTAAAAAATTGATGCTGATATACATAACGTAAAGAATATAAGAATATACCAGTTGCCACAAATTGTCTTACTACGTTAAACGTATTAAAAAAAAGAGTTGGCATTAAACAGAATACCAACATGGATGCAACTATATTATTATTATTGTCATCAAAGATGTAAGTGCAGATACCAAAAACTATTATTATAGAAGTCAATAAAAAAAAGAGGACAGGTGACAGGAATGTTTTGTCAACAACTAAGGCAAGAAGGGCAAAAGCAGGTTCTGACAGATAGCTAAATCCGTTTTCTGCCACAAGCGACATCATAAACAAATAGTTACTGTAATCTTGGCCTAACCCATCTCTAAAAGCTGAAAAGTAAATTAGGAAAAAGAGTAAAGCATAAAATGCCTTTTTTTTCGTTTTTGGGTTATTATATAGCATCAGCAAAAACGAAATACTTATAAGGAAAAAAAACCAGACAAACATAAATATTAAACTTTTACATGACCAACATTTATAAATGAATCACAACTCCAAATGTTGTTTTTCCATACGAACACCTATAAAATTAAGTCTTCCGAAAAAGGCGTCCCATTATGAAAGTTCTCAAGAATCTCATAATAACCATTATGCCATCCTTTCATAAACGCCTCATTGCTATACATCTCTTTTATGGTCAAAATACTATTTTGCATTAAAGAGGCTGCCTTCTCCTTGTTGTTTAACAAAAACATCATATTTTTTGCCATTGCCTCATAATCACCTTTATCTGAAAGCAACACGCATTCTCGCCTTGAATTTAGTTTTGGTGTTGCTGGTGTTATTGTAGTTATAACCGGCAGGCCACATGCCATCGCTTCACGAATTGTTCCAGATATAAGATCTATTTTTAATGGCAATAGAGCAAAACGGGACTTCTTTATTTGATTTAGAACATCGCTATGAGTATTCTTCGGGCCTGTAAAAAAAACATTATCAGTAATACCAAGTTCATTAATACGGTTGTCAAGCTGTGATCTATAATTATTAGAATATCCTCCACTAATATTTAATGTCAAACTAGGATACTGTTTGCATGCAAGAGCAAATGCTTCTATAGCGTAATCACAGGCCTTACTTATATTAGCAGCAAAATAAACAAAATCATATTGTTTTTTATCAAATGCTGTATCTACATCTTGTCCAACTGCTAAGGTCATTTTCAAAAAAACCGCCTTGGGATTTATTTGTTGATGAATTATGTCTTTAAATTGACGAATTGGACTAGCTATATAATCACAATTTTTAATTATCTTCTTTTCAATTGAAGAACGATAATTATACTCTTTTTTGCTGGTTGGGTAGTTCTTCATGAAGTCTGGATCAGACATTAATGTCTGTAAAGAAACTACACATGGAATATTTTGGGGAACATCCAAAGCCGAAATGGAATAATAGGGATTTTCAGCCCCAATAACATGTACAATATCCGGTTTTATTTGATTAACAACCCCCCTGATTATTTCCCTATTTTTCTTATATTCCTTATGGTTTAGGACTTTAAATTCACTTGCAATTCGAGACAATAAAAAATCGTCCTCTGATCTAAAACAAATATAGCTAATACCATTAATATTAAACTTCTGGCAGCTACCTTTAACTCCTCTATGAGGGAAAACAATTGTTAAATCGATATCACCAAACTTTTCAAATTCTTGTATGGCGTTTGTAATCCATACGGACATATCGCTGATATTTCTTACAGCTCTTCTTTTTATAATATTGAAAAACCAACGATAATAAAGCCAACTAAATTTGATATACGAACGCGTCCTTTCGTCTGAAAAATGGCAAATCCAGACTACTTTAATTTTTTTATACATACTCTAAAGTACTCTTATCATTTTTAAATACTCTGGCCATTCACCCATATCCTTCCATGCATGCTCGCTTACAGGGAAACAGCCCACACGACCTCCATGTGCTTTAATTTTCTCCATTAAATGTGTAATGTGAAAAAACTCGCCCTCAGGTATCTCACCTATACAACTTGGGTTAAGAATATAAACACCCGTATTAACCTGATATGTAAGTTCTGGTTTCTCGCTGAGTGATACCATCAAACCATCCTCACCTGTTTCAATAACACCGTATGGAATACGGAAACTCTTCACCATCGTAACAATAGTAAGGTCATTGAGGTTCTGCACATGGTAGTCATAAACATCACGATAATCCTGTTCGTTAATGCTATCACAATTTGAGACAAAGAAAGGAGTGTTGATTTTACCTTTAAGAAGTGAAACACTACCAATAGTACCCAACGGTTTATCCTCCTGAAAGAACTCAATATCATATTTGTGATTAAGCTGTCCAAGGTAATATTTCATCATATCAGCCTTATAATTGACACTCATATAGAATTTTGTACATCCAATATCTTCAAATTGATCAAGTATTGTCTCCAAAATAGTTTTATCCCCTATTGGCACTAAAGGTTTGGGGATAACGTTGGTAATAGGCTTAAGACGAGTACCTTTTCCACCTGCCATTATTACTACTGGGAGATTTATTTTTTCGCGTTCATTTAACTCTATCTTTTTGAATAGATCATTCCAAAACAACACATCTACCAATTCTCCCTGAGCATCAACAATTGGCATTACCTCAGCACGCATCCTACGCATTTTCTCTTTAATAGCATCCGTGCTCTCGGATTGATATCCATATACCTTTTTCTTGTCAAGAATAAGGTTTACAGAGGCTTTTAAAGGAATGTTATTGATTATAGCTCTTTGAATATCACCTAGTGTGACAATTCCTTCGAAATGTTTGTTATTGATTACGAATAAGGTTTTTACCTTCACCTCATCCATCATCTTCATAGCCTCAATAAGAGTTACATTAGGGTGGATGATTCGATTGTTAATCTGATCTTTCATCTAAAATAATTACAATTTTATTGAATGTTTCTCAAAAACTTTGAAGGATTTCCTGCCCAAATCTCATTGTCACCTACATCCTTTGTTTGTACAGCACCCATACCAACCACACCATTATTACCAATTGAAATATGTTCTCTGACACAACTGTTCAAACCAATATGCACACCTCTACCTGTGGTAATGTATGCTCCAACTACAGCTTGTGAGGCAACATGTCCATTTCTACCTATCGTTGTGTTATGGCCAATTGTCGCACCTGTCATAACAATCGTTCCAAGACAAAGATGAGCTGCTGCAGAAATCATTACATACGGCATAACAACAACACCAGGTTCTATTACAACATCTGGTGCGACGTATGCTGTTGGATGAATAAAAGTTGCAAGATTTGACTCATTAAGGCCTAAATCATCAAAAAGCTTTAAACGTTCCGCTTGGCCATCAATCCGATATACTGTATAGATAAACTTGTAGCCTTCTTTTGTGTATTTCGCAATTGTTTCAGGAGAGGTCTTGGCGACAACCGGATAGCCTTCTATCATCTCGCCGACTTCCATCCTATCACTCAGATAACCAACAACTTCCAGATCACAATTACCACGATTTCTAGCATCAAGAATAGCCTGTGTAATTACAGTACCATTACCGACTCCGCCTAATATAATAACTTTTTGACTCATAACACGTTTGTTTTTCTGATTAAACTATCTTTCTTTATTATTTCATTAGCCATCTTCAACATCGGTGGACCGATAAACTTATTGTCTTTCACGGCAACGCCCTTGCCTTCCCTGACTGCTTCTTCTGCCAACCGGACCATTTCTTTAGCCCATTCTACTTCTTCCTCAGATGGGGAATAGTAGCGATGGCACAACGGCAACTCTTTCGGATTAAGGATAAGCATACCATCGAAACCAAGTTTCTTTGATAAGATTAGGTTGTGCTCCAAATCTTCAAGGTCGTGTACGCGAATATGAACCGTATCGATAGCAGCAATACCGCAATTATGAGCACCATTCACAATCATATTGCGGGCAAAGAAAATGCTCTGCCCTTCAATGTCATGCTTGCCACTCAGGTCTGTCACATAGTCTTCACAACCAAACGCAACAGCCACTACACGAGGACTTGCGTTGCAAATATCCTGAATGTTCATCACGGCACCTGTTGTCTCAATCAGAGGAATGAGCTTAAATGTGCCAGGAGCAAAACCTTTGTCATACTCGATAGTTTCAAGTAACTTACCAATGAAATAAATATCTTCACCACGACGAGCCTTGGGATACATAAAACCCGTTACGCCCTCGATGGCAAGCTGATAAACATCTTTCAACAACTGGCCACTTTCACGGTCATTAATACGAGGAAATAAAATGCGGTTTTTGAAATAACCTTCTTTCACGTATTGCACAATCTTATCACGTGCCACCTGTTTGTTTTCTTCGGGTTGCACACTATCCTCAATGTCGAGAAGAAGAATATCGGCATTACTGCGCGATGCGCTTTGCATCAGCCTGTCGTTGTGAGCAGGCACAAACATAAGGCTGCGGGTTAAGAATTCGGTATTCATGATGGATTTTGTTTTTTTACTAATACATTACGACGGAAAGAGATGACATCTTCACCACGCTGGTTGTAACCAATGGTTTCGACATATACAATGCCACGGTCCACTTTTGACTTCGATTCACGCTTGTCCAGAATCTTGGTGCGGGCATAGATGGTGTCACCCACAAATGTCGGAGCCAAATGCTTGATGCTTTCATAGCCTAAATTAGCGATAGCTTTGCCGCTTACGTCAGGCACTGTCATACCCACCACAAGTGAGAACACCAAAGTACCAACCACCAACACTTGACCATGTTGGTTATGGCTGGCATAATCAACATTGGTATGAACCGGATGATGGTTCATCGTCATCAGACTAAAAAAATTGTTATCGCTCTCGAAGATGGTCTTTGATAGGGCATGCTTAATTTCACTACCCACTTCAAATTCTTCAAAATATAAACCCAGAACTGATTGATTCATAATCAAATTATTATTTTAAAAAATAACACTAATCAAGTTTTTTATACATGTTTCATAATTTTCGATTAATTCATCTATTTTACATCTACTCTCTGCCAGAACAATAAATTGTCCATAACGGTTTAAGCTGCTCGTGATAGGATGGATTTCTGCACCCACCTTCAATGATGTAGAAAACTCCTTAACATTCGGCCAAGTTGCAACCTCGTTAATTGCTGGGTTAATAGAATGAACTATACCACAAGGCAACTGCAAGAAACATACACCTGAAGCCTTATCAATTCTTCCATTTGTAGTATCAACTTTCTCTCCCAAAGCAATATGAAGCAGTTGATCTTCCACGTTGATACCAGTGGAAAGCGGAACTAGAGTTGAAGTGATATAGTCGCCACCCAAACGAGGGCTTGTTTCAATCACAAAGATCCCTCGTTCGTTAATCTTCAGTTCGGTATGAGATGGGCAGTTTTCAAAACGCAAAGCCTCGCCAATCTTTGAAACAATTTCCCTGATGGCATTTTTTTGTGCTTCGATGAGGTTGGCAGGTTGTTTGTGTCCCAACTCCACATTATAAGGAAACTCGGTTGTTTTTTTCTCCGTAAATTGAATAACTTCTGCTTTGCCATCGTAGTGCAAACCCTCAATGCTATATTCAGGGCCTTCGATAAATTCCTCAACCAATACCGAATCAAGCCTTGAATAATCCAAGGCTTCAACCATTGAAGCAATGAGTTCTTCTTTGGTACGGCAAAGCTTTACACCACGACTGCCGGAATTATCTCTTGGCTTCACTATTACAGGGAACACCATATCTGATGTTTCCTCAACTCTCTTCACTAAACGACCTTTGGCGCAAGGCACTCCACCTTCCACAAAGCGTTGCTTCATCTGGAACTTATCGGTGCTCCATTGTGCAGTTTCAACAGAATAAAACGGAAAACCATACTTTTGGGCAATGCGAGCCATCATCACCAAAGGTTTGTCGGTAGCTGCAGTTACAATGGCATCAATATCATATTTCTCCACAACGGCACAAGTACCCTCAAAGTCTTGACCGCCAACCACTTCAAAAGCATCTACAGCATCGCGGCATGTGGCACCAGCCACAGGGTCGATACCCACAGTGAACAACCCCATCTTCTTGGCTCGACCAATAATCGATTCCTGTAACGGGCCGACACCAAAGATGAGAACAGCCTTTTTATTCTGATACATTACTTGATTTCTTTTATAGCCTTCTCCAGAGTATCGCAAATGAAGTCAACCTGCGCTGATGTCAAAGCAGCGTACATCGGGAGAGTAATCTCGTTATCTGTGACATAATCAGTCTGTGGCAACACTGCACCCAAATCTTTATAAGTTGAGAAGTGATGCACCGCAGGATAATGCACACTGGTTTGGATGCCTGCAGCATGAATGTATTCACGAATCTTGTTGCGATGCTCCTTGTTGGAGTTGAGCAAAACAACCGGCAAAATATAGTTGCTCACAAATTCTGTATTGTCAGCAAATGGTATCACTACGCCTTCAATCTTGGACAAGCGGTCAACATATTGCTTGCGCACTTTGATACGTGTATCCAAATCGCCAGGAAGTTTCTTCAACTGCTCAATGGCAATAGAGGCTCGAATATCATCCATGCGGAAGTTGTAGCCCAAACAAGTGATATCATACTCAGTAGCATGGCCGCTGGCACGCTGATAACTCATAGTACTCATGCCGTGGCTACGAATAAGCCTGGCTTTTTTCTCCATCTCTTCATTGTTAGTAATGAACATACCTCCTTCACCAGTGCTGATGTTCTTATTTGAGAAGAAACTGAATGCAGCACAATCGCCAATAGTGCCAAGCTTCTTGCCTTTGTATTCCGACAGCGGGCCGTGACATGCATCTTCAACCACTTTAAGATTATGCTTTTTAGCTATTGCTATGATCTCATCCATTCGGGCAGGGAAGCCAGCCATGTGAACGATTACGATACCTTTGGTCTTGGGCGTAATCTTACGTTCAAGATCAGCTGGATCCATGTTGATATGGTCAGGGCCAACAATGTCGGCAAACACCGGAGTTGCACCCACATAGCGGATGCAGTTCACACTTGCCGCAAAGGTCAACGAAGGAACAATCACTTCATCACCAGGACCAAAGCCACAAACCATACAACAAACGTGGAGGGCATCAGTGCAGTTGCTCATAGAAACTGCATAATTTACCTTCCACATATCGATAAACATCTGCTCTAATTCGGCATTTTGGGGTCCAGTCGAGATCCAACCAGACTTAATAGTGTCGTAAGCTGCTTGAGCTTCACGCTCATCAAAATTTAGATTAAAAAGAGGGATTTTGTACGCCATAATTCTAGTATATTCTTATATTTCTGTTATATCAAATCTTTTGAATAAAGTTTTTTATATTTTTTTAAATTTAACCTTGTTGATAAATAGTACAAAACTGTTTTTATTATTCTCAAGCCCTGTTTTACCTTTGAAACATTTCTTCTGTAAGGATTACAATCGGATGTAAAGTCCACCTCATCCAAATCAAAAAACTGAGCTTCACTAATAACCTTCTGGTGGTTTCTTGATTCAGTACCACAATGCAAACCAGAACCATCATCACCCCAATTCCTAACCAAGGAATAGGTGGGCATTAGTTCATATTTGTTGTCTATTAGGCAATACACTGCGCTCATAGCATCACCATATTCATCTCCTTTTCTAATCATTTCTAATAGCACTGAAAACGCTGATGGTATTTTAATGGCACAGCACAAAGACTTCCTAAAAGACCCTAAGATATTAAAGAAATAATCAATACCAGGCCACGCTTCTTTATTAAACCATATTCCTAAACCCCACGCAGACATACCCGAGACTAGCATTACACTTTTTTTACTTTGTATATCAATATGATCCCACGTATATCCAGAAACGCTAATAACTCTTTTATCATTCTTAAACATCAATAATGCTTTATTCATATAATCCAAGAAACAGGGAGAAAATTCATTATCATCTTCAGTATAAATATAAGCATCGTACCCTAAAGATTTAACATAATCTACCAAGACACCCAAATTACCTCCAGCGCCCAAATTCTCTTTTGCATAAAATATTACCACATCCTTGAATCCTGTTATTGTAGGGAGGTATTCTTTTAGTTTTGCCCATCCTTCTACGTACTTTTCTGTTGGTGGATAATCAAGGCCTATTACCAATACTGTCTCTTTGGCATGTGAATTCTGTGCCAATGATTCAATCAAACGCTTTACATGGTCATATCTATTCAACGTGGGTATAACCACAGGATAACATATCATTATTTTCTATATTTATTTACAACCTTTATAATAACAGATTTTATTTTTCCCCTTTCCCATTGTTCACTTCCCACCAGCCACATTGCACATAATGTATAAATCACTGAAAATGGGAGTACAATTACGCAGCGAATCCAGCCGTCTTCAAAAAGATTTACAGCATAAAACAAAGGCAACAAACATAACACAACATATATAATTTTGAAATAAGATATTTTAAGCAATCGCATCACATCGAATTGAATAAGTTTATTAAGCAACAACTGTCGCCACACAACATTCAAAATAGCCATACCCATAAAACAATATACCATTGTTTGTGGAGGAAAGCCACTTTTATATAGAACCCAGGCTAACGGTAATGCCATAAGAGATGTTCCACTCATAATAATCTGAAACCATTTAATCTTTCCAGTAGCCTGAATTAAAGATACTAACCCTGACCCTAATCCTTGAATAAGCAGATTGACAATCATTAATCGGCTCAAAATCACAGCATATTCTGGAACAGAGTCCTTGCCGAGCCATAGATTTATAAGAAATTCCGTCTCCAACAAAAATGGCATAGAAAAGACGAGCATTAAAAACACTGTATACTTAGAAATGTACGATGCTAAATTTATTGATCTCTGTTTATCATTACCACTATAACTCTTGGTAATTTGTGGGGTTGCAGCATTTGCAATACTCCCTGCAAAATGACCAACAAAATTATTAATAGTTTGAGCAACACCGTATGCGGCGTTCAGTAATGTACCAAAAAAATAATTCAATATCATCGAAGAACCTTGAGACTGTCCAACAGACGCAACAGCTCCAATGGCTATCCATGATGAAAAGCTGAACATTTCTTTATAAATACTTTTATCTTTTTGGAATCTAAATTTAACATATTCTCTGTATCTCCATTCACAAACACCTACAAAAAAGAATGACACTATTACTATTGCAACAAACATTAAAATTGCATATAAACGCAGTCTATTCCCCACAAATGATAATAGAATAATTGAAATGAAAAGAATGAAAACATTCTTCAATATCTCAAGAATAGCAATAGTGGAAAATTTTTCCATTGCTGTAAGCAATCCCTGATATGGAATCGATGCAATGGAAAACAGACATGCCGTAAGCGACATCCAAAACACAAATATAGCATCAGGCAACTTGTCATCAGTCACATTCAAATAATTGTTGATATAATAAAGGCCAGCAGTTGCACCTATTATGAAAACAACTATCGCTAACACCAGATGGATAGAAAGGCTTATGTTAAATATCTTGTTTATATCACCATGCTCTTTCTTACCCATCTCAAACGCTATGAACCTATATGTGGTCGTTATCATCACCGTATTTACCAGATTGATCATTACCACAATGCTTCCCACAACATTGTACAAGCCATAATCATCAGCCCCCAAAGCCCTAACTATAAAACGCGTTGAAAACAACCCTATCAGAGCAACAGCTATAAGCCTAATATATATAACTACAGTATTCTTAGCTATTGTTTTATTATCGTTCATCACAAGTTTATCTTAGAATCTGTTTTATTAATAAATCATAAACGTTGAGAAGGCGCTAATTTATTGACAATTAGTCTAGTGAATAAATTGATTCTCGTTTAGTTGAATGGCTTTTTCTTGTTATTTTTAAAATAAATACCGTTTTTTATGCGATTAACAAGTTATCCATCCAACAACACCGACAACCAATTAAACTCTATTGAAACTATTATTGAACCTGATAAATGCAAGCGCAGATACCTTTTGGTTTAAACATGAATTCAATTCTTTAAGCACTTGTAATCAGCTGTCCATGGGAAATAATCATAATAACTTTCCTTCTCATGACACTATTTGCTATTACTTTTGAAAATGGGAGGTATAAGCGTGTTTTCGAGCGGTCAATGTTTAAGTTGTTGGTGGATAATCCAATCCTATAATCAATTCAGTGTCTGGTGCATGTGTGCACTTCGCTAATGAATCAACACACCTCTTTAAATGAACATATCTGTTCAAAGTAGGTATAATAACTGGCGCATAATGCGTAATTTTTACTCCCATTTGATTATGTCAATTATTGTTTATAAATAATCTACACCCTCCATCCAACAAGAACTCGAAACCGTCTGCATCAAAAACAGGTATTCCGCATTTTTGAGACACCTCCAAACGCTCCTTATACATATTATCAATGAAAACAGATTTTTGCTCTTTAATATAATCTGATTTTTGCTCGTTGTCGGGAATATATATTATATCTGTAAACAAGTCCTCAGAAACAGCATATTTCTTCAGTGATTCATGAATATTATGAATGTGACGAGTCAACAGGTGTACTTTTAATTGTTTGTTATGGCATTGGTATAAATAAAACATTGCCAACGGATTAATTTCGCCTCGTAAAGTTATGGTGTCGTCAAAATCTATATAAACAGTATCGTAATCCAAATGCATATCATAACGAGCAATCAACGCTCGATCCATTTCAACATTCATTGATTCTGATGCCACACTAATATCATATCCCATCGCTGTGTATACGCTCAACAATGGCAAATTGTAACCTCTCGCCCTAGAAACGCACATGGTTCCTGCACAACGTGTCGAAATCTCCATAAGTTTCATTTTGCCATCCTTATTACTGCGAATCTGAAAATACCACAATCCAGTAAACTTTAGTTTTGAATTAATAGTCCGAGCTATATGTTTGATTTCATCGCTGGCTTCAAAAGATTTACTATTTACAGCTATTCCACCGAATATCCTATCTCGCGTTCTCGGCAACACACATAAAAGATTGCCATTTTTATCAGTCAAACAATCAACTGTAACCTCATCACCCGGTAAAAATTCAGTAACAAGATACTTATCAAATTCAATGCTACCAAAATCTAAAGGCTTTTTCGCCAAAAAAGCACCGTGACTTTCCTCTCCAATATCCGGTTTAGCAAAAGCAGGAAATTTCACTAATTCAGGCGCAAAATACCTTTCTGGAACAAAATCAGATTCTGCAAACAACTCATGAGTTTGAATTTTACTCCTACACACTTTATTCGTAAACACATCAGATTGAATCACCTTGGCATGAATCTCATCAGCGTGCTCCGCCAGATACAGTGTGACTGAGTCGTGCGTCGGCATAATTACATCTATCTCATTACAATCCAAATAATCATTGAAAGCCACAAGGAAGTTCTCAGCTGTTATCAATGGTAATTCACAATAATAGTTTTTATAAATGAATGCGCCATGTCTTTTAACAGAAGACGCCCCAAACACATTCACATTAAAAAAATAGGAAAGCGCATCGTGTAATTCGTTAGAATTAGTTTCGCACGGAAAGATAAGTACATTTATCTTCTTATTTTTGTTTTCTTCCATTTCCCTTCTATTTTTAAGCAGCCATTAAATAAATAGAAGGGCGTTCGCTAATTATTAAGAATTTACCCCCCCCATTGTGGAATTAAGTGTCTGTTGATCTGAGTTGTCCCAATACTGATTTACTTCAATAAGTTTTTTATAATCACTATCTAAAACGCCCACCATCGTCAAATCACGCCAAACACCATGTTTATAGATACATTCTCTTCTAACACCTTCTTCTTTCCATCCACATTTTGTATAAAGACGTTTTGATGCAGCATTTGAATCAAACCAACAACCGTCAAGGCGATGCAATCCCAACTCATCGAAAGCATATCGCATGATTGCCATAACTGTGTCTGTTCCTATCCCCTTAGTGCGAATTTGCTTATTAGCCAGTTTTATTCCATGCATGGCAGTACGGTTTTTCCAATCAATATCTGTCAACGTAGCAATTCCGATGGCTCCCTCCTCATCTGTTTCAATAACAAAACGATGATTGAGTCCATTTGAAGAAAGACTATTGTCAAACCATCTATTTTGTTGCTCAATAGACAAAGGAAAAGCCCATCCAACAACTACATCTTCCAATTCCGGGTCATTAAACATATCGCAAATTAATTGCATGTCGTCTCGTGTCATTGCACGGAGCGTAACTTTCTTTCCTTTAATATTCATGCCATTTGTATTTTTACTATTTCAATAATTCTATTCAAATCCTCTTCACCATACCTTTGGTCACAGGGAATTGGAATAACATTGTTTGATAATTCATTCTCCAATTCAAAGTCTACCGACAATTCAACATTCGGCCAATACCTCGCTACGAAAACCTTATTGTTGATTAATTCTTTACGCAGGTTACATTCTGAATTTATCATAAATGGATAAACCATAGGACAAGCGAATGAATCATGAGTTGGCAGTTGCAATTGGTTCTTTGCGGCAAGCACCTCGTGCAGGTATTGGAAGTTTTTTCTGCGGCGAACAACCACCTTGTTATATTCAATATGGTCGAGAATCCACTTGGTGTTTATTGCCATTAAGCGAATTGGCTGGTTATCCAACTTTTTTTCGTTAGCCTGATAGTCGGCAAAGCCCGCTTCAGCTCCAAATTGCTTGCGCTTTAAAAGATGGCTATCGTGTTCATAGGAACGCTCTATTTCGTTTACCTCCACTTTATCATTTGGTAAATTACCAAGATATGCCACACCACCGTCAGCTACTCCAACATACTTACGAGTACTGTAAAAGGATTTGATACCAGGGATAGGTTTGGCAAACAAGGCTTGAGCACAATCCACAATCAAATGGTCGCCATATCGTTCTGCCAACTGCTTTATGTAAGCATCCTTAATACCATAATAGTTGTTGGCGATGATGTATTCGCCTTCTTTGGGATGAATTTTGTCGACAATCTCAAACTGAGTGTTGATATGGTAATACTCCCAAGGGATATTAAGCTTTTTCAATGGCTCAAGAACCACTTCACAAGTATAGTATGGCAGATAAACCTTGCTTACATTGCCAATGCTCCGAAGGATATACTCTAATGCATTACGGCCAGTGTTAAGCAACACACCGCCTTGATGAGGGAATGTTCCCTCACCATAATCAGCCAATTCGAAATATCCTCCTATTGCTTTCATATTATTTCACAACTACTTTTAGCCATTCGCGTTGATTGGTGATAGCCTTTTCAAGTTCCTCTGCTGTTTGAAATTTCAGAACCAACGTGCCGATAGCATCGTTTGCTCCTTCAAATGATTTCACCGCACCACCTTTATGCACCCATAAATCTTCTTCCACCACCTCGGCTGGTAAATCCTTACTAATCTCCAAATGATCGAAAGTGCCACTCTCGTCAGCATGAAGAATAATCTCAGCCCAATGGCCATTGTAAGGTTTTTGTTCTATATTTGGTACACTATCACCCACAATATAGCGAGTCATGGCCGTAATCAAATCTACACCTGTAGCATAAAGAAGCATTTCGCACAAGCGGTTGCCGCCACCTCGTGGGGTAAGCTCCATAATGTAAGGCTTACCATTGGTACCCACACGGGTTTCGATGTTATAGACATTAGTCTTCATACCCAACAGAGTAATGAGACGCTGAATCTCACTTGTCAAGTATGCCTCTTGCTCCTTGGTAAAAGTGGAAGGCCAACTGTAGGCAGCGGGTGTATAAGGATTAGTAGCGTTAAGGTCGAAACGCTGGGCGCAGAAACTCACAAATTTCAGCTTACCATCCTCAGAGAAGCTGTCGGTATCTGATGAGCATCCTTGCTTTTCTATAAAGTCCTCAATGATGATATGCCCCGAAAGGGACTTCTCGAAAGCATATTCCACTGCCGCTTTAAGTTGTGAAGGCTCATCCACTCGGGTCACACCCTTACTGCCTGCTGCATCGGTTGGCTTCACAATGATGGGATATTCCCATTGATTGGCATCAGCCATTGCATCTTCTGCTTTGGTATAGCCTTTTGCCTTGGGCACATTGAAGCCATGCTCGGTAAGGAAGGCACGAAACTTGTCTTTATTTTGAAGTATCTCCACCGATTCATACGGACCAAACGAAGGTAAACCCATCTGCTGTTGCACGTAGGATGCAGAAACAACTCCTGGGTCAACACCAAAAGACATGATACCATCAATCTGCTTCTCGCGTGCCACACGCAACACAGCCTCCTTGTCGATAATGCTCACATTGACATACTCGTCGCTGTATTTGTGCGCAATATTGTCGGGTATATAATCAGCTGTGATTACATAGTAGCCCTGCTTGTGAGCTGCCTCAATAACAGGTAGAAGGTAACGTATACCTCCTAGTAGCATTATTTTTTTCACGACTCTTAGTATAAAAAATGTATATTTGCAGCCGATTCCAAGAATGGCGGAATGGTAGACGCGCTTGTTTACCAAACAAGTGTCCTTTGGGACGTAGGGGTTCGAATCCCCTTTCTTTATTTTAAACAATTAAGTATTCTGTCAATGTCATTATCGTTTAATTCATGGTGCATTGGCAGACAAATGACTTCATTTGCAACCTTAGTTGCCACTGGCAGATTCTCTGCACCAGCACTTGGCAAGCTGCGATAAGTGCTGAATGTGCTGATGAGCGGATAGAAATAACGACGACCCAGTACATTAGCTTCGCGCATCTTGAAGTAAAGCTCATCACGAGTCATGCCATATTCCTCGCCGTTGATGAAAATTGGGAAGTAACTATAGTTGTGACGCACGCCTGGCATATCGTCAAAGAAACGGATGCCAGGCACATTGCGCAAAGCGTTACGGTATTTGATTGCCACTTGATGACGTTTTTCAATCGCCTCATCCACTTGCTTTAAGTTAACCAAACCGTAAGCAGCACGCACCTCGTCCATCTTACTGTTGATACCAGGGGCAACCACCTCTGTTTCTCCAGCAAAGCCAAAGTTTTTCAAGAAATCAATACGTTTCTTAGTAGCCTCATCGTGCATCACCATAGCACCGCCTTCAAGGGTGTTGTAAACCTTGGTGGCATGGAACGAGAGCGAAATCAAGTCACCCTTACCAACCCAACTTTCACCATTCACCTCCACACCAAAAGCATGAGCAGCATCGTGGATGACTTTCAAGCCATATTTGTCAGCAATAGCCTGAATCTCGTTCATCTTGCAAGGTTTGCCATAACAGCTCACAGGCATGATGGCTGTGGTTTTGGGAGTAATTGCAGCCTCAATCTTATTAGGGTCAATGCCACAAGTTTCTTCTTCTATATCCACAAACACTGGACGGCATCCATTCCACCAAATGCTGTGGGTGGTGGCCACAAAGCTATATGGCGTTGTAATAACCTCTCCGGTGATGCGCAGCGCTTGTAAAGCTGTCAATAATGGCAATGTACCATTGGTGAAAAGGCTAATATAAGGCACTTTTAAATATTCAGCCAAAGCTTTTTCCAACTGCTGGTGAAAACTGCCATTATTAGTAATCCACTTGCTTGCCCAAATCTCCTTGAGCATCGTATTAAACTCATCGAGATTCGGTAATAATGGAGAGGTGACGGTAATCTGTTTTTCAGCCATGTTTTTTTGTTTTTATTCTTTCGGTCCCCTCATTTCAGGGTGAGTGAGACTAAGTGAATTAACGTCTTCTTTCATCTCATCAATAACTTTCAGTAGGTATTGACCATACTGGTTCTTAAGCATTGGTTTGGCCAACTCACGCATTTTTTCTTCGGTAATCCAACCGTTGCGATAGGCGATGCCCTCCAAACAGGCAATCTTCAGTCCCTGACGCTTCTCAATCACCTCAACAAAAGTGGATGCTTCACTCAAAGAATCGTGAGTACCTGTATCCAACCAAGCAAATCCACGTCCAAAGACCTGCACCTTCAGTTCACCGTCTTTAAGGAACTCCTGGTTCACTGTGGTGATTTCCAACTCTCCGCGTGCAGACGGCTTGATGTGCTTAGCCACCTCCACCACCTTGTTGGGATAAAAGTAGAGTCCAACCACGGCGTAGTTACTTTTCGGCTCCTTCGGCTTTTCCTCAATACTCAAACAATTGCCTTGATAGTCAAATTCAGCTACGCCATAACGTTCCGGGTCAGACACCCAATAACCGAAAACGGTGGCTTTATTGTTCTCTTCTGCATCTTTCACTGCATTTCGAAGAAGAGTGGTAAAACCACTGCCGTAAAAGATATTGTCGCCCAACACTAAGCAAGCAGAATCATCACCAATGAACTTCTCACCAATAATAAACGCCTGTGCCAAGCCATCCGGCGAAGGTTGTTCAGCGTATTCAAAATGCACTCCATAGTCGGAGCCGTCGCCTAAAAGACGCTGGAATCCCGGCAGGTCATACGGTGTAGAGATAATCAATATGTCTCTAATTCCAGCCAGCATTAACGCAGAGATGGGATAATACACCATCGGCTTGTCATAGATGGGCAGTAACTGTTTACTAACACCCTTGGTAATAGGGTACAATCTTGTGCCGGATCCTCCGGCAAGAACGATGCCTTTCATATTGTATTACATTTTTTGATCCAAATTCTTTCCCTTCTCCTCATGCTCAAAGTTCGGGATAAATTCCTTGATGGCTTCCACCACTTGAGCTTTTGTAAAATCGTCTTTCGCAAAAAGAGTTTCCAATTTATTAAAGAAGGCATTCACTTCCGGCATTGGTCTGCGAGAAGTCTCCTCTACCACGCCCAGTGCTTGAAACCTCTCCATGTTAATCTTCTCGCCAGGAACATAGAACTCTTCGTACGCCTTTTCACCCGTAGTATCGCTATTGAAATAAACCACAGGATAAGTGTCACTATCGTAATCCATCATAGCCGCAAAGTGCTTAGCATCTGCATCTGAGCCACACTCTTTCTTCGTGAACCCTTCTGCTTTCACAAAATCATCACAAATAGCTGAAAACGTCAACATCTGATCCTCACCTAACTTCGGGAAGAACACCTCGCAACCTTTACCAAGGATGCACGCCAGCATACAAATCTGACCGCTCTCTTCTGGTGATACGAAATAGCGTTTTACATCACTTGGTGCAGCAAGGGGTTGTTTTTTCTGAAGTCTATGAATCCAACCGTCAGGCAAAGAACCATTACTAAATGCCACATTAGCAAAACGGGCTGTAGTCACTTTGAAGAACTTGTTGTAAGCCATCACCAAGTCTTCCATAATACGCTTGCTGGCTCCCATAATGTTCACAGGGTTAGCAGCCTTGTCTGTACTCACGCAGAAGAAATGCTTCGGCGGGAACTCGCAGAGCAAATCCATCAGTTTCTTCGCCTTGATGTCATTGTTCTCAATCAAGGCTTGAACGCTGTAGCGGTCTTTCTCTGAGCGAACATGCTTGTGTGCACTAAAATTTGCCACAATATCGAAGCCCTTCTCCTCACGGAATATTCTTTCAAATATAGGGTCAGCAAAATTCAACGTGTAGCAGCGAAATTCATCTGGCACAAAAAGACCTTCGGTTGAGCGCACATCGCGCACTAACTCGGCGAGGCCATTTTCATTGAGGTCAACAACTACCACGCTCTTAGGCTCAAAGCGAAGCACGGCCTTGATGAAGCTAGAACCTATAGAACCAGCACCACCAATAACGCAAACTTTCTTGCCTTTTATTTCCTCTGTCAGTTTCTCTTTATTTGCCTCTATATCAGGGGCAAACATACTAACAGAACGGAAGGTTATGCTATCAGCTATAAATTTGTCTAAATTAAACATATAACTAAAACTTTTCTTTGAAAAACGGGCAGACCCGCTGTTGTTGAACCATTATTTGTGAGGGCCAGCGGAACTCCCGCCCTATTGTCGGGGCTTCCAGGCTGTGTGGATGACCTTTCCGCCCCTGTCGCGGCCCCGGCTGCGCGTAAGGACCGGGACGCGGATGTTTCTAATTCAGAATTATGCATTGTACATTATGTATTACGGATTATTCACAATCGTCCCCGGGTTGTTGTTGAACTGCGACACGTTGGGCATCTCGAAGATTTGGCGAGGGGTGTGGCGTTTCATGATGGCAGGCACGATGCTGTCAATCAAGTGGAGCGTATCCTTCGCGGACATGCCGTGTTTAACGACAAGGTGATAGAACATTGCGCAAACCTCCTCGGCACTCGACATACTGAACCGCTCCGTTATGTATTCGACCATTTCGTTGAGGTTAAACATCGGAATTTCCGAACTCCATTCGGAAGGTTTCAACTCGCTGGTTCTTTTTTTCGATCGCCAGCGGATGAACCGGTTGTTCTCCTTTTGTAACTTCGCTATCTCGGCCTTGTACGCCGCCTCCATCCGTGCCAACTCCATACTATGGCTCTTCACTAACTCCCACTTTTCCGACCTGAGCGCGTTGCGCTCCTGCTTATAGTGTCTAATTAAATCCAGATCACTATCACCATCGGCATCATCCAACAGAACATGAATCCGGCTTGGCTCGTCCCCTTCCGTGTCGGTATCCGATATGATGACCGAGGGGATGGACAGGGGTTTGGACATATCAAAGCTCCCTGTCTTGATTTGTTGTTCCAGCTCTTCGAAAAAAGCGGTGATTTTCTTGTCTTCGCTATCCCTACGACCCGTTTTTATGTCGCTTACGAGCGTCAACTGGTCTTCTTGCCCGGAGTAGAGCCGCACGTACTTCTCTATGGTGGTGGGCGAATAACCGCCTGTTATCTCTTTCCAGGCCTCATAATACCGATACCTCAAGGTATCGACAATATTCAGATACTTTCTGCTGTTTATGGGTATGTCCGGGTCGAACATCGACCTATCCCATAACATGTCAACCTCCTCAATCGGACAAGTCATGGCAGGGAAACGCTCCGGCACGTCCAGTTTGTTTGACAGCAGCTCCCTTGGCAGCTCCTCGGCAAGAAATCGAAAAGTGCTGTTTCGGATGAACGAAACTATCCCCCGTAAGAAACACTCCTCGTGGAACGTGAGGTTCCGCTTGACATTGAGCAGTGACCACACCACACAGAATATCAGTTGTGTCCCTTCAGGCGAATGTAGATAATTCTTCTCCTCCAACCAATAGCGTTGCTCTATATTACTCCCCGGAGTGGGGTCATAGTTGACCCTGACACACTGAAAGTAGATCTCGTTGAACAACGTCACGACAGGAACCATAGTCCCAGTTGAGGTTAGGATGCCGAGGATTCTCTTGTAGAGATAGCGGTTCAACGGGCTGTCCTTCAAGAAGTCGGCTATATCACTGTAGCCCTGGAAAAGGAGTTTGCGGTGAATTTCGGGAAGGTTCAAGGGGGTGGGGGGTTAAGGGTTAGTGGTTAAGGGTTAAGGGGGTAGCCAAGGTGTAGCCAAGTTGTACCCAAGGTGTAGCCAAGCTCATTGTGCTTGTTTGAGCTTGGGTAGGACTTGGGTAGGACTTGGGGGCAAGGTTTCAAGGGTTGTGGAACGAGGTTCGAAGTTCCAGGTTCCAAGTTCCAAGTTCCAAGTTCAAGGTTCAAACTCGGTATTTCTCAGTATTTTTCCTTTATCAGTTGGTCGATGGCGTTTTGGATCTCTTTGGAGGGGCGGAAGCCCAGTTCAGGGCGGACAGTGCTTTCCTTGCCGTCCTTGAAGCTGGCCGCGATATGCGTGGCCACATAATTCTCAAAAATGCCGATGCCACCGTTGGAATACTTGCCCAAATAGCAGATGATGTGGGCCACCTCACGACGGTTGAAGCGTGTGCCTTCCTGCATTCCCTTGTCAAAAATGACCGCACTCACCTCGGGTAGAGCAAGAATATCGGCCCAAAGAGCCATGTACTTGTCTTTCCAGGCATGATTGACAAACCGCAGCGTGTTTTCCACATACTGTAGGATTTCCTCTCGGACAGCTTCCTGGTTGACAGTATTTTCGGTCTGGGACCTCACGCGTGTTCCGTAATAGTTGTTGACTACCGTTTTGGCTGCTGGATTAAGATTCTCAATATGTCCGATATGAAACTCCATAAAGGTGTTCCCACTGCTTGCTTGGATATCTTTGTCTATGTTCATGATCAACTTTTTTTCAGTGTAAGTATTTGGTTGAAAGGGTGTGGATTGTGTGTGGACGTTACGCCACCCAACAACATTCCCTACAGCTCCTCCACGATTGTAATTTTGCCGTCGAAATCAGTTCACAAAACGGTTTCAAACGTTCTTTGACATATTGACAGTTATTTAGTATTAAGTCTCAGGCCTCAATTCGAGTAATGTAGGGATGTCATATTATGGCATCCTGGTTCCAAGTTCCAGGTTCCAAGTTTCAACTGGAATCTTATATAATTAATTCATTTTTTCACTTTCAAAAAAACATTTTACTATGGCAAGAATCCATCAAGTCGGCATTGGCCGCAAAAGTTCCGGTACCATCGATGGTATCACGTATGTAACCCGCAATGGCGTGACCTACGCTCGTGCTACACCCGTCATGCCTGCAAGTGTCTATAAAACCCCGGCGGCTTTGAAGCGTCAGGCGATTTTCAAGATGGTTCAGATGCATCTGAAGTATCGACTGGTCACCATCCGCCAAACCTTCACACCCTCTATAAACAGTACTGCCAAAAATTGCTACTACAAGAGAAATGGCAAAGCGCTTACCGCAGCTCTCACACCTTTGGCTGAACGCTACGTAGCGGGCGAGCAAGTCACCATCGACGATGTGGAAGAGGCCATCTGCTCATACGCAGCAGAACATCCACGAACCATTTGCATAGCCTCGTTAAACGGTTACCAAGAGGTCTTTCTCTCTGGCGAATGGCCCTCGACCATCAACCTCCACTTCGGAACCAACGCTCCTTCTAGTACTGTAGTCCTTAACCCTAACGACTCTACGACAAGTTCAGAGACTGGGGAGTAGAGTTTCAACTTGAAACCCTAAGCCCCTAAGCTTGTAAGCTCCTAAGCTTCTAAGCTTCTAAGCTTGTAAGCTCCTAAGCTCCTAAGCTCCTAAGCTCCTAAGCCCCTAAGCCCCTAAGCTTTATTAACGTATTTATCACCAATCAAAATTCCAAAGCAATGAAAATCAAACTCACAAAAAAGCAAATCGAAGAAATCGTGTCCGATCCTGAAAAAGCCCAAGAGATCGGAGTGAAGACCAGTGACCCGTGGTGGGTGATAGTCTTAAAAGTTGTCTCCTACATCATCGGTCTTCTTCTGGCCGGCGTCGCCACCACTGGTTGCGCCGTCGTCGCCTGCGCCACTTTGTTAGTGTAGGGTTTCAGGTTTCAAGTTTCAGGTTTCATCACTCACTTGAAACGAAACTCTTTTTGTTAATCATCAAAAAATCACCATTATGAGAGTTATCACATTAATTATCATTCATTGCTCGGCCGTGAAGCCGTGGCAAACGAGCGGTGTCAAAGAGATTGACCGCCAGCACCGCGCGCATGGCTGGAAGAACGGCTGCGGTTACCATTTTGTCATCCGTCGCGACGGGACCGTGGAGAACGGGAGGCCGATAGAGATGATTGGTTCACACTGCCAGAACCATAACCGTCACAGTATCGGCATCTGTTACGAGGGCGGGCTGGATTTCAATGGCCGCCCTGCCGACACCCGCACTCTGCCGCAGAAGTACGCGATGAGTAAATTGCTGGAGAAGTTGCACGAGCAGTTCCCGAATGCCATCATCGCAGGCCACAGCGTCTTCAATCCGATGGAGGCTAGTCCCTGCTTCGACGTGATCCGGGAGTATCGGGATCTTCAACCGAAGTAGGGGCTGAGGAGCTTAGGAGCTTAATAGCTTAGTAGCTTAGAAGCTTAAAAGTTTAAGGTTAGAAGGTTAAAGAGGGTTTAAGGTTTCAGGTTTCAGACCCCACACTGCGCTCCTACGTCGCTTATGTGGGGTTATTAAGCTCTATCGAGCACTTGTCCCTTCGGGACTGCTTAAGGAATTATATTTCTTTATATGTTTGGGCTTTTCGTAACTGCTAACTGCTAACTACTAACTGCTAACTGCTAACTCCTAAGCCCCTAAGCTGCTATCAGCTAACTGCAACAGGTACTGCCCGTACTGGTTCTTCGCCATGGGCTGAGCAATGGCGCGCAAGCGGTCTGCGGTGATCCAGCCGTTGCGGTAGGCGATGCCTTCGAGGCAGGCGATTTTGAGGCCGGTGCGTTTCTCGATGACCTCCACGAAGGTGGAGGCTTCGGAGAGGCTGTCGTGGGTGCCGGTGTCGAGCCAGGCGAAACCGCGGCCGAGGGTTTGGACTTTCAGCTCGCCGTCCTCCAGGAAACGCTGGTTGACGGTGGTGATTTCCAGTTCGCCACGTGCAGAGGGTTTGATGGTCTTGGCTACGTTCACCACCTTGTTGGGGTAAAAGTAGAGACCTACCACAGCGTAGTTGCTCTTGGGCTCCTTCGGTTTCTCCTCGATGCTGAGGCAGTTGCCGTTTTTATCGAACTCGGCCACACCGTACCGCTCGGGGTCGGCCACCCAGTAGCCGAAGACGGTGGCTTTTTGATGCTGTTCAGCATCTATGACGGCATTGCGTAACAAAGACGTAAAACCGTTACCGTAGAAAATATTATCACCAAGAACCAAACAGGCACAATCGTCACCGATGAACTTCTCACCGATGATAAAAGCCTGCGCCAAACCATCCGGACTAGGCTGCTCGGCATACTCGAAGTGTACGCCGTAGTCAGAGCCGTCACCCAGGAGCCGCTTGAAGCCCGGCAGGTCGTAAGGCGTGGAGATGATGAGGATGTCGCGGATGCCCGCGAGCATGAGGGCGCTGATGGGGTAGTAGACCATCGGCTTGTCGTAAATTGGCAGCAGCTGCTTGCTGACGCCCTTGGTTATCGGGTACAATCTGGTGCCGGAGCCTCCGGCAAGAACAATGCCTTTCATATTGATTAAAAAACAAATACTACAAATTAGGAAAATCTATTTGGCTTGCATATTCCTTATAGTCTCGTTGAAGTTTATGAATAAAATCTCGTTTGATATTATAAACCTTATTAAGGTCATAGCAATGTCCCTTTGTGCAATGATATGATTCTAATCTATCATACAATTCTACACGCAATTGCAAACCGCATTGAGGACATATAGGCCAAAAGTCATCCATTTCATAATGACCAGTAGTATCATTAAGTTTCCATACCCATTGGAATTTTATGCCCATATATTCTTCCTCTGTATGTTCCAAAAAGGGGAGTTTCTTTTTCCTCCTTTTCATCAACAAAGAGACCAGTAAACAAGCCGCAAATATAACAACTAAAAAATACCATAAAGGTATTTGGGCTGTAAAAACATTCTTCAAAAAGCCCACAAAACCATTTGATTTTTCAGTCAAAGCTACTATTAAGGCATACACTATATTACCTGAAACACCTGTTATGGTTCCTATGTGGAAATCTCGCTTAGTCATTTCTCTCTTTTATTTTCGATTATTATTTTTTTCTTTAGCAGATGACAAAATTCTCACATCATCTATATCTTGTTGACGTTAGAAAGTCGTTACACCAAACTATCTGGTAACTTCTCCAACATTCTCTTGCAAAAGCGACAGGCGTTCAGCATTTTATCAGACGAAGCGCCGCATCTTTCCACTTGTGAATACCAATTAAGGTTGCAAGAATAATCAAGCATTCGACACCGTTATCGGTTTTTTTCAAAAAAGATGAACAAGGTGCACTTATGCCTGTTTTGTCTGCCAATGGCCACCGCACGCGAGGATTCTCATTTTGACAACTTTTAACCACCTAGCTACGCCGCCTTAGCATGTTGATGCTCTATCAGATCTGGGTGTCCGGGCTGTGTGGAGGACCTATCCCTGTCGCGGGTAGGGGCCGGGAAGACGCGGGTGTTTCTAGTTAAGAGTTAAGAGTTTTGGTTGAAGGGGGATGAGTGGGTTAATTGCGAAATAATTTCATTGTGAAAAGAAGGCGAATATAAATACGAAAACTACGCGAAAAGGGTGAAAGTGCGTGAAAAGAGTGATTCGCTTGTGTCAAAGAGGTGGTTCACACAGATTACACAGATTTTTTTTTATACTTTAATTGCGAAAAGATGCTAGAATTGCGAAAATTAAGGACTCATAGATCAATCACAGTATTGTGTTGACCATAAGCCAGGCTAATGAATAACGAGAATAATTGTCAATTATCCCTCTTTCATGACTTATATCATAGTCATCATAATAGTCTATTTGAGACAAAAGTGCACCAACAACTATTTTGAAATCCTCAGACAAAAACAAATCATCTATTCTTTCTTTTAATTTATCTGGGGTTTTACATATTCTCTGACGATTCCTCAAAGCATTGAATAGTTTGCAAGGATAAACTTTTGTGCGAAAGTACGATATCTTCAATATCGGTACTCTATAATATTCAAGCTTTGGAACTATCACACAAACTCGTATCACGAACTTTTGTTCAGCTGACACCTCTGAGTTCTTGCTTTGACAATAAAAGCTCCACCATTTGTTGTTATTTTCCAGCTTGCTGGTTACTTGGAGCAACAGGAAATTCTTAAATCTTTCATAAAACTGTTTTTTATACTCTACGAGTAATTCAAGGGGATCTTCAATATTCACCTTTTTTATTCCTTTAAAGATATTCTCTTTCATCAATGAATGTTCAAATTGTATCCTCCTAGTCTGAGTTCATTACAAATGGAACCTGCTCATGTGCATCTGCATGATTTCAAGTTGACCACGAAGTTCCTGCATAGAAGAGTATTTATTATTGGTTAGTTTGCCCAAAATATCAGCTATCTTGTGGGTTAATTCCAACAACTGACGTGACTTGTATGATTTGGAAAATATCGGTATATACACACAATAAACGGCATGGAGTTGCATTAGGATCATCTTAAGATAGAAAGCATACTCGTTATGCAAATCGTTAGTATCAACAATAGAGTCTATAAACTTGTTAGTCTGTTTACACAAATCGGCAAGCATGTCGTTCCAAAAATCATCTCTGTCTATGTTATCCCTACTCCATTTGTTGTCATAACAATTAATAAGAGTAAAAGACAGCTTGGAAATATCTGCATACAATTTTGATTTAGCTTGATCAGACAAGGCTTTGGTCAGTTCGTCTCGTACTTCCTTTACTTTTTGTTTTTCATCAAACTGCAACTTCAATTGAACAGCAAAAGGGAGTAATGTTCCAACGAGAGCAAGAATAGCTATCCAAAAAGAGAGCCATCCGTTTTGCTTATCAATAACATTATTCGTCTCCTGTCTGAGATCATTTAAACCCTGAATGAGTTCATTTTCGCAATAGTTGTTCCATAAGTTCACAGCTTTGACAGTCGAATCCAATTTTGCCATCATTAATGGATCCACCGTTGAATCTGAAACAGTTACGATGATTTCTATTTTTTGCGGAATAGAATCAGGCAAAACATTTCGTGAAGCAGGGTTCCCAGACTTATGCATTTGAAACAAACACATAACCAAAAAGAGGACAAAAAACAAACCACAAAATAAAGCAACAACCTTTGCAAGCCAACCACAATTTTCCATAACACTAGGAATATGCTATTTTAACCATTTTGATTTTAACTGGCTCCACTTGACTATGTTGAGTTATGTGTGACAGTTCAATCTCCTCAGGACCGTCGGCCTCCCTAAAATCAAACATTATCTGACGATTTACCCCATTGCAACCAACGACATCAGTAATTCCTCTGTAAGCAGCATCTATCACCACATCATCATGGGTGAAAAATATGACCTGGAGGACATCCCCTGAAAACAATTTCTTGTGTTTGTCAAAAAGAAGCCCAAAGAAATCCCTCACTTTTCCACGATGAATAAAATCACTTGAATAAAACACGTCGTCAATAACTATGGGAAAATTGATTTGATAAAATTTCTGCATGGCAAATGCAATGGACATTTTCATCGTCATACAGAACAGCTTGTAGCGGAAGGTGTTCAGATACTTTTCGGGCGAGAAGGGGATGGTTCTTTTCTCTGTCTTTAATGAGATATTCATCTTGAATTCGCCAGAATTATTGTCAAACGTCATATTCATTTCCTCTCCATCTAGGAGAAAAAGATCCATAACCTCATTCACCAACTCACGAGAAACAGTAGTCAAGGTATCAATCTTGCCATAAGCTTCTTTTTTCAATGCATTCAAAAAATCCGTATAAACTTCCTTTTGGGAAATAATAGCATCAACTTCTTCATATATCACTCTTTTATCCTGTGCTTCTTGTCGCTCTTTTTTCAACCCTTTAAGAAGATCGTCATACCATTCAACAGTTGTTGCCATATCTGACAGGCCGTTGATGTCTAACAGTTTGACAAGCATCGTATAAATGCATTTTCTAACGCAATTGAGGTTCTTCAGAGCCTCCGCCATACTATCTTTTCTACTTACTGAGGGTTTCAGTAAAGAATCAAGCTGTTCCGATTCAGGTACAAGTAAAGTCTTTACTTGTAAATAATGTTGTTTCACTTGACGAAGACCATACTTACCTCCTAATGCATTTTTTATAGCCTCCTCTTCTTTCTCTAATTCGTCCAACGACAATTCTTTTCCCTTTAAACGATCATCGGCAGATTCAAGCTGAGAGACAAACTCCTTGGAAAGTAATACCTTTAAATTTTCTGCAAGATTCCTTATAATTTTCCCATCTCGCATTTTGAGCAAAAGAGATAAAAAAGAAGTCCATAGTTTGTCATACATTCCTATTTCCCGGTCCAAATCCGCTATCCGATTTTGAATATTCTCAAGAGATTCTTCCCTTTCTCCATATTGGTCCTCGGCATTCTTTAATTCTTTATCAACTTTTTGGATAATATCTCTTGTCAACGAATACCCCATCTGCTCGTAAATAAAATCATTAATTCCTTCCGAAATAACCTTGTCGACATCGAATTCCGAACAGAAAAAAGGTAGAAGACACAAACGTGAGAGTTCGTTCAATTTCTGATCATTAGAGTTAAGGCTAAACGTTAACGAACTAGTAACAACATTAATATCAACATTTTCCTTGCTTCCTCCTGCATGGATGATATAATCGTCTATTCCAGCCTTGTTTTGAAAACCTTGCTTTTCCGCCGCCGACACTCTTTTCGTGAAGAGATATTCCATAGCTCCGAAAACAGAGGTTTTCCCTGTTCCGTTCCCTCCCTGCAAAAGCGTACTTTCTGGGGCAATGACGTTTTTTTTCATCGGATTACAAAAGGAGATGCCATAATATGCCTCATTTAACGGGAATTTTCGAAATGCCCTCAAGTAGAGGTATCGGAAACGATAATCCTTATACCTTTCAGGGTTAACTGGATTTGTCTCCTCCAAAGAAGGCTCAGAACCGTAAGGAATTGCCAACAACGCACCCAATGAATCGACATTCACATAGTCACCTGCGTCCCTAAAGCGATAGTAGATAGCTTTTGCAAATTGATTCCGAGGAATCTTAGAAGCCACCCTATAGAGAAAATACAGAGCTGTGTCTTTCATTTAATATCCCTTTGCAAAATATCTTGTAATGCACAAATAACTTCTCCGCGCTTTCCGTCTTTTTCTCGTTCAACATCATCCATACGAATATAATCCCTTATCACGTCTCCATCCTCTTCGTCCTCTTGGATTAGAGAAAGGTATCCTTCCAACATAGTAAAAGAATCTTTTTCTTCTGGTTCCAAAAAGAGTTGCTCAAACAATTCTTTAACCACTGCCGCGGACAAAAGTTCCTTTTTGAACCGAATATACTCATCAGTATCTGCTGCTCGAAGAACTTTTTCAATCTTACGCCTATTGTCGTTCACCTGCTCTCTATCTGTGAAATCAGAAACCTTTATCGTTTGGAGAATCATGTGATTAAATTCCTCTTCAAAACCATTAAATTCTTCTTGCTGCACTTTGATATCACTTTCGGAAAAAGCGACAGAATGCATAAATTCAACAAAACGCTGATTCCACGATACCAATTTATCAAAATGTTCCACAAACGCAGATTCTCCAGTTTGAGGGAAGAAGTTATTCATGATGTTAGGCTGCTTACGAATCTTCGCATAATACCAATAGGCGTCAACATATTCGGCAATTGCCTGTTCCTGCTCAGCAGCTAACATAGTTACTATTGGTCTATCGTCAAGCGTAGATACCCGAGAGACATTGGCGGAGTCTTGAATGACATGAAGACTATTTTGATCCAACAAGATATCCAAGAAACATTTTTGTGTACCAGATGGATTCTGATAATTCAAAGAAAACACGTCGTCGTTCTGTTGTTTGACAAAAGTATCCCACTTATAGTCATGGTTGACAATATGACAGGGATCTTCCCATGCTAAAGTCAACAAATTTTCGACATGGTCGCGCTCTACATAGCTTCGATATTCCTTTTGTCGTAACTTTTCAATAACAAACTCACACAACCTTCGCATTTTCGTAAAAGAATCTTCGTTTTCACCAGCACGGAACATCCTAAGCCAAAAAGCGTCGCCGTCAATCTCCACTCGTTCATATTTAGGTTTAACCGTTCCTTCGTCAATATTCTTGTCAATCCAGCAATGAATGGATTTTCGCAAACCATAAACACCCACAGGAAAAGCCAACTTGTTTTCTAAAGCAGTGTAAGTAATGCCAAAACGGAGTCGTTGGGTGCGTTGCAGCGCATCATTTGTCAGACCTCCGTTACTGATGAAGACATGTTGCCTAGAAAACAACAATGACAATGCCTCTTCTGCCGTACGGCTTCGTTGCAATCCACGTTGTACACTCTCAACATAATCATCTAGGTACTCTACAGGAACAAGCTCCTGATTAGCCAAAACAGAAAAAGGCTGACAATAGTAGATGCCATAGTCTTTGCTCTCTCTCTGGAAATATTGATTCAATTTGTCCGTAATAGATGATACTTTTCCTGTTGGCAACAATAGACATGTATCTTTAGTGGATATGGTAGCAGATTGTACGAGGCCAAACACTTCATTGACAATGTTACAGATTGCCTCCTTCTGCGCAAGCAAGAATAAAAATGAAGCCAAATAATTAGCCCACACCACTTTACTCCTGACACATTGCCTTTTGTACGCATCTCTTTTTATATTGATCATCGAATCATTCTCAGAAAACGACTCAGGCCATGATGCTGTATCACTCGTTTTCACATCATCCCACAAGGCTTGAATGCGATTATCGGAAAATAAAGGCTGAGAATCCTTGAGTGCAGCTTCAGACAATATCCCAGGAGCATAAGCTGCCACCTGAACAGACTTGTCTGAAACAAAAAACCTTAGTTTACAAAAATCATTGTTCCAACAGTCATAAGGAGCACTTTTTGGAAATAGTACATTATAGTTGTACACAAAAAAATTATCCTCATCATCATTCTTGCCAATCCGATGAACAATTTCATATACCTCACAATCACGGAAATTTCCTTCAAGTACATCTTTCATTTTGTTCTTCCAATCTGATGTTGAAGGAATAGAGAAATGCACAATAGGGAACTCGACATCAATGGGGCGTGAAAGGCGGATAATACGTACCGCACTTTGAGTAGTAAAAAATGGAATATTTCGCTCTTGAATAGTATTCTCTTCTAATCGTTTTACTTCCGCCTGAGCAAATACCCCTACCACTTCGCTGACAGCAACAGGACAGACATACACTTCAACATTTGTATTTATAGCACGTATATAGCCTGAAATATGATTAATGGTAGAACCATAGTAAATAGCATCGTCAACTATCACTATACATTGTCTCTTTGGATCAATATCACTCAAAACATATGGAAGAACATGCTCCGAAACAAAGTGATAATTATCGAAATTATTACCTAGAAAATCCATCTTCATTGATTCAATTAGTCGCGGCATCTTGCGAGACATCGCCACTAGAATGGGCACTTTGCCTTCGCATTGAATCTTTTGTAACAAATTCTCAAAGCTCTCCTCCCAAATAACAAAGAGTCTCCTGAGTTTATCCATAGAATCCAGATCAACCATAATTTAATCAGCAAAATTTAGTAGAAGTCCAATATACAAACTTTGAAAACAATCAAGGATTCCCATTAGACCATTACGGAATCTTGCCATATATCTTTGTGGACTTCTGTTGTTTCACATCCTATACCGTTCCTACAACTGATGCAAAGTCCTTTAAACACCAGCTGAAAAAACGAGGCTGCAAAAATAATAATTATATCTATCTACTGCAATATAATAACATCAAAAAATATAACTTAATTGTTGTTTCCTTTTGGATTTCATAATATTAGAAATCAATCGATTACAACCATAGAGTGGTATATGTAAAATGTGTGATAAGGTCGGTACTTGTGAACTCTATTGAGTATTTATGAAAGCATCCGTTTTGCTATTTTACCCCGTTATTCTATTCTCATCAGATGGATATTCTAACTGTATTATTGGCGTATAAATGGCGTATAAAGCAAGGGCTGGTCTCTAACGTTATTCTTTAACAGGCCGCACCAACTTCCTATTTACGTATTCAGGTGTTTTTGCCTGTTCGGCCTCAAGTATCAATTCTCTTATCACATCCGATTTATACATGTAAGACATGTGCTGGTGAATACCCTTCTCTTGCTCACCCTCTTTCTTATCCTTTTGTTCTTCCTCTTGTTTGTTTTCTTGCTCAAACTCAATAATAATACACCCAGCATTTACTCCAATAATTTTTACGGGCCGGAAAAAACCGTCCGATGCACTAAGTCTCTCTCCAACTGAGAACCCTTTCTGCAAAGCAATTACGGGACTTCCTGATGCTCCGTCTGTACTGAATGCCTCGTATGCCATTACATGACCCATAAAATTTTCGTCATAAGAATAATCAAGACGAGGGTCACTGGATATTACCCCAGCTCGTAGAACAGGCAAATCATTCAGGCGATCATATACATAAGGGAATCCTATTATGGCTACACTGTCACAAACGCTCATCTGATGCGCTAAACAATAACTATCTGCAAGCAACTCGAAAGGAAAAGCATTTTCAACAATAGCATTTTCTCCTATCAACTTGATATGACTCAAGCATGCGACATCGTCAAGATCTTCGTCGGGCACAGTCAGTCTATACAGCCCTGCCTCATAAGAATTCGCCACCACGACCCTTGATTTTTCATCATATTTCCGCACATCAAAACGGATACTGTCCAGCACATAACCCGCATACTTCGCATCTTGTCTTGCAATATCAATGACGTGCCTGTTGGTAATAAAGTACAGTTGCCTGTCTTTTACCACAAAAAACCCAGTTCCCGATAACTTTACCCCTTCACCTGAAGCATTGGTAAAGCTAACATGTGCGTGGCTGACCGCGTACAAATAATTGTTGTTAATTCCGTGAATCATTTCTTATAACTCATTTGCAGCTTAGTCGCAGTTATTCAACAGCTTCTATTCAGTAAAGAAGAATTTTTTTCTTCAATTCTTTTATATCAACATTGTACTTATTCTCAGCAAGATAGGCAAGCACGTTTCGAAGTACAGCCACTTCTGGGGACTTGCGCAGCTCCTTGCACAATTTCAGTATTCTAGGATCTCTTTGGGTGGATACGCTATCTTTCGTTTGTTCTATCAGCTCAGCAAGGTCTGAGGGCAAATCAAAATCCTCCATCTTCATGCCGATAGCCTCCACGTTTGCCTGAATGAATGTCTCCATAGCCTTGCGTTCCTTCCCTACTTTTATTACATACTGATGCTTGTTCTTATGCTTCAGGAACGTCAGGTTATCCGTCCGGCCAATTTCTTCAAATCCTTCTATATACGATATTTTCCTTTTGTCATTGTCGATGATGCCAACGGCGAATGCATTCTTGAATCTTCCCTTCTCCATTTCCCTCGCCACCTCATTGCAGCTATGTTTATGGCTTACCTTGGCATCAAGCAATGAACCCACAAGTGTAGTGTCAATAAAACACTCTGGCATAATCTCATTATACTTCATCGCCAAGTCTTTCTATATTAAAGAATGCATCTACACCATCTTCGAACATATCCTGCACATCGGACTCTGTTGCGGTTTTAACCACCGACCCGCTCTCTGTTGAGCGGATATAGAACAACCCAAAGTCATACTGTTCCCTTTCCAACAGGATATCCAGAATATAGGGGCTGTGGGTGGAAATGAAGAGTGTATTGCCTTCTTGACGTTTGACCTGGTTCAGAAGCATCTTCATCAATATCTGCTGTGTCGGGGGAAACAAATTCTCTTCCGGTTCTTCCAGGAAAACTTCGCAATGGTGGGTTCTTGATAATCCGAGGAACCTTCTCTCCATCCATTGTGTCATTTCCGGATTGGGTATGAATTCCTTCTCCATCCCTGCGTCTTGGTTGATAGCCCCATCTTTTGGATTCTTTATGAAAGCCTCACCTATGTTATTCTGATAGTAATCCACCAACGAGTTGACCAATTTTTCGATTTCAGACTTATGCTTTACAGAGTTGTCTTGCCGCTTCCGATACTTGTTGTTATTGATATTAATTAAATGAACATATAAAGGAATCAGGGATTGCAAACCACTCGACACATTCGTGAAGGGAAGAACTTGCCCATCCTTCATCTTAACGAAGTCTGTATCGCTACCTTCATCGTAGTGGTAGGACACATTAAGGTTAAGAATCTCCTCGTCATCACCGACTGATTTTCTGGCATCCGACCAGTCTGCCATAAAGTCCTGGATATTATCAGCGACCGACTTCACCTCAAACCAGTTAGGGATGACAGCCACCAGATTTCTTTCGGCAGGAATATAACTTACCTTGGGACGTTTGTAGTCCCATCTCCCTTTCTTCCACTCATGCGAAAAACCGTGCTCATTGTCGTATGAGAATTTCATGAAATCCGACTCATATCCGATATATGTATTCTCGTGTACATATCCATTCAGACGATGGAAGTTCACCAGTTCTTCCATAAAAACACCCTTCTTTTCGAAACGCTTCGTACTCTGTTCTATGGCTATGCGTTTCTCGACCCAGGTGCAGAAACAAGACACTTTCAGAACACAGCTTTTACCAATGCTCTGCTCACCAATGACGACGTTGATATCCCTAAGTAAGATATCCGCCTTCGCTATTGGTCCAAGGTCACGTATAATTATTCTCTTCATTTCGTCTGAATTCCAATATGATGTTATTATGATTTTATTCTGGTGTTTTGCGATTGCGAAAACGTGTTTGTTTTAAATGCGAAAAACACGAAAATTTCTTTCTTTCTTCCGCACCCCGAAGACCATGTCGGCCATTTGGGCGGCTCGTTGTTGGTCAGTTAGTTCGGTCATGTGTGTGGGGGGGGTAGGAGGTGAGGAGCTTAAAGGTTAAAGAGAGTTTAGAGTTTCAAGTTTACAAGCTTAGGAGCTTAAAAGTTTAAGGTTTAAGGTTTATTGTTTAAGCTTAGGAGCTTAGGAGCTTAGGAGCTTAAGCCTGTAAGCCTGTAAGCCTGTAAGCTACTAAGCCTATAAGCTTATAAGCTACTAAGCTTGTAAGCTTATAAGCTACTAAGCTAATTATTGCCAAAAAACATCTTCCAATCCTCCTCCTTATAGAACACCCAGGCGGTGACGGCCAAGAAGGCGAGGAAGACCCATATCATGCAGATCTTTGAGCGGCTGGGGCCGGCCTTTTTGACAGGGACGGTGGCGCTTTGAAGGGTGGTGAAGGCGGGGGTGTCTTCTTGGACTTTGGCTTCGGCTGAAAGCAGCTGGGCAGCGGCCTGCATATAGGCGTTGTATTGGAGTTGCATCTCGTTCTCGAGAGAGACTTGTTTTTGACGAACCGATTGCAGGATGACGTTTTGGTTGGCATCGGCATATCCAGCGTATGCGGCGCGGGCTTTATCATAGCGCTCTTTTGCCTCTTCACAAATCTTCTTGTTATATTCCAAATCCACACGAGCCTTCGTGGTACGATAATCGGTGATAAAATCTTGAAGATGACACCTTACGGAGTCAGCCATGATGGCGGCAATCACGGGATCCTGGTCGGTCACGGAAATGGTAATCACCATGGTTTTCTTATCGACATCACACACGACGTTTTTATCGATAGCCTCCACAATCTTCGCCTGCTCTTTGGTTAAACGGAAGGGGTCGATTTTGGTAGACCTGTTGTCTTCTTCTCCTTTTTTTGAACGCAGTTTTGCCAACAATTTGAAAGGAGCATTGAGCACCTCTTTCCACCATACCTTTTTCTGTTCATCCTTCAGATAGTCGTAATAGAACATCGTGCGATTCGCTTCGCCTTTTTTCTTGCCCTCAACGGTAACGGGAATGGGGAAAAGAGAAGTCTTGAAATCCACCGAGTTAACCAATTCAGGATAGAGGGTGGGATATAATGCCTCGGTAGCATTGGTAGGCAAGGTGACCCCAAAACTGGATGCCATGGCTGCCAATCCGCTAGCGGATTTCGAACCCGACAATTCAGGCGCGAGCTTCACGGTACAGGTGTAGTAGTTGGGCAGGGCTAATGAAAAAATTGCCACGACCACAAAGGTGACCACCATCACCATGACGTATAGCCACTTGTGTTTGAGGACATCCTTAAAAAGCTTGCGGAAATCGATGGAGCTCTCTTCCTGCTCGACGGTATTCTTGTTTTCTTCGTTCATACTTATTTCTTTAAAAGGGTAACCATGGAAACAATAGCGGTGGTCATCGTAGCCAAGGAGGCAATGGACGTAGCCCAAGCTGCCATGTTAAAGGTGGATTGAGCTTTCTTCTTCTTGGCTGGCACCACAATCTCACAGCCCGGTTCGGGCTTTGCTCCCTTGGAGACCAGTCCCACGGTACCGTTCTGATAGACAATAAACATTTTTGACTTTTGGGCGCGGTTTGCGAAGCCACCCGCCTCCTCTACATACTTTTTGCAAGACTTTCCTCCTTGGAAGAACAGGGTGTTGGGGTACATTACCGTACCGGATACCTTTACCACTCCATTGTATTCTGGAATAAAGATTCTGTCGCCTTCGCGAAGGATAATGTCCTTGTCAGAACCCGGTTTCTTCATGGCAGCTGCCAAGTCAACACCCACGTAATAAGAGTTTCCTAAATCGAGTTTTGCCATAGAGATAGAGTCTTTGCGGTCCATCAAAATCTCTCGAATAGCTTCCAAGGTGGCCTGTTGTCTTATCCGTTCCTCGTCCGTTAACTGGCGAGTGATACGGGCCCCTGGAATGTACGCATCCGGTGTAAGACCGCCCGCCATCGCAATAGCATCACTTAAGCGAATGTCCTTATTTTCCATAGTGAAACTGCCTTCGTAATTGACCTCACCTGTGATGGTGATATTACGAGCAGTGGAGTAAGCCGGACTACGGCGCACATGCACCACATCGTAGGGCTCGAGCACAAAACCTTGCTCGCCATCAATCACCAAACCATCCTTCAGGCTGAAAGTAAAACTCTCCGCAATCTTATTGCTCTTTTCAGTGGCTTTGGGGTTACGGATTCTGCGCGACACATCCACTTTGCCCGTGGATGCTTGGTCGGTAAGTCCGCCCGCCATCACAATGAGGTCTTCGATGGTGGTGTTGTCGGAATATTCGTATGACCCCGGGCTCATCACCTCACCCGTGATGGTGAAGGTTCTCTCTACACGCAAATCTTTCTCGGTGGGGATAAAGAGCACATCCTCGTTCATCAAGGGGATATCCGCCACTCTACCTGACATAATGCCCTGAATATCCACCGGAATGGTCAAGAGGCTACGGTCTTCTTTCAGGCGGTGTAACACCGCACGATTGGTGAAGGCATCTTCCGTCAGCCCCTCCGCTGCCTCAATCAAGCCTCGGACCGTGGTGAGGTTGGAATCGAGGCGGAAAAGACCGGGACGGAACACGGCCCCCTTAATTTCCACCATATTCTCGAAACGGTTAATCATACCGTCCACGGTGACCGCATCGCCATCTTCCAGACGGAAACTCTTCAGTTCGGATTCATCGATATTATACACTTGGTAACGTTCGCCCGTTTGGCGCACCAAACGCACGGTTTTGCGATTGGCATCGCCTGTAAAGTCGCCCGCATACTTAATCAGGGTCTCCAAAGTCTCATTCTCGCGCATTTCATAAAACATAGGACGGCGCACACTGCCCGTGATACCGACCAGGCGGTCATAGACGCCCACTTGGATAATGTCGTTGTCCTGAAGGTTGATGTTGCCCGTCATGCGTCCGTTGAGGATGTAGTCGTAGAGGTCGATCACGGCTACCACCTCCTCATCGCGATACACCTTGATATTACGCAGTGTACCGAGGCTGCTGGTACCGCCTGCTCGATACAGCGCGTAAAACACATTGGCAAAAGCCGACATGCGATAGGTGCCCGGCACTCTCACCTCGCCCATAATGTTCACCTGGATGGTACGTGTATTGCCCACAGACAGCTGAATATTACTGCTCTGGAAGCGTGACCCCACGGTGCTACGCAGCTTCTTCTTGGCAGCTGCCACGGAAAATCCGCTCAAATAGACCGGACCGTAACCCGCAATCGTAATCGTCCCTTCCGGTGAAATGGTATGGACCATCGTCTGCTGGGATGCCCCATAAATATCGATAATAAGCTGGTCACCAGGGCCTAAAATATAGGTAGGCGGAACCGCCATATTGGCATTCGGCTGGAAACTAGGATTGGCCTGTGAGAATATATCGCGACCGAACACCTTCTTGCCATTGGTGGTAGGAGCCGTACCCTGGGTGGCCTGCACATCATGCTCCACATCTTTCACTTCATCAGCCGCATCGGAATAGACCTCGCCGGAAGTTCCGCGCTTGGCCGTGGTCAACTCCTGACTGGTCGTGCCGTCGCTGTTGCCCTGCATGCGGTCCGTAGCCATTTTCACGGCGCCGTCAGCCGCACTCGACAGCCCGCGCTCGGAAATCTGTTTGTCATACTGGTTGCGCAGCCGACGAATCTGGTCGATCTGCACGCCACGCTGCATCAGCTTCGTCACAATCTGCGTCTGGCTGGTACCCGCCTTCGCTTCAGAAGCAATGAACTGCATCACCTGGTCGTCGCTCATCTGCGCTTGCGCGATAAGGGCGGTGAGGAGGGTGATTAAGAGGAGTAGGGATTTTTTTATCATATTGGTTGGTTTTCAGTTTACGGTTTAGGGTTTAGTAGCTTAGGGGCTTAGAAGCTTAGAAGCTTAAGAGCTTAGGAGCTTAGAAGCTTAGGAGCTTAGGAGTTTATAGGATTATTAACATTGTGGTGTTGAGCATATTTTTGCATTAGTGTTCTTTTTTCAGAAGATTTTCGCTATATTTGCGATTGATTTTATATCTACTAAAAACAATTTATTAATATTAAAAACCATTGTATTATGAAAGAATCAAATTTCTCTTTTGAAAATCTAAAAGTATGGCAAGAGTCTAGAAAACTTGTCAGTGAAATCTACAGACTTGTACGAAAATTCCCGAAAGAAGAAAAATTTGCTTTAGGTGATCAAATTCGGAGAGCTGTAATATCTGTGCCTTCCAATATAGCTGAAGGCAGTGGCAGAGGATCATTAAAGGAGCAAATACATTTTATTGAAATTGCATACGGTTCTCTTATGGAAGTATATTGTCAGTTACAAGTTGCTTCTGACTTAAGTTTCATTCAAGAAGCTGATTTAGAAAACATCAAGCCTAAAGTATCATCTATCGCCAATATGCTTACCGGCCTTCGCGCCTCTCTTCGTAAACGCCTAACCCCGTAAGCTTCTAAGCTTCTAAGCTTCTAAGCTTCTAAGCCTGTAAGCTCCTAAGCCAGTAAGCTCCTAAGCCTGTAAGCTCCTAAGCTTCTAAGCCATATTCCGAACTATCTATTAGAGTACATATCCTCATAATATTTCATATAGTCCCCAGAAGTCACGTTATCCATCCACTCCTGGTTGTCGAGGTACCAGCGGACGGTCTTTTCGATGCCTTCCTCGAACTGGAGGGAGGGTTCCCAGCCGAGTTCCTTCTGCAACTTGGTGCTGTCGATGGCGTAGCGCATGTCGTGGCCGGCGCGGTCGGTGACGTAGGTGATGAGGTTCATGTCTTCGCCTTCGGCGCGGCCGAGGAGACGGTCAACGGTGTTGATGAGGACTTTGATGATGTCGATGTTTTTCCATTCGTTGAAGCCGCCGATGTTGTAGGTTTCGGCCACTTTGCCCTCATGGAAGATGAGGTCGATGGCGCGGGCGTGGTCTTCCACATAGAGCCAGTCGCGGACGTTCTCGCCCTTGCCATAGACGGGCAGCGGTTTGCGGTGACGGATATTGTTGATAAACAAGGGTATCAGCTTTTCGGGGAACTGATACGGACCGTAATTGTTGCTGCAGTTGGTGACCACGGTGGGCAGGCCGTAGGTGTCGTGGAAGGCGCGCACGAAGTGGTCGGAAGAGGCCTTAGCCGCGCTATAGGGGCTGTGAGGTTGGTATTTGAGGTCTTCGGTGAAGAATTTGTCACCGTAGGCTAAGTGATGCTCCCCACTGGAGGCCTTCGTAGTGAAGGGGGGCATAATGCCGTCGGGGTGCGTCATTTCGAGAGCGCCATAAACCTCGTCGGTGGAGATGTGGTAGAAACGTTTTCCCTCGTATTTTTCAGGGAGGCTTTCCCAATAGAGTTTCGCGGCCTGCAGGAGGCTCAGCGTACCCATCACGTTGGTCTGCGCAAAGGTGAACGGATCCTTGATGGAGCGGTCCACATGGCTCTCCGCCGCGAGATGGATAATGCCATCGACCTTCTCGTCCTGCATCAGTTTGTAGATGCCGTCGAAGTCGCAGATGTCCATCTTCACGAACTTGTAGTTCGGTTTGTCTTCGATATCTTTCAAGTTGGCCAAGTTGCCGGCGTAGGTCAGCTTGTCCATGTTGATGATTTTATACTCGGGATATTTGTTTACGAACAGTCTTACAACATGACTGCCGATGAAACCGGCTCCGCCGGTGATAATGATGGTACGATTCATGAGAGTTTGGGTTTAAGGGTTAAGGGTTAATGGGTTAGGAGCAAATCTTCTATTCCTCCTTGCCTGTGCAAGAAGTGACAAAAAAAGGGGACTCCAGAAAAAAAGTTCTTTTCGGAACCCTGGGTTGTCCGCTGACCCAGCGGCGTGGCCCACCCCTTGCCAAAAATCATTATATTTTTAGCGCGGCAAATGTACAAAATATTTTTTTAATACGCGCAACATTTTTTGCACAAAAATAATGAGGGTAGGGGAATGGGGTTCTGTTTTCGCAGGTTTCAATTTGTAGAGACATACGGCCGTACGTCTCTACGGCCGTGCCTCTCTACAGGGTAAACGGCAATTGGTCGGCCTGTGCCGGGGTCCAAACGGTCGTCGCCCGCAGGTAGAAGGGTTCGCGTTTCGCGAGCGTCTCGTGTACGTACGCGCGCAATTCGGGTTCGGTGAGGCTGTTGGTCAGGGGCCGTTTCTTCTTGGAATGGAGAAGCCGTTCAACGAGCTGGTCTTCCGTGAGTTGCAGGTAGATGCTGTGGGCCTTGGCGTTGATTTGGTCCATGGCATCGCCGTGGCAGGGGGCGCCGCCGCCCGTGGCGATGACCACCTTGTCCATGGCCAGCGTCTCGCAGAGGGCGGCGTACTCCAATGTACGAAATGTCGGTTCCCCGTACTTTTGGAAAAGCAGGGGAACCGCCGTATGGTATTTCTCCTCGATATAGATGTCCAGGTCGATGAAGGCCATACCGAGCTTGTCGGCAAGGCGTCTGCCGATGGTGCTCTTGCCGGCACCGGGAAATCCGACGAGGACGATGGTCATTTTCAGTTAGCAGTTAGCAGTTAGCAGTTAGCAGTTATACGAAACAGATACGATAAACCCCAATTCCCCTTCTTTTTAAGAAGGGGTGCCCGAAGGGCGGGGTAGTAATATAGGCATTCTAGGCGAAGCCTTCCTTCAGGGGTGCCCGTTACACCATCACCGCAAGCATCTCCTTCACGAGGTTATCGGCGCAATCGGCGATGTCGGAGATGCGGGCGGGGAGCATGTAGCAGGGGGTGGTGAAGACCTTGTTGGCGAGGTCGGAGCAGACGCCCTTCTGGACGGTGATTTCGTGCTTCGTGCCGAAGGTTTCCACGTTGCGGATGGTGCCGGGGTCGCTGCCGACGGTTATGGTGACGTCACCGAGGACCTTGGCAATCATGACGGGGGCGATGCAGAGGGCACCCACGGGTTTGCCAGCCTTGTGGAAGGCGCGGACGACGGCCGCAACATCCTCACGCACAGTGCAGTTCGCGCCCTCAATGGCGTAGGTGAAGAGGTTCTTGGCGGAACCATTGCCGCCGGGGAAAATCACCGCGTCGAAGTCCTCCACACGGCACTCGCCGATGGGTTTCACGTTGCCCCGGGCGATGCGCGCCGCCTCCAAGAGCATGTTGCGCTTCTCGTCCATGGGTTGTCCCGTGACGTGGTTCACGACGTGGTACTGCCAGTCGTCGGGGGCAAAGATCTGGTATTCACCGCCGTTGCGGTCGATGGCCAGGAGGGTCATCACCGATTCATGGATTTCGCTGCCGTCCAATGTGCCGCAGCCGCACAGTATTACCGCGAATTTTTTCATAAGGATATTTTTTTCTTTCGGCGGCAAAGGTAGTAATTTTTTTGGTTCCAAGTTCCAAGTTCAAGGTTCCAAGTTCCAGGTTCCAGGTTCCAAGTTCCAGGTTCCAAGATAAAAAAACGGTGCGGGAATGGGAGATTCTCGCACCGTTGTGGTTTTGGGTTATTTAAAAGTTTATTCGTTTTCGGCGATTTCTTCTTCAGCGTCGGGTTCGGGTTCCGGTTTGTCCATTTCGCTGTAGAACCTGCGGAAGGCGGCGGCCAGTTCGGGGGAGATGCTGCTAATCATGTCGATTTGCGTGGCGGCTATGCCCTGGACCTTCTGGGCGGTGGCATTGTCGCCTATCATCTGGGCAATCTCCTGCAACTGATGCAACTCCTGGAGGGAACCCGCCACAGACTGCTGGTCGAAGTCGGCCTTGCGCAGCTGCGCCGAAATGCTGCCCTGCAGCGATTTGGCGTAGTTCATCGCAACATTGTCGATCTTCAGCTCTTTGTAACGCTGGGCCAGGCTGTTGTCCGGATAGCGGACGTTGTTCATCATGTAGTGGAGGAACAGGAAGTCGTAGTGGATGTCACTGCTGCGGAAGTCGAGGGTGCGCTCGTCGCAGTTGTTGTACCAGTTGAAGAGGGCAACCTGGTCGTCCCAAATCTGGTTGGCCATTTCCATGCCTTTCTTGTTGGCGGCGTCCGAACGGATGCGGAAGAAGTCCTCCATGTAGGTGATACAGCTGTGGGTGTAGCCGTAGATGTAGGACATCACCGACACGTACGGGAAGTTGCAGTCGGGCAGCACCTCGTTGCCGTGTACCAGCACTTCGAGAGCTTTGTCTTTGTCGCCCTCGGCCATGAGTTGCTCGGCAAGGCGGGCGTAGAGACGGCGCATAAGGGGCACCAAACGGGTGTTGTCTTCGCTGTGGTAGAGGCTCGGGTCGTTGAAACCGCCCCAAGCATACGGATAGGCTTCATGTTGCGCACCGGGGTTCTTGACCTGATCCAGACGGCTGTGGTCGTCGAAGACGGTCATCAGGTTGTGGTACAGCACATCGCTGTTGATGCGGCCGGTCTCGCCGTAGGCGCGCGACTGGGAGCGGATGGGCACCAGACGGTAGGCGAATCCCTCCAGCTGGAAGTAGTCCTCCAGACCGAGGTAAGCCTCGGCACCAGCGGTGGCGGCATAGTAAATCGGGCGCTCCCAGTTGTTGTTGGCCAGGATGTCCATCATCACGATATAAGCCTTGGTGAGCGGGTTCACGCCGTTGGACTTCATGTTCCACATCAGGCGATCCACCACGAGGGCGGAGTCTTTCTCCGCGACGGTACCGTTGGCCAGCACTTTCGCCTTATCGACGGGCAGTGAGAAGCTGGCGGGGATGGCGCGGCCATTGCTGCGGTAACCAGTGTTCGGCTTCAGCAGGAAGATACGGCTCACGTTATCGAAGGTCGGCGATTTCACATAGTCCATCAGGGCTCCTAAGTCCAGATACTGGTTGTTGGCAGCCTCCAGGTAGAGCACGTCGCGCGTGCCGTCGCGGTATTGCTCCCAGGTCATGGAGATGGGCAGCGGATCCGATTCGTAAGCTTTGCGCTTCATCTGGTCGACATACCAGCTGGTACTCAACAACATAAGGTTACAGACACGCACGTCGGTACGGTAGCCTTCCACCTCCTGGGCGTACCAAAGCGGGAAGGTGTCGTTGTCGCCGAGGGTGAAGAGGATGGCATTGGGCTCGCACGAGTCGAGGTAGTTTTTAGCCACGGCCAGAGCGGTGTAACGGTCGGAACGGTCGTGGTCGTGCCAGTTCTCCTTGGCCATCACGCAGGGCACTGCGCCGAAGCAGACCAGCGTGGTGAGCACCGCGCCGGCGGTCTGCACGCTCTTGTTCTGCAGCTTCTCGAACAGGCGGTAAATGCCTAATACACCGAAACCTACCCACATCGCGAAGGCGTAGAACGAGGCGGCGAAGGCGTAGTCACGCTCACGCGGCTGGAAGGCGTACATGTTCAGGTAGATGGCGATGGCGATACCTGTCATCAGGAAGAGCATGAACACCACGAAGGAGTGCTTGCTGTCGTTTTTGGTTTGGAACACCAGTCCGACAAGGCCTAAAATCAGCGGGAGCAGGTAGTATTTGTTGTGCGCCGGACGTTCCATGGCGGAGGGCATGTCTTTCAGGTTGCCGACCATCGGGTTGTCGATGGCGCCGATACCGGAAATCCAGTTGCCGTTCTGGTAGTCGCCGTGACCTTGGATGTCGTTCTGGCGGCCGGCGAAGTTCCACATAAAGTAACGCCAGTACATATAGCCCAGCTGATAGGTGTGGAAGAACTTGATGTTCTGTTGCCAAGTGGGCATACCGCCGCGCGCCAGAGCACGCCGGTTGTCTCTATCTGATTGGCTGTCAGAGTTGTAGCGGTTGTTCAGCCATTCGATATATTGGCTTTGTTTTTCGGATGACCACATGCGCGGGAAGAAGCCGCAGCCTTTGGGGTCGTAGACGGGCACATCGCCCTTCCGCGGGTTGGAAACCTCGTAGCGTTTGGTCTCTTCGTTGCGGAAGTAGACGGGGTTGCCGTCCTTCATGTTTATAACGCGGGTGTTGTAGTACTGTCCGTAGAGCAGTGGGTTGGAGCCGTATTGCTCGCGGTTGAGGTAGGAGAGGAGCGAGACGGCATCTTCAGGGCTGTTCTCGTCGATGGTCGGGTTGGCGTTGGAGCGTATCACCAGGGTCATGAAGGTGGAGTAACCGATGATGAGCATCATCAGCGAGAAGGCGCTGATGGAGAAGACCGGCTTGTTACGCTTGTAGCCGTACCAGATGCCCCAGCCGATGAGGGCGGCGATCAGCAGGAAGAAGAAAATCACGCCCGAGTTGAACGGCAGGTGCAGGGTGTTGACGAAGAAGAGGTCGAACTTGCCGGAGAGGTTGACGACCTGCGGCACGATACCCCAGAGGATGATGCCGAGCAGCGCAACCGATGCGAGCAGTGACAGGGTGACGCCCCATTCCGCCTTGGAGGAGAGCGCACCGTTCTTGCCGCAGAGAATCAGCAACGGGATGGTGACGAACAGCCAGATGAGAATCATCCACATCGGGGAGCAGAGGATGCTGAATGCGAACGCGATGAGGGCGAACGCGAGCACCGCGCCCCAGTGGGTGGCCTTGGGGTTGAGTCGGTAGTACATAATGAGCCCGATGGCCGGCAAGGTCAGCAAGTTCAACAGGTGAACACCGATGGAAAGGCCTACCAGATAGGCAATTAGCACAATCCAACGGTTGGGGTTCACGTTGGGCTTCGGATGCTCGTACTCCTCGTCCCACTTCAGGATGCACCAGAAGACCAGGGCGGTGAAGAACGACGACATGGCGTAGACCTCGCCTTCCACGGCGGAGAACCAGAAAGTATCTGAGAATGTGTACGTTAATGCGCCCACGAGAGCCGTTCCGAGAATGGCGATGAAGCGCGGGGTGTTGAGTTCGCCCCACTTGGCCACGAGCTTGCGTGCCAGCCGCACAAGGCTGAAGTAGAGCAGCATGATGGTCATGCCGCTGCATATCGCCGAGAGGCAGTTGACGCAGAAGGCCATCTTGGTGACGTCACCGCCGGCGAAGAGCGTGGCGATACGTCCGAGAATCTGGAACGTGGGGGCTCCAGGCGGGTGACCGATGAGCATTTTCGAGGTCGTTGCGATGTACTCACCGCAGTCCCACCACGAGACGGTGGGCTCGGCAGTCATGATATAGACGGCCGAAGCCACTATACCGATGATCAGGCCGATCAGGTTGTTGATTCGTTTTTGGGTTTTGGTCATATAGTTTACGGTTTACTGTTTACGGTTTATGGTTTGGGGTTAAAGTTCAAAGTTCCGGGGCCTCATGCCGGCCTTGAGCCGGCATCTCTCTCGTAGTTGTTGTAGATCGCGGGTCAAGCCCGCGATGAGGACTATCGAGTCCGATTCCCGTGTTCCTCATGCCGGCCTTGAGCCGGCATCCCTCTCGTAGTTGTTGTGGATCGCGGGTCAAGCCCGCGATGAGGACTAGTGATTACGAGGCTTATTTAGTTGCGGGTTTGAACTGTTGGAGGAAGCGGAGGTCGTTTTCGAAGTAGAGGCGGATGTCGTTGGTGCGGTATTTGAGCATGGTCATGCGCTCGATGCCGAGACCGAAGGCGAAGCCGCTGTATTTGGAGCTGTCGATGCCGCAGTTGTCGAGGACGTTGGGGTCAACCATGCCGCAGCCGAGAATCTCGACCCAGCCGGTGTGCTTGCAGAGGTTGCAGCCCGCGCCGCCGCAGATGTTGCAGGAGACGTCCATTTCGGCCGAAGGTTCGGTGAACGGGAAGTAGGAGGGACGCAGACGGATGCGCACCTCGTCGCCGAACATGCGTTGCGCGAAGTAGAGCAGGGTCTGCTTCATATCGGCAAACGACACTTTCTCAGCCACATACAGACCTTCCACCTGGTGGAAGATGCAGTGGGCGCGGGAGGTGATGGCTTCGTTGCGGAAGACGCGGCCCGGACAAATCACGCGGATCGGGGGCTGCTGTTTCTCCATGGTGCGCACCTGCAACGACGAGGTGTGCGTGCGCAACAGCACGTCGGGGTGCAGTTCGATGAAGAAGGTGTCCTGCATGTCGCGGGCGGGGTGCTCCTCGGCGAAGTTGAGGGCGGTGAACACGTGCCAGTCGTCCTCAATGTCGGGACCCTCCACAGCGGAGAAGCCGATGTCTTCGAAGATACGGCGCACCTCGGCCATCATCAGGGAGATGGGGTGCATGGAACCCACCTGCTGGCGTGCGGAGGGACGTGTGATGTCGGGGATGAGGTCGGCCTTCTTGTCGGCGGCGGCCTCCAGGCGGGCTCTAAACTCGTTGTAGTGGTCTTGGGCCATGTCGCGGAGGTCGTTCACCAATTGCCCGAACTCCTTGCGGTTCTCCTGGGCGATGTTCTTGATTTCGCCGAACAGCGACTGAATCTCGCTCTTCTTGCTCAAAAACTGGATGCGGAACTGCTCCAGGCTCTCCGCGCTCTCAATCTGGTAGCTTTCTATCTCTGCTCTGATTTCGTCTATGCTTTTCATTGCTTTAAGTTTCGTTCACTCTTCCTTATAATCGTTGGGGTTCGCGGGTCAAGCCCGCGATGAGGACTGTGAGTCCGATTTCCCTGTTCCTCATGCCGGCCTTGAGCCGGCATCTCTTTCGTTACTTGATGATCGTGGCACTAATTATCTTGATGTCCTCGAGAGGACGGTCGGCGGCGTCTTTCTGCTGGGCAGCGATTTTGTCGACCACGGTCATACCTTTCACCACTTCGCCAAAGACGGTGTAGTCGCCATCGAGGAAGGGGGCGCCGCCGTCGGTGGTGTAGGCTTGGATCTGCTCGGGGGTGAAGGTCTTGCCGAGGCGCATGGCGAGCATGTTGAGTTTGTCGTTGTCGTAGACAGTACCGTCGACGATGTAGAACTGGCAGCCGGAGGAGGCCTTCTGCGGGTTCACGTTGTCACCCATGCGGGCAGCGGCCACGGCGCCACGTTTGTGGATGTGCGCGGGCACGAACTCGGCGGGGATGGTGTAGCCCACATCGCCGGAACCCAGACGCTGGCCGGCTTTCGCGTTTTTGGAGTCAGGGTCGCCGCCTTGGATCATAAATCCCTTGATGATGCGGTGGAACAGCACGCCGTCGTAGAATTTTTCGTTCACCAGTTTCTCGAAATTGGCCTTGTGTTGGGGCGTGTCGTTGTAAAGGGCGATCACGATGTCGCCGAATGTGGTTTTCAGTAAGACTTGGGTCATCTTTTCGTTATCTTTGTTTTGGGATGTCTGTTCGGTGGCTCCGGTGGTTGCGGAAGCCTCTTTGGTCTTCACCTCTTTGGGTGATGAACAAGCTACTAATAGCATGGCAATCAATGCGATACAGGTAATTACGGTTCTTTTCATATCCTTTTTCTCGTCAATTTACAAACAAGCGGCAAAGATACATTTTTTTGTTTCTGAAAAATCCGTATCTTCGCGGCGTTTTTCAAACACCCATTTATAACTGTAAAATGAATCCAAGAATTTCCAAATCCATAGAGGAGAGCGTCGCCGCGAAGCAGGCGATTTTGAACGACCAAGCCTTCCTGAGCCGCATCGAGACGGCTGCGGAGATTATCACCACATCCTTGCGCAACGGCGGCAAGATTCACTTTTGCGGCAACGGCGGCAGCGCGGCCGACGCGCAGCATCTCGCGGCCGAACTTTCGGGCCGTTTCTACTTCGACCGTCCGCCGCTCAACGCCGAGGCGTTGCACTGCAACACCTCCTATCTCACCGCTGTGGGCAACGACTACGGCTACGACCTCATCTTCTCGCGGCTCCTGCGCGGTACCGCCAAGGCCGGCGATGTCATCGTGGGCATCTCCACCTCCGGCAACTCCAAAAATATCCTCAAAGCCTTCGAGGTGGCCAAGGAGATGGGGGTGAAAATCGTCGCCATGACGGGCGAAACCGGCGGCAAGATGAAAGACTTCGCCGACATCCTGCTCAACGTGCCCTCCACCGACACGCCCCGTATCCAAGAGAGCCACATCATGATTGGCCATATCATCTGCGAACTGGTGGAGACGGAGATGTTTGGGAAATAATTGCGTATTATACGTATTATACGTTGTAGAGACATCCTGATCTGGCGTAGAGACGCAAAATTTTGCGTCTCTACAAAATCGAGAAACATGAATCTTGAATCTTGAAACCTGAATCCTGAATCCAATATGCGTCGATTCCTATACATCATCCGAACCATCAACCTGATGAAAACCGTATGGTTCAACTTCAAGGTGTTTCCCTTCGCGGTGGCGAAGAAAATGCCGGTGTGGCTGTACGGGAAGGTGACGTTCCGCAGTCTGGCGGGCAAAATCGTCATTAACGGGCCGATTAGTTCCGGCATGATTAAAATCGGGAAGAACGACTATTATGTGGATACCGCCATCCAGCAGTGCATCTGGACGGTGCGGGGTACCATCATCTTCAACGGTCCTGTCAGTCTCGGGCACGGCTCTTACGTGGTGGTTTCCGACAACGCGACATTGGAGTTTGGCGCCCACGACGTCTATATCGGTTCCAACCTCAAGATTTTCTGCTTCGAACGGATTGTTATCGGCAGCAACGTGCGTGCCGCGTGGGACTGCCAATTTATGGACACGACGTTCCATTACGTGCAGAATCTCAACAAGAATGGGGAAATCGGACCGTTGACCAAGCCTATCATCCTCGGCGAGGACATCTGGGTTGGAAATCGTACCACCTTCGCCAAGGGTGCCGTCGTCCCCAGCAAAACCATCGTTGCATCCAACAGTCTGGTAAACAAGGACTTTTCCAATATCGAGCCGCATAGTCTGTTGGCCGGAATGCCGGCTTCTGTGAAGGCGACGGGCATGAAACGTATTTTTGATTTGGATATCCAGCGCGAGATGGATGAAAAGTACCACTATGTTCGTACTCACCTGTAAATAGTTAGTAGTTAGTAGTTAGTAGTTAGTAGTTGGTCAACAGTAATAGTCAATGTCAATAAGAAACAATATAGCCACTGTTTATCATGCCATGCAGTTGGCTGGGAAGTATCCTGCTTCGCTGCGGATGAGGGTGATGCGCGACTATATCGCGCTCTATCGGGCCAAAGGGTTGCGACCGGAGGAGTATTACGAGTTTGAATTCGAGAAACGAAGCGAGACTTTCCGTCGGGATTTCTTGGGGTTGGACGAGCAACGTTATTATCTGGAGCTGCTGAATCCGCTGAAGTATCTCTCGCTGGCGCGTAACAAATTTGTTACACACCGGATGTTGGAGAACACGGGAGTACGTACATCTGAACTGTATTGTTACTACCAACCAGAGGCAACGTATGCCGAGAATCCAGAGTGCGCGGGCGACCTTTCCGCAGTATTACGTATTCTGAAATCCAAAGGGGTACAATCTTGTGTCATCAAGACCACGGAAAGTTCCCATGGGGATAATGTTTGGGTGATACAAACTATTGATTATCAAGAAAATGATGCGGTGTTGACCCGTTTTGATGGTGAACAATTGCCTCTGTCATCGGTTTTAGGGAATGAGCCTCTGATTTTCGAGAGTTTAGTACACCAAACCGAGCAGTTTGCTGCCTTTAACGCCTCTTCCGTCAACACGGTGCGCTTTATGACGGCGCTTTATCCGGATGGTTCTGCAAAGGTGATTGCCACCTTCATCAAAATCGGGCGTGCGGGTCGTTGCGTGGATAATGCCGGCGGCGGCGGAAACGTGGATGTCTGCGTGGATGTGGCAACGGGCGAAATCCGGTACGCTATCCAGTTCGACGGCTGGCGTCACGTAAAGGACATCGACGCTCACCCCGACAGCGGAAACCCGTTGAACGGGGTCGTCATCGAGAACTGGGAATCCGTAAAGGCTGAGGTGATTCGTTTCCAGCAGGCGTTTCCCTACTGCAAGGTCGCAGGCTGGGATATCGCCATCACCGACCAAGGTCCGGTGGTCATTGAGGTCAACGATTTTTGGGACCGTACCGGGCAGTTCTTCATCCGCAAGGGCTGGCGCAACGAAATTCGCGATTGCTACCTCGCGTGGAAAGCGACAGGCAAGGACTACTCTGTTGGTCCGCAACGTCTTCCGTTGGAAGACGAAAGAATGGCGGCGAAGTTCAGATAGTTAGCAGCGGTCTAGGAGCCGCAGCATCCTTGCTGCGGAAAACATCGCCAAGGATGGCGATGCTCCTATTTCTCTGTTTTCGTTCCGAAACCGCCTAACGCGCTGTAGAGGTTGATGAGCGCCTCAATGGCTTCGTACTGGTTTTGCACTTGTAAGAGTTGTGCCGTCAAGAGGGATTCTTGCGCGGTAAGGACTTCCAAATAGGTGGTGGAACCGTGCTGCATCAACGAAGACGTGGCATCATACGCCTGTTGGAGCGAGTTGACCTGGCTGTCAATTAATACGGCTTTCTGTCCGGCCGTCTGGCATTTATGGAGATAGGTGTAAACCTCTTTGCCAGCATCCAACAAAGATTGTTCGAACTCTATTCTCGCTTTCTCTTGATTTAATTTCGCATTCTTGAGTTGGGCGGTGAGCTTACCAGCGGCGAAGATGGGTTGTGTGAGCGAGGCTACCGCCTGTCCGATCAGCTGGGCGGGACTGAAGGCCGCTCCGAAGAGCCCTTCAATGTTTATCGTGGGATAGAAATCCTGACGGGCCGATTGTGTGCCGTAGTAGGCCAATTCCATGTTTCGCTCGGCCATGCGCACGTCGGGACGCGCGTCAAGGAGACGGATGGGAAGTCCCAAATGCAGCTGCTCCGGCATCTGGAACGACCCGAAAGAGGCGCGCTCAATGTGATGAGGCGGTTCGGCAAGCAGGTTGCAGAGTGAGGCTTCCGTGGTGAGGATGGTGTTGCGAAGATCGATGATTTCCGTTTTCACCCCCGCCACCGATGCTTCCATCTGATAGACGGCGGGACTTTCGTAGATACCTGCGTCATACAAAGCACGGGTCGATTCTAACGATTCCTCCCATAACCCTTGCGTTTGCAACTCGATCTCCAGCTCGCGGTCGAGCATCACCAAGGTGTA